>Ga0082335_1003497_pt1 | contig 25741 bp, 23 predicted proteins | sample Subgrocontami58m_FD_72375 | JGI IMG/M metagenome (GOLD analysis project Ga0082335, IMG submission 72375) | Subsurface groundwater microbial communities from S. Glens Falls, New York, USA - GMW37 contaminated, 5.8 m (SPADES assembly) (version 2) ...
TACTCCGACGCGCCAATTTTCACGCCCGAGGCGTTGCGGCATCTCGCCGCGAATGTGGGATCTAGCCAGATCATGCTCGGCACCGACTACCCCTACCCATGGACGGACGAGGCGGTGGATCACATCCTCGGCACCCCCAGCCTGAGCGACGACGAGCGCATCGCGATCCTGGGTGAAACCGCAGCGAAACTGTTGAGGATCCAATAACGCAATATCCCGCTCAATGCCGGGTCGGACCCATTACTCCCATCAGGAAACCACCATGCTGATAGTCGATTCGCAGATTCATCTCTGGCAGAACGGCAAGATGAGCCCCCATCACCGCCAGAGTCCGACCTTTTCGGCGGCCGATGCGCTGGCCGAAATGGCTGCGGCGGGCGTCGATTGCGCAGTCATCCATCCGCCCAGCGCGTTCGGCGAGCCGGCCAATGCGCTTGCCGTCGAGGCGGTGCGCATGCACCCGGACAAGTTCTGCATCCTTGGGCATTTCGACCTGCTGAGCCCGGACCGCGAGAAGATCGTCGCCCGCTGGCGCGAACGGCCGGGCATGCTCGGGTTCCGTTATACCTTCAGCAATCTTCACGAGAAAAGCTGGTGGACCGATGGCTCGCTCGACTGGTTCTGGGTGGCTTGCGAGAAAGCGGGGCTGCCCGTCGGGCTCCTCGCCGCCGGCGACACCATCAAGGTGCTGGGGAAGATCGCGGAGCGGCATCCGCGTCTGAAGCTGCACATCGATCACATCGGGCGCGGAGGCGGCAGGGCAGAGCTGAAGGACGATGCGGCCTTCGCCAACCTTGGCGACATGCTCGCGCTCGCCCGGCTCCCCAATGTCGCGGTCAAGCTGTCGGGCGCGCCGAGTTGTTCGACCCAGCCCTATCCGTACACGAACATCCACGGCTATCTGCGCAAAATCATCGATGCCTTCGGGCCCGAGCGCTGTTTCTGGGGTACCGACATCACCCGCATGCCGTGCACGTACCGGCAATGCGTGACGATGTACACCGAGGAGATGCCGTGGCTGAAGGGCCGCGACCGCGAGCAGGTCATGGGCGCGGCCGTCGTCAACTGGCTCGGCTGGAAGCGGAAAATCTGAATGAGCACTTTCGAATCGGGCACACCATTGAGAAATTATCGGGCGACTCTTTCCATTGTTCTGATTATCATCGTCGGCCTCGTGGGCGGCGTCTACTACCTGTGGCCGCGCTTCGAAAGGGAGCCACCGCAAATCAGGCTCACGCCGGACGCGGACGTGCTGGGTGTGGCACCCCTGGAGATCGTCGTTAGCGATCAAGGCGCTGGATTGAAATTGGTTACCGCGACGCTCACTTCGGGCGGCGCCGAGCACACGCTCGCCTCCGAGCAGTACGCCGAGCCGGTGACCGAGAAGAAGATCACTGTCGTTTTGTCGTCGAAACTCACCGGCCTCAAAGAAGGACCCGCGGTGCTGCGCGTTACTGCGCGGGACCGCTCGCTGTGGAATGCTTTCCGTGGCAACGAAACCGTGATCCAAAAGAATGTCACCATCGACATCACCCCACCCACCCTTGAACTCGTCGCCGATGATCGCTACGTCAACTTCGGCGGTGTCGGCGTGATCGTTTACCAGGCATCCGCGGATACGGCAACGAGCGGAGTCAGGATAGGCGATTATTTTTTCCCCGGTTACCAGGGCCAAATCAAGGAGCGCCCGGATCGCTTCATCGCTTTTTTTGCCCATCCCTATAACGTGCCGGCGGACGCCAAAGCCACGCTGGTCGCCACCGACAAAGCCGGTAATACCAGAGAAACGCGGCTGGTCTACGAACTCAAGAACGTCAAATACAGGAAGAGCACCCTCTCGATATCCGACAACTTTATTCAGAGCAAAATGGCGCCCTTGTTAAACGATGTCGGTGCGCGCCAGGGGACCCCGCAAGAAATCTTTGTCCGGGTCAACAAAGGGCTCAGAAAAGAGAACGAAGATAAAATCGCCGCGATCACGAAGCAATCCACGCCCTCGATACTTTGGAAAGGCGCGTTCACCCAACTGAGCAATTCCAAAGTCGAAGCGAACTTCGCGGATGCGCGGACGTACACCTACAACAACGAAACGATCGACAACGCCTATCACCTCGGCTATGACCTGTCCGTCACCAAACAATATCCCGTCGAAGCCGCCAACAGCGGCGCTGTCGCTTTCGCCGGCGACCTGGGCATTTACGGCAACGCCGTCATCCTGGATCACGGCCTCGGGCTGTTTACGCTTTATGCCCACTTGAGTGCCATCGACGTCAAGGTCGGCGATCCGATCAGGCAACGGCAGGCCCTCGGCAAGACCGGTGAGACCGGATTGGCCGTGGGCGATCATCTGCACTATGGCGTCTATTTGCATGGGGTCGCCATTTTGCCGGTGGAGTGGTGGGACCCGAAGTGGATCAACGACAACGTCCAGCCGAAGCTCGAAGGTCAGAGCGGCGTAGCGATCGCCAAATCGCAACAGTCGAAGGCGCCGCGCAAAACCGTGCGCAAGCGCCGCCGCTAGCGTACCGATTGCCAAGGTGACGGTAACCAGTCAACACCGGACGGCCATATAAAAGCGAATCAATCCATGACCCGCGAATCCGCTATCTCCCGCGCCACCCGCCACTTTGACGAGGGTAAATTCATCGCAGACCTCACGCGTCGCGTCGCGATCCGCACCGAGAGCCAGATACCCGAGAGCCGTCCCTGCATGGACGTGTATCTCAAGGACGAGATGACGCCCGCGTTCGCGCGCATGGGTTTCAAGACCGAGATACTGCCGAATCCGGCCGAAGGCGTGGGCCCCATCCTGCTTGCCGAACGCATCGAGGGGCCGAACCTGCCGACGGTATTGATGTATGGCCACGGCGATGTGATACGCGGCCTCGATGACCAATGGCGTGCCGGCATCGCGCCGTGGACACTCAAGCAGGAAGGCGACAGATATTACGGCCGCGGTACTGCCGACAACAAAGGCCAGCACTCGGTAAACATGGCGGCCATGGAAACGGTGATCGCCGAGCGCGGCAAGCTCGGCTTCAACGTGAAGTTCATGCTGGAAACCGGCGAGGAGCTGAGTTCGCCGGGCCTGCGCGAATTCTGCGAGCAACACCGCGCGCGGCTCAAGGCCGATGTGCTGATCGCCTCCGACGGCCCACGCCTCTCGGCGAAGCGTCCCACACTTTATCTCGGCTCACGTGGCGCGATGAATCTGACGTTTACCGTCGAACTGCGCGAAGGCTCGCATCACTCCGGCAACTGGGGCGGACTGCTCGCCAATCCCGGCATCGTGCTCGCGCATGCACTCGCGAGCATCGTCACGCGCGACGGCAGGGTGCTGGTGCGCGAACTGCTGCCCGAGAGCATTCCCGACAGCGTCCGCAAGGCGCTGCTCGATTGCACACCGGCGCCTGAACCCGACGAGCCGCAAATCGATCACGGCTGGGGGGAGCCGGGTTTAACGGCGGCGGAAAAAGTCTACGCGTGGAATACCTTCGAGATACTCGCGTTTCGCACCGGCAACCCCGATAACCCGGTGAACGCCATTCCCGGCAAAGCGGTGGCGACCTGCCAGATACGCTTTGTCGCGGGCTGCGATGCGGATACATTCATTCCAAGTTTGCGCAGGCATCTCGACGCCAGAGGCTACGAGTGCGTGAAAATCGGCATGGCACGCAAGAGTTTCATGCAGGCAACGCGCCTCGACCCCGACAACGCGTGGGTGCGCTGGGCGGCGGAATCGATACGCCGCACCACGGGCGCTGCGCCCGCGATACTGCCGAATATCGGCGGCTCGCTGCCCAACGACTGCTTTGCCGAAACGCTGGGCCTGCCCACGCTGTGGGTGCCGCATTCCTACGCCGGCTGCTCGCAGCACGCGCCCAACGAACACGCGCTCGGCTCCATCCTGCGCGAGGGTTTGCAGATCATGACGGGGTTGTTCTGGGATCTGGCGGAGGAAGGGCGCCCGTAGTCAGCGGGGATAACATCAGCGGCGTAAGCGGATACAATGGTTTCCCATTCGACCCGAAAAACAAGCAATACCATCTCATGGCCTTCATAAAAAAATACCGGCTTCATTACGCCTGGGTCATCCTGGTGGCGGCGTGCGTCCTCAGCGTGGTCAGCCGCGCGGATTCAGCATCATTTGCGGTTTTCATCGATCCCCTGGTCGCGCAATTCGGATGGAGTCACGGCGACATATCGTTTGCCTATGCCCTGGCGTTTCTGGCCGGCATGCCTGCCATGGTCGCCATGGGCTGGCTCGGTGATCGCTACGGCGCGCGGAAGCTCATGATCGGGGCCTCCTTCCTGATATCCACGGGCACGGTTCTGCTGGGAACCATCACGGAACTATGGCAGTTCTACGTTTTTTACGGGCTGTTTGTCGGATCTTTGGGCAATGCTGCTTTTATGGTGTTGCTGCCGGTCATCGTGACCCGCTGGTTCAGCCGGCATATGGGCGTTGCGTTGGGCATTTATTGGGCCGCGCTGGGGGCGGGGCCGGTGATTTTTGCGCCGCTGTTCAGCTGGCTCATCGAAACGCGTGGTTGGGAACGCGCATTCACCCTTGTTGGAATTGGCCTCGGTGTCATTCTTCTGGCATTTTCCGCCTTGATACGAAGCAGTCCCCGTGAAATGGGGATGTCTGCCTACGGAGCGAAGGGCTCATCCAGCGAACAACGTGTTCGTGCCGCATCCGCCATAGCGCCGGCAAGTCTGCGCGAGCTGCTGACCAGGCGCCCCGTTTGGCTATTGACGGGCATCCATCATCTCGGGTGTGCTGGACACGCCATCATACTGGCCCATGTCGTGTCCATGGCGACCTTCCGGGGCGTATCCGGAATAGAGGCAGCGGGTGTGCTCAGCACGATCGCCGGCATCTCGATTATCAGCCGTTTCGCTTTCTCAATCCTCACGGAGCGGCTCGGCGGCCGGTCTGTCCTGCTGATGGCAGTGATTGGACAGAGCACTTCGGTGCTTATTTTGTTGTTTGCCAGCGATGCCTGGGTATTCTATCTGTTCGCCGTCATCTTCGGCCTGTGCTACGGAGGCGAGATGGTGGGCTTCCCGATTATTAACCGTCAGTTATTCGGCGAAGGAGCGCCGCTCAGTTCGATTTACTCCTTCGAGATGCTGGGTGCCAGCACGGGCATGGCCCTGGGCGGCTGGCTGGGCGGCGTGCTTTTCGATGTCACCGGAGCGTACACGTGGGCAATCCTTGCATCCGCGGCGATCGGATACCTGGGGCTGCCGTTGGCTCTCTACCTGCCGCGCCACAAAAAGTTTGCCGTATCCCGCGCCGAAGCGGTGGGCACGGTCTGAAACCGGGCTCCGTCCTTATTTCCGCTCACTCAACCTTGATCTTCGCCTCCTTCACCACTTTGGTCCATTTCGCGACGTCGCGCCTGAGTACGGCCTGAAACACTTCGGGCGGGCTATCGTCGATATCGAAGCCTTCGGAAATGAGCCGCTGCTTCGTGTCCGGCAGCTTGGTGGTTTTGCGGATTTCGGTGTTCCAGCGCGCGACGATATTCTTTGGCAGGCCTTTGGGACCCAACACGCCGTACCACAATACCACCTCATAGCCCCGCACACCGGCTTCGGCGACGGTTGGAAGGTCGGGAAGCGCGGCCGAGCGCTTGGTGGTAGTGACCGCGATGGCACGCAGGCGGTTGCCGCGCACGAGTGGGATGGTCGACGGCGCGCTGCCGAAAATCAGCTGGATATGGCCGCCGAGCAGGTCGTTCAGCGCCGGGCCGGTGCCTTTGTACGCGACGTGCGTCATTTGGGTCGCTGCCAGCAGATCGAACAATGCGCCGGAAAGATGGGCGATGCCGCCGGTGCCCGACGAGCCGTAGTTGAGCGCGCCGGGTTTGGCCTTGGCGTATGCGACGAGTTCAGCGACGCTCTTTATCGGCACCCCTGGATGCAGCGCAACGATGAACGCCGTATCGCCAATGAGGCCCATCGGCAATATGTCGTTCACCGGGTCATACGGAAGCTTGTACATTGCCGCATTCGTGGCGTAACTGCCCGACATGATGATCACCGTGTAGCCGTCGGGCGTGGCGCGCACTGCGATCTCGGCGCCGATCGTGCCGCCGCCGCCCGCGCGGTTATCCACGATCACCGTCTGCATGAAAGCTTCAGTCAGTTTCTGCGCCAGCACGCGCGCGACGATATCGGTGCCACCGCCGGGCGCAAATGGAACAATTAACCGAATGGGCTTGGTCGGATAGTCTTTCTGCGCCTGCGCGCTGCTGCAGGCAAAGCCCGCGGCCAGCAGCGCCGCGGCCAGGGCTGTAACACGACCGGGTTTGCACATGGTGTCTCTCCTCGTTAAGTTGACGACGCAATCAGTGCGACGAGCCGCGCCACGCCGCCGGCATCGAGCGTCTCGAGCCGCTCGAACAGGCCGATCAGCTCGTCGACCTTGTCCGCCGGCAGGGCGCGGCGGAAACAGTCGAGCAGCTTGACGCGATGATCGGACGGCGCGAGCGGCACACCCCACGATCCCTTCGGCCCGCGGCAGATCGCCTCGACGCGGCTGCCGCCGGTGAGATCGGCTTCGATGGCGACGTGCATGTGGTGGAAATCGCCGACGATGGATGCGTCCTGCGTCAGCGAGATTTTCGCGAGCAGTTCGACCATGTCGGGACGGTGGCGCCGTTCGTCGGTGAACGTGTCGATGCCGACCTTGCCGTCGAGCATCGCGGCGGCGGCGGTGTACTGCAGGCTGAACTTGCCGTCGAGGCCCGTCGCGGGCTGCGGCCGGTCCACGTATTTCATCACCGGCGACACGATGCGCACCTGCCGGATGCGTGCCGCGCCGCCGGCTTGCCGGTGAATATCGAGCCCCGCCGTGATCGCATAGTGCGTGCCATATTGCGACGGAAACATCTTGATCGCCAGCCCCGGATCGACGACGCGATACGGCTTGCCCCAGCCGAGCAGGCGCGCCGCGTCGAAAGCATCCGGATAGAACGTCGCGATCACGCCCTTGTGCGCTTCGAGCACGTCGGGGTTCGCCGTGAACCCGCGCTGCGCGAGCAGCGCCGCATCGAGGCCGGCCGCGGCAGCACCGCCGCAGTGCGAGCACTTGGTCATCGAGCCGACATTCGCCAGCAGTGAGCCCGCGCGCGAAGCCGCAATGCCCAGCGCGTGCCGCATGCCGTTCACGTCGAGCCCCAGCAGTTCCGACGCAACGATGGCGCTGCCGAACGCGCCCGCAACACCGGGCGGGTGGAACTTGAGTTGTTCGGGCTCGTACTGATTGCCGGCGTACTGCAAGCGCCCCTGGATCTCGAGACCCTTCGCCACCGCCGTGATGATCTGCTGTCCGGTGGCACCGTGCAGTTCGGCCAGCGCAAACGCGACCGGCACCGTCGGCGACACCGCATGCGTCGGCGGACTCCACATTGGCTCGAAGTCGAGCACGTGGGTTGCCATCGCGTTGATGTTTACCGCCTGCACGACCGATGCCTTGAAGCGTGAGCCCCAGATGCTCGCCTGCGGCGCGCCGCCGAGGCTCTTCGCGTGTGCGGCGCCGATCGCAACCGGCTGCTCCCTGCAGCCGGCGAGCGCTACCGCGATGCCGTCCTGGATCGCCTGCTTGACCCGCGCAACACAATCGGCACCGAGCGACTCGTAGCGAGTCGCGTGAATGATCCTGCACAGCTCGTCGGTCAGGCCCACCGCTTATTACGCCGCGAGAGAAAACTTCTGGAACGTGTGGCAGTCCGCGGGCGCGTGGCCGCGGCTCACCGCGAAAGTCCAGGTGACCTCGCTCACGTAGAGATCGTTCTTCGAGTCGAGTGCGAGACCGTGAGGCGCGGCGAAACTTCCGGGGGCGGTTACGTGCGGCGTGCCCCAGCGCGCGAGGACCTTGCCAGCCTTGTCGTAGATGCTCATCCGCGCGTGTACCACTTTCTCCCTGGTAATCGGACCACGGCTGAAGGAAGTGTCGCCCTCGTGCCACGCGAGTTCCGTCACGTACGCGCGGCCCAGCGAATCGAAGCACAGGTGCGTGGGCCGCTGCGTGTCGGTCCACTCGCTTAAGTATTCACCGTCCGGGCTGAAGATCTGGATGCGGTCGCTCTCGCGGTCGCAAACGAAGACGCGACCTTCCGCGTCGACCGCGATGCCGTGCGGAAGGTGGAACTGGCCGGGGCCGCGACCCGGCTCACCCCACGATCGCTGCAGTTGGCCCGTGGGCGAAAACTTATGCACGCGCGCATTTCCGTATCCGTCGGTGATATAGATGTCGCCCCGGGGGCCAATGGCGACATTGGTAGGCCGGTTGAAGGGGCCGGCGCCGCGCTTGATGCTCGCGGTGTTCTTGCCGTCGTAGCCCGTGTCCGAAGGCGTGTTCAGGACCCCCAGCGTCATGAGCAGTTTTCCCTCGGGCGTGAATTGCCTGACCGTGTGCTGGCCGTCGTCCGTGCAGAAGATCGTGCCGTTGGGCGCGACGTAGATGCCGTGCGTGCGATACGAGAATTCGCCTTCGCCCCAGGAGCGCTGAAACTTGCCTTTCTGGTCGTAAATGATGACGGGATGATCCCCGCGGCAGATGAGATACACGCGGTCCTCACCGTCGACGGCCACTCCCGCCACGTCCCGGTGAACGTAGCCGTTCGGGAGCTGCTCCCACCCCTCGACAACGGAATATTCGATCTTTTCTGACTGTGCCATGAATATGCTCCCTGAGCGGTGGATTAGGATAGATTACGGGGTTCATTATCGCGCGGTACCATTCCGATGTCGCGGTCAGGTTCGAAAACCGGAGGCAACAGTTTGGCAGACCCCACGTGAGCACGCCCGCCACCCGCATCATTGCAACGATCTGCTTTGCCGAAGCGCTGAGCATGGCGGCGTTTTCGGGCTTTGCCGCGTTGCTGCCATTGATGGCGCCCGAGTTCGGGCTGAACAATTCCCAGGCCGGCTTGATCGGCGGGACGGTGCTCGGCGGCTATATGGCGGGGGTGCCTTTTCTCGGAGCGCTGACCGACCGGGTCGACGCGCGGCGGGTGTACGCGGCGGCTGCGATCGCCGCCGCGGGCGGCGCGTTGGGTTTTTCTTTCTTTGCGAGCGGATTCTGGTCGGCGTTGCTGTGCCAGGCGCTGATCGGCGTCGGGCTCGCCGGAACTTACATTCCCGGCATGAAGGCACTGACCGATCGCGTCGAGGGTCCGTGGCAGAGCCGTGGCGCCGCCATTTACGGCGCGACGTTTGGTATCGGAACAGGCGGCTCGCTGATTCTGTGCGGCGCGATTGCCGGCGTTTTCGGCTGGCGGGCCGCCTTTCTGGTCGCCAGCATCGGACCGCTGGTCGCGGCCGCGATCATCGTATTCGCGCTTAACCCATCGACACCCCGGCCGGCGGCGCGCCCCGCGCTGCTCGACTTCCGGCCCGTGTTGCGCAATGCTGCCGTGCGCCCGTATCTGTTCGCCACGGTCGCGCATTCCTGGGAGCTGCACGGGACGCGCGCGTGGCTGGTGGCCTTCTTCACGTTTGCCGCGGGTCTGCGGGATAGTGCCGGCAGCGTGCCCGGTTCCGTGGCGCTGGCAGCTGCGCTTGTTATTTTGCTCGGGCCGATCGCGAGCGTGAGCGGCAACGAATTCGCGCTGCGCTTCGGCCGGGCACGCATGATGACCATCGGCGCGACCGGGTCGGCGATCCTGAGCTGCGCCATCGGTTTCCTCGCGGGCTCGCCGTGGATAGGGCTGCTGGCGTTCGCGGTCGTGCACATGTACTTCGTCGGTATCGATGCCGGCACCATGACCGCCGGCGTGGTGAATGCCGCCGAGCCCGCCCACCGCGGGGCCACCATGGCCGTGTACTCGCTGCTCGGTTTCGGGGCCGGGTTTATCTCGCCTGCGGTATTCGGCGCGGTTCTGGACGTGGCCGGGGGCCGCGGCGAACTCAGGGCGTGGGGATTCGCGTTTGCGAGTCTTGGCGTGGTCGCGCTCGTGGGGGTCATTCCGGCGCGGATGCTGGCGAAGCGCGACAGGAATAGCAGGACTGAGTACCCGGCCAGCGAACATTAAAGAATTTTATCTCACCGCCTTCGCCTTTGGCTGCGCAGAATGCCCTGCAGGAATCTCGCCCGGCTTTGCGCGCACCACTTTGCACGCCGTATTGCGCGCTTCGGGAGATCCGGAAATGGGATCCCACGGCGGTCCGTAGGGTATCGCCGCATCGATGTTGAACGTGAGCGCGCCGCGGTCGGACCCTGCCATCTCGGGAAACCACCAGCCCATCCCGGTCGCCACGACGTCTTCCGGCATCTCGTCGCTCACCCATGCTTTCAGCAGCGTTCGGTCGCCGGCCTCGCGGGTTTGCACCCATACCCAGTCGCCCTCTCCGACGTTCAGCCGCTCTGCCGTCCTGGGGCTAATCCGCAGCTCGGGAGCGTCCTGCACCTTTCTCGCCCAGGCGTGGTTGCGGAATCGGGAGTGGTGGTAAGCCATGCTGCGAATGCCGGTCAACAGCACAAGATTGAATTCTCCCGCAGGCTGCGCATAGACCGGCGCCTTGTACTCGGGCAGCGGGTCCTGGCCGATGTCGCTCAGGCGGGTCGAGGAGAATTCGATTTTCCCGCTGGGCGTCCTGAAACCCTTCTGCCGGTAATCTTCATATTCAAACGGGATGTTCTGAAAACCCTTTTCGCACAGGTCGTCGAATGCGATGCCCGTTCCCTCGAGCTGGAAATCGATCAGGTCCCTGTGGCTGTTCCAGGGAAACAGGTCGAACTCGAGAAGCTCGTGCTTTTTCAGGGCGTCCCGCAGGCCGACCGCGATTTCGATGTCCGTTTTCGCCTCGCCGCGCGCAGGCACCGCACGCTGGACGATCGAAATGCAGGGGCCGCTCTGATCCACCGAAACATCTTCCTCCTCGAGCAGCGTCGTTTTCGGCAGCACGTAGTCGGCAAGCTCCGCGGTCGGCGTGATGTGGTCCGTGGCGACCACCAGCAGATCGAGCTGGCGCAGCGCGGCGATGGTGTTGCGGATGTCTGGATACGTGCAGACGATGTTCACTCCGCTCACGTAGAGCGCCTTCACCGGATAGGGGCGTCCGGTGTGCATCGCTTCGATGAGCGAAGGGTTGTGGCTGGACTTCGACCAGCTGTTGGGGCCGCACCAAAGGGGATACGCATCGCCGCCGATAATCCTGCTCTCTATCGCGCGCGGCAGCCGGAATTTTTCGTCGTTGATGATGCTGAAGTAATCGCGGAAACCTGCCACCGTTTTTGCCGGCCGGTTCGTTCCCGGGCGATCGATGTTTCCGGTGAGCGCGAGCAAGGCGTGGAAAGCGATCGTCGTCTTGACGCCATTCGCCTGGGCATCGATGCCGTGGCCCAGCACCATGCAGGCGGGCTTGGTGGTCGCAAACGCGCGGGCGGCCGTTCTGATGTCCTTGGCCGGGATGCCCGTGATTTTCTCGGCCACGGCAGGCTCGTACTGCCGGGCGCGCGCCCGGAGGTCTTCCGTGCCGGTGCAGTATTGCTCTACGAACTCACGGTCGTACAGATTTTCCTCGAATATGACATCGATCATCGCCAGGGCGAGCGCCGCATCGGTGCCGGGTTTGGGCGCGAGCCAGTGCTTCGCCCTGCGGGCGATCTGCGTTTTCCGCGGATCCACGACGATCAGCGTCGCGCCGGCTTTTTTCGCGGCCTTGATGTGCATCCATTGCACGACACTGGAGTCCGAAGGGCTTTTTCCGATCACCAGGATGCAGCGCGCCTTCGCCATTTCGTTGGCCGCCTGTGCGCTCACGCCGGTGAGCATGGCGGCCGTATAGCGGCAGCCCTGGCACAGGTCCTGGTTGATCATGTAATTCGGTGAGCCGATCGCGCGCAGCAATTGCGCCATCGCGACGCCCCGGCTGACGAAATGATTCGACACGGCGCCGGCAATCGCAGGACCGCCATACTGCGCCTTGACCTTGCCGATGCGCTCGGCGATTTCCCCGAACGCCTGATCCCAGGAAATCGCTTCCCATTTGCCTTCTCCGCGGCCACCGACTCTGCGCAACGGATGCAGCGGTCTGTCGGGATGCTCTCTCGCAACGATCGGCCCCTTCACGCCCTTCACGCAGAAAGCGCCCTGCGAGCCGGGGTGAGCGGGGTTCCCCGTGATCCTGACGACCCTGTCGCCGTCGACGTGGATCAGCGACCCGCATCTGACGGAACACTCTTTACAGGTACTGGCGATGACTCTGGTAACCATGCGAAACATCAAATAGCCCGCTCGATCCGGATTCTGACATAGACTTCCCCGCCTTCAATATCGGAAAACCACTCTACCCGCGCACCGGCCTCACGTCACTTCGAATTCGCCCATGATTTCAATCGCGGCCCTGCGCGGCAGTTCCGCGATGCCTACCGCAGCTCTGGCGTGCTTGCCGTATTGCGGTCCCCACAACTCATAGAACAAATCCGAAGCGCCGTTGATCACGGCGAATTGCCGCTCGAAGCCCGGCGCCGAATTGACCATCCCGTAGAGACGGATGACGCGCTTTACCCGGTCCAGGTCGCCCAATTCGTTCTTGATGGAGGCCATCATGAGCAGCGCTACGGCACGAGCCGTCTGATAGGCCTCGGCCTCGGTGATGTCCGCGCCGACCTTGCCTACGCCTTTGACGTTCTGCAGCGGACTGCGCGCGGAGCCATGACCGGACAGGTACAGGATGTTTCCTGCCTGCACGCAGGCGGTCCGATTGGGATTGGGATACGCGTGGGTCGGGGGCAACTCCAGACCCATTGCTTTCAGTTTGCTCTCTATACTGCCCATGGGATTCTCCGAGGTCCAGCCTGCTAGTGTAGTGCTTTATTCGGTTTGGAACTCAAGCGCGCGGCTCGTGGCTTGACATCCCTATTGCGCTGCCGCAGGATGCAGAAAACAACCTGCCGCTGAATATCCGTTCAGCCGTTGCGCCTGGAACTTCAAACCGAGGGAGAGCCACCCATGAAAACAAGACACGCATTGCTGTTACTCGCGCTCGCCGCAATCCTGCCGGCGGCACAGGCCCAAACGGGAAAATGGCCCGAGAAACCGGTGCGCGTAATCGTGCCGTTCCCGCCCGGCGGCACCACTGACGTCGTCGCGCGCACGTTCGCGCCGCATCTGGCGGAGGAGTACGGCCAGCAGTTCATCGTTGACAATCGCGCCGGCGCCGGCGGCGCGATCGGCGCCGAGATTGCTGCGCGCGCCAACCCGGACGGCTACACGATCATCGTGGTGACCTCGAGCTATGCCGCCACCTCGGTCCTCTACAAGCTGCCGTATGACCCCGTCAAGGGTATCGCGCCGATCAGCATGATCAGCATCCTGCCGTTCATCCTCGCCGTGAACCCATCGGTGAAGGCGACCAGCCTGAAGGAGTTCATCGAGCTGGTGCGCGCGCGGCCCGGTGTCCTCAACTTCGGTTCTCCCGGCACCGGCAGCACGCCGCATCTGGCGGGCGAGCTTTTCCAGCAGATGACCGGAATCAAGTTGCTTCACGTCCCGTACAAGGGCGATGCCCCCGCCCTCGTTGACCTGATTGGCGGGCAGATCCAGATGAATATCGCCACGGAGATCGTGTTGGGTCCGCAGATCAAGGCGGGCAAAGTGCGCGCGCTTGCCGTCACCACCGCGCGGCGTTCGCCGTCGCTGCCCGATCTGCCCACGATCGGCGAGGTAGTTCCCGGCTACGCGGTCGACCGCTGGGCCGGCATGTGGGCGCCCGCGGGCACGCCCAAAGACGTCGTCGTGCGGCTCAATCGGTCGGTCGCGCGCATCCTCCAGCGGCCCGAGGTGCAGGAGCGGCTGCGCGCCAGCGGCGCGGAGTCCACACCCTCCACACCCGAAGAATTTGCGCGCGTGGTCGCGCGGGACATCAGCACGTGGTCGAAGGTGGTCAAGGCCGGCAACATCAAGATCAACTGACGCGCGCTTCCCGCCCTGTTCGCCAATGCCGCGCGTCGGCGGCGCTGGGATCGTTTGACCGCGCGGCAGAATTTTGACCGACAGATTATTGGAAAGAGAGTAATTGATGGCAAGTCCCAAGCGTCCGAAGGTCGGCAAACCCCATCTGGAGCGCGACAATCAGAAGTGGGTATACGACTGGGTGATCAAGGAGACCGGCAAGGTCTTCCATTTCCAGTCCGATGGCCGCGGCCGCCTGCCACGCAGCGTGCGCAGCCACGACATGATCTCGAAGCACATGGGATTGTCGGCCAGCAGGCTGGAGCGGCTCGCGCAGGCGGAGGCCGCGGCCGGCCACCGCGAAACCGCGATGGAACTCTATTTCCAGGCGGCGCTGCAGTACCTCGACGCCCAGCACACCGTGTTCGAAGTCAACGACGAGAAGCGCTTCCTGCACGGCGCGCTCATCCGATGCTACGACAGGGTGCGGGAATTCGCGCCGTACCGCATCGAGCACGTGGACGTTCCGTGGAACGGCACCGTCGTATCGGGTAACCTGCATCTGGCGCCCGGCGACGGGCCCAAGCCGCTCGTCTTCTACGTGCCCGGCTGCGATCAGACCAAGGAAGCCTGGCCGCATCCGTATTACAACCAGGCGCTGCAGCGCGGCATGCACGCGTTTTCGTTCGACGGCCCGGGGCAGGGTGAAAGCAACCTGCGTCGCATACGCCTCACGGCGGACAACTACGAGAGCGCCACCAGCGCAGTCCTCGACACCCTGCTCAAGCGGCCGGAAATCGATCCGAAGAAGGTCGGCGTTTACGCGCTGAGTTTCGGCTCGTACTGGGGCATGCGCATCGCGTCCACCGAGCGCCGCCTGTGTGCCGTGGCCGCGCCGTGGTCGTCGTTCGCCGATAACTACTACCTGTTGACCGAGGAGTCGCCGCGCTACAAGCAGCTCTTCGCCTTCCTCACCCAGTCCGGGAGCGAAGCAGAACTGGACCAGGTCGTAGCCGGGATGACGATGGAAGGACGCATGGACAGGATTACCTGCCCGACGCTGCTGGTGTCGGGCGAGTTCGATCCGCGCGGCCCGCTCGAGGAGGTCTATCGCCTCTTCGATCAGATGAAGGCGCCCGCGGAGCTATGGGTAATGCCCGATCAGCATCACAACAACTCGGTGACGGGTGCGGCCCGCAGCGCCGTCTGGGAATCCGACATCCACGCATTTGTGTGCGACTGGCTGCGCGAGCGTTTCAACGGCGTGCCGGTGAAGCATCCCGGCAAGGTGCTGTACCTCGATCAGTCGGGGGCAGGCCCCAACAGCCCGTCGGTCAGCCTCAAGCGCAGATGGTTCGAGTAGCTCAGTAGTGCGATTCGAAATTCACGCCATCCATTTTGACGAGCTCGTCGAGCTCGATGTAGGAGCGCTTGGTTTCACGGTCGACCGTGAACTGCATCCGCTTGTGGCCGGGCGTGGTAGCGCGGATGGACAATAACTGCAGCCCTTCCTTGACCTGCCATTCGTGCGAACCGGCGAGCCCGGCAGGCGCGTAAATCGCCGTGCCGGGACCGACCTCGTATTCCTTGCCGTGGTAGTCCCGCACGGTGGCGTGGCCGGACACGACGTAATAGAAGACCTCGATCGCGTGCCAGTGCAGATGTTCATGCGTGTTCGCTTCGAAAGTCGCCACCGCGACGCGGATGCGTTCGCTCGGATGTTCCGGGACTCCGATCAGCGGTTTCAGCGTCTGCCCCTGAACCACGCCGGGCTGGTCCTTGATCTGTGCCTTGTTGTACACCTGCAGTGTCGATTCCATGTCCATCCCGAATCCTCCGGTTGCGACAGGAAAATATTTTCCTGCACCTCTTCGCACACTGCCACAGCTGACACGCGGCGTCAAAAACGTAAGCGCGGATATAATACGGAAATTGTCACGGACATACGTTATTTGCATTAAACAAGGGAACACCATGCCAGACGAAGCGAAGCAGTTCCGGTTTCTGTTGATCCAGGCTTTCCACCTGCCAGAGACTTCGCCGTACCTTCACCGGACAGTCGAGGGGACCAAGGAAACGCGGTTGATGAATTACGCCAACGTCAAACCCTTGCTCGAGGACGTTGAATGGGACCTGCATCGCGGCCCGCCTGCTTCCTATGGTGACTGGCCGGTGGAGACCCGCGAGGAATTCTGCCTGGTGGCGGCCGGCCGCCTGCCCATCGTGCGCGAAGCGTGTGAGAGCGGCAAGTACAACGCCGTCGTTCTGCTCGGCGGCGGCGAACCCGGTTTTCTGGAGTCGCGGGAGATTGCGCGGCGTTATGGTATTCCGGTGACCGCCTGCGCCTATTCGCAGATGCACGTCGCTTCCATGCTGGGCAACAAGTTCAGCGTGATCGATCTGGCCGAGAACCACAACATGTATTACTACAACCTCGTGGTTCAGCATCGCTTCACCGAGCGCTGCGCCTCGATCCGCAATGTCAACTTTCCGTTGCCGCGGCCGCCTTACACGGGAGAACCTTCCGTGCGGGCGGAGAAAGAGCAAGCGCTGCGCGGCGAAAAATCCGCCATGCTCGAAGCGGCGGTCAGCGAAGCGGTGGCGGCAATTGAAGACGACGGCGCCGAGGTCATCATCTTCGGCTGTTCCGCCACGTTCTGGTTGCAGCCGTTCCTGCAGCAACGGTTGAATGACATGGGATGGGAGATACCGGTGCTGGAAGGCTACAGCTGCGCCATCACGCTGGCGAAAGCGATGGTCGGTCTGGGCGTCGATGCGAGCGGGCTGACTTTTCCGGGTGATCGCCCGAAAAAGTGGCGCAGAAAAAAAGTTTTCTAGCCGCGTGGCTAAAGTCAGATGCCGAGGTAACCGGATTTGACTTCCTGGTTGGCCCAGAGCGTCTGCGGATCGGCGGAATAAACCACCCGGCCCTTGCTCAGCACGTGCACGTAATCGACGAGCTTGATGGCGAGCGACGCGTTTTGCTCGACCAGCAGAATCGAGAGGCCTTCCGCTTTCAGCTTTCCGACCGCTTCCCACACCCCCTGGATGACGATGGGCGCGAGCCCCTCGGAAGGCTCGTCCATGATCAGGCAGTCCGGGTTCGTCATGAGGGCGCGGCCGATGGCCAGCATCTGCTGCTCGCCCCCTGAAAGCGTCCTGGCTCGCTGTGCGCGCCGCTCCTTCAGGCGCGGAAAGAGCGCGAACACCTGCTCAAGGTTCCAGCGATGGCGGTCGACGTTGCGCCCGGCGACGCTCAAGTTTTCCTGCACGCTCAGCGAAGGAAAGACGCGGCGGCCCTGCGGCACCAGACCCATCCCCATCCGCACCGTTTCGAATGAGGAAAACTGCGTGATATCCACTCCTTTGAAGAGGATTTTTCCCCGGCGCGGAGGAGTGAAACCGACAATCGAGTTGACGAGCGTCGTCTTGCCCACGCCATTGCGTCCGAGCAGCCCCAGGATCTGACCTTCCTCGACTTTCAGGGAAAGCCCCTGGAGCACGTAGGCGTCGCCGTAATAGGTGTGAATGTCCTGAACTTCCAGGATCGCCATGACTCAGCCCGTCCCCAGATAAATTTGCTGCACCTTCTCGCTGCGGCGGATTTTTTCCGTCGCCCCTTCCTCCACCACCTCGCCGAAATGCAGCACGGAAATATGGTCCACGACGTCGAACACCACGTCCATGTCGTGCTCGATCAGGACAATGGCCAGGCCGGGGTCGAGCCGCTTGAGAAACTCCGCCATCTCGCGGGATTCGCCCGACGCCAGCCCGGCGGCAGGCTCGTCCAGCAGCAGAATCTTCGGGTCGCTCGCGAGACCGAGGACGATTTCCACCTGGCGCTGCTCGCCGTGCGAGAGGTTTCGAACCTCGACGTCCTTGCGGTCCGAGTAGCCGACGCTCTCCAGAAGCGCGTGGGCTTTTTCATGCAGGTCGCGGTAGGAGGAAAGCGGCCGCCACATCACGAACTTCATCCTGCGCAGGCCCGCGATCGCCAGCAGCACGTTGTCGAAAACCGTCAGCTTCGGAAAAAGGCTCGTGATCTGGAAAGTCCGCGCCATGCCGAGCGCGGTCCGCCGGTGGCTCGGCCAGAGCGTGACGTTCTGACCAAACAGCAGCACCTGGCCTGATGTCGCAGGCAGTATGCCCGTGATGACGTTGAAGAGCGTCGTCTTTCCCGCTCCGTTCGGGCCGATGATGGCTTTGCGGTCTCCCGCGAAGAGCCGCAGACTGACGTTGCGAACGGCGTCGAGGCCGCCAAAACTCTTGGACAGGCCTTGCAGTTCGAGTACGGGGGAGCCCCCGCGTTGTTCCGCTTCCTCGGCCACTCGTAGGCGCTCCTGATCCCGGCTGGGCAGCAACGAACCGGAGCCCTTGGCGAGGGCCCCGGCATGCGTCAGTTTCTCACTCGCAGAACTTGCAGGGTGGATATTCCCGGCTGTAGACCGGCTGTTTCAGGAATTCCGTCTTGCCGTATTTCCAGAACTGGCTCACGTTCGGGTAAGTCTTGATCACGGTGTTCCAGAGCTCATCTTTTTCATACCCGAACATTTTCTTTTTCTCGACCTTCTTGATGTAAATATTTTGAACGGGGTTCCTCATGTCATCGAAATGCACAGGGCCGCGCACGGCATTAAATTTCATTTTCGAGAGCATCTCGATGAATTTCTGCGTGCCCGGCCACTTGCCTTTCGTCGTCTTGAGAACCTCGTGGATCATCTGGGCCGTCGTGTAGTTGCCCTCCGAATAGTACGAGGGAACCTTGCCGTACTTCTCGCGGTATTTTTTCACGAAGGCCGCGTTCTTCGGGGTGTCCAGCGCGGCGCTGTAATGCAGCGTGGAGACATGACCGAGGACCTCATCGCCCATGGCGGGAAGCGTGAATTCATCATAGCTGGTGCCGCCGCCGATCACAGGCTTCTTGTTACCTGCGTTGGCCAACTGCTTGGGAAACTGCAGCGACATGGGGCCCGCCATGAGCGTAAATATCGCGTCCGCGTCCTTCTTGAGGGTCGGGATGAAAGGCCCGAAGTCCTGGGTCCCCAGCGGCGGCCAGATTTTCTGGATCACCTTGCCGCCGCAGCTTTCGAAGGCCTTTTGAAACCCGCCCACGACTTCATAGCCGAAGGCAAAGTCGGCGGCGATCGTCACGATGCGCTTGTATCCCTGCTCGCAGGCCCACTCGCCGAAGGGATGGCTGGGCTGCGAGCTGGTCCAGCCGGTGCGCATCAAATAGGGATACTTGGCGCTGTCCCGCTGCGTCAGATCATCTGCGGCCGGGGTGGAGGCAATGTAGAGCACCTTGAGCCGCGTGCTGACCGGCGCCAGCGCGTAGCCCGTCGAGGCCAGCAGACCGCCGACCAGCATATGCACCTTGTCCTGGAGCGCGAGCTTTTCAGCCTTGCGAACACCGACCGGTGGTTTGGCTTCGTCGTCCTCCACGATGAACTTCACCTTGGCGCCCGCGAAGTTACCCCCGACCTCGTCGAGGTACAGCTGGAAGCCGTTGGTCATATCCTTGCCGACCTGCGCGAAACCACCCGTCAGTGGCGCGATGAAGCCGATACGCAATTCCTCCGCGGCTCCCGATGTCTGGCTCACGCCCATTCCCAACGCCAGACCAACCGCCGCCAATTTCCAGTCCAGCCTTCCCTTGAGTCTGTGTAACATGGCCTACCTCCAATAATTATTAAGAAGCGGATTCCGGTTTCTTCGTCTCTTCCGGGTTGCCCGACAGTGCGCGCCGGTGGCGGATCCGCTCCGGAATGCCCATCAAACCACCCGGGAGATAAAGAATCGTCAGCACATATACCCCACCCAGCACATACTGCCACCACGGGACGACCGTGCTGAGATAATCCCGCAAAAAGACGACCACACCGGCGCCGATGGCCCCGCCCACGAGCGTGCCCGGTCCGCCCAGGACCACCATCAGCAGCGCATCCACCGAAGTCGCCAGAATCACGACCTGGGGACTGACGTTGCCGCTCAGGTGCGCCCACAGTACCCCGGCCAGTCCGCCGAACCCCCCGGCGATGATGAACGCGATGTATTTGTGCAGCCAGGTGTTGTATCCGAGAATGCGCATCCGCAGCTCACGCTCCCGGATTCCCACCAGGCTTCGCCCGAATGGCGACCTGACCAGAACATACAGCATCACCAGCGACACGACGAAGAAACCGAGGACCACGTAGAAGTAGGTGACGCCGTCCGCCAACTGGATTCCGAATTCAGGCCGCGCCGGGAGGTTGATTCCGTTATCGCCGCCGGTCATGGAATTCCACCGGTAGGCAAGTCCCCACACGCACATGCCGAGCGCGAGCGTGATCATCAGGAAATACACGCCGGTTGCGCGGATTGCAAACAGGCCAAAAAACGCGGCGGTAACTGCTCCGATCAGTATGCCCAACACGACCACCACCCAGAAGCTCCATCCCAGACCGAAGTCGTAATGGGCCGCCAGGATCGCCGTCAGATACGCGCCCATCCCCAGATAGGCTGCCTGACCCAAGGAAGGCAGGCCGGTAAAACCGAGCAGGATGTCCAGACTCATCGCGAGGATACCCAGTATCAGAGCCTGCGTTATCAGCAGGATCAGGTATGAGCCGGTAAATGGAGTGACGACGGCAAGCGCCAGCAAAACCGCCATGACGGCCAGAATTCTGTCCCGCTGTTTCATGGGTGTTCCGTCACTCTCTGCCGAAAAGTCCGGTCGGTTTCACCGCCAGGATCAACACCATCGGTGCGTAAAGGGTGAAATAGGAAATCTCCGGGAAAAGGGCTTTTCCAAAATTGTCGGCGAGCCCGACGATCAGGCTGCCCACGGCGGCCCCCGTCAGGCTTCCCATGCCCCCGATGATCACGACGGCGAACGCAACGGGAAGAATTTCGAAGTCCAGCCCCGGATAGATGCCGAGAAAGCCGCCGCCGATCACGCCCGCGAGGGCCGCGAGAAACGCGCCCAGCGCGAAGATGAACATGGAAACCCGGGAGGTGTCGATACCCACCCCCCGGGCCATTTGCGAATCGTCCACGGCCGCGCGGATCATGGCGCCCGCGCGCGTCTTTTCCATCACCAGCCACAGGATCGCGCCCAGCACGACCGCCATGCCGATCATGAAAATCCGGTAAATCGGCAAATGAAGTCCGCCGACGACCGTGCTCCCCCGCAACATTTCGGGCGGGGTGATGTCCAGGTTGTTTCCACCCCAGATATCCAGCGCCGCCTGCTGAAACAGGAACGCAAAGCCCACCGTCAACAACACCTGCCGCAGCGGATCAAAGCCCAGGGGCCGCAGAAAAACCCGCTCCATGACGAGACCCACCACCGCGACGGCCAAAGCAGCCACCGGGACGGCCAGCACCCACGAACCCGTCGCCGAGATCACCGACAGCGCGATATAGCCTCCCAAAAGAAAATAAGCGCCATGGGAGAGATTGACGATACGCATGACGCCGAAGATCAGCGTCAGGCCGCTCGCCAGCAGGAACAACAGCGCGCCGTAGGAAATGCCGTTGAATGACTGGATCAGCCAGAACTGGGCATTCATGGCGCAGGGTGTGTCACGTCGATCACGATATTTCCCACCACGGTTCCGGCTTCCTGTGCCTCGTGCGCGGCTGCCGTTTGCTCGAGCGTGAAGCGCGCGCCGGTATTATGCTGCAAAAACCCGCTGCCGAGCATGGTATCGAGGTCGGCCAGCGCCTTTGCGCGCGCCTCCGGCGGCAGAATGTACACGTACACGAGATCGATCCCGAAACCGCGCGTCATCATCGGATAGTACGGCAGGACAGGCTCGGGCGCGCGCGTCGATGCATACGCCGCGATTGCGCCGTTGGGCCTCAACATCTTGATGCTGGACTGCAGGTTCGCGCCGAAGTCGACCTCGACGATGTGATCGACTCCCGCGCCATGGGTGAATTGCATGACGCGCGCGGCGACGTCCTCGTGCCGGTAATCGATGACCTCATCCGCACCGGCGCTGCGCGCCAGCGCGGCCTTTTGCGTGGAGCTTGCCGTGGCGACGACCCGCGCGCCGGCCCATTTGGCGATTTGCACGGCGTAATGACCGACCGCGCCCGCACCGCCCGTAACCAGCACGGTCTTGCCGCGCACGTTGCCGCGCGAGAATACCGCGCGGTGCGCCGTCATTGCCGGAATCCCCATGTTCGCGCCGGCAACGAAGTCGATCGCATCGGGAAGCCGGCGCGCGAGCGCCTGCGGCACGCAGCAGAGTTCCGCGCAGGTGCCATAGGCGCGCTGCCATTGCGCGTTGTAGACCCACACGCGTTCGCCGACGCGCGCTGGCGGTACGCCGTCGCCGGCGGCATCGATCACGCCCGCGCCGTCGCTGTGCGGGACGATGCGCGGCACCCGGATCGCCTGCCCGAGGTTACCGGTGCGGCGTTTGACGTCCGACGGGTTGACCCCGGAGGTATGGATGCGGACCCGTACTTCGCCGGGACCCGGCTCCGGATCGGGAAGCTCGCCCACGTTGATCACCTCGCGGGCCGGGCCGTTCTTCTCGTACCACGCTGCGCGCATGAATTTCTCCTCCCGGGGTGCGCTAATTTGACGCGGCGGGCGGCGCATGTCAACTGTCGCTCAAATGATGACAGCATGGGCATTTTCGGGTATTTTGAAGCAGAATTCGTTCGCCACCGCTCAGGAAGAGGAAACAAATCATGATTTACAACGATCGCGGACTGTCCGACGAGCAGCGCATGATGCGGGACGCCTGCCGTGCGTTCGTCAACGATTTCGTCACGCCTTTCATCCGCAACAACTGGCAGCGCGAGTGGAGCATGGATCCGAAGGACCGCTTGCCTCCAGAAATCCTCGAGCAGGCGCACAAGATCGGCATCCGCACGCTCGGCGTGCCCGAGGAATTCGGCGGCACGCCGATCGATCCGAAAACCGAAGTGCAGACCTTCGCGATGATCTCGGAGGAAATCTCGCGCGGCGACGCCGGCCTCTCGGACAAGCTGGTGCAGATCTGGAAGGTGTCGGTACTGCTGCGCAACATCGCGCCGCGCCACCTGCAGGAGCTGTGGTTTCCGCGCATCGCGCAAGACCCGAGTTTTCTGCTGTCGCACTGCCTGACCGAGCCGCGCGGGGCCTCCGACCGCTGGCTGCCGTACGATGTGCCCGAAGCCATGATGCACACCAAGGCGGAACTGAAGGGCGATAAATGGGTGATCAACGGCCGCAAGCAGTTCATCAGCAACGGCTACGATGCGAAGCTCTACGTCGTCTATGCCACGACCAAACCGGGCGCAGGCATGACCAAGGGCACGTCGAGCTTTCTGGTGCCGCGCGACACGCCGGGGCTCACGGTCGCGCGCTGCAACGAGACGCTCGGCGGACGCTTCATGAACAACGGCGAGATCGTGTTCGAGGACTGCGCGGTGCCGAAGGACCACTGCCTGGTCGAGAACGTTGCGCTTTCCAAGGCGGGAGTTTACTTTCGCCCCGGCAAGATCATCCAGGCGTCGAAGAACCTCGGCATCGCGGTCGCGGCGTTCGAAAAGACCGCCGATTATGTGCAGAACTACGTGCAGGGCGGACGCACGCTGATCAAGCACCAGGCGGTCGCGATCCGGCTCGCGGAAATGGCCACCAAGATCTGCGCCGTGCGCTCGCTGCTCAACGAAGCATCGCGCGCGGTCGACGAGGGCGCGCCGGACGCCGAGCAGCTGGTCAACATGGTCAAGCTCTTCGCCTCGGAGGAAGTGTTCAAGGTGTGCCAGCACGCGGTGGAACTGCACGGCGGCAACGGCATCATGCTCGATTTCGGCGTCGAGAAACACCTGCGCGATGCCGCGGTGTTCCTGCACATGGACGCGACCGTGGATATTTCGAAGTTCAAGATCGTGAAGTGCATGTTTCCCGACACGGCGGGCGTTTACGCCGGGCCGGAGAAGTAAGTCGCCCACGGTCGCGGGCGCGGCAATCAGGAAACGTCAGGCGGGTGTACTAGAGTCGCATAGCTCGAACGAGCAAGGGAGGCGTATGCTGTTGATCTACGCTAAGAGCGTCTAAATGTAGAAGACGGATTTAGCCGGCAAATAATCAAGTTTGTCGGCTAAAATCTATCCATCGACCGGCGGCCAAAGGCGCGTGCCGACCGTCGGGGAACCCGGCGCGTGCACGGTATATTCGTGCACGCGGTGGGTCCAGGGAACCTCGCTTTGGCTGAGCGTCTCGTGGCGCTCCTCGAAGTTCCTCTGGCGCGCTTCGACCGAGGTAAACTCGTAGAGGACCGAGAACTTCGCCCATCCGGCGGCACAGAGCATCACGCGCGCCGCGATGCAGCCGGGCATGTTCGCGATCGCCGGCAGGCGATGCTGCGCGTACCACGCGCAGACGTCGTATTCGTCGTCGATCGTCCGCGTGCGGAAACTGCCCATCTGGATGACCGGTCCCGGCGTCGTGCCCGGCGGGCGCCGTCCGACCTCCGGCCCATCCACGCGCGCGAAGACGCTGAACAGGCAAGTGCGCACGCCCGTCCGCCGTGCAAGCATCTTTTTCGCCTCGGCCGACAGTTTGATCTCGTCCGAAAAGACGTTCGGCGCCACGAGCGTCGACGCCTCAACCGAGCCGGCAAGCATCAGATACTGCGTGCCCGCCCCGATGTTCGGATCGTCCATTCGGCCAAGATGCTTGCGGACATCGCCCATCCCGCTGCCTTCCTTGGCGCCGCCCTTGTAGTGGGCGGTCCAGGCATAGCCAGGCCGCGCACGGAGCGACGGCAGATATTCCTCATTCAGCCAGCCGAAATAATCGCTATTGTCGCCATCGCCCAGATCGTACCAAGTGGCCCAAATTCCATTATCCATTGAGATTCCCAGAGATAGGAAATTCAATCCCAGCGCAATTCCGGTTCGCCGAGCCGGCGCGCCGGGAGCCCGTGCGAAAGAGGCCTCGGACTGCGCACAATGGGCCTTATGTTCATGCTTGCTTCCTCCTCCCCGGGAGACGACCGCGATCTGAGCGGGTCTTGAGCGGGATTATCGGTCAGTTACCGAGCAATCTATTCCAACCACCAGAGCAAAGCAATACTGCCTGCCTGAGCCTCTTCCAAGCGAGAAAAATTCTTTTTCTGCCGCCTTGACACGGGGGGGAGTAAAGTATCGTCCTGTTGGTGGCATCAGGGTGATGGCCACCTGAGTAGTTACGAATTTCCTATCGTTTCATCGTTTCACGCGTCTTGCCCCCTCCGGGGAGGCGGGACGCGCACAAGGAGGGGACGCGCATGGCCATCATCGTGGATTCCAACAACGCGAACAAGGACCTCAAGTACGAGCCGCCCCTCATCATCGCCTGGGGGGTGGACGAGAACACCTGCGGCAGCAAGACCATCACCATGGGGCGCACCATCGTCCCGCCCTCCGGCCGCAACCAGCGCCACTACCACGCCTGCGACGCCAGCTTCTACATGGCCAAGGGCTCCATGAAGGCGTGGATCGGCGAGGAAAAGAAGGAATATATCGTGAAGGAGGGGGAGTTCTGCTTCGTGCCGGCCGGCGAGATCCACGGCGTCCAGAACCTGAGCGACACGGAGAACTGCGAGCTGATCTTCACCTACGGCAACTGCCCCAGCCGCGACGCCGCCAAGACCATCTACGCGGAGACGTCGTGGGTGTAACCCGCGTGTGCGGGAGAGGAGGGAGAACCATGAGGCGACACACGTCCCGTGCCGGTGGGCTCTTGGCGGCGGCCTTGGCCGTCGGCCTGGCCGGAGCCCCGGGGCATGCAGCGGAAGATTATCCCACGAAGCCGGTCACGCTGATCATTCCCGTGGGTGCCGGCGGGTCGCACGATCTCA
>Ga0082335_1003498_pt1 | contig 25737 bp, 21 predicted proteins | sample Subgrocontami58m_FD_72375 | JGI IMG/M metagenome (GOLD analysis project Ga0082335, IMG submission 72375) | Subsurface groundwater microbial communities from S. Glens Falls, New York, USA - GMW37 contaminated, 5.8 m (SPADES assembly) (version 2) ...
AGCCGTAGAAAACCTTGCGGTTCAGGACAGCAAGCCGGCGGACTGTAGTTCCTGTTTCAGCGTGCGTTTCTCGTCGGCCGTAAGCGGCTGCATCGGCGCCCGTGGCGCGCCGCCGGTAAATCCCAGCAACTCGCTCCAGTACTTGAGGGCGGCGATCGGAACGCTCGCCGACGACCACTTGCCGTTCATCCACTTGTCGGCAATACGCCGCACCGGATCCATGGTCTTCGACACCGCGCGCGCGCCGGCGACATCGCCGGCAAACGCCTTGTTCGTATACTCGCGCATGGTCTGCCGCCCCGCGGTCTGCAGCAGATAAGGATCGGGACTGGACATGAACAACTTGTCCTTGTGATTGATGATGTTGTCGAGCCAGCGCCCCTCGTTGGGATCGCAAATGACGATTTTCTTGCCGGCCAGCCGCCGCACTTCGTCGGTATGCGCGGTCGGCAGCGGATTCTTGATGCAGAAAATGTTCTCGATGTCGGCGATGCGCGCCACCATTTCCGGCGACAGCGAGTAGCCGCAGATCGGCGTGTTGAACAGCGACACGGCGATGTCGACTTCAGCGCACAGGCCCGCGAAGAAACCGTAAAGGTCGTCGGGCTCGTGGGTGCTCACCGCCGGATTGCTGACGATCACGTAAGTCGAACCGATCTGCTGCGCGTGCTGAGTCAGCGCGATGGTGTCGCGCAGGCTCATGGCGCCGGTATGCGCCAGCGTTTGCGCCTTGTCGCCGACTTCCTCGACGACGATTTGCTGTCCGCGCCGGCGATCTTCCATCGTGAGCGACCAGTACTCGCCGACCAGGCCGCCGAAGAACAGCCCGTCGAGCTTGAGCAGGTCGACGTATTTGCGCACGTCGCGGCGCAGGCCCGCCTCGTCGAGATCCCCATTGGCCTTGAAGGGATACGGAATCGCGGCCCAGATGCCGTGCAGATTGGCCCTTCCGTATGCCTTCGCTTCGGATTTCCGGTAATGCATGATTTTTCCTTTTTCAGTGATTGAAGAACACTGCAGATTTACAAGTGTGATCGCCGTGAAATCCTACCCGCCGCTTCCCATGAGTCCCGGGCGGCGATAACCGGCGAGGTCTTCGGCGATGCGCAGGCGCGCAACATCGTTGGTGTTCTCGGAATGCAGGAAGATCAGCGCGTCACGCACGTATTTCTGCAGCGGCAGCTCGCGCATCACGCCCATGCCGCCGAAAATCTGCGCCGCTTCGAGGGCCACCCGCTGCACCGTCTCGGACGTCACGATCTTGGCGATGGTCTGCAGCGGCAGCTCGGGCAGGCTGCCGTCGGCATAGGCCTCCGGATGGTCGGAGGCCCAGGCGGCCTGCCAGATCAGGCTGCGCGCCGCTTCCAGGCCGATCGCCATGTTGGCGAGCGTCAATCCCACTGCCTGATGTTCTATGATTGCTCGTCCGCCCTGCACCCGCAGTCGCGCATATTCGAGCGCAGCCTCATACGCGGCGCGGCCGATGCCGAGATTCATCGACTGGAACCGCGGCATGGCACGGCCCGGCGATTTGACGCTTCCCATCAGAGTGCTTTTTCCTTCCTCGCCGACGAGGTTTCCCGCCGGCACCCGGCAATTCTCGAACACCAGTTCGCCGTTGGAACCCAGCCTGCGTCCGACCTTGTCGTGTTCGCGTATCGTGAGTCCGGGTGTGTCGCCCGGAACCAACAGCGTACTCATACCGAGCGTGCCGGCCTGCGCGGAACCGGTCCTGACGTGCACCGCGATCAGCTTCGCGATCGGCGCGCTGGTGATGAAGTTCTTGACGCCGTTGATGATCCAATCGTTGCCATCGCGCACCGCGGTAGTCTTGTAGCTCGCTCCGGGAACGTTAGGCTGATAGTAGTTCCAGCCAAGATCGGTATCGGGCTCATGCCCCGCCGTCGCGAGATGATAGCGGTCGTCGGCCAGGAACTGCGGCAGAAAGCGCTCGCGCTGCTCCGCGGTCATCGCCCGATCGAACCAGACGTGCGCCAGCGCCAGGGTCTGCCCCAGCGTCGCGGCGATGCCGACGTCGCCCACCGCGAGTTCCTCGATCACGATACAGGCCGTCAGGTTGTCGGCACCCGCGCCTCCCGCTGCCTCCGACAGCATCAGCGTGCGCAACCCCATCCGTGAAGCCTTCTCGAGCACGTCCCACGGAAAACGCGCGTCGAAATCCTCCAGGCGTTCGCGTTCCAGCGCAATCGGCTTGATTTCATGCTTCACGAAGTCGCGTACCGTGTCGCGAATCGCCCGCTGCTCTGAAGTGAGGTGAAGATTGAACATTTTCTCTATCAGCCTTTGACGCGGTCGAGGAGTCCTGTCGCCGCCAGGTCCTTGCGGAATTGCGCGCGCTGCCTGTCAGTCAGGGGCACTACTGCCGGGCGCGGCTCACCCGCTGCCATTCCCAGGAGCTTGGTCCACTCTTTGATATAAGCCGTAGTCCGCCCGTCGGGGCCGGTGGTGAAGTATTTTTGGCGCACTGCCCGCAAAGGCTCCAGCTCGTAGTTCTTGCGCGCGGCCTCCTCCAATTTCCCCGCCCGGGTCAGGTCGGTGTACTCCCTGATGGGAAGGTAGCCCGGTACCTGATAGAGGTAGGGCGTCGGCGAGGACATGTGAACCTGCTGGCCCAGATAGGCGAGGCTCAGGAACCACCGATCCTCGTTCGGGTCGGACACCACGATACGGTCGCCCACCCGCCGCCGCACCTCCATCGAGTGGTTGATATCGGGCACGGCGTTCTTCACGCAGCAGATATTTTCGATGTCGCACAGCCGCTCGATCAACGCGGGGCTCAAGGTGTACCCGGACTTGGGCTGATTGAACAGGGCGAGGCCGATGTCGATCTGGCTGGCAATGGTCTCAAAGTAACGGTACATCTCATCGTCATCCTTGGCCCCGTACACCGGGTTCATCATGATCACGTAAGTCGCGCCTGCCTCCTGCGCGTGCTTGCTCAACGCCACCGCCTCCCGGATATTGTGACTGCCGGTGTGACAGATCACCTGCGCCTTGCCGCGGGACTCTTCACAGACGATCTTGTCCACCCTCCGCCGCTCCTCCGACAGGAGCGACCAGAACTCGCCCATGGTTCCGCTGCAGAAGAAGCCGTCGATCTTCAGCTCGTCAATGCAGCGGCGCACGTTGGCGCGCAGACCCTTTTCGTCGAGTTCACCATCGGGCTTGAACGGCGTGGTAAGCGCCGCCCAGACGTTCTTCATGTGCTGCAGGCAATAAGCCTTGGCTTCGGATTTCGCGTATTCCATTTCTCGTTCTCCTGTAGTGGTGACCGGCAGTATGCCATGCGTGACGGGGATTTCCCATCCGGAACGCAATGGGTTGCGCCGTCCCGGTAATAATACCCGTGCGAATCAGTCTGGATTACACTCAGCCGCGAGCCGGCTTCGCGGGCCGCGTTCACTCGTCGACGGATGTTGACTTGGATGCCGGCCGCGCCCTAACATCTGTCCACATCGCCCGCTTCCTCAAGAACTCCAATCCCGCGAACGGCGAGCCCTTATCCTGAAAGGATAAACATCATGCAACTACCGATCCCTCGTATGATTCTTGGCGTTGCGTGCGCGGCCGTCGCCGCCGCGTTCCCGGCAGTGGCCAATGCGCAATCCCCGGGCTATCCCGCCAAACCGGTGCGCATGATCGTGCCGTTCAGTGCCGGCAGCCCGATCGAGTTGCCCGGGCGCGCGGTCGGGCAGCGGTTGTCCGAGGCGCTGGGCCAGCAGTTCGTGGTCGAGAACCGCACCGGCGCGAGCGGCACGATCGGCACCGAGTATGCGGCCAAGGCGCCGCCTGACGGCTACACGCTCCTGGTCACCAACTGCTCCCATACGGCAAACCCGTCCTTCTTCAAGAAGCTCCCGTACGACACCGAGGCTGACTTCGCGCCGATCACGCAAATCAACTTGACCTACGGCAACCTGCTCGTCGTCCACCCGTCGGTTCCGGCGCGCTCGGTCAAGGAGTTCATCGCGCTTGCCAAAGCCCGGCCGGGCCAACTCCACTACGCCTCGGCCGGCATCGGCAGCCCCCCGCACGTCGCGGCCGCGCTGTTCGCCGCAATGGCCGGCATCAATCTCACGCACGTGCCCTACCGGGGCACCGCGGCGACGATTAACGACGTGGTCGGCGGGCACATCGAGGCGATGCTGATGAGTCCGATCGCCGCAATGGGGTTCGTCCAGTCGGGGCGTCTGCGCGCGCTCGGCATCAGCGGTCCGGAGCGCTCGCCGTGGCTGCCCGACGTGCCGACGATCCTGGAAACGGGACTCACGGGTTACAACGTAATCTGCTATCACGGCATGTGGGCCCCGACGGGCACGCCCGCTGAAATCCTGCGCCGCTTGAACGCCGAGGTCGTGAAAGCGCTCGCCGTGCCGGAGGTGCGAAAACACTTCATCGATAACGGTCTGCGTCCGCTCGGCAGTTCGCCGGCGGAATTTGCCGCATTCATCAAGAAGGACATCGCGCTTCAGGCGACCATCGCGAAGAAGATCGGCATTCAGCCGCAGTGAAGCGCGCCAAAGTAACGATCCTGTTTGCCAGGCTGCGCGGATTCACGCGCATGGCGGACCAGCTCGATCCGCCGGTAGTACTGGCGCGCGCATCCGAATTCTTTGCCCTGGTTGCGGCGGCGGTCGAACGCCACGAGGGCACCGTGATCAATGTGATCAACGATACTTTGATGGCAACCTTCGCGGGCCAGGGCGATGCGCCGCACGCCGTGCAGGCGGCCCAGGAGATACGGCGCGACTTTACCATCCTCAAGGCAGCATGGCAGCACGATCACGAAATCCGCGCGGCGGTGGTGATGGGACTGCACGGCGGCGCGGTGGTATCCGGCTCCGCGGAGGGCGCGATGCCGGCGCAGCCGCTCGTCATCGGCGACAGCGTGAGCGTCGCCGAACTGCTGCTGCATCGCGCACGCGCCGGCGAGATCCTGGTATCGGAAACCATCATGGACGCGCTGGCGGCCTCACGCTTTGTGCTCGAGGCCAGGGAACTGCCGCTGTTCAGAATTCCGCCCCGCGAACCGCTTCGGATCTTCGGTGTGCTGCTCGACGACCGCCTGGATTTTACCTAGAAGGCCACGCCCTCGACGATCCGGATATCGCGTTCGGCCGCATCGCCCAGCACCCGCAGCGCCTCCTGGTAACCGGGGCTGTCGTGCGCCGCGATCGCCTGCGCCACGCTGTCGAACTCGATCATCACCGTGCGCTGATCGAGGCCGGCCTCGTACGTTTTTGCCGGCATGCCGCGGACGAGAAAGCGTCCTCCCGCGCCCAATATCGCGGGTCCGGCGAGCTTCGCGTATGCAGCGAGCGCATCGGGATTCCTGATCGAGCGATAGCATGCTATCCAGTAAGCTTTGGCCATATCATTTCCTTTCCACGTTTAGTCAATCGGTTCGCGTCGTCGCTGCGCTACTTTATCCTAAAGCACGCTCAGGTCTTCACGTTACGGCTCCGAACAGCGCCCCGACGCCTGCGGTCAGCGCCATGGCGAGCGCACCCCAGAACGTGACGCGCATTGCGCCCACCGTCACCGGCGCGCCGCCCACGCGCGCCGCCCACCCCCCCAGAATCGCGAGGAATACCAGCGAAGTCCCGGAGACCACGGGGATCAAGACCGCCGCGGGAACCAGGGCAGCGGTCACGAGCGGCATCGCGGCTCCCACCGCGAAGCTTCCTGCCGAAGTGAATGCAGCCTGCATCGGGCGCGCCTTGAACGTCTCGGAGATTCCGAGTTCGTCGCGCGCGTGCGCGCCCAATGCGTCGTGGGCCATGAGCTGCTCGGCGACCTGTTTCGCGAGTGCGGAATCGAGGCCGCGGCTGACGTAGATCGCCATCAGTTCCCGGCGCTCGCCTGCGTCGTCGGCGGCGAGTTCCGCGCGCTCGAGGTCGAGCGCGGCCTCTTCGGAGTCTGCCTGCGAGCGCACCGACACGTACTCGCCGGCAGCCATCGACATCGCTCCCGCGACGAGGCCTGCGACGCCCGCGACCAATACCCCGCTGTGAGTCGCATGCGCGGCCGCGACACCGAGCACCAGGCTCGCGGTCGATACGATACCGTCGTTCGCACCGAGCACCGCTGCGCGCAACCAGCCGATGCGGTCCGTGCGGTGTCGTTCCCGGTGGCGTACAGACACTCTTGAAATCTCCATGAGGCGAGAGCCGCCAGACCCTTAGTTGACCTTCGGAAAAATCAGCGGCAGCACGGGTTCCGCGGTCATCATGCACCGGGCACTGTGGCCACACGCCGGGATGACCAGCGTTTTGTGTTGCGCCCCGTAATTCTCATTCGCGTACTTCCCAAACGCCAATCCACGGGCAAGCCGCGTAGGGCCCTGCGCCATTGCGGAGCAGGAGGTGTCAAAACCATACAGCGGCAGAATATCGAGTTCGCCGACCAGGTAGATCGTATGACGGCCGGCAAATTGTTGTTTCAATTGTTCGTCGGTGAGCCTCGTGCTGTACCCGGTACGATTCTGAAGTCCGTAAGGCCAATTATCGTACGCCGTACAGTCCCGGGCATCCGCCGGGCGAGCGAACGCAGCGGGCGGTTCGGCACGGCGCGGCGCAATGTACCCAGGTGCGGCGGCCGCGACGGCCGGGAGAATGGCACCCGCCGTGGGCCGGAGGCTGTCCAGGTAGGTGTAAGAGGAGGGGTTCGCCACGACATACGTAACCGGAACCCCGAGACGACCGTGAATCCGGTTGACCATCCCGTAGCGCGCGGCGAACTGGCCACCAGCGGAGTGGCCTGCCACTACCATGACCTTGAGATTCGGAAAGATGTCGTTCCGGGCCAATCTACGCAATACTTCGTCGACAACGTCATAGGACGTGATTTGTGCGTTGCCGATTGCAGGGGCGCCGTTGCGCCAACTCCCCCGTCCGGAGCAGACCCAATTCAACTCGTCGGGCGCCAGTGTGTCACGGCAGCGTCTTCCCGCGCTGGAGGCAAAGCGCACTGAGATGATGAGGGTATTTTCCAAAGCGCCAGCCAGGAAAGCCGCGGCGAGAGCGTGACGGAAATAATTATCGGCATCACGGCTCTGGCCATGGATCGTGACAAGCGCGCGACGGATGCCTTCGTTTACCGCGCCCAGGGCATGGTTACGATAGACGAGGGCGCGTGCCGGCCCGTCAGCCACGGTAACCCATTCCGTACATGCGGAGGTGGCGGACGTGCAACCCTCCGCCCATGCGATTCCGGCAAGCAGAACGAGCGGCAGACCTGTCGACCACCGCAGACAACGTATTGAGGCCAAGCCCTTCACGGCAGGTTCCTCCCGGAATCCGGGCTAATGGGTGGCGCGTCCGCCCGCTTTCCCGGCCGCGGTGAAAATCTTCTCACAGCGCTGCCGGTCGCCCGCATCCGCGATACCCGGCTCGCCGCACCACGCGACCAGACGCTCGCCCGCGGCGTCCGCGCCGATCGCGGCCGCGCCTTTGAAACGTTCCCTCAGTTGTTTTAATTGCAGCGCGAGCCTTTGCGCGTGAAACCCGGCCGGACTGTCGAGACCCAGCAACAATTCGAGTTCGAGCAGGCTCTCGCGGCGCGCTTCGACACCGTGTTCCACCCGCGCCAGATAGGCGCCGCTCGCTGCCGCATCGGACAACGCGTTGAGCGCAGCGTCGCGTCGCGCGATCATTTTCGATTCCCATGCGGCCGGCAGCACCGGCAATGCTGCCCACCGTTCCTGCGCAGCAGCGGACTGTACCGCGACCACGGCCGCATCCGGATTCGAACGCACGAGGGAATCGAGTTCCTCGCACAGGCGTTCCTTCGCCGCGAGCGTCTGCCACACCGCCGTCTCACGGGAGCGCACGCGCGCTGATAACGCCGCCTCGACTGCCGTCTTCGCAGCCCTGAAGCGGGATTCGACGCCGCGCAAAGCAGGATCGGATCCGCCAGATTGTTTTTTCCATTGCTCCTGCAGATCGCGCACGCCACGCCGCACGGCCTGATCGTCCCGGTCCGCGGCCCGCGCGAGTTGCTCGAGCTGCTCGCAGAGCTCCTCGAGCGTGCGGCGGTGCTCGTGCTTGCGCCCGTCCTCAGCCTTGCGCCTGGCATCGCGGGCGTTGAACACCGCGTCGCACGCGGTGCGAAACTGCTCCCACAGCGCGCGTTCGTCGCGCCGCTCGAGCGCGAGCGCCTTGGCCTGCTCCTGCCACCTGGCCTGGATCGCCCTGACTTGCGACAACGTGTCGCGCTCCATCGCTTTCGATGCGAGCGCGGTGGCCTCATCGATCAACCCCTGACGGCCCGCCTTTGCCTGATCGCGCGCCTCCGCCAGCGCAGCCCGCAGCGGGGCAAGCGCCGCCTTGAACCGCGCGTCGAACTTTTTCCATGCCCTGGGTTCGACGCTGCCCAGATCGCCCTCGCGCCACGCGTGTTCGGTATCACGCAGCCAGCGCTCGACGGCGCGCCAGTCGCGGGGCTCGCCCAGCAGGGTCGGCGCGTGCGCCGCGGCTGCGGCGATGAACTCGTCGCGCTGCTTGCGCGCCTGCTTTCTCTGCGCTGCCTGCTCGGCGAAATATTTGGCGGCGGGCGCATAGGCCTTTTCGCACGCGCTGTCGAAACGTTTCCACAGCGTTTTGGGAACGCCCGCATACTGCTGGTCGAGCGCCTTCCATTCGTTGCGCAGTTTCTGCACTTCAAGCGCAAGTTGCGGCGCATCCATCGTCTGCGCCGCCAGCGCCTCGGCGCGCTCGCACAACTGCACGCGGGCGCTTTGCTGGCCAAACGATTCCCAGCGTTCGAGTTCCACCAGCTGGTGCGCGAGCCGGCCGAGCCGTTGCGTGGTCGGCTTCGGCAGCGGGCCGGCGCCGGCCTTCAGCTTTCTGATCTCGTCGGCAGTCGCGCGTGCGGCATGCAATTGTCCCGCGACGAGCGCCTGCTCTGCCACATGCAGCAGATCGTGGACGCGCTGCCGCACCGCGCTCGCTTCCTGCTGCGCAGCCCTGACCACGGCAACGCGGCGTTGCTCGATGACCCGCAACGCGGCCTCGATGCGCCGCGTCAGCTCCGGCGTCCGGATCGCCGGATTCAGCGCCTGCCACCGCTCGGGCAATTGCGCGTGGTCTACCGACGTGCTCGCGGCAAGCTGCTCGGCTTCAACGACCAGCGCTTCGGCACCAGCGAGCGCCAGGTGTTCCGTCTCCCAAAGTACGATGCGCTGTTGCGCTTCATCCAGCTGCGTGAGCGCCGCGCCGTCGCCGCGCTGCTGCGCCTCTTCGCGCAGCGCGGCGAGTCCGGTGCGCAGCCCGGCGAGCGAGTCCGCCCCGGCCGGCGGCGCGAGCGCCGCGATCCATTCGCGCAGGCTGCGCTCGAACCTTGCCCGCGCCCGCTGCTCATCCTGCTCGCGCTCGAAGCGTGCCAGCACCGCCTGGCGGGCCGCATCGCAACGCGCAAGACGCTCGGTGTCGCCGCTCATGTCCAACCCCTGCCAGCGGCGATTGAGCTCGACTACCGCGGTAAGTATCGGGCCGGGTTTTGCCGCCAGCGCTTCCAGCTGCGCGAGTATGGTGTCGGCTTCGGCTTTCTGATCGAGCCGCGCCTCCATCGCATCGATGCGCTGCCGCGCGAGCCGCGCCACGCCGTGATCGCGGTTCTTTGCCGCCTCGGCGAGTCTGCGCAGACCGTCCGCGGAGGCAACGCGCGCCGCGGCCGCCAGGCGCGTCTCGGCATGCTCCGCGCCCAGCGCAAGCTCGATCAACGGCTCTTCAGCGCGTATGCCGGCGATCGCGATACCGCAGCGCTCCGCATCGGGCGCGCGGCGTGCCACCGCGGCGCGGATCGCATCGGTGCAATGATCCGCCTCGAGCAATATCCGCGCGCCGGCGCTGTCCCGGGTGTCGGCGAGCGCATCGCCCAGTGCCGTGGCAAGCGCATCGCGCACTGCGGAATCCGTTTCCTTTTCCCAGGCGGAGGCGAGCATGGCGAGATCGGTGCAGCGGCGCGCCGCCGCGACGCGGACCTCCGGTGCGGGATCGGCGGTCAGCAGGCGCGCGAGTTCGTCCGAATCGGGCGCAAGCTGCGCCGCGCCGAGGACCCGCTGCGCGGGTTCAGCATGTTCGTGCAGGGCGGAACGGGTAAAGAGATTGGTGATCATGTTCGGATTGGGACTCGGATTTCGTGCGCCGATGCGCGCGGTTGCGCAGTGTTCCAGCGCATTGCTGACAATCCATGCAGGAAACGTGATGTTAACAAAAAAACTCGCCCGGGATTGCCGAAAATCTCCGATTGCGAATGCTCTATCGTAACCTCCTTCGCGGCGACCTTCTATTTCAGACAGGCCACCGGCACCAGCATCCGCATCAGCGCCGCGACGTCATCGAGCTCATCGAGGCGCCAAATGGCGTCGATGATGGGTTGCGCGTCGCAACCCGGCGCCCCGAGCGCTGCCTGATCGCGAAACTTCGCTTCCAGTTCCCCATCGCTCAACGGGCATTTCGGGCCGCCGCGCAAATGGGCAATGTGCTTCTCGAAGCTCACGCCCGACCGGGTGCGCACGGTGACGTACGCCTCCTCGTTGCCGACGGCAGCATCCTCCGTCATCGATACCCTGGCACGCAACGCAAGCACCGCGGGCTGCGCCACGGCTGCATCGGTGAACTGGCGCACGCCCGCTGCGCCATGAATGAAGGCGACGGCGCAGCAGTGATGAATGCTGACGCTGGCTTCACGGCTGACGCGCGGCGCCGGCCGGTCGGCGCGCTCGCGCAGCAGCGGACCGCCACGCACCGCGATGTGCTCGATATCCGCGGGACTGATCGAGTGCTCACTGCGCAGTTCCAGGCACGCGTCGATCACGGGATGCAGCACCACCCCGGTCGGATACGGCTTGTAGGCATTCAGGGGCAGTTCCCAGGTTTGCCCCAGTCCGCTCGTGATCTTCGACAGATCAGCCTGTTGACCGGTGACCCGCGCGAAGCCGAACGTACCTTCAATCGCGCGCTCGCCTCCGGTGAAATTCTGTTCCGCCAGCAGTGCCGCCACCATGCCGTTGCGCGCGGAGTTGGCGACTGCGATGCTGGTCGCCATGTCGGGCAGGCTTTCGACCAGACCGCAGGACTGAGTGGCCGCGTTGCCGAGTGCCCAGGTCATCTGCTGGGCGGTGAGTCCGAGCATCCTGCCAAGCGCCGCGGCGGAGCCGAACACGCCGCAGGTGCTGGTGATATGAAAACCGTGGCTGTAATGCCACGGCGACACCGATTTGCCAATGCGGCAGGAGGCTTCCACGCCGAGGATAAACGCGTGCAGCAATTCGGGGCCGCTGACACGCCGATGCTCCGACCAGGCCAGCAACGGCGGGGCCACCGAGGCGCTGGGATGAATCACGGTGGGCACGTGCGTATCGTCGAAGTTCAGCACATTCGAGCTCATCGCGTTAAGCGACGCGGCCGCGAGGATGTCGAGGCGCTCAGTCCGCCCCACCACGGTCGCGACGCGCGGGCCGGAGAACCGGTCCATCACCCCGAGCGCGCGTTCGATCACTTCGTGGCGGCAGCTGCCCAGCGCGCAACCGATGTGATTGAGGATCGATCGCGTCGCTTCCCTGCGCAGCGACTGCGGAATGTCGCTCCAGCGCGATTCGACGATGAACTGCGCGAGCCGCGCGGTGACGTTTTCATGCCCGGGTGACAAGATCATTGGGCCGGCCGGTTCTGATCGGAAATCGATTTGACGAGCGCAAGAATGTTGCCGGCAGTCTTCGCCATCGCAACGTCAACCAGCTTGCCGTCCACCGTGGTGCTGGCGGTGCCCCGCGCGAGGGCTTCATCAAACGCCTTCAATACGCGGGTAGCGTAATCGATCTCCGCCGCGGTCGGCATGTAAATCCGGTTGGCCGCCTCGATTTGAGTCGGATGGATCACGGTGCGCCCGCGGAACCCGAGCCGTTTCGACAGCGTGGTGTCGCGCTTGAATCCGTCAAGATCCCTGATGTTCGAGAATACGCCGTCCAGCGGGCACCTGATGTTCGCGGCGCGCGCCGCCACGAAGGTGAACTGCCGCACGAACATCATCTCGGGCCCCTCGCTCGACCACGTTGCGCCGAGGGAAACATTCATGTCCCCGTCCTCGCCCCCGGCGTAAATCACGGACTCCACGCGTTTTGCGGCGGTGATGATCTGCAGCGATGAAAGGACGCCCAAGGCGCTCTCGATCATCACGATGATCGGGGTGCTTCCCGCCGCGAGCCCTTTGCGAACCTCCACGCTCGAAAGCATGCGGTCGACGGCGGCGACATCCCCCGGGGAATCCTGTTTCGGTACGACAAACCCGGCAAGTCCGGGCGTGCCGGCCAATTCGGCCAGATCTTCGTGCAGATATCCGCTGGGCACGGCGTTGACCCGCACCCAGCTTTTGTCGCCGGGCGTTTTCGCAATGGTTTCCTTCGCCATGGCCCGGGCGTTCGCCTTCTCGGCGGCCGGAACCGTGTCCTCCAGGTCGAATATGAAGCCGTCGGCAGGCAGCGAGTTGAGCTTGTCGAGCATCCTCCGCTGATTGGCCGGCACGAACAACAGGCTTCGCCAGATGCGCATAACCATTCTCCTTAATTCCCCAACACGACGGCGCCGGCTTTGGAAAAACCTTCGGTCTCGGCAGCGCTGTATCCGAGTTCCCGCAGAATTTCCGCCGAATGCTCGCCCAACAGCGGCGCGGGCCTGCGGATGCTGGGGCCATCGTGATCGAACAAAACCGGATTGCGGACCGTGCGCGTGGTCCCCATGCGCGGATGCGTGACATCCTCGATGACGTTCCTCGCGCGGATGTGCGGATCGGCGAAGACTTCCTGAAAATTGTTCACGCGCGAACACGGCACGCCCGCCTCCATCAGCACGGCCTCCAGGTCTTCAGCACTGCGCTCGCGCAGTGCCGGCGACACGACGGCAAGCAGATCGGTCTCGTGCTGCTTCCTGAGAACGTAGGTCGCAAAGCGGACGTCGGTGGCATAGCTTTCAAGGCCGAGCACCTGCATGAGCCGCCTGAACAATTCGTCGTTGGGCGTGCCGATCGCCAGATAACTGCCGTCCTGAGTTTCGAAAATCTGATAAGGCGCATTCAGGCGATGCTGGTGTCCGATGCGCTCCGGCACCACGCCCGTCGCGAGATACCCGGCCGCCTCCCACGCCGCCGCCGCGATCGAGGACTCGACGAGCGAGACATCCGCGATCCGTCCGCCCTTGTCGCGCAGCACGCTGATCAGTCCCGACAGCGCCGCGTAAGTCGCAAAAAGAGCCCCCAGAATGTCCGCGGTCTGGATCCCGGAACGCATGGGCATTTCACCGGGCAATCCAGTGACCGACAAAGCGCCGGAAAAGGCTTCCACGATCAGATTGACACCCGCGCGCCGCCGATACGGCCCCGTCTGGCCGAAGCCGGAGGCCGATACGTACACGATCCTGGGGTTGATCGCGCGCACCTGCGCGGGACCAAGTCCGAGCGCTTCAAGTGCGCCGGGGCGGTTGTTTTCGACGAACACGTCGCTTTTTGCGACCAGCAAGTGAGCGATGTCGCGCGCCTGGTGTTGCTTCAAATCCAGGACCAGGCTGCGCTTGTTGCGGTTCAATGCCGCGAAGCTTGCGCTCTCCGCATTGACCATGGGGGGCGTTGCCCGCGTCTGGTCGCCCCGCGGCGGACGCTCGATCTTGATGACGTCCGCGCCCATGTCCCCGAGCAACATGCCGCAAAACGGGCCGGCAATCAAATTGCCGAGCTCCAGTACCCTGATACCTTCAAGTGGCTGCGACACCGTGATTTGCCGCATCACTCCGGCGTCAGACCAATCTTGGCCGCCAGCCGCTTGTTCACCTCGATTTCGTCGACGATGGTCTTCGCGAACTCGGTGGGCGTGGAGCCCACGGAAACGAAACCCTGCCCCGCAAAGGCACGCCGGATTTCCGGGTCCTCCAGAGCCTTCGCGATTTCGTTGCGCATGCGGTTCACGATTTCGTGCGGCGTGCCGGCCGGAAACCAGAACGCGTACCACGGCACAAACAGGTAACCTTTGACACCGGCTTCGTCGATGGTCGGCACGTCGGGGAGATCATTCCAGCGACTGGTCGCGGTAATGCCGAGTGCTCTCAGCTTGCCCGCTTTGACGTGGGGCAGGAGCACCGTCGGCGGGCCAAAGCAGGTGTCGATTCTCCCGGCAAGAAGATCGGTGATGGCTTGTCCTACGCCCTTGTAAGGAATATGCGTGGTTTGCGTCCCCGCCATGTCGTTGAAGATTTCGGCCGCGAAATGCATGACGTTGCCAACCCCGCCTGACCCGTACGTGAATTTTCCAGGCTGCGCCTTAGCGCCGGCGACGAATTCCCGCACCGAGCGCGCGGCAACGCCGGGATGCGTCACAAACAGAAAACCCACGCTTTTGAGGGCCAGCGTGATGGGCGCGAAATCCTTGACCGGGTCGTACGGAAGGCTTTTCATTATCACCGGCAGGCTGGCGTGGCTCGATGACGTATGCAGCATCGTGTAGCCATCGGGCGCGGACTTTGCCACGAGATCCGAGCCCAGCGCGCCTCCTGCCCCGGGTCTGTTGTCGACCACCAGCGTCATCAGATCCTGCATTTTCCTGCCCAGCATCCTGGCCGTGTAATCCATCGGTCCGCCGGGTGCATAGGGCACCACCACGCGGATCGGTTTCGACGGGTAGTCGCGTTCAACTGATTGTTGGGCGGCGGCGAAAACCGGTGCTGACACGATCAGCAGCGCAAAACTTAGCATCGTCCTGGGTAAAAACATATTCCCTCCTGTCAGCATTTTGCAGCTTTTCCCGCGCTGGCGATTTTTCCGAACATCGCGACTACTGAGTATTACGTATCCGGATGACAATCTGTGCCCAACGCCATCGCCAAGGGCGCGGATTCATCGCGCCGTCGATGGCACGGCCACTCGCGTAGGGCGCAGCTTTAGCGCGCCGAATAATCTCTGCCAAATCGACGGCGCGCTAAAGCTGCGCCCTACAGCCGCGCCCTAGAGCCGAAAATTGTCACAGCCATAGGTTATTTGCAATAGTCGCGCTTCTTCCGGTTCGAATTCTAGCGCGTTTGCGCGCCGAGTAAATCGAGCAGCGCGGCGCCATAGCGTTCCAGCTTCTTCGCGCCGATGCCGCCAATTCCGGCGAGCTCCGCGAGGTCCTGCGGCCGCGTGCGCGCGATCTCCGTCAGCGTGCTGTCGTGCAGGATCACGAATGCCGGCACCGACTGGGCGCGTGCCTCGGCGAGACGCCACGCCCTGAGCCGCTCGAGCAGGCCGGCTGCGCCGGCCGGCAAATGACCTGCCGCCGCAGTGCGTGACACCGGTGTCGCGCGCCGGCGCGGCACGACACGGCGCATTTCGACACGCTGCCCGCCCGTGAGCACTTCGCGGCTCGCGGCACTCAGCGTCAGTCCGCCGTGCGCCTCGTGATCCACGCGCGCGAGCCCGAGCGAGACCAACTGCCGGAACACGCCGCGCCACGCGTCTGCGTCGAGATCGGCGCCGATGCCGAACACCGAGAGCTGGTCGTGACCCCAGCGGCCCATGCGCTCGTTGTCCTTGCCGCGCAGCACGTCGATCAGATGCACCGCGCCGAAACGCTGACCGGTGCGATAAATTGCCGAAAGCGCTTTTCTTGCTGCTTCAGTCGCATCCCAGGTCTCGGGCGGCTCAAGGCAGGTATCGCAGTTGCCGCACGGCTCGCTCGCCTCGCCGAAGTAATCGAGCAGGCGCACCCGGCGGCAACTCGCGGTCTCGCACAAACCGAGCAACGCGTCGAGCTTGGCGCTGGAGACGCGCTTGAATTCGTCGGCGGCCTCGCCCAGCTCGATCAACCGCCGTTGCTGCACCACGTCGGCGAGTCCGTAAGACATCCAGGCGTCCGCGGGAAACCCGTCGCGGCCGGCGCGGCCGGTTTCCTGGTAGTAGCCCTCGATGCTCTTCGGCAGGTCCAGATGCGCGACGAAGCGCACGTCGGGCTTGTCGATGCCCATGCCGAAAGCGATGGTCGCCACCATCACGATGCCATCCTCGCGCTGGAAGCGGGACTGATGTTCGGTGCGCGCAGCGGTATCCATGCCGGCGTGATACGGCAGCGCGTTCACGCCCTGCGTGGCGAGCCAGGCGGCGGTCTCGTCGACCTTGCGCCGCGACAGGCAGTAGACGATTCCCGCCTCGCCCGCATGCTCCTCGCGGATGAAACGCAGCAGTTGCGCGCGCGGATCGACCTTGTCGACAATGGTGTAACGGATATTCGGCCGGTCGAAGCTGGAGACGAACATGCGCGCGGCGCCAAGCGCAAGCCGCGAGACAATTTCGGTGCGGGTCTGCGGGTCGGCAGTGGCGGTGAGCGCGATGCGCGGCACCTGCGGAAAACGCTCGTGCAGCAGCGACAACTGCAGATACTCCGGGCGAAAATCGTGGCCCCACTGCGACACGCAGTGCGCTTCGTCGATCGCGAACAGCGCGATTTGCGCGCGCGCGAGCAGATCGAGGCAATGCGGTGTGGTCAGCCGCTCGGGCGCGACGTACAGCAAATCGAGTTCCCCCGCGAGCAGCGAGCGTTCGACGGCGCGGGCGGCATCGGCATCCAGCGCAGAATTCAGGAAGGCCGCAGACACTCCGAGTTGCTTCAGCGCGGCGACCTGGTCCTGCATGAGGGCGATCAGCGGCGACACCACGATGCCGGTGCCCGCCCGCAACAGCGACGGGAGTTGGTAGCAAAGCGACTTGCCGCCGCCGGTAGGCATCAGCACCAGCGCATCACCGCCTGCGGCAACGTGATCGACGATCTCACCTTGCGCGCCGCGGAAGGCGGGGTAACCGAAGACCTCGCGCAACCTGGCCAGCGAAGGGGAACCGCGGCCGGGGATCGGTGTAGTCAATCAGGACTCGCGGATTTGTCTGGCAACATTTTCGGCGATGGTTGCCGGCTGTTGGCGGCCTTGATTTCAATGCGCGCGTTGGTCGCCTTGACGTTTGACAGCGTGAGCGCGCCGATCGTCACGCTGCCGCTCGCGTTGAGACTCTTGAGCGCCGCCAGATCGGGCGGCTCCCTGGAATCCCGCTGGGACAGATAGCGGTCGGCGTCGAGCCGGTCGATGTCGATGTCGAACGCATAGAACGGCCGTGTGAATTTCGTGAGCCCGATCCGGCCTTTGATGGCGCTGTCGTCGAACTTGGCCGCAAACGCCAGGCTGGCAGTGTGCCGGGCAAGATCGGCCTGCGCCGACGCATTGAAGGCCGCATCGAGCGGGTTTTTCAGCAGCGCCGGATGATTGACGCTGACGGTCGCAACCAGTTTCGGCAGCTCGAGCTTCTGTCTCTCAATGCTTCCCGCGAGCGGACCCGACAATCTCGCTTTGATCCTCGCGCCATCCTGCTGCGCATCAATGCTCGCGCTCAACGCGCCGGCCTTGAACGCTTTGGCGTTGCCGTCGATGCCGGGAATTTCAAACTTCGCGGCGAGTTTGCCCTTGGCTGTACGCAACGTTGCATCGAGCACCAGCGTTTCGCCACTCACGTTGTCGCCGGTTACGGTGAGCCTGGGGGCATCGAATTTGACATCGAGATTGCCGTTTTCCGGTTTGCCGGCCAAGGCGATCGTCAGCCCGGAAATCAGGAATTCCCTGCTCGCGAGTCTGGCATCGACGTCACCCTTTGCCGTTGCCACCAGGTTGCTGATGCCTGCCGCCAGCCCCGCGGCGCTGAAATCGATTTCCGCGAACCTGTAGCGCTGCTGGTCAAGATCGAACGCGACAGTGGTTTTGAGCGTAGTTTCCAGATTCATCACGGGACTGTCGCTTTGAACCGTGAACGCGAGGTCGAACTTGACGGGCACGCCGCTCGCGATGGGCCCGGTCCTGAGATTGAGTTTCGACAGCGCGCAGGCCGCGCCCGACGCCTCGTCGATATAAGTGAACGCGGCGTTTTCGATCGTGACGTGGTCGATATCGATTACGAAAGGAAAAGGGGCCAGGCTCGATTTTTCATAATTCGAGCCTGGCCCCTTTTCCTTTGTCAGGTCGTCGATATTGGTCGTGCCATCCCTGAAGCGCACGAGGCGAGCGCGCAGGTTCCTGATTTCAACCGTCTCGATCACCACCTGTTTCGACAGCAGCGGCACGAGCTTCAGCGCAACCCGAAAATCGCCGACTTCTGCGAATTCCCTGTCGCTCCCGCGCTCCGAGAGCGACACCCTGCCGAGCGTCGCAGCGATCCGCGGAACAAACGCGAGCTTGATGTCACCCTCGAGCCTGAGATTGCGCTGCGTGTGATCCTTGACTGCGCGCACGATCTGCGGCTTGTAATCATTGGGATCGAACGTCGCGGCAATATAGGCTGCCGCTGCGGCAAGTATCAGGGCGATGCCGCCGAGCGGCCACAGCACAATTTTGACGATTGCCTTCATGTCGCGTGATTGTAACGCGCTGCTGCGCTAAACTAAGCGCAGGAATGCCCCCTCGCGACACCTCGAACGGTCATGCATACCCCACGCCAAATGGCCTTGCTTTCGATCGCCACCTCGCTCGCGACGCTGGCGCTGAAGTTTGGCGCGTATTTCATGACGAACTCGGTGAGCCTGTTGTCGGACGCGCTGGAGGCGTTGGTCAATCTTGCCGCCGGTATTATCGCGCTCGCCGCGCTCAGTGTCGCCGAAACGCCCGCGGACGACCGCCACACTTATGGCCACGACAAGGCCGAGTACTTCTCGAGCGGAGTCGAAGGCACGCTGATTCTGGTCGCCGCTTTGTCCATTATTTACGCCGCGTGGGACCGCTTTCAGCATCCGGCCCCGCTCGCCAACCTCGGACCGGGAATCATCGTCGGACTGCTGGCGGCGGCGATGAACTATGCAACCGCCCGCCTCATGCTCAAGGTCGCCCGGAAACACGACAGCATCACCATCGAGGCGGACGCGAGGCACCTGCTGACCGATGTGTGGACTTCGGGAGGCGTGTTAGGCGGCCTGCTGATCATCCTGTTCGTGCCGCGATGGCAGGTGCTCGATCCGCTGATTGCGGTCGGCGTCGGGCTGCACATCATTTACACCGGATTCGGGTTGTTGCGCCGCTCGGTCGAGGGCCTGATGGACACGGCGCTGTCGCCGCTGGAAATTCACAAGACCGAGCAGATCATCCAGGCGGAACTGCCGCCGGGAGCAAGTTTCCACGCGTTGCGCACGCGCAAAGCCGGCGCTAGACGGTTCATCGAATTCCACCTGCTCGTGGCGGGCGAGACCAGCGTAAGGGATTCCCACGTGTTATGCGACCGCATCGAGGAATCGATTACCGGCCAGTTGGCAAAAGCTTCGGTCACGATTCACGTCGAACCGCGGGAAGCGCATGAACCGCACGGTTTGCCGCCGTAACCGATCGTGGATCTCGATTCCATGAAACAACGCGCCCCGCGTTTGACTTGCAGCACCCCCCAACCCGACGTCATCGTGATCGGTGGCGGGGGATCGGGGCTGGCGGCTGCCATCGAGGCGGCATCCGTCGGACGCCGCGTGCTGTTGCTGGAAAAAGCCCCGCAGCTCGGCGGCACGACGGCATGGTCCGTGGGATCGATCTCGGCCACCTTGTCGCCCCAGCAAATCGCCTGCGGCATCAAGGATACGCCCCACGATCACTTCGAGGACATGCCGAAATTCGCCGCGCACCTCAAAGGGACCGACAATCACGAGCTGCGCCGCATCCTGACGGGCGAAGTCCCGGCGACATTGCGATGGTTGATGGGTCTCGGCGTCGAGTTCTTCGGTCCCATGCCCGAGCCTCCGCATCGCCGGCCGCGAATGCACAATGTCGTACCCAACTCGAGAGCGTACATCGCGATCTGCGCGCGGCGGGCGCGCCGCCTCGGCGTCGACATTCGCGTTGACGTGCGCGCCACGGGCTGCATCGTCGAAGGCGGCCGCGTGCGCGGAGTGCGCGCGAGCCTCAAGAGCGGCGAGGCGGTCGAGTACCGCGCAAGCGGAGCGGTCGTTCTCGCGAGCGGCGACTACAGCGCCAGCCCGGAGCTGAAACGCGAATTCATCTCCCCGGCCGCCGCCACGATTGAACCGGTCAACGTGTACAGCACCGGCGACGGGCACCGCATGGCGACGGACGTCGGCGCCACCGTGATCAACGGCCATCTCGCGCACATCGGCGTGCGTTTCATTCCCCCACCCCGCAGCAGCATCGCGGAGTCGCTCCCGGCGTTCCGCCCATTGGCCCGTCTCATTCGCATTGCGATGCAGCGCCTGCCGATGGCGCTCCTGCGCCCCTTCCTGATGAAATTCCTCGTCACGGTGCTGGAGCCTGCACCCAATCTCTTCGCGGCCGGCGCCATTCTGATCGGGAGCAAGGGGGAACTCGTCGCGGACTGGAACGACGATCGGATCGCTGGACTGGTCGCGGTACACGATCACCGGGGCTTCATCCTTTTCGATGGTGCGATCGCGGCAGCATTCGAGACGTGGCCGAATTACATCTCGACCGCGCCGGGACTCGCTTACGCTTACCTGGCGGATTACCGGCGCAATCGCGCGGACCTGTTTCACCGCGCGCCGACGCTGGAAGCCGTCGCGGCGCAACTGGGTATTCCGGGCCAAGCCGTCAGGGCGGCGGTGGACGCGGTCAATGCAAAACGTGAAAGCGCCAGCGATCGCACCCCGCAACCGCTTTCGACCGGACCTTTCTATCTGCTCGGGCCGGCGAAGCTCCTCATCACGTTTACCGACGGCGGCCTCGCGGTCGATACCTCACACCGCGTGCTGGACGCCGGCGGCGCGCCGATCCCCGGGCTTTACGCGGCGGGATCCACCGGCCAGGGCGGGCTGCTGCTCGAGGGCCATGGCCACCACCTGGGATGGGCGTTCACCTCGGGCCGCCGCGCCGGGCGCAACGCCGCGTTGGAGAGCGTGTCGCCACCGTAGAAAAGCGTAGAAAAGGGGCCAGGCTCGACTTTTCTAATTCGAACCTGGCCCCTTTTCCCGCGCGGGAAGCCGAGCCGTCACGCGCTGCGCCATCGTCGCCGCGAAGGTGGGCGGCACCTGGCAACTCCAGTCCAGCGTGTGCACGCGCTCGCTGATCCGCCAGCCGTCTTCCATCCGGCGCAGCCTGTCGAGGTAGCGCAGACTGCGCATCGCGACCTGATCCGTCGGCTTGCCCGTCAGGACCAGAAACGCGATTGCGTAGGTTTCCGTCTCAGCGACGCCGCCCTCAATCGAATTGAAGCTCAGGTTGCCCATGAAGTGCGTGGTGACCTTCCACTCCCCTGTTGCCTTTTTCCTGAATGCGAGGAATGAGTCCATCAGCGCATCGATGCCCTGTACGAAAGACCGCCCATCGTAGGCGGCCCGGACATCCTCGGTGAAGCAACTGCGCACCTGGTCAGGATTGCCTGCATCAATACCCTGGAAATAACGTGCATGCACATCATGAATGGCGGCGCGGTCCAGCAGGCACTGGGTGTCGATGCGGTGCGGTGGCATGGATGTCCTTTCCGATTGAGAACCGGGATGGTTTGCCGGGCAATCATAGCATTCAGCGTTCCGTGCAGCCGTTCACTGAACATGGCGCGCGTTATGAGCCTGCGCGGGATTCCTGTCGTTATAATAGAACGCATGGCGAACCGGGAATAACGGACATGCTGGTCAAATTCAAACTCAATGGCGATCCGGTCGAAGTGCGGCTGCAAAGCGGCGATCGTCTGCTGGTCGACGTGCTGCGCGAAGACCTGAAAATGACGGGAACCAAGCACGGCTGCGGCATCGGCGCATGCGGCACCTGTACCGTGCTGGTGGACGGGTATCCGGTCGCCTCGTGCCTGCAACTCGCGGCGCTGGTCGACGGCGCAGAAATCCGCACGATCGAAGGCCTGGCAAGCGCATCCGCGCTGCATCCGGTGCAGCAGGCTTTCGTGAACCAGTCCGCGCTGCAATGCGGAATCTGCATCCCGGGCCACATCATGGCAGCGTGCGCGCTGCTCGAGAAAACTCCCCAACCCACCGACGCGGAAATCCGTGCCAGCGTGGACAGCGTCTACTGCCGTTGCACGGGTTACTCCCGCATTACCGAGGCCTACAAGGAAGCGGCGGCGCTCGCGCGCAAGGCGGCAAAATGAACCAGCGCGATCCCCGCCTGAACGCGACCGCCGGCCTGCTCGTCGTCGGCAAGAACGTGCCACGCACCGACGCGATCCCCAAAGTCACGGGTGCGGCGCAATACGTCGCCGATCTGCACTTGCCGGGAATGCTCCATGCCGCGGTACTGCGCAGCCCGCACCCGCACGCACGCATCGTCAGCATCGACACGAGCGCCGCAGCGGCACTGCCGGGCGTCAAGGCCGTGGTGACCGGCGCCGACACGGCGCAGCGCAAGTGGGGCTGCTTCCGTCCCGACCTGTATCCGCTCGCGATCGGCAAAGTACGTTACGCCGGCGACGAGGTTGCGGCAGTCGCAGCGCTAAACCCTGAAACAGCACGCGCCGCGGTCGATCTGATCAAAGTCGAGTACGAAGTGCTTCCCGCGGTGCTGTCGCTGGATGAAGCGCTCGCGCCAGGAGCGCCGCTGGTGCACGAGGATACGGAAGGCAACGTCGCGCATCATTTTGCGTTTGAACGCGGCGACGTCGATGCGGGATTCAAAGCGAGTGATGTCGTCGTCGAAGGCACCTGGCAAAGCGCGCGCCAGTGGCACACCTCGCTCGAGACCATCGGTTGCGTGGCGCAATGGACCGGCGGCCGCGTCACGATGTGGTGCAACACGCAGACGCCGTTTCTCGCGCGCGGCCGTTATGCGATCGCGCTGGGCGTGCCGGAGGCCCAGGTGCGCGTTATCCAGACTGAAGTCGGCGGCGGCTTCGGCGGCAAATCCGGCGACGACAATGCCTCGGTGATCTGTGCGATCCTCGCGTTGAAGGCCGGCAAGCCGGTCAAGTTGATCCATACCCGCGAGGAAGAGTTTCTGGCGAGTCACCCGCGCATGCCGATCCGCTACTGGGTGCGGCTTGGATTCAGCCGCGACGGTCGCGTCAGGGCGAAAGAGATCAAGGTGCTCGCCGACAATGGCGCCTACACCGGCAAATCGCAGGCGATACTGGGAGCCGCGACGGTGCGCCACGATGCGCTTTACAAATATCCGTGCGCGCGTGCGGATTCCACGCTGGTTTATACCAACCTGGTTCCGACCGGCGCATTCCGCGGTTTCGGCAACCCCTCCGCGGACTGGGCGGTGGAACAGGCGTGGGACCTCGCCGCGGAAGAACTCGGCATCGACATCGTGGACCTGCTGCGCATGAACGCGGTCGAATCCGGAGACGTGTCGCCGCACAACCACAGGATCACGAGCTGCGAATTGAGGCAGTGCATCGACAAGGCAGCGCAAATGATCGGGTGGCAAGAGAAGCGCAAACGCCGCACACCGAATCGCGGACTCGGCATCGGCTGCAGCATACACGTCAACGGCCGCCGCAGTTTCGGCGACTGGGACGGCAGCTCGGCAATTGTCCGGATCAACGATGACGGCCGCGCCACCATCATCAGCGGCGAAGGTGAAATCGGCACGGGCACGCTGACGGTACTGCGCCAGATCGCGGCGGAGGAGCTCGGCTTTCGCTATGAAGATGTCGACATCACCCGTCCCGACACCGACGTACAACCCTATGCGCTCGGCGCACTGGCGAGCCGCCTGACTTACGTGGCGGGCAACGCGGTCAAGCGCGCCGCAGCGGCGGCATCACAACAGTTGCTCGCAGCAGCAGCGGCGCAATTCAAGCTGCCCCCGGAAGAATTGACGGTCATCAACGGCGAGATCGGCCCGCGCCACGGCCGCGAAACCGAATTCAAATCAGTCGCTGCAGTCGTGCGCGCGCACATCTATCAGCCCGACGGACAGCCGATCATCGGCGTGGGCAACTTCGACAACCCGTCGGAATTCCCCGACCACAGCCGCTACGGCAATGAGTCGGGCGCCTACAACTTCGCGGCGCAGGCGGTGGAGGTCGAGGTCGATCCCGGCACCGGCAGGGTCACCGTGCTCGAAATCGCCGCCGCGGTCGATTGCGGCACCGTCATCCATCCCGCAGCGGCCGAAGGCCAGGTGCAGGGCGCGGCGACACAGGGGCTTGGACTTGCGCTGACTGAATACTTCGACTGGTATAACGGCACGCCGACCGACCCCAACCTCAAGGACTACCCGCTGCCATCCGCGGCGATGATGCCGAAACTGCACGTCGCCTTCGCCGACTCCTACGAGCCTTCGGGTCCGTTCGGCGCGAAAGGCCTCGGCGAAATCGGGCTCGACGCGATACCCGCGGCGATTGCCAACGCGATCGCGGACGCAGTCGGCGTGCGCATCACTGAGCTGCCGATCACCTCGGAGAAAATCTACCGCGCGCTGCATCCGGACACGTTTGCGCAGGAACCACCGGCGCCCGCCGCCGCGCCCAAGGGCTCGGTCTGGGCCCGGCTCACCACCGGCAAGCCGTCCGGTGCACGCACCTTCAACCCGGAATTCGTCTTCGCGCAGAGCGTGGAAGAGGCAGTGGCGCTGCTTGCCGCCGGAGAATGCGCGCTGGTTGCGGGGGGAATGTCGCACGCGATACGCCGCGAGCGCACCGGGTTCCCCCAGGCGAAACGGCTGGTCGCGATCGGGCGCATCGCCGAATTAAGAACGATGTCCATCGACGCGCGCGGCATGCTGCAAATGGGCGCGGCAGTGCACCAGCAGTTGCTCTACGACGACCCGCGCGTGCGTCACGGCTGGCAAGCGGTAGACGACGCGCTCGAAGCAGTGGGCCACACGCGCATCCGGCGCGGCATCACGGTAGGCGGCAGCATTGGCCCGCTGATCGGCGGATTCGATTTACCGGTGGCGCTCCTCGCGCTGCACGCGCGGGTCACCGTGGCAGGACCCGGCGCGCGGCGTACCCTGTCGCTGGAAGAAGCGTTCCAGAACCGGTTTGCAAAGGACGAGATGGTGGTCAGCGTCGAAGTCGATCCGCTGCCGGCGCGCACCGGTTCGGTTTTTTTCAAATACATGCCGCGCAACGTGCTGGAGATTCCCACCGTCAATACCGCGGCGATGGTGAGCCTCGATGCCGATGGCAAGTGCGAGCGGGCGCGCGTGGTGGTGGGCTCGGTCAGCTGGAAACCAATCATCCTCGACCTGCCGCAGCTGGCCGGGCAGCGCTTCAGCGCTGAGGTGCTGCGCGAGGCCGCACAATCCGTGCGAGCGCTCGCGCAGCCGATCCCGGACGTGCGCGGGTCCGCCGTCTACAAACGTGAAATGGCAGTCGAGTTTGCCGCGCGGGCGCTGATTACTGCATGGCAGCGCGCGGCGCCTGAACGATCACAGAGGAGATGAGCAATGCGTGACTCGGTCGACGGAACTTTCAAGACGGCCGATGGCTGCGTCATTGAATATACGCTGCACCCCGCGCCGGACGCCGATGCCCCGCGCGTGGCGTTGATCCATTCGCTGGCACTCGATCGCAGCTTCTGGAATGGCGTCGTGGCGGAACTGAAGGCGCACGCGGGGTTGCTGACTTACGATTGCCGCGGCCATGGCCGGTCCGGACGCGAGGCCGCGAGTTTCAACGTGGCAATGTTTGCCCGGGACTTGGCCGAACTGCTCGATCACGTCGGTTGGGCAGACGCAACCATTGCCGGCTGTTCGATGGGCGGCTGCGTCGCGCAGGCATTTGCCGCCTTGTATCCGGAGCGCACAACCGCGATCT
>Ga0082335_1003500_pt1 | contig 25733 bp, 20 predicted proteins | sample Subgrocontami58m_FD_72375 | JGI IMG/M metagenome (GOLD analysis project Ga0082335, IMG submission 72375) | Subsurface groundwater microbial communities from S. Glens Falls, New York, USA - GMW37 contaminated, 5.8 m (SPADES assembly) (version 2) ...
CTCAAGAGGTCAGCCGTGGTAGGCACGGGGTATTGCGCTGGTGAATCGAGGAGGAAGTTTGACGCCTTCTGAACGCCCGCTTCGGCGGCGTACCGCGCCTGCGACATCATCCGGTAGTTCATGCTCGCGTAGGTTTCCGTCTGCGAGAGGAACATCAGCGACGCCCCCAGGATCGACAGCGCCGACATCAGGAACAGCGCGAGGACGAGGGCGATTCCGCGTTCGTGGTGCGTATGCATAAGGACCATCATGGCAGCAGCAGTGTCACCGTCGGCGGCGTCGGCTGAATGCGATTCGTATAGCCGAGGCCGGCAAACTCCCAGGCGAAAAAGACGTTGCGCGGCGACACGTTCAAGAGCGCCTTCGTTTCGGTCTGGTACTGGTGCGTGACCGGATCGATCGACTGCGTCCAGACCGTCAGCGTCACGGCGACGTCGAGAACGAATGTGTACGACGTGCCGTCCACCGTCACCGGCGGCGTCGTCTGATACTGGAAGCACGGGCGCGCGGACCCGCTGGCGTCGGCGGGGTTCGGGTGTACGTTGCTCAGCAGGATCATCGAGTTCGTGAGGGCGGGCTTGCTCGCCGCGGGCGTCGTGAAGGCCATCACGTTGCGATACAAGTTGAAGGTACCGATCGTCCCCGCGTCGCCGTTGTCGCAGTCATACTCGACGTACACCATGCTGCCGTCGCCGTTGACGTCGCCGTACAGCTTCAGCTTGTTCGCGGTCGACCCGTTGACGAGGTTCGGGGGCACGATGCCTGTCGCGAAGCCGCCGAGCGCCATCAGTTTCGTCGTCGTGGCATCGTGCGACTGGGTGAAGCACGCCGTAAACGTCGTTGCCGATGTAATCGAGGCGATCGCCACCGATTCCTGTCTGTCACCGTCGAGCGTCGTCAGCCACTCGCCGACGAACATGTCGGCCGTCGAATTCACGGTCGCCGGCACCGGCACTCCAAACACTCCTGGGGTGGGCACTCCTAGGGTGCACAGAGTGCCCGCCGCTGTGACGATGCCGGGTGCGTCGAGCGTCACTGTTGCCGGCAACGTGATGCGTCCGGCCTGGCCCACCTCCTGCTGCAGGAGCTCGGTCGCGCCGCGGACGCCGCTGTGCATTTCCGTGCGGTTCCAGATGGTCTGCTGCTGCTGCGTCATCTGCATCAGCGCGCTCGTCACGATGCTCGACACGATCAGCAGGAGCCCGGTGGAGACGAGCACCTCGGCGAGCGAAAAGCCGGACTCGGAGCGGAGTCTGTTCAGCATGATCCTAGAACTGTGATGCTTTCAGCGCCACGACGGTCGATCGGGCCAGCATGAAGCGTCCCACTGACGAACGCACGGTCACCGTGACGCTGACTTGTTTGACTCCCACTGGCGGGCTGTTCGTGCACACGCCCACGCCGCACGTGATCTCCCACACGCGCTCGTAGAACCAGGCGGATGGGGCCGCCGTGCCGCCCCCAAGGTAACTGCCGTCGCTGCCCAGCCAATCCACGTAGCCGTTGACAGGAGCAGCCAGATCCAAGCCGCCACCGATGGCGAGCCCGGTGCCGCCCGAGGACACCGCGGGGAACACGACGGTGTTGGTCGTCGAGTCGCCATACGCCAGCGCCAGCAGCTGCTCCATCTTGTCCTGCGCGTATTCGGTCGTTCTCGGGGCGAGATGTCCCTGGTTTTCCGTGTGCATCGTCGCCACCGTGCCCATGGTCATGAGCCCCGCCAGCGTCACGAGCAGAATGCCCGACGCGATCGCCGTCTCGATCAGCGTGGTGCCTCGTTCGTCTCGAAGCCGCCGAACGCCCGCACGAAGCGCCGCCCTCATTGCAGCGCCCACGCCGGTGTCGCGACCGGCAGCGTGCGCCAGCTCCGGACCATCCCCGTCGCCGAGACGGTAATCCCGTACACGGCCGAGCCGTCGGTGACGTAGAGCGCCGTGACAACGCCTGGCGAAAAGCTGGTCGAATCCACAGGCACACCTCGCGAGTTGAAGACGATGCAGGCCGTGCCCGCAATGTCGCTGGTGTTCGCGTCGTTCCTGCACGCCGCCGCCTGACCGATGGTGCCCTGCGTGTTCGGCGGGGCGCTGCTCACAACGCCGAAACTGAACGACACGGTCGGCGATAGATAGGTGGTGCCACCGTCGAGGTTCCACGTCGAAGTCGTCCTGTCCCATGTCTCCAGGTGAAAGCTCTTCCCGCCCAAATCCACATACAGGCGCACTCTGCCGAAGACCGCCGCCGCGCGCATCTTGCTGAGCGCGATGGCGTTCGACGTGTTGCGCGCGTCGCCGCTCAGGCGAAGATAGCCAAGGGCGTTCCCCATCATCGGCACGGCAATGGCGGCGACAATGCCCACCAGCGCCACCACGATCATCACCTCGATGAGCGTGAACCCGCGGTGGCCGGACGATCGATGGCGCGTCTCTTGTTCGGATGAAGACTGCATCTGAGGCCCTGCGGCCACTCCATGGTTGAGCAACGGCGGTGCCACGGAAAGCGGTGGCACGATCAGCCGTCATCTGTCGTAATAACAATAGCTTACGGCTAATGTGTCCCGCTAGAGACGGTTCGAAGCGAGTGAGCCGTTCCGGAACACTCAGTTACAGTGCCGTTAGTCAATTTCTGCCACCTCGGCCGGACGCGTGCGCGCAGTCGCTGCCACTTTCTTCGGCTCGAAAAATCGCGATCTTCAAGTTCCACTAGATCTTATGCGGGTTGGCGGCCGGTCGGCGAAGTGGAGTACGGGTTGCTAGGTGAGCTGTGTTTGCTCCTGTCGGTGCCACTGGCCGAGGAACGTCCGCCAAAGACAAGCACGAATCAAATGAACCACAGAGACACGGAGACACGGAGAAGAAGAACACGTGGAGGTCGCGGAGTGCGCCTCCTCGAGATTCGGCGGGCGCCGCGAAGCGGCGGCACGGGCGGAGCGGCACGAGACGCGAACCAACCGATACGCGAGAACGGGTTCGCGTCACGTGCCGCTCCGCCCGTGCACGTCGGCCTGCCGGGCAGGCCGACCCGCCGAATCGTGGCCGCTGTGCCTCTGTGTCTTTGTGTCTCTGTGGTTGTTTCCGGTACTGATTCAGTCGAGACACCCCACTACAATTTCGGCCGCATGAAATCCTCCGGCTTCTCGCTGCTCGAAGTGCTCGTGGCGACGACCATCATGGTCGTCGGCGTGGCGGCGCTCGCTCAACTGGCCGCGCTGGCGGCGCGCGCGAACCGCACGGCGCACACGACGACGGTGGCCGCGGTGCTCGCGCAGCAGAAGATGGAGCAGCTGCGCGCCCTCGGGCTCAGCCCATCGCCTGCCGGCGCGCTCGGGCAGAACACCACGGGCTACTGCGACTTCGTGGACGGCAACGGGCGCGTGCTGGGCGGCGGCACGACGCCTCCGCCTGGCGCTGTCTACATCCGCCGCTGGTCGGTCGAGCCGCTGCCGGCCAGTCCGAACGACACGCTCGTCCTGCAGGTGCTCGTGACGCGATCGCGCACAGGCGGCGCTACGCGCCTGCCCGACGATGTCCGCCTCGTCAGCGTCAAGACGCGCAAGGCCTCCTGACATGCGCTCGCGCACGCCCCACGGCTTCTCGCTCCTCGAGGTCACGACGGCGATGGGCATCATGATGATCGTCACGGCCGGCGTCTTCAGCCTGATGCATCCCGCGCACGACGCGTTCGCGGCGCAGCCCGAGGTCGCCGACCTGCAGCAGCGCCTCCGCGTCGCGGCCGACACGTTGTCGAGGGATCTCATCATGGCCGGCGCGGGCGCGCCGCTCGGCACGCAGGCGGGTCCGCTCGTCTCTTCCTTCGCGCCGGTTCTGCCATTCCGCCAGGGCGCGACGAACGACGATCCGCCCGGGACGTTCGCGACCGATCGCATCACGCTCATCTTTGTGCCTTCGACCGCGGCGCAGACCAGGCTCACCACCGATTTCACGCCGGCGTCGCTCACGCTGCAGGTTGCCGCCGGGAGCAGTTGTCCGCCGTACGTGAATCTCTGCGCGTTTGTGGAGGACATGCCGGTGCTCGTGTACGACGACCAGGGCAACTACGATCTCTTCACCATTACGAGCGTGATCGACGGTCTGATGCAGTTGACCGTCAACACGCCCGCCGACGCCGCGAACGCGACGTTCCCGGCCGGCGCCACGGTGGTCGAGGCCGCGAGCCATACCTACTACGTGAAAACCGACGCGACGACCGGGATCTCGCGGTTGATGCACTACGACGGGACGCGCAACGCCGACGTCCCGGTCGTCGACCACCTCGTCGGCCTCGCGTTCGAGTATTTCGGCGAGCCGGTCCCGCCGCTGCTGACAAAGCCGGTCGGCGAACCAGCCGGTCCCTGGACCACCTACGGCCCGAGGCCGCCCGCGCCCGGCGTGAAGCCGACGGCCTATCCCGCCGGAGAGAACTGCGCGTTCACCATCGATGGGAACGGGCAACAGGTTCCGCGACTGGCCGTCCTTGGCGACGGCAGCCCCGCGCTCGTCCCGCTGACGGCAGTGCAGTTGACCGATGGTCCGTGGTGCCCCGACTCCTCGAGCGCGAACCGCTGGGACGCCGACCTGCTCCGCATCAGGACCGTCGCGGTGACGCTGCGCGTCGAAACCGCGTCGGCGGCGCTGCGCGGTCCCGCGAGCGCGCTTTTCAGCAACGGCGGCACGTCGCGCGGCGGCAGCAGGTGGGTGCCGGATCAGGAGCTGCGGCTCCAGATGGCGCCGCGCAATCTGAATCTCGGACGGTAGGCGATGGACCCGCGACGTGAAGACGGCATCGCGCTGCTCTTCGCCATCATGGCGATGCTGCTGATGATGGCGCTCGGCGTCGCGCTCGTGCTGACGACCTCGACGGAAACGATCATCGCCGCCAACTTCAGGAACAGCGCAGAAGGGCTCTACGCGGCGGATGCCGCCCTCGAGCGCGCCATCGACGACCTGCTGACCGTGTCCGACTGGAACCCGCTGCTCGGCGGCCTGGTGCGGTCGGCGTTCGCTGACGGCGCGCCGGGCGGCTCGCGCACGCTGGTCGACAATTCACTCCTCGACTTGGGTCAGGCGATCAATCTGGCGAACTGTCAGAAGACGACGCCGTGCAGCAGCGCCGCGATGGACGCGGTCACGCCGGAGCGGCCGTGGGGCGCCAACAACCCGCGGTGGCAGCTGTACGCCTACGGGCCGCTCGGGGGCATCATGCCAGCTGGCACCATCACTTCGTCCTACTACGTCATCGTGATGGTGGGAGACGACCCCTCGGAGAACGACGACAATCCGCTGCGGGACGGCGTCGACGAGAGCAATCCCGGCACGGGCGTGCTGGCGGTGCGCGCTGAAGCGTTTGGACCGAGGGGCGCGCACAAGGTGATCGAATCGATCGTGGCGCGCACCGACACGGGTGTGCGGATGCGCTCGTGGCGCGCGGTCCAATAGCCCACTACCCTCCAGCCCTCAGCCCTCCAGCCCTCAGCCCTCAGCTCTCAGCCCTCAGCCCTTCGTTCTTTGTCCTTTCTTGACCCCGCCGGAGGCCCTCACGTACGATCGATTTCGGGCCGATAAAGGGAAGTGGTCAATGTCTGAACGAATCGCGCTCGTCCTGCTGATTCTGGCTGGCTTCGTGGGTAGCGGCCGCGCACAGACGCTCGCTGACGTTGCGAAAAAGGAAGAAGCGCGCCGCAAAGCGCTTCCGCCGCCGGCGAAGGTCTATACGAACAAGGACCTCAAGGACGTCCCCGCAGGAACGCCGCCGTCCGCCGAGGCACCCAAGGACGCCGACAAGGACAAACCCGCTGACGCGAAGGACAAGGACACCCAAGAGGCCGACACGGCCAAGGACACGTCCGTGAAGGACCAGGCGTATTGGTCCAAGCGCCTGAAGGACCTTCAGGGCCAGCTCGAGCGCGACGAAACCTTTGCCGACGCGCTGCAGACCAAGGTCAACTCGCTCAATGCCGACTTCGTGAACCGTGACGACCCGGCGCAGCGTGCCGTGATCGAGCGCGACCGTCAGAAGTCGCTCGCGGAGATCGCGCGGCTGCAGAAGGCGGTCGTGGACGGCAAGAAGGGGATCGCCGATCTCGAGGAAGAAGCACGCCGCGCGGGGGTCCCGCCCGGCTGGCTGCGGTGAGCGTTCGTTCCCGCCATTCGGCCGACCCGCCCATCCTCATCGTCGAGGACAAGGATTCGCTCCGCACGATGTTGCGTCTGGCGCTCGAAGCGCAGGGACACATCGTGGTCGAGGCGCGCGATCAGCGTGAAGCGGAGGCCGCGCTGCTCTCCAGCCATCCCGCGGTCGTGCTGTCGGACCTCCGGCTGCCCGCCGGCGACGGCTTCGGCGTGCTGCGCGCGGCGAAGGAGTTCGATCCGCAGCTGCCGGTGATCGTGATGACCGCGTTCGGGAGCATTCAGGACGCCGTCGCCGCGATGAAAGAAGGGGCGCTCGATTTCCTGGCGAAGCCGGTCGACCCCGATCATCTCCTGCTCATGGTCGAGCGCGCGCTGGCGCAGCGCCGGCTCGCGACGGAAAACCTGATCCTGAAGGAGGAGCTCGCCCAGCGCCGCGGCGCGCCGCAGATTGTCGGCGACGACCCGAAGCTGAAGCAGGTGTCGGTGGCGCTGCACCGCGCGGCCGCGACCGACATGACGGTGCTGCTCGAGGGAGAGAGCGGGACGGGCAAGGAGCTCTTCGCGCGGGCGCTGCACGCGCTCAGCCCGCGGGCCGACGGTCCGTTTGTCGCCATCAACTGCGCGGCGATTCCGGAAAACCTCCTCGAGACCGAGCTCTTCGGTCACGAGAAGGGCGCCTTCACCGGCGCGGCGGCGAGAAAGCTCGGCAAGTTCGAGCTCGCGCATCGCGGCACGCTGTTCCTGGACGAAATCGGCGATCTGCCGCCGACGCTGCAGCCCAAGATTCTGCGCGCCCTCGAGGAGAAACGGTTCGAGCGTGTCGGCGGCTTGACGCCGCTCCAGGTGGACGTGCGCGTCGTCGCCGCGACGAATCGGAATCTGAAAGCCGCGGTCGCGGCGCGTCAGTACCGCGAGGACCTCTACTTCCGCCTGTCGGTCTTCCCGATCGTGATTCCGCCGCTGCGCGACCGGCCCGACGACATCCCCATGCTGGCCCGGTACTTCATCGATCGCTTCTGCCGCGATCTCAAGAAGAAGCCGCTCGTGCTGTCGCCGGCCGCCGAGGAGGAGCTCCGGGCGTACGCCTGGCCGGGCAACGTCCGTGAGCTGCAGAACTGCATCGAGCGCGCGGCGATTCTCACCGAGGGCGAGACGATTCACCCGCGCCACCTCAGCCTGTCGTTCCGCGGGCCCACCCCGTCCATGCCGGTGGACGAGGAGGCGAGCCCGTGGTCGAAGATCGATTTGTCGGGGACGCTGGCCGAAGCATCGAGACGGACGCTCGGTGAAATGGAGCGGCGGAAAATCGAGCAGGCGCTGAAGGAGGCCGCCGGCAACCGGGGGCGGGCCGCGGAGCTGCTGCAGGTGAGCTACAAGGCGTTCACGACGAAGCTGAAAGACTATGGGATTGAATAGGAGATCCGAGCCTACTCTTCCACCGCGATGAACCGGCACGGCGAAGAGCCTCCCTGCCGCACCAACATCGGCAGCATGATCATCTTGATCCTTCGGGCCGAGATTTGATTGGCGTTGACGAGACACTTGCAGATCGCAATGGTCTTGACGACCAGCTCGCCGTAGCCGCCCCGACCGACTGACGGCGGGGCGGGTGAAAACGTGCCCGGTGGAAGATCCATGACGCGTTCTCTTGCTTCTGCCGAGGGCCAGGGTTTCGGGCGTGGGATCATGCGACCTTCCCCGACGGACCATCCGTACCCTTGGTATGCGGGGGTCATGATGACCGCGCAGTCGGTCATGACGACTCCGCTCTTCTTGGCTTCCATGATTTCACCCATCCGCACGCACGCTTCATAGCTCCACGAGGGAGAGACGACGCAATAATCGCCCGCCAGCCGGTAGGCTTTTTCAGTCGTGGCCCATCCCGTGCGGACGAGGACGTCATCGCCCGCTCGGTAGTCCGCGTTGGCGACCGCGGCGTCAATCTCCTGCGCGCTGATGGCGTGGTAGTCCTCGCCCGGCACATCCAGGACCACCGTGTCCCGCAGGATGAGCCGGTTCAACGGAATCTCGTCCAGCTTCCACGAGTAGAGCGCACCCTCCCTCATCGCGCCTTGCCTGAACGGCGAACCCTGGTAGGCCGTCATGAACGGGCTCCCGGTCTCGTCATCGATCTTGATGTGAGTCAGCCGGATACCGTTCCTGTCGTAGAACATGTACTCGAAGAACCGCACGGGCGTGTTTGGCATCGCCAGGATCTCGCCGTAGCCCGCCCCTTCCCAGATCGGCATGGTCAGGTCGATGAGCCGCATGGTCATGCCTCCTCAACCGCGACGACGCGGCACGTTGAACCGACGCCGCGCACCAGATGGAGGGGACCGACGATGATGCGGACGCGAGGCCGCTCCACCGATCGACAATTGACGAGCCGTTTGACGGTCATCACCCCTGCTCGAGCGAAGGCCAGCGCTGCGGCGAAGTCTGCTTCCATCTTCTCCGGCGTGTAGGTGCGAAGGTAGATGTCTGCCTCCGGAGATGGCCAGGCTCGCGGTCTGGGGATCGCGGAAAGCCATTCCGGCATCTGGTATTTGTTCGGCCACGCAACGAGCGCCAGATCCGTCAACAGCAGATCGCTACGTCGTGCCGCCATGGACTGAGCCAGTCTCGTGGCCCCTTCCACGGAAAAGTGGGGCGTGCCCGCGATGTATTTCGTTCCGGCGGTTCGATACCATTCTCGATCCCCCCATCCAGTCCTCAGCAGCACGGCATCTCCCGGCCGGAAATCGAGCGCGGCGAGGGCCCGGTCGACATCGGTGGGCGAGATTTCCTGACCCTCCTCTTTCGGGATGTTGACGACCACCGTCTCGCGCAGGACCAGCTTTTCAGGCGGCACTTCGTGGAGCCGAGTCGTTTTTCTGAACGCCAGGAACTGAGACGGCAGGGTGAGGCACGTTCCGGTCTCGGTCCCTACCGTGATGCCCTTGTTGGGATCGCCCGCCGGCGCCAGGATGAACGGCGTCGCGGTAGGAAGGATTTCGTCGGGCATGTATTCGTGGTTGAGCGGCATCGTCAGTTCAAGGAGACGAGAGGCCGCGGTCGCGGACTGTTGCCCCGGGCCCCGCTGCGTGTCGGAGGTGGCCGCGCGGTCGGCCGCGTCGAGCTCGCCGCGGTCGGCTGCTGAGAGCAGCGACCGTGCGGCCGCCGCCGTGAGCCCCGTGGCCACCAACTGCCGGAAGAACCCACGACGGGAAAGGCGTCCATCGAGGTAGTCGCGCAAGAGATCGTTCATGGCACCTCCAGGGCAGCGACTCGAGAGCAGGAACGATGTCCTGCGAGAACGGCGGTGGGAATTTGGACGAGCGAATCATACGCCACCGGGGGACACCGCGGCCAGCGGGAAGTCGCGCGTCCGGTCCGCCTCAAGGCGGACACCACCGGCAACTCGGCAACGCGCTCCAAGGATCTATTGTGCGAAGCCGATCCGCTTCAGCGCCGCTTTGATCTCCTGCTCGGTGACGTCATCCACGATCGTCGTCGCGCCCACGGAGGTCGGCAGCACGAAGTGCAGCCGGCCGGCGACCACCTTCTTGTCGTGCTGCATCGCCTCGAGAATCTGCGCCGACGAGATGTCGGCGATCGCCGGCAGCGGCCCGAGGCCGGCGATCACGTCGGCGAGCGCCTGACGGTCGCGGTCCGCGAGAGCCCCGCGCTGCACGCTGAGCTCGGCGGCCACGAGCATGCCGTAGCCGACCGCCTCGCCGTGGCGATAGCGGCGGTATCTGGTGACCGCTTCGATCGCGTGGCCGGCGGTGTGGCCGAAGTTGAGCACGCGTCGCGGACCCGCCTCACGCTCGTCGGCCGATACGACCTCCGCCTTGATCCGGCACGACTCGGCGATGATCGGCATCAGCGCTTCCGGCGATCGCGCGAAGATGGCCTTGCGCTCCCGCGCGACCCGCTCGAACAGCGTCGGGCTGGAGGTCATGCCGTACTTGATCACCTCGTAGAGGCCCGCGCGAAATTCCCGCCGCGGCAGCGTGCCCAGCACGAGCGGGTCGGCGACGACCGCGTGCGGCTGGTAGAACGATCCAATCAGGTTCTTGCCGAGCGGGTGGTTGACGCCGACCTTGCCGCCGATCGCGCTGTCGACCTGCGCCAGCAGCGTCGTCGGCACGTGCACGAGGGCGATGCCGCGCAGGTAGGTGGCGGCCGCGAACCCCGCCATGTCGCCGATGACGCCGCCGCCGAAGGTGATGATCGTGGCCGCGCGGTCGGCGTTGGCGCGGACGAGCGCGTCGTACATCCGCGAAACGGTCGAGAGCTGCTTGTGCCGCTCGCCGTCTGGCACGAGGATCGGCTCTGCGGAGGGGACGGCGCGCGCCAGCTGCGGCCCGTGCAGCTTCCACACGAGCGGACTGGACACGATGAAGCGGCGTTGGGGCGCGCCCAGCTCGTCGAGGATGCCACCGACGTGGTCGAGTGCGCCGTCCGCGATCGTGATGGTGTACGCGCGCGACGGCGTGGGGACGTCGATCTTGAGCATCCGGACCAGGGTCATGGAGACGCTCTGGTAGGATAGCATCCGGATGCAATCCACGGACTTCCTCATCGTCGGCGGCGGCATCGCCGGCCTGCGGGCCGCGATAGGGCTCGCGCCGGCGGGTCGCGTCCTCATTCTCACCAAAGCCGAGCCAGCCGAAAGCAACACGGGTTACGCGCAAGGCGGCATCGCCGCGGCGATGGGCGACGAGGACAGGCCCTCGCTGCACGCGGCGGACACGATTCGCGCCGGCGACGGCTTGTGCGACGAGGCCGCCGTCGCCGTGCTGGTGGAGCACGGTCCGCGGTACGTGCGCGAGCTGATGGACTGGGGCACGCGCTTCGACCGCGAGCCGGACGGCCGCCCGGCGCTTGGCCGCGAAGCGGCGCACAGCGTGCGGCGCGTGCTGCACGCGGGCGACGCGACCGGGCGTGAAATCGGTCGTGTGCTGTGGGAGCGCGTCCGCGCGCTGACGTCGGTGACCACGATCGACCACGCGCTCGTTACCGAGGTCCTGATGGATGGCCCAGACTCGGGCGTCGCGTATGTCGACCCGGCGGGCGCGCGGCACCAGGTTCGCGCGCGGGCGATGCTGCTCGCGACGGGCGGCGCCGGGCAGGTCTTCCGGGAAACCACGAATCCGGCGGTCGCGACCGGCGACGGCATCGCGCTCGCGTTTCATGCGGGCGCGCGCGTGGCCGATCTCGAGTTCGTGCAGTTCCATCCGACCGCGCTCAACCGCGCCGGCGCGCCGAGATTCCTGATTTCCGAGGCCCTGCGCGGCGAAGGCGCGCAACTCGTGAACGACCGCGGCGAGGCGTTCATGACGCGCTATCATGCCGACGGCGACCTCGCGCCGCGCGACGTTGTCGCCCGGAGCATCGTTCGCGAATCCGACCGCACGGGCGGCCCGGTGTCTCTCACGCTGGCCCACCTGGATCCCGCCTACGTCACGCGGCGCTTTCCGACGATTGCCGCGATGTGCGCCGAGGTCGGTCTCGATCTCGCGCGCGACCGGATCCCGGTCGGGCCGGCCGCGCACTACATCATGGGCGGCGTCGACACCGACGACTGGGGGCGCACGTCGGTGCCGGGACTCTTCGCGGCCGGCGAGGTGGCGTGCACGGGCGTGCACGGCGCGAATCGCCTCGCCAGCAACTCGCTGCTCGAGGGTCTCGTGTTTGGTGCGCGAGCCGCGATCGCGATGCAGCAGCGCCCGCAGGCGGCGCCGTTGAAGACGGATCGCGTCAGGGCTCAGGGCGCAGGGCTCAGGGCTCGTGCACCTGAAGCTCTCAGCTCTCAGCCCTCAGCCCTCAGCCCTCAGCCCTCAGCCCTTAGCCCTCAGCCCTCAGCCCTTAGCCCTCAGCCCTTGGTCCCTGGCCCTCAGCCCTTGGTCCTGACAGGCGAAGCCGTCCGTGATCTGATGTGGAGCAGCGTCGGACTGTTCCGTTCGCACGACGGGCTCGCCGCAGCGGTCGAGATGCTCGAGCGGGCGACCGATGCGGCGGTACCGGCCACGGCAGACGAGTGGCGTCGGCGCAACCTCACGACCGTCGCGCGGCTCATCGCGGCCGCCGCGCTGCGGCGGGAAGAGAGCCGCGGCGCCCATTTCCGGGCAGACTTCCCCGAGCGCGACGATCGCCGCTGGAGAATCCACATCGTGGATGCCTGCGGCGCCGCGTAGACACCAAAACGGGTTCAGGGTTCAGGGTTCAGGGTTCAAGGTTCGTTCGGGTTCAAGGTTTGTTCGGGTTCAAGGTTCGTTCGGGTTCAACGTCGAACCCTGAACAGAACGAACCTTGAACCCTGAACCCTGAACCCGCGAGCGGGTAAGACCCGATACAATAAACTCTTGGTGTCCTTTGTGTCCCTTGTGTTCGAGCAGCGTTCGGAAAGCAGCCTGATGTCGAAGAAACCCGAGAAAGAATCGTTCGTCACCGAAATCACGCCGCGCTCGCAGGATTTCTCGAAGTGGTACCTCGACGTCGTCCGCCGTGCGGAGCTCGCCGATTACTCGCCGGTCAAGGGCTGCATGGTCATCCGGCCGTACGGCTACGCGATCTGGGAGCTGATTCAGCAGGCGTTCGACGCCGAGTTCAAGCGGACCGGGCACGTCAACGCGTACTTCCCGCTGTTCATTCCGGAAAGCCTGCTCACCAAGGAAGCGGAGCACGTCGAGGGCTTCGCGCCGCAGGTGGCCTACGTCACCCATGCCGGCGGCGAGGAGCTCGAGGAGAAACTGGTCATCCGGCCGACGTCGGAGGCGATCATCGGCACGATGTACGCCAAGTGGGTGCAGTCGTGGCGCGACCTGCCGATCCTGATCAACCAGTGGGCGAACGTCGTGCGCTGGGAGAAAGTGACGCGGCCGTTCCTGCGCACGACCGAGTTCCTCTGGCAGGAAGGGCACACCGCGCACGAGACGCACGAGGAGGCGGAAGCCGAGACGCTGTTGATTCTCGACCTGTACGCGGCCACGTCCGAGCGCGTGCTCGCCATGCCGGTCGTCAAAGGGCAGAAGAGCGACAGCGAAAAATTCGCCGGCGCGCTGCGCACGTACTCGATTGAGGCGCTGATGGGCGACGGCCGCGCGCTGCAGGCCGGGACGTCGCACAACCTGGGACAGAATTTCGCGAAGGCGTTCGACATCACGTTCCAGGCGCGCGACAAGTCGGTGCAGCACGTGTGGGGCACGTCGTGGGGCGTATCGACCCGCCTGGTCGGCGGCGTCATCATGACGCACGGCGACGACAGCGGCCTCGTCCTGCCGCCCAACGTCGCGCCGTATCAGGTGGTCATCGTCCCGATCGGCCGCGACAACTGGCGCGAGACGGTGTTGCCGCGCGCGAAGGCAATCCAGCACGAGCTGGCCGCCGCGGGCCTCCGCGTCACGCTCGACGAGCGCGACGACCGGCCCGGCTGGAAATTCGCGGAGTGGGAGCTGCGCGGCGTGCCGCTGCGCGTCGAGATCGGGCCCAAGGACATCGAGAAGTCGGCCGTGCTCGTCGCGCGGCGGGACACCCGCGAGAAGCAGAGCATCCCGATGGACGGCCTGGCCGCCAGGCTGCGCGAGCTGCTCGACCAGATCCAGAAGAATCTGTTCGAGCGGGCCGTGCAGTTCCGCGAGGAACACACGCAGCGCGCCGACACCTACCAAGGGTTCACGCAACTGATGGAGGGGCGCCCCGGATTCGTCATCGCGCCCTGGTGCGGTTCGGCCGAGTGCGAGGCACAGATCAAGAACGACACGCAGGCGACGATCCGCAACATGCCGCTCGGCGGCAGCACGCCCTCCGGCCGCTGCATCCGCTGCGACAACCCGGCGACGGCCGAAGCATGGTTCGCGAAGAGCTACTGAGGTCAGGTAGGTCGGGTAGGTCTGTTAGTCGCCCCACCCGACCACAGCTCGTCCACCGCGCCCTTCCACTTCTTCTCGATCTTCCTGACCGCCGCGTGGCGGCGTGTCAGCTTCTCTCGCGCGACCACCGCCCGGAAAGCGTCGGCCAGGTGCTCGCGCCACCACCGATCGCGCGCCCTCGCATGCGCGCCCGCGATCGCTTCGAGACATGACGCATCCCCGATGAGCGCCAGCGCGGCTAGAAACTCGACAGGCAGCGGCGCTGTAGCCGCGTCGATTGATTCCCGCAGATCGTAGACCGCCAGGCGGCTGCCCCGATTGGCGAGCGCCAGGTGGGCTGCGGCGCGTGTCGTGGCCCACGCGGGCCGCCGGGCGGCCGGCTCCTGCGCCTCACGCTCGCGCACGCGCTCGACGATGCGAAGGAGCAGGGGCAGTGCGACCGCGTTCCCCGCGTGGACGATGGCGCGCCGGAGCACGTCGGGGTCGGCGGGCAGTTCCTCTTCGGCGGCGCGGGTGAGGATGCCGGCCGGATCGGCGGTCGCTTCGCTGCCGCGATTTCCTCCCGCCCTGACTTCCGCCCGGACGGCCGCGTTCGGATCCTCGGCGAGCGACGTCAACAGCGGAGCCAGCGAGGAATGTTCGAGGTCGCCCAGCGCGCGAAGCGCGGCGAGGCGCACGGGCTCCGGCCGCGCGCGATCGAGTGCCACGGCCGTGAGACGATCGACGGCGAACGCGCCTTTCGCACCGCGGACGAACACGTGCGCGACGCCGGCGGCCGCGATGGCGACCTTCGCGTCGGCGTCGGCCTCGTCCAGAACCTGGAGCGCGGCCGACAGCGCGCGCGGATCCGCAATGGCTTCGAGCGCGCGAAACGCCGCCGCCCGCGCCGTGGCCTCGGCAGGGGCGACCGCCAGCGCGATCAACCGCTCGACGGCCCGCGCGCCGATCACGGTGAGGCGCGCGACCGCGGCCTCGCGGGTCACCGCGCTGCCAGCGCTCAGGTCCGCGACGAGCACGTCGATCGGTCTGGCTGATGAAGCCCGGATGGCCACGGGCTGGATCGTACAAGAAAAAGGGCTCAGGGCTAAGGGCAAAGGGCTAGCGATCCAGCCGGTGTAGCCCTCAGCCCTCAGCCCTCAGCCCTGTCGTTATTGAACCTTGACCACCAGCGCGGCGCGGCGGTTCAAACGCCGTGTTTCTTCGCGCGCGTTGTCGTACTTCGGTCGTTCTTCACCGTAGCTGCGCGTTTCCATGCGGCTGGCCGGCACGCCGCGCGACTCGAGGTACTGGCGGACGCTCGTCGCGCGCCGCTCGCCGAGCGCGAGGTTGTACTCCGCCGTCCCGATGCTGCAGGTGTGGCCCTCGATGATGACGTTCTTCCCCGGGTTCGCCTGCAGGCGCGTCACCGCATCGTCGAGCAGGCGCAGCGCCTCGGGGCGCAGCGTCGACCGATCGAAGTCGAAGTAGACATCCTCGAAGCTCAATTCGACGACCGGTGTCGGCCGCAACACCTGAATCGTGACGGCGTCCGACGCCGTGCCGCCCTTGCCATCGTCGACCGTGACGGTGACGGGCACCGCGCCTTCCTGCTGCGGAGCGGTCCAGATCGTCTGGCGATCCGCGCGGTTCTGGAAAGTGCCGGCCGGCGCCGACCAGCGATACGTCAGCGTGTCGCCGTCCGGATCCTGCGCGTCGGCGGTGACGGTGGACGTCTTCCCGATTTCGACCGTGCACGGCTCGCACCGCGCGCGAACCGTCGGCGGGCGGTTCTGCGGCGGCGGCAGGGGCGCGGGCGGCGGCGGTGTCGGCCGGGGCGCCACGTACTGCTTGACCCCCGGGTGGAAGCCCAGACGGAACTGAAAGTCGACGAAGTCGCCCGTGACGTCGGTGTCGGCCGCGCTCAGACCCGAGCGGTCCTTCGTCGGCAGATTCCAGCTCGCGCCGCCGCCGGCGAAGAACCCGTTGCGCGATTGCCACGTGAAGCCCAGCGTCGCGGCGGTGAAGTTGCTCACGGTTTGCGTCGTCGGCGGCCGCGACCCGTCCACGCCGACAAGCGGCGTCGTCAGCGTGGCGGTGTCGTCGAACGGCACATCGCCGTTCAGCTCGGTCGTGACCCGAAACGCGCCGTGCGACGGGAATCCGGCGCCGATGCCCCAGGTGAGGCTGTTCGGCAACGTGATCGACGGCGACTTGCCGCGGACCAGCACGCCGCCGTAGCCCGAGAGCTCGACGGCCTTGTTCACGTCCTTGCTGAGGACGGCTTGAATGTTGGCGTCAACCTTCCCGGTGCCGATGCCCTTGTCCTTGTCGGCGGTCGGAATCTTGAAGTACTCGCGCATGGCGAAGGAGAACGGACGGCCGCGCTCCTCGGACAGCACGCCCGACTTCAACCCGACGTACAGGTCGCCAATGTTGTCGCCGGTCCACCCCTGGTTGACGCGCGGGTAGCCGATGACGACGCCGCCGACCTCGGCGTTCGATGTGAACAGCGGCCGGAGATCGCGGTCAATGCGCCGGTCGAAGGTCAGCGCGCCGAATATTTCCATCCCCGTGAAGAGGCCGACCGCGAAGGTGGCGTCGAACTCACCGACGTTCGTGAAGCCCTGAGGATAGTTGTATCCAGAGCGGTACCCGCTGATCGACCAGGTGTGCCGCGCAAGGACGTCGGCCGTCGGGACGAACCAGAGACCCGTGTCGCCCGTGACCGTCGTCGTGGCAGGCCGGGTTGAGTCGTCCGCCGGCCGTGACGCCGACGCGGCAGGTGACTGTGAGGCTGAAGGGGTCTGTGCGCTCGCGGCAGCGGCGATTAGGACGCACACCGCTGTGAGGCTCGAGAAACGAAACGATGTAGTCATCAAGCTGTACCTCCCGCGGTAACAGCAGCTCAGCAATACAAAGATAGTACGACCGACCGGTACTCGAAGTCAATCAACGACTTGCGGGGAGGCTACCCGATCTCGCTCTTGGGGGCCTTGATGCGCTTGGGGCCGACGATCCAGGCGATGAGGATGCCCAGCAGGTAAAGGGCGACCATCGGCGTGGCGAAGAGGATCTGCGTGACCGGATCGCCGGTGGGCGTGATGACGGCGGAAACGATGAAGATGACCAGGACGGCGTACTTGAACTGCTGCACGAGGAAGCGCGCCGTAATCAGCTTCATCTTCGCGAGGAAGTAGACGAGCGTCGGCATCTGAAAGACGACTGCCATCGCGATGAGGAATTTCGTGTACAGCGAAAAGACCGCGTCCAGCTTCGGCATGAACACGAGGTCCGGCGTGTTGAAGCCAGCGAAAAACGCCATCATCCACGGGAACATGATGTAGTGGTTGAACGCCGCCCCGCCCACCAGGCCGAGCGACGTCAGCACGACGAACGGAATCGCCAGCCGCTTCTCGTTCGAGTACAACCCTGGGGCGATGAACAGCCACACCTGATACATGATGTAGGGCGACACCATGATGATGCCGACGATCAGCGCGAGCTGGATGAGGAGTGAGAACGCTTCGCCCGGCTCCGTGTAAATGAGCTTGCTGCCCGGTGGCAGCACGCGCATGGTCGGCGCCATGAGGAAGCTGTAGATCCGGCTGACGAACGTGAACGCGACCAGGATCCCGACTCCGATCGCAATCGCCGAGTTGACGATGCGTTTCCGGAGCTCGTCCAGGTGCTCCAGAAACGACATCTTCCCGGCCGGGCTGTCGTCGTCGTCCTCCGGAGGAAGCGACAAGGCCCCCGATTGGGGGCCCGGGAAGGGGACCAGGGCCATGGCGGGCAGCAGCTACGCGCTGTGGTCGTGGAGAACGGGCACGGGCTCTTCCACTTGGGGAACCGTCGTCGTCGGCTGAGACGGCGCTTTTGACGCCTCGAGGCTCGAGCGCTGGTCTTCCAGCCGGATTTCTTCCTCGAGGGTGCTCTTCAGCTCGTTCGAGGCCTTCTTGAATTCCGCGAGGCTTTTGCCCAGGGAACGGCCCAATTCCGGGAGTTTGCGGGGGCCAAAAATGATCAACGCGATCACGAAGATGATGATCAGCTCTGGCATTCCGATGGAACCAAACATGTGTCTCCTACTTTCACAAAACCAGGGCGGGGCCGCTCACGTCATTATAGGAACCGTGTATGAGCGGGTCAAGAAGTTCCGGTACCTCTGATGCCCAGAAGTCGTTGCTCGTAAGGAAGTTATCTGCTAGGATGCCGACTATGCGACGCTACCGTCCTCTGCCCGCCGTGGTCTTCGCGATCCTCGTGTCCGCCCTGGTCGGCGGGTTGTTCGGCCGGAGCGCGCTGGCGACCGACGACAAAGTGCCCGGGCACTATCGGGCGTTCTCGGCTGCGCTGAGCGCCATCGAAACGAGCTACGTCGACAAGGTCGAATCCGACCGTCTCGTGTACGGCGCGATCCGCGGCATGCTCGGCACGCTCGATCCGCACTCGAGCTTTTTCGATCCGCGCGAGTACGCGCAGATGCGCGAGCGGCAGGAAGGGCGCTACTACGGCATCGGCGTCTCGATTCAGGTCTTCGACGGCGACATCACGGCGATGAACGTGTTCGAGGGATCGCCCGCGTACAGGAAGGGCATCCGCCGCGGCGACGTGCTCGCGAGGGTCGCCGGCGAGGACGCGAAAGGCTGGACCGTCGATCAGGCGATGCACAAGCTTCGCGGGCCGAAGGGCACCAACGTCGACGTGGGCGTGAAACGTCGCGGCTACGAGCAGCTGATCCCGATGACGCTGACGCGCGACGAGGTGTACATCCCCACGGTTCCGGCCCACTTCATGATCGACGCGACGACCGGCTACATCCGGGTGCAGGATTTCGGCGAGAACACGGATCGTGACGTGAAGCACGCGCTGCACGATCTCGCCTCGAAGGGCATGCGGCGGCTGCTGCTCGACATCCGCGGCAACCCCGGCGGCCCGCTCGATCAGGCCATCAAGGTGGCCAACGAGTTCCTGCCGCGCGGCAAGATGATCGTGTACACGCGCGGCCGCGTCGCGAATTCGGATCAGGATTATCGCGCGACGGAAGAGAGCGAGTTCACGGACATGCCGATCGTGGTGCTCGCGAACCGCGGCAGCGCGAGCGCCTCGGAGATCGTCACCGGCGCGCTGCAGGATCACGATCGCGCGTACATCGTCGGCGAGACGACGTTCGGCAAGGCGCTCGTGCAGTCGGTCTACCGCATCAGCGGCGGCGCCGGCCTCGCGCTCACCACGGCGCACTACTACACGCCGAGCGGCCGGCTCATTCAGCGTCCGTGGGACGCCAGCTTCGACGAGTACCTGAGCTACACGCTTCGCGATCAGGACGCGAACAAGCCGCACAACCCGACCGACCTGAAGCACACCGACGCGGGACGTCCGGTCTACAGCGGCGGAGGGATCGAGCCGGACAGACGCATCGCGGGTCCGACCGAAGGGTTCAATCCGGGACGCTTCGGGCGTCTCCTGAACGGCCGCGGCGAGTTCGCGAACTACGCGCAGAAATACATGGCCGAGGGCGACACGCGCGTCGCGCAGCAGGCGACCGGCCGCAGGACCGTGGCGCCGACCTTCGTCGTCGACGATGCGATGGTCGCCGATTTCCGGGAGCAGTTGAAGATCGATCGCGTGAAGATCGACGAGGACGCCTTCGCGAAGGATCTCCCGTTCATCAAGGCGATGATTCGCTTTGAAATCGACAACGCGGTCTTCGGCATCGCTGATGCGCGCCGGCATTTGATCAGCGCCGATCCGCAGGCCCAGGCCGCGCTCACGATGTTCGGCGAGGCGCAGAAGCTGGCGGAGCTCGGCAAGGGCTCGAAGACCAAGGCCCACTGAGCCGGTCTGGAGGCCCGCGCAACAGCGGTTCGGGCAAGCGACCACAACGCGTTGGGTTGCAGTTTGCGCTTGCCCCTATAGCTGGGCCTTGTTACACTGACGACCGTCTCGGCTCAGGGGCCGCCTTCCTCGTGGGGAAGGCGAAAGAGGGCCGCGAAATCGGTCGTTTTGTCTGGTCGTATCCCAGCCAACCTCACTGCTTCCGCGCGTATTGCGGATTGCAGATTTCAGATTGCAGATTGCGGAGCTCCGCGAAGCCTCCAATCGGCAATCCGCCATCCGCATTCTGCAACATGCAGGTGTCCGCATGCGTCTCGAACGTCTTGAGATCAACGGCTTCAAATCGTTTTCCGACCGCTCGGAGCTCGCCTTCGACAAGGGCGTGACGGCGATTGTCGGCCCCAACGGGTGCGGCAAGAGCAACGTCGCCGATGCGATCACGTGGGTGATGGGCGAGCAAAGTGCCAAGAGCCTGCGCGGCGACAGGATGGAAGACGTCATCTTCAGCGGCAGCGACGCCCGCAAGCCGACAGCGGCGGCCGAGGTGCGCCTGCGGTTCAGCGGCTTCCTGAAGGCCATCAGCGCCCCCGCGTTCCCCGACGTGAACGGCAATGGCCATGGCAGCGGGAACGGGCATCACGGGAACGGCAACGGCCGCAGTCACGTGCTGGACGCAGGGGCCGACACCGTGTCCGGGGCGGACCAGGCTCCGCCCCTCCTGCCCGCCGCGGAAATTCAGGAGATCATCCAGTCGGTCGCGCGCGAAATCGAGGTCACGCGGCGGCTGTATCGCTCGGGCGAGAGCGAGTATCTGATCGACGGGCGGATCTGCCGTCTGCGCGACGTCCACGACCTGCTGATGGACACCGGTCTCGGCGCGAAGGCCTACGCGATCATCGAGCAGGGCAAGATCGGGATGGTTCTGAGCACGCGGCCGACCGATCGGCGTCAGCTGATCGAGGAAGCGGCGGGCGTGACGAAGTACAAGGCACGGCGCCGGTCGGCGGAGCTCAAGCTGGAGGCCGCACAGCTGAACCTCACGCGCATCGACGACATCGTCTTCGAGGTGGACAAACAGCGCGGCACGCTGAAGCGCCAGGCGGCGAAAGCGCGCCGCTACCGGAAGCTGCGCGACGAGCTGCGCCGCTGGGAAAAGGTGCTCTTCGCGCGCAAGTACCGGCAGCTCGCCGAGACGATCGAGTCGGCGCGGGCACGGCTGACCGAGGCGCGCGATCGCGAATCGATCGCAGGCGCGCGCGTCGGCGAGGTGGACGCCGCCCTCGGCCGTCTGCGCATCGAGCTCGTCGAAGCCGAGACGCGGGCGACCGAGTCGCGCGAGGCCGCGCACGCGCGCGAGCTCGCCATCAACCGCCAGCAGCAGCAGATCCTGTTCGACCGCGAGCAGGCCCGGATGCTCGAGGCCAGGACGACGACCGTGGCGGCCGAGCTCGACGCCCTCGAGGCGCGGCGCGAGCCGGCGCGCGTGGCGCTCGCCGCGCGGCGCGACGCGGCGGCGGACGCCAACGCCGAACGCGATCGGGCCGCGGCGATGCTCATGTCGGAATCGGACGCCTATGAGGCGGCGCACCGCGAGATCGAAGGGCTCGAGGCGGACGTCGAAGCCGCGCGCAGCGAGGTCTTTTCCGCCATCAACTCCGCGACCGCCCTGCGGCACGCGCTCGAGCACGCGGCGCAGGCGCGCGACCGCGTGGGCGAGACGCTCTCCAAGCTCGACGTCGAAGCGAACGACGTCCGCATCGAGTCGGATCGCGCGGCCGCGGACCGCGCGTCCGCGATCGAGGGCCTGCGCCGCGCGCACGACGCCATCGAGGCCACGCGCATCGCGCGGGCGGCGCGGGAGTCCGAGCTGGCCAGCGCGCGCATCGAGCACGAATGGCGCGCCCGCTCCGTCCGCGCGCGCGAGCAGGAACTGGCGGGCGTCGAAGCGCGCCTGAAGTCGCTCGAAGAGCTCGAGACCGCCCGCGCCGGCTACGCCGACGCGGCGCGCACGGTCCTCGTGGCTGCGAACGGCACCGTCTGCCAGCAGGGCGCGATAGCCGACTACCTCGAGGTCGAGGCGGGATACGAGCGCGCCGTCGAGGCCTGCCTCGGGGATCTGCTGCAATACGTCGTCGTCGAGCGCCCCGAACAGGCCGCGGCCGGATTTCAGCTCGTGCGCGAGGCCGGTGCCGGGCGCTGCGGCTTCCTTGTGACGTCGGCGGTCGCGGGCGGTCCGGCTGAAGCCGGACCCCACGACCGGACGAGCGGCACGGGCACCAGCTTCCACGCGGCCATGAGCGTCACGGGCGACGTTTCGTACGTGACGCCCGACGCGGCGCACGTGGCGTCCGACGCGGCGCACGTGACACCCGACGCGGCGCACGTGGCGTCCGGCTTTAGCCGGACCATTCCCGATGGCGTCGTCGCGCTGTCGTCGGTCGTCCGCGTGAGGGGACCCTTTGCCGGCGCCATCCGCCGGGCCGTGGGCGACGCGTGGATCGCGCAGTCCTACGACGGCGCCACGATTGCCAGCCGGCTCACGTCGCTCGCGGTGGCGACCTTCGACGGCGACGTCTTCCACGGGCCGCATCTGGTGTCGGGCGGCGGCCGCGCCGAAGCGCGCGGCATCCTCGAGACGAAGCGTGAGATCAAGGAGCTGCGCGAGCGCATCGCCGCCGATCGCGACGCGCTCATCCACCTCGCGCAGGAGACCGCGGAGCTCGACGCGACGATCGCGCACGCGTCGAACGCGATCGCCGCGCTTCACGCGGAGCATCACAAGCAGGAAAAGACCGTGGTCGGCCTCGACGCGCAGCTGCAGCACGCCACCGACGAGGAAGCGAGGCTCGCGCACAAGGGCGAGCAGCTCGCGCGCGAACGGCGTCAGGCGGAAGAGGAGCGTGACGCGCTCGATCGCCGGCAGGCGGAAGCCCGGGCGTCCATCACCCGGCTGGACGAGGACCAGCGGCTGGCCGACGAGCGGCTGACCGTGGCGCAGCGCCGGCTCTTCGAGGCGCGCGAATCGGCCGACGACCTGAGCCGCCGCGCGGCCGAAGCCGGCGCGGCTCACGCCGCGCTCGTCGAGCGCGCGGGCGCGCTGGCCTCCGACGTGCAACGCCTGCAGGAAGCCGCGCTGGAGCTGGAAGAACGGTCGGCCGCGCTCGCCGTCGAACTGGACCAGACGCGCCGCCGGGTGCAGGAGCTGCACGAGGCGATCGCCGCCGGCGACGTGCGGCTCGATGCCGACGTCCGCGAACTGGACACGCTGCGGCAGGTGGTCGTCACGACAGACGAGGCGGTGTCCGCGCTGCGCGTGCGGACCGACGAGCTCGACGGCGTGATCAAGGACGCTCGCGCCACCCTCGACGGCATCCGCGCCATCGTCTCGGAGCTGGATGTGGCGCGCGCGACCGCTGAGGCCGACCTCTCGCACCTTGCGCACACGTGCGAGGACGCCGTGAACGCGACGCTCGACGAGGTCGTCGTCGAAGTGGAGCAGCTCGAGCGGGATGGCCAGGCGACGCCGGACGCCAGCATCATCTGCGCCGACGAACCGGACGAAGACGATCTCACGGCGCCGGATGCCGCCGTCGTCGCCGCCGAGCAGCGCGCCCTGAGCGCGGAAGAGGCCATCACCGCGCTCCGCGCGAAGATCGATCGGCTCGGTCCGGTGAACATGATGGCGATCGAGCAATTCGACGAGCTCGAATCCCGTCACACGTTCCTGACGACCGAGCGCAACGATCTCGTCGAGTCGATCGCCCAGACGAGCGAGGCCATCAAGCGCATCGACGAGACCACGCGCCTGCGCTTCACGGAGGCGTTCGCGGCCATCAATACCAATTTCCAGCAGACCTTCAGCACGCTCTTCGGCGGCGGCCGCGCCGGCCTGACCCTGCTCGACGAGAACGATCCGCTCGAGAGCGGCATCGAGATCATCGCCCAGCCGCCCGGTAAACGGCTGCAGAGCGTGCAACTGCTCTCCGGCGGCGAGAAGGCGCTCACCGCCATCGCGCTCATGTTCGGCATGTTCAAGTACAAGCCGAGTCCGTTCTGCCTGCTCGACGAGATCGACGCGCCGCTCGACGACGCCAACATCGGGCGCTTCGTGGAGATGCTGCGCGGCATGCAGCAGCACACCCAGTTCATCGTCATCACCCACAACCGGAAGACCATGGAGATCGCCGACCGGCTCTACGGGGTGACCATGGAGGAACCGGGCGTGTCGAAGCTGATTTCGGTCCAGTTGAACTGAGCCGGTCGTCCTCCCGTATGTACTTGCCGAGGAGGCTTTCGATGGCACGACGTGTGTCCCGGAGAGTCGGCGTGCTGCTGCTGCCCGTGGCGGTTGCCTTCGGCGCGTGCGACATGTCGCTCGGGAACCTGACGGGTCGCGCGACCGAAGAATGGACCCACACCTACCCGCTGACCACCGGCGGCGAGGTGCGGATCGTCAATACCAACGGCAAGATCGACGTCGAGGGGATCGACGGCACCACCGTCGAGGTGCGCGCCGAGCGGATCGCCAAGGGCGCGACCGAGGCGGCCGCGCGCGAGTTGCTGCCGCGCATCAAGATCACCGAGGACGTGAAGCCCGATCGCGTGTCGATTGAGACCGAGCGGATGGGCGGCATCCTGATCGGCGCGGGCTTCGAGGTCCGCTATCACGTGCGCGCGCCGAGAAACGCCGTCGTCAACGTGACGAACACCAACGGACTCGTCACGCTCGTGTCCCTCGGCGGCACGGTGATGGCGCACACCACCAACGGCGGCGTCACCGGCAAAGGCCTCACCGGCGGCCTCGAGGCCCGATCGACCAACGGCATGGTCTCCATCGATCTCGCGTCGGTCGGCGCCGGGAGCATCTCGCTCGGGACGACCAATGGCGGCGTCCTCCTGACGCTACCCGACAGCGCCAAGGCGGACCTGTCGGCGTCGTGTACGAACGGCGGCATCAACGTCTCCGCGCTCGACAAGCTCGAGATTTCGGAACAGTCGCGCCGGCACGTCGAAGGCCGTCTGAACGGCGGCGGCACGCCGATCTCGCTCGAGACGACCAACGGCGGCATCCGCGTCCGTCCGAGAGAAGGCGCGGGCACGGCTGCGGACCGCGTCGACGACAAAGATCGCTGATGGGTGGCCCGCCATGACCGCATCGTGAACGAAGACAAAGCCACCAGATACCAGCGTCTGAAGCGTCAGGCGAGCATCCTCTCGCTCGTGTGGGCCGTGGTGCTGCTCGGGGGGCTGCTCGCCACCGGGTGGAGCGGCGTGCTCAGGGACGCGGCCGAAGCCACCGCCGGCCGCATCGCGCCCGCGGCGTGGCGGCCAGGCGCGACGGTGCTCGGCTACGTGGTGCTGCTCTCGCTCCTCAACGAAATCGGCAGCCTGCCTCTCGGTTTCCATAGCGGCTTTCTTCTCGAGCGGCGCTACGATCTGTCGAACGAGAAGATCGGCGCCTGGTTCCGCGATCAGGCGAAATCGCTCGGCATCAGCCTGGTGCTCGGCGGCGGCGCCGTCGGGCTGATCTACGGGTTCATCCGGCTGTCGCCTGACCGCTGGTGGCTGACAGCCGGCGCGGTGTTCACGCTGATCATCGTCGGCCTGACCAACCTCGCGCCGGTGGTGCTTCTCCCGCTGTTCTACTCCGTCAAGCCGCTCGATCGCGACGCGCTGCGCACGCGGCTGCTGGCGCTGGCCGAGCGCGCCGGGGCGCGCGTGCTCGGCGCGTACGAATGGGGTCTCGCGCAGAAGACGAAGAAGGCCAACGCCGCGCTGGCGGGGCTGGGAGGCACGCGGCGGATTCTCGTGTCCGACACGATGCTGGCCGAGTATTCAGACGACGAGATCGAGGTCGTGCTGGCGCACGAGATCGCGCATCACGTCCACGGCGACATCTGGAAGGGGATCGTGTTCGAGAGCGCGCTGATTCTGG
>Ga0082335_1003501_pt1 | contig 25713 bp, 22 predicted proteins | sample Subgrocontami58m_FD_72375 | JGI IMG/M metagenome (GOLD analysis project Ga0082335, IMG submission 72375) | Subsurface groundwater microbial communities from S. Glens Falls, New York, USA - GMW37 contaminated, 5.8 m (SPADES assembly) (version 2) ...
CTCCTTTGGCACCGAGGACAGGGGGGGCCGGCCCGCCCCGTATCCGCCTTCCGCCAGGGTGGGGGGCATCAAGGAGGAGCTCCCCCTGCCGGTCCAGCTCCATTGCCACTACACCAGCGGCATGGCCTCCATGTCCTACATCAAGGGCATAGAGGCGGGTGCCGATATCGTGGACACGGCGCTCTCCACCATGTCCCTAGGTCTGTCACAGCCGCCGGTGGAGAGCCTGGTCAGCGCCCTCCAGTGCACCCCCTACGAGACGCCCTTGGACATGGCCCTCCTGGCGGAGCTGGCCGACTACTTCGCCGGCGTGCGCAAGAAGCTGAAAGAGCACGAGGCAGGCATGATGGGTGTGGACGGCAAGGTCCTGCTCCACCAGATCCCCGGCGGCATGGTCTCCAACCTGATGAGCCAGCTCCGGGAGCAGAAGGCGGAGGACAAGCTGCCCCAGGTGCTCGAAGAGACGGCACGGGTACGCGCCGAGCTGGGCTATCCACCGCTGGTGACGCCCACCAGCCAGATCGTGGGCACGCAGGCGGTGCTCAACGTGGTGCTGGGCGAGCGCTACAAGGTGGTGCCCAAGCAGGTGAAGGACTACGTGCGCGGTATGTACGGCAAGCCGCCGGCGCCCATCCAGAGGGACATCCAGGACAGAATCTGCAAGCCGGAGGAGGTCATTACCTGCCGCCCGGCTGACCTTCTGCCCGCCCTGTGGGACAAGGTCAAGACGGAGGCGGGGGGCCTGGCCAAGACCGAGGATGACCTGGTATCCTACGCGCTCTTCCCCCAGGTAGCCTCGGAGTTCCTGCACTGGCGCGATGGCGCCCACCATCAGGACGAGGAGGTGGCGGCGGCCATCGCCGTTGCCCTTGCCCAGCCCAGACGGAGGCCCAGGGTGTTGCCCCGTGCTCAGGCGCCGTCCGCCTGGAAACTGTCCGGCAGGCAGGAGCAGATGCGTGGTTCGACAAGCTCACCATGAGCGGAGGCAATATCGACAAGCTCACCATGAGCGGAGGTAATATCAACCCGCTCACCCTGAGCCCTTCGGCTCGGCTCCTGGCAGGCCTGTCGAAGAGCCTGCCCCGAGCTTGCCGAGGGGGCGAGTGGCTCGATATCGAGGGCATATGAAGCTCACCATCAACGGACACACCTACGACGTCCAGGTGGCATCAAGCACGGTAGTGGTGGAGGGGCACCCCTTCCAGATCAAGTCGCAGGGGGAAAGCCCCAAGGTCGTGGTCTATGTCAACGACCGTCCCTACCAGGTGGAGCTTCCAGCCAGCCTGCGGCCGCCCTACCGGGTGATGGTGAACGGCTTGCCCTATGAGGTGTCCACAGAGCAGGCAGCCTCGATGGGAGCGCCGGCGGCGCCAACCGTGCCCGGCACCCGGCGTGTTGGGGCGCCCGCGGGCAGCATCCTGGCGCCGGTAACCGGCACCATCACCACCATCAAGGTGCAGCCCGGCCAGGCTGTGGAGGTGGGCGCTCTGCTCTTGGTGCTGGAAGCCATGAAGATGGAGAACGAGATCAAGGCCCCGAAGAAGGGCGTGGTCAAGGAGATACTCGTGGCCAAAGGCTCCCGGGTGACCGAGGGCCAGGCGCTGGCCATCGTGGAGTAGGGTCGCAGCATCGTCCGGTGCCGGATGCCTGCGGCCAGTCAGTTGCAGATGCTTCGCCCCCATACCCGCCTAGCTTGACTGTGGGACGGCGATGGTAGATTATGGCTGTTGGTATTTATACCTAGCTACTGAAAGGGGACGTTCATGCCCGACGTGGAATACGACATAGCGGTTGTCGGTGGCGGGCCGGGTGGCTACGTGGCCGCCCTCCGGGCCGCTCAGCTTGGCGCCAAGGTAGTGCTGGCGGAGAAGGACAAGGTCGGCGGGACCTGCCTCAACCGGGGTTGCATACCCGTCAAGGCCATGACCCGGAGCGTCGAGGTGTTCCTTGACGCCAAGCGTGGCGAGGAGTTCGGGGTCAAGGTCTCCGGCGTCGAGGTGGACTTCCCCAAGCTTATGGCCCGCAAGCAGCAGGTGGTGGACCGCCTGGTCTCCGGCGTCGAGGGGCTGCTCCAGGGGTCCAACGTCACTGTCATGCGAGGCAGCGCCAAGCTGGCATCCCCCCGGCGAATCGCCGTGGACGGCAAAGAGGTCGCCGCCAAGAAGATCATCATTGCCACCGGCTCCGTCCCCTCCCGCGTGCCCATACCGGGGCTGGACCTGCCGGGCGTAATCACCTCTGACGACCTGTTGCAGACCAATCGCGTGCCCGCCAGCCTGGTTATCATTGGGGGCGGCGTCATTGGCATGGAGTTCGCCTCCATCTTCGCCGCCATGGGCACCAAGGTCACCGTCGTCGAGATGCTCCCCCTCATTATGCCGCCCGTGGACGAGGAGCTGGCCCGCCGGTTCACCCAGATTGTCCGCCGCCAGGGCATGAGCATAGTCACCGGCGCCAAGGTCACTGGGGTCAAGCAGGCCGAGGGCGGCCTGGACGTAGCCTACGAGACCAGCTCCGGCGCCCAGTCCGCCAAGGCCGAGATAGTATTGGTATCCGTGGGGCGCTCCCCGTACACCGACGGCCTGGGTCTGGCTGAGGTCGGCATCACCATGAACCGTCGGGCTATCGCTGTCAACGACCACCTCCAGACCAACATAGACGGCGTCTATGCCATCGGCGACGTCACCGGCCGCATCATGCTGGCCCACGTCGCCTCCTACGATGGCGAGGTCGCCGTGGAGAACGCCCTGGGCAAGCACAGCCAGGCCACCGACTACAGGGTCGTGCCGAGTGTGATCTACACCATCCCCGAGATCTCCGGCGTGGGCCTGACGGAGAAGCAGGCCCGGGAGCGTGGCACGCCCTTCAAGGTGGGCCGCTTCCCGCTCAGCGCCTCTGGGCGCGCCCAGACCCTGGGCGAGACTACGGGCATGATGAAGGTCATTGCCGACACCGAGACCAAGGAGCTGCTGGGCGTACACATGATGGGGCCGCGGGCCTGCGACCTCATCGCCGAGGCGGCGCTGGCCATCAAGCTGGAGGCTACTGCCCAGGACATCGCCGAGACCATCCACGCCCACCCCACGCTGCCCGAGGCCTTCCGCGAGGCGACCCTGGAGCACCTGGACGGCGCCATCCATGTGCTGTCCCGCCCCTGGGCCACACCAGGGCCAAGCATGTAGGCCGGACCTCTCCTTCAGTCCCTCCCCGATGCGGGGAGGGATTAGGTGTTGTCGTTGCGAGGCCCCGTTAAGGGCCGAAGCAATCCGTGCCCCTGGTTATGCGCCAAGACATACACTGTCGTTGCGAGCCGCAGCGAAGCAATCCGTGCCCCTGGTTATGCGTAGAGATACGGATTGCTTCGTCGCTGCGCTCCTCGCAACTGTGCATGGCCGTTGATCCGGCCACCACGCCGGATGAAAAACGGGGGCTTTTTCATAGGAACGACAGGAGGTGTCCCTGCGTGGGCTCGCAAGTGTGCATGGCCGTTGATGCGGCCACCACGCTGGATGGCAAACAGGGGGCTTTTTCAAAGGAACGACGTTGCGGCTGCGCTGCAGCGGTGGCCGTGATGTGCTGCGGGAGCCTTGAGCGCTTGACGAGCAAGGTTCCCACGCGGAGGTGTAGCCCGACGACGGCGCATTGACAACGAAGCGCGCAGGTATAGAATGGGGACGGCTGCGGTTCACGGACGGCTCGTAGCGCATAGAGCCGGATAGTGGGCGGTACCGGCCACCGTCGCGGCGGGACCTGTCCCGGCGGTTTGAATGGGGGTGCAATGGTGAAGCTGCCGCGCCCTTTGGCTCGACCTGGCCTCTGTGCCACCCTGGCGGCACTGGCGCTGGTGTTTGCCCTGCTAGCCTGGGGGCTGATGGCGCCAGCGCCCTCCGCAGGCGTCGGTGGCAGCCAGAGTGTAATAGTCCTCGCGTACGACGGTCAGCTCTACGTGATGGACCCCGATGGCACCAACCTGCGCCTTTTCCCATATGGCGGCTACAGTCCGGCATGGCGACCTGACGGAACAGTCCTGGCGTTCACTTCCGACAAAGGCAATAGTGCCGGGGCCGAGATATATACCGCCAACATAGGCGGTTCAGACCTGCGGCGCTTGACAACGAACAATGCCAGTGACGCCTCCCCTGCTTGGAGTCCAGACGGCGGTTCTATCGCATTTGCATCGTCGCGAGACGGGAACTACGAGATCTACGTCATGAATGCCGACGGCACTAATCCCCGGCGGCTGACCGACAATAGCGCCTCGGATTCGCATCCCACATGGAGCCCCAACGGCAATCTCATTGCTTTCACCTCTACACGGGACAACAACCCTGCTGGGGGAGAGATCTACGTGATGGATGCGGACGGCGCCAACCTGCGTCGCCTGACCAGCAATAACGCTACCGACTACGATCCCTCCTGGAGTCCCGACGGCAGTCTCATTGCTTTCGCCTCCGACCGGGGCGGCAACCCGAACATCCACGTCATGAACCCCGATGGTTCCAACCAGCGCCGCGTTGCGAAGGTGATGAGCGATTACGGGCCGACGTGGAGCCCAGACAGCCGCCTCATAGCCTTTGTGACGCACTTCATAGGAGACCATAATGCACTCTATGTGGTTGGCGTTGACGGCTCCAACCTGCATCAGTTGCCGCCCTCTGTAGAGCGGCGGTCTACTTACGTCTCTATCGAGTTGGCGTGGTCGCCCGCATTGGCCCAGCTCCCGCCTCTGGCAACGTTGACGCCCACCCCAGGACCAACACCTATGCCAACGTCCACGCCCACACCCACACCGCCTGTTCCGACCTCAGTTCCGACGACAACGCCGGTTCCTACCCCGCTCCCTACACCAACACTGACGCCTACCCCTACGCCCACGGCTACTCCAACCGCAACGCCTTCTCCCACCCCTACGGCTGCTCCCACTCCAACGCCCACCCCGACGCCTACACCGACGCCTACTCCTACCCTAACACCCACACCTGCGCCTACCGCCGTTCCACATACGCCTGTCCCGCCTACGCCTGTCCCGCCCACGCCTGTCCCACCTACGCCTGTCCCACCCACGCCTGTCCCACCCACGCCTACACCGACGCCAACCCCTACGCCTACACCCACACCCGCGCCATCGGAAAGGCCTGTGGTCAACTTGAATGTATCGTCACAAAGGGTCCAGCGCGGGCAGCAGTTTACCCTCACCGTGGGGATAGACCCCAGGGGCTACGGCATCAGCGCTGGTGAAATCAACCTGGTCTATGGGGCCGGGATCTTCCAGATTGATGACGTGCAGCCGGGCACCCTCTTGGGGGACGACCCCCTCGTCGGCATAAGACGTGTGGACAACGAACGGGGCACGCTGACATATGCCCTGTCTCGGCGGGGCAGCACGTCGGTCCCCACCTCTTCGGGTACCTTTGCTGTCGTCAAGCTCACAGTCAAGGAAACGGCCCCCGCCGGGACCTACACCATATTGCTCACCAAGGTGGGACTGAGCGACCAGGTCTTCAGAGGCATCGCCAGCATTGACCTGCGCGGCGAGGCCTTCGTTCAGGTCATCTCTTGCACGCCCGGCGACATCAACTGCGACGCCATGGTGGACTACAGGGACCTGGCCGTGCTTGGAGCAGCCTACGGTACGTCGAAGGGCGAGCCAAACTACATTGCAGCCGCAGACCTGAACAACGATGGTACCATTGATTACAGGGACCTGGCCATTGTTGGCGCCAACTATGGAAGCTCGCAACGTCAATAGACTCAGATGAAAAACAAAGGTTGTCCGCTCATTTCAAGCTGCATTCTGCTACTGTCGGCTCTATTAGCCCTCACGGCTTGCCAGCCTACAACACCTGTGCCGACACCCCCTCCGGCAGCCACGCCGACCATTGTGCCCGCGACGCCAACCGTGGGGGTCTCCACCACAACCCCGGAGACCACCACTACCCCCACTACAACCCCTGTCCCCCCTGTGCCCACACCTGTGACACCTACGCCAACCTCAGCCCTGTCCAAACCAACGTCCGCGCCTCCGACGGCTGCGTCTACCCCAACGCCTACACTTACACTTATCCCAACAGCTACCGCTCCGCCTACGCCCACACCCCCGGCTACGCTTGCGCCTACCCCAGCGCCCATACCTACGCCTACCCCCACTCGTACACCCACACCAACCTTCAGGCCTACGCCTACTCCGACACCTGTCCCCGCGACGGTTGTGCTCCTCTTCCTCAATCCCGCGCAATTGGCCCTACGCCCCGGGCAGACGTTCGTGATCAACGTAGAAGCAAGGCCGGGGAAGTACGGCCTCAGTGCGGGCGAAGTAAACCTTGTGTTCAATCCCGCCGTCATGTCCATTGCCGATATTCAGCCGGGAGACCTGCTCGGTCTTAACCCTATTGTGGGTACGAAGCAGGTTGACAATGGAGCAGGCAAGTTGAAATACGCCCTGGCCCGCGTGGGGCCAACAGCTTCGCCCACGTCCTCTGGCGTGTTCGCTATAATCACGTTTAGGGTGTTGCCATCGGCGCAAACGGGTAAGCATGCGCTAGCCATCTCCAGCGTCGGTCTCGCTAACGAGAGCTTACAGAGCATAGCAAGCATCATGACCGAGCACGCTACCTTAGAGGTCACCGAATAGAGCACGCTCACTGGCCTCCCGAGTTGACTGGTACTGCGGGTCGGCGTATTCTTACAGTAAGAAGATACGTCGTGGCCGTAGGGAGAGCTGCATATGCCCATTACCCGGATCGGGCCAAAGCACCAGATCACCATTCCGCAGGATGTGTTCGAGGGACTGGGCCTCGAAGTCGGCGATTTCCTGGAGGTACAACTGCGCGGCGATGCTCTCTACCTTGTGCCCCAGAAGCTTGTTCCCAGGGACCAGGCCTGGTTCTGGACCAGGGAGTGGCAGGAGCGGGAGCGCGAGGCGGAACAGGCCATTGCTCGCGGTGAGCTCTCCGGCCCCTTTGAGTCCGCAGACGACCTGGTCCGTCACCTTCGCGGCAAATGAAGGTACAGACCACTCGCCCGTTCGACCGCGACTATGAGCGCCTACCGGAAGCGGTGAAGGGGCGAGTGGACAAGCAGCTCCGCATCCTGATGGACAACCCTGCCCACCCCTCCCTGCGGCTCAAGCGAATTCAAGGTACGGAGGACCTTTGGGAGGCGCGGGTGACGGCAGGGTATCGCCTGACGATTCAGATCGTGGGCGACACCTTTGTACTCCGACGCGTCGGCAGCCTGGACGTGCTGCGGGAGCCGTGATGTGCCTCAGTTGTCTCTGGCCTATCGCGGGCGTAGAATAGGCTCTGTTCGTAAGGCTATTCCTATCTACAGGAGGTAAGCTTTGGCCTACAAGTTCATCAAGTTCGACCGGGACGGCCCCGTGGCCGTCATCACCCTCAACCGCCCGGAGCGGCTCAACGCCATCGGCATCCAGATGGTCCATGACATGATGGACGCCCTGGACGAGATCGAGAAGGACGACTCCATCCACGTGTATGTCGTCACCGGCGCACCCCGCCAGGACGGGCGCCCCCTGTTCTGCGCCGGCGCCGACCTCAAGATGATGGTGGAGGAAAACCCGCCCAAGACCTTCACCCTGGAGATCAACGAGCTCTTCAACCGGGTCGAGGACCTTCTCAAGCCCTCCATCGCCGCCATTGACGGTGTGTGCACCGCCGGCGGCGTCGAGCTGGCCGAGGCCTGCGACCTGCGGGTCGCCGCCGAGACCGCCCAGATCAGCGACCTGCACCTCAAGAACCTGGGCAACGGCCTGGGAGGCGCCGGCGCCTCCACCCGTCTCACCAAGATTGTGGGCCCCACCCGGGCCAAGGAGCTTATCCTCACCGGCGGCTCGTGGGACGGCAAGAGGGCCGAGCACGTGGGCTTCGCCAACTGGTGCGTGCCCGGCAACCAACTGCTGGCGACAGCCAAAGAGGTGGCCGTAAAGATCGCCGCCATGCGACCCCAGGGCGTGGCTGCGGCCCTCATCCACTGCGACATGACCCAGAACACGGACTTCTATCAGGCCCTGCGCTACTCGTTCAGCCTGCGGGACTGGATGGGCGACCGCCTGGGCACCGGCGAAGCCGGGGAGGGGGACCCCCGCCGCGCCTTCGTCCGGAAGGAAGCCAAGCCGTGGGAGCAAGAGCAGGCGAAGAAATAGTCATCCCGCCTGTCGTTGCGAGTCCCCGCAGGGCCGAAGCAATCCGTGTCTCCGCGCAAAACCGGGGGTACGGATTGCTTCGTCGCTGCGCTCCTCGCAACGACAATTTGGGCCCGGGAGGTGACGGATGGAAGTGGTTGACCTGGCGCCCGAGCATAAACCCCTCTACTTCGTATGTCTGGAAGACTGGTCGGAGGAGATGGTGGAGGCCGGAGACCACAAACGTCTCTGGTACGAGAAGATGGCAGGCCAGGGCCTCCGCGTCAAGCTGGCGTTGGACGACGAGGGCACCCCTGGCGGGATGATACAATACCTGCCCGTTGAACATTCTCTGGCAGAAGGCAGCGACCTGTACTTCGTTGACTGCATCTGGGTCCACGGGCACAAGAAGGGCAGGGGTAACTTCCAGAAGCAGGGGATGGGCAAGGCCCTGCTCCAGGCCGCCGAGGAGGATGTCAAGGCTCGTGGGGCGAAGGGCCTTGCGGCTTGGGGGCTCCTGTTGCCGTTCTGGATGAAGGCATCGTGGTTCAGGAAGCAAGGGTACAGGTCTGTGGACAGACAGGGCATTCAGTCCCTCCTGTGGAAGCCGTTCACCAGCGAGGCAGTATCGCCCAGGTGGATCAGGCAAGTGAGGAAGCCCCAGCCGATACCCGGCAAGGTAGCGGTGGCCGCATTCCTCAACGGCTGGTGCCCGGCGCAGAACATTGTCTACGAACGGGCACGAAGGGCTGCCTCTGAGTTTGGAGACCAGGCCGTGTTTCAGGGGATAGATACATTCAGCAGACAGACCTTCCTGGAATGGGGCATCACCGACGCCCTGTTCATAGACGGCAAACAGGTACGTACTGGCCCCCCGCCTTCGTACGAAAAGATAAGGCACCTGATAGAGAAGGGGGCCAAGAAGCTATAGCTCCCCTCCACTTTTTGACTACTATCCGGAACGTGTAGAGAACTAGCGGGCAGCGCATTGCCAGAGGTATGTCATGCCGTTCATTGATGCTATCCGCGCACTCAACACGCTCAAGCGGCGCAGGGTTATCCGAGACTATGTTGTCATCGGGGCGGTTGCCGCCACCGCCTACATGGAGCCGATGTTTACGCAGGACCTGGATGTCATTGCTCTCGCGGATACCGATGATGAATACTGGCAGCTTCTTCGCCATTTGGCGGGTGTTGCTGAACGACAGGAAGGAATGCATTATGTCCTTGGGGGTGTTCCAATACAGGTGTTCCCCACGACAACTAAGCCCCTCTATGACGACACCTTGAAAGGGGCACGCCAGGCTAGGCTCGGTGGGCTTCGGGTGAAGGTCGCATCGCCGGAACACCTGGTAGTATTGTTTCTAGATGCGTTTCGTACCAAAGACAAGCTACGCATCCAACATCTGTTGCCATTGGTCAGGATGGACCACCTGCAATCCTTGCTGGAGCGATTCGACGATGAAGCCAAGACCCTTACCAATAGACTCCAAAGCCTATTCTGAGCGGGCTTACCGGGAGAAAGAGCGCTGGCATCGTAGCCAGGCGAGAATGAGCTTTAAGCGGAAGCTAGAGGTACTGGACTTGCTTCGGGAGGCGGGCGCTAGCCTGCCGAAGCTGGTGAATGAACAAGACGAAGGCAGAGGCGGCCCCCGCCTTAGTCCGCTTCTGGAGGGTGCGGAGGGCTTGCCCCACCACGTTTCGGGTGAATCAAGGCTAGCCCCAGGCTTCAGCCTGGGGTATGGTCTGTAGCGTGCGTACAAGGAGAGATGCTATGTCCCAAGCTGCAATGACACCCCAGGAACGCATCCGCACCACGGTGGCCCATAGGGAGCCGGACCAGGTGCCGGTCATCATCACCTGCGCCCCAGCGGTGCTGCTGGAGTTCAGCGGTATCTCCGCGCAGGACTTCTTCGGGAGCAAGGAGAGGCAACTCCAGGTCAAGCAGGACTTCCAGCGCCGCTTCCCCGACGCCCTGTTCGTCGAGTTCGTGCCCACATGGCGGAAACACCCCTTCGTGTCCGCGGTGGAGGAGACCATCCTCAAGGGGAAGCACCAGGTGCCCGACTTCAAGGCCAATCAGCACTGCCTGGACTTCTTCGAGTGGTGGCGCCACGCACACCGCAACCTGGACCCCGAGATCGCCCACAAGTGGGGGCCATTCTCCTGGATGGCACGGGTCCATCATCCCCTGATGGTGCTTGAGGACCACTTCGGCGGGCTAGGCCCTCTATTCCTCAAGATGGGCCAGGACAAGGCCTATGTCCAGGAGATTTCCCAGGTCCTGACCGATGCCGCGGTGGCTTGGATCAAGGTCCAGGAGGACTTCTGCCGGAGCGAGGGCTTCCGCTTTGACATCCTGTTCAGCGCCACGGAGATGATGCCCATGCTCTCCGAGTCCTGGGCCGAGGAGTTCGTCGCCCCACACTGCCGCCGTATCTTCGGGGCCACATCCGCCTGCATCAAGCTGCTCCACGCGGACATGGACGTATCCCATATTGCCCACATCCTCCCCGGCTGGGGGTGCAATGCCTTCGACTTCAACTTCTCGTCGGCGCTGGTGCTCAAGAAGGCCATCGGCGACAAGATATCGTTGCACGGCAACGTCAACGCCGTCGAGGTGCTGGCCGACGGTACGCCAGAGCTGGTGGAGCAGGCCTGCCGCGACCTCATCCATCGGGCGGGACACGGCGGCGGCTTCATCCTCAAGACCGGCGGCGGCCTCTCGGTGGGCACGCCCAAAGAGAACATTGACGCCATGATTGCGGCGACTGCCAAGCATGGGAAGTACCCGCTGCCCGTGCCACCCCCGTCCCTCGACGATGAGCCGGTGGAGAAGGGGCACAGCAAGGGCGTGACCAAGACCTATGCCATCAAGAGCACCGGCCTTCTGGGGGACATCGCCAAGGCGGTCTTCGAGGGCGACGTGGCCCACACCCAGGAGCTTATCCGTCAGGCGTTGCCCCACTTCCCGCCCCAGCGCATCCTGGCCGACGGCTTGGCCGAGGGCGTGCGCGTCATGGCGGAGAAGCACCACATCCGGGAGACCTTCTTCCCCGAGCTGGTGATGGCTGACCGGGCCTTCGAGGAGGGCATGAAGGTGCTCCTGCCCTACTTCACTGACCGGGACTTCTACGGGCGCATCATCATCGGCTCCGTACGTCCCAACATCCACGAGATGGGGATCAAGGTTGTGGGGGCCATGCTGCGCTCGGCGGGCTTCAACGTGACCAGCATCGGCGTGAACAAGACCGCCGAGGACTTCCTGAAGGCGGCCCAGGAGCAGCGGGCGGACATCGTGGCGGTGGGCGTATACACCAGGGAAGGGCTGAGCACCGCCCGGCGGATTGGCGCCGCCATCAAGGAGCAAGGGCTCCCCTATAAGACGCTCACCGGTGGGCGGGGCATCAGCCCGGCCAAGGCTAAGGAGTGCAGCCTGGACCTCTACGGGGAAGACGCCATAGACGCCATCGAGAAGGCGCACACCCTGGTAGGACGGTAGGCGACAGGTGAATGACGACCCAGGCTGAGGCCTGGGGCTGGTCAAGGGCTGGTTTGAATTCTCCGCCCCGCTTGCCTAGAATGCCTGTGTGAACAAGAAGCTGACAAGTGTCCTGGGGGTAGCCCTGGTGGTGGGCATCGTAGGGCTGGCCGCTACCCTGCGCATGTACCGGCTGGTGGACCTGCCCCCCGGCCTGCACGGGGACGAGGCCCACGCCGGCATCTTCGCCCAGGAGGTGCTGGAGAAGGGCTGGATCGGGCCATACGCCAGCTACGCCCTGGGCGGGCCGGCGGGCCTTCTTTACCTGATGGCTCCGGTGGTCAAGCTGGTGGGGGCCAGCGCCCTGGCCGTTCGCTTGACCACGGCCCTGGCGGGCACTGCGGCGGTCCTCCTGATGTACCTGCTGGCGCGCCAGATGTTCGGTCACCGGACCGGACTGATCGCGGCGGCACTCCTGGCCTTCTCCTACTGGCACATCCATTTCAGCCGCATCGCCCACCCCGTGGTGCTGCTGCCCCTAGCGGAGATTGCTGCCCTGTACTTCCTCTTCCTGGGACTGCGAGGGGGGCGGTGGTGGGGTTTCCCGGTGGGCGGCGTATTCCTGGGCCTGGCGGCTTACACCTACCACCCCTTCCCGCTGTTTGTGGTGGCGGTAGCGCTGGTCTTGGGGTACGTGTTCCTCCGGGAGCGGCGCCGCTGGAGGTACTATCTGCCTCCCTTGGGCATGTTCTTCGGCGTATCGTTGCTGGTGGCGCTGCCCTTCTTCCAGTTCGTGGCTGAGGGGGGTCTTCCCGACCGCTACCGCACCACCTCGATACTCCATGACCCCCAGTTCCAGCAGGCCCAGACCGTTCTAGACAAGGCGGGTGTCGTGGCCCGCAAGGCTGGCCGAGTCGGCGCTTCCTTCTGGAAGGGGGGCAATGTGGACGGAGTAGACGGTCTGGGAGGGCGCGGCCTGCTTGACCCTGTGACCGGCCTGCTCTTCGTGGGGGGTGTGGCCCTATGTCTGCGAAGGCTCAAGGACGAGCGCTACTTGCTGCTGTTGCTTGGCGCAGGGCTGGGGCTGTTGGGGGGTATCCTGTCGAGCGACGTAGAGGGGCAGTACCGGCGCATTATCGTCAGCCTGCCCTTTTTCGTCCTGGCCGCGGCCGCCTTCGGCGACTACGCGGTACAGCTCGGCGAACGCCTATTGCCCAGGTCCGGCAGGGTGGTGCCCAGCTTGCTGCTGGTGGGCGGCCTCGCTATCGTGGGCTACCTCAACGCAAACTACTACTTTCGTGTGTTCGCCCCCAGCCCCTCTGTGCGCTGGATCTTCGCCGAGGACCTGGTAGTGGCTTCCCGCTACTTGAAGACCCTGGCCCCGGACACCTACGTGTACTTTTACTCCGAACGGTGGTCATGGAACTACGAGACCCGCCGCTTCTTGCTTCCCAGCATGAAGGGAGAGGACCGCTCCCGGGAATTCGGCAAGCAAGCCCCCGAGCCGGACGGAGAAAGGCCCGTGGCGTTTATGCTGCTCCCCCCCTATGACACCTTGCTGCCCCAACTCGAGGCGCGCTATCCAGGCGGCGCTACCATGCTCGGGCGCAATGGCAACGGGGAAGTGGCGTTTCAGGCCTATTACCTTGGCCCCGAGGTGGCAAAAGCTGATTCAAGCCGCGGTGAGTCTGCTGGCTCCCAATAATGCTCCATGCTACAATGCCACCGTCTTTATGCTGACAGTCCGCCTTCGACCATGGTAACCCGTCAGGCACCGGCACAGGAGTGGTCGCCCGAGTTTCTCCAGGCGTACTGGCGCCTGGAGGAGGACTGGTGGTGGTTCACTGGCCGGCGGCATCTTGTGGCTGCGGTGTGTGGAAAGAGCCAGGGCGTCGGGGGTAGGGTGTTGGAGCTGGGATGCGGCTCGGGGATCAACGCCGGCATCTTCTGCAATGGCACCAAGTATGTCGGTGTAGACGTCTCTCTCCCTTCCCTGAGGCATGGCGCAGCCCAGAACAGCAGACGGCTGTGTGTGGCAACCTTAGGCAACCTCCCCTTTGCCTCGAGCTCTTTCGACCGGGTGCTCCTTCTCGACGTTCTGGAGCATCTGGATGACGAAGGCTCTGCCCTGGACGAGACCTACCGGGTGCTGAGGGAGGGGGGCGAGGTCCTGGTGATTTCGCCGGCCCACATGTGTCTGTGGGGCGCCCATGACGTAGCTAACGGGCACAAGAGGCGGTATTCCGCCACGCAGTTGCGCCGGCTCCTGTCTTCCCACGGGTTGGAAGTCGAGAAGCTGGACTACTGGAACTGCCTCGGCTTTCCGGCCCTGGCCTTGGTGCGCTGGCGGGATAGGATGCGAGGCCTGGTCAACAAGCCCCGAGGCGACTTCCGAGAGGTCCCCCGCTGGCTGAACAGGCTGCTCCATCGGCTGCTTCAGATGGAGGGGTCCCTCGTCTGCCAGGGCTATCGCCTGCCCATGGGCACAAGCCTGCTGGCCGTCGCTCGCAAAGGCGAGCAACACCCCTCCGGTAACGGTCGCTCATAGGTGACAGCGGGTCTCTGGACCTGTTTGCCCCGTAACAGCGAACGGACGCCGTGGGGCCCCACCCATTGGGGGCAGACTCTTGTAGACCAGGTCCCCAACCCGATCTTAGCTTTGGAGTTCCCCTTGACAGAGACCAAGGCAGTGGTATACTATTCAAATGCTCATGGGAGCACGCACGTTAACAAGTGAAGAGGATAGATCTGGTTCTGCCTTAGGGTAGGTTAAGCTACTAAGGGCGCACAGTGGATGCCTTGGCACCAGGAGCCGAAGAAGGGCGCGGTAAGACTGCGAAAAGCCCCGGGGAGCTGTCGAACAAGCATTGATCCGGGGGTATCCGAATGGGGCAACCCACTCCCGAGCAATCGGGGGGACCCCTGGCCGAACACATTAGGCCAGGGGAGGGCACCGGGGGAACTGAAACATCTAAGTACCCCGAGGAAAAGAGATTATTCCCTGAGTAGTGGCGAACGAAAGGGGAGCAGCCTAAACTCTCAGCACTGAGTGGCCTTGGGGCCTATGTACTGGGGGGGTTGTAAGGCGGGCGGCCTCGGCCCAAGCCGGGGCAGGGAGTTACAAACCTAACCTCTAGCCGAAGGTCCCTGGAACGGGCCACCGCAGGCGGTGATAGTCCGGTAGGCGAAAGGGGTGAGGCTCCCGCCCAGTCCTTGAGTACCACGGGACACGAGGAATCCCGTGGGAAGCTGGGGAGACCACTCTCCAAGGCTAAATACTCCTGGTGACCGATAGTGAACTAGTACCGTGAGGGAAAGGTGAAAAGCACCCCGGAAGGGGAGTTAAAAGACCTGAAACTGTGTGCCTACAAGCGGTCGGAGTCCCGACGCAAGTCGGGATGACGGCGTGCCTATTGAAGAATGAGCCGGCGAGTTAATTCTAGGTGGCCGCAGGTTAAGCCAGTGGACTGGCGGAGCCGTAGCGAAAGCGAGTCCGAATAGGGCATCGTCCGCAAGGACAGGTCGCCTGGATTAGACCCGAAGCGGGGTGAGCTATCCATGGCCAGGGTGAAGCCTCATTAAAACGAGGTGGAGGCCCGAACGGGTGGTCTGTGCAAAGACCTCCGATGAGTTGTGGATAGAGGTGAAATGCCAACCGAACTCCGAAATAGCTGGTTCTCCCCGAAATGCATTTAGGTGCAGCCTCCGGGTAGGAGCTGTGGAGGTAGGGCTCTGGATGGGCTAGGGGGTGAGTAACCTACCAAACTCAACCAAACCACGAATGCCACAGCTTAACCCCGGGGAGTGAGGCGGCGGGGGATAACCTTCATCGCCAAACAGGGAAACAACCCAAACCATCAGCTAAGGTCCCCAAGAGCAGGCTAAGTGGGCAAGGATGTGGGCCTGCAGAGACAGCCAGGATGTTGGCTCAGAAGCAGCCATCATTTAAAGAGTGCGTAACAGCTCACTGGTCGAGTGGACCCGCGCCAACAACTCAAGGGGCTAAGTCTGCCACCGAAGCTATGGCTCTTCCCGATTTATCGGGGAGGGGGTAGGGGAGCGTTCCGTCTCCGTTGAAGCTAGGGTGTAAACCACTGGTGGAGGTGACGGAAGTGCGAATGCCGGCACGAGTAGCGTTAACCCTGGTGAGAAACCGGGGCACCGAAAACCTAAGGTTTCCTACGCAAGGTTAATCCGCGTAGGGTTAGTCGGCCCTAAGCCGAGGCCGAAAGGCGTAGGCGATGGATAGCAGGTCAACATTCCTGCACCACCTTTTCCTGGACAAAGACGTCGAGGGGTGACCCAGAAAGGTAGACCGGGCGTGCCCATTGGACATGGTGCGTCCTCTCCTCTAGGCGGGGGCTGGTAGGTAAATCCGCTGGCCCGTTAAGCTGAGGGGAGGGGGAAGTCAAGGGGCAACCCGAGGCGATCCGGTTGAGCCTAGGCTGGCAAGAAAAACCTCGCGACGACAGGTAAGGGTGCCCGTACCGCAAACCGCCACCGGTAGGTGGGGACAAGGATCCCCAGGTGTTCGAGACAACCCTCCTTAAGGAACTAGGCAAGTTGACTCCGTAACTTCGGGAAAAGGAGTGCCCTCGAGGTGAACCCTTTACTGGGGGAGCCCCGAGGGTCGCAGAGAGCAGGCCTGGGCAACTGTTTATCAAAAACACAGGTCTCTGCCAAAGCGAAAGCTGAGGTATAGGGGCTGATGCCTGCCCAGTGTCGGAAGGTTAAGGGGAGGGGTGCTGAGCCCTGAACTGAAGCCCCGATGAACGGCGGCCGTAACTCTAACGGTCCTAAGGTAGCGAAGTCCCTTGTCGGGTAAGTTCCGACCCGCACGAATGGCATCATGACTTGGGCGCTGTCTCAAGGAGGGGCTCGGTGAAACTGAAGTACCCGTGAAGATGCAGGTTACCCGCGGCAGGACAAAAAGACCCTGTGAAGCTTTACTGCAACTTGGTATGGGTTCGAAGCTCAACCTGTGTAGGATAGGTGGGAGGCTGTGAAACCTCGGCGCTAGCCGGGGTGGAGCCAACGTTGAAATACCACTCTGGTTGGGTTTTGGACCTAACCTCAGAACAAGCTGGGGGACAATGCCTGGTGGGCAGTTTGACTGGGGCGGTCGCCTCCCAAAAGGTAACGGAGGCGCCCAAAGGTCCCCTCAAGGCGTATGGAAATCGCCTGTGGAGTGCATGGGCATAAGGGGGCTTGACTGCGAGACCTACAAGTCGAGCAGGGACGAAAGTCGGGCCAAGTGATCCTACGACTCTGTGTGGAAGGGTCGTGGCTTAACGGATAAAAGCTACTCCGGGGATAACAGGCTGATCTTGCCCAAGAGTTCACATCGACGGCAAGGTTTGGCACCTCGATGTCGGCCCGTCGCATCCTGGGGCTGAAGTCGGTCCCAAGGGTCGGGCTGTTCGCCCGTTAAAGCGGCACGCGAGCTGGGTTCAGAACGTCGTGAGACAGTTCGGTCTCTATCCGCCGTGGGCGCAGGAGATTTGAGGGGGTTTCCCTGTAGTACGAGAGGACCCAGGGGAACAGACCTCTGATGTGCCAGTTGTCCCGCCAGGGGCATCGCTGGGTAGTCACGTCTGGTTCGGATAAGCGCTGAAAGCATATAAGCGCGAAGCCGGCCCCAAGATGAGATCTCCCACCCCATAAGGGGGTAAGGCCACAGGTAGACTACCTGTTTGATAGGCGGGAGGTGTAAGCACCGTAAGGTGTTCAGCTGACCCGTACTAATCGGCCGAGGGCTTAACCTACCCTAAGTCAGTGCCAGATCTATCTGAGTTCACTTTCCACCTGGGGTGGGGCCCTCCCGGACCGTCGGGAACGGGCTCATAACCCCCTCCCAGGCACACGCGGGGTGGAGCAGTCCCGACTCGTCGGGAACGGGCTCATAACCCCTCCCAGGCATACGCGGGGTGGAGCAGCGGCAGCTCGACGGGCTCATAACCCGTAGGTCGTTGGTTCGAATCCAACCCCCGCTACCACGCAATCAAGACCAAGCCGCCCCGACCCACCGGGGCGGCTTCCTTTTTTGTTGGGGGAACATCATACCCTGCCCGTCTTCCAGAGGGAGAGTGGACCCGTCCCAAGAATAGCGACTGTGCATGCAGCTCTCCACCGTCGCTCTGTCTGAGCAAGCGGAGGTCCCGACGTGTCGGCACTGCCCAGTGCCCCAGGTATGACATCCGGTGGGCCACCTGCTGGCTGTCGTTGCGAGGCCCCGTTAAGGGCCGAAGCAATCCGTGTCTCTGCGCACAACCTGGGGTGCGGATTGCTTCGTCGCTACGCTCCTCGCAACGACAGAAAAGTACCGTCATTCAAAGCCCATCCGCATTCTCGGGGCACGTCCCTACGGTTGCCATTGGAACGTGCCAGGCGTAGAATTGGCATCGCTGCGGCGTAACGTAGGGGCAATTCATGAATTGCCCCTACGTTAATTGCCCCCTACGGGAGATGTCACTGGCATGTGGTTTTCGGCAACGGGAGGTGCGCCATGTCGCTTTTCCCGCCGGTGGACTGGGCAGCCCTGGAGCGGCTCATGCAGCCGGTCAAGGCCCTGCTGAACGAGGACCTCGTCAGCCTGGCCCACACGTCCCAGGAGGCCCGTCTGCGGCTGTGGCAGGACTTGGAGGCCGCGCGACAGGGGTTGCGGGCGCTGGCGGGCGCCCTCCCTGCCGAGGTGGAGGCCCGGCACCGGGGCGAGCTGGCCCTGGCTGCCCTGCGCCTTGCCGCCAGCTTCCATGTTCAGGGCCAAGCGCTGCCTGGCGTCACCGACACCTTCACCCCCGAAGAGACGGAGCTGGCGCTTGGGCTGGAGTGGTGCAAGGCGCTGGACGTGCTCCCGGCTGGCGAGGTGGAACGGGTGATTCGCCGGGGCCAGTCCCAGGCCACGCTGGACCGGCTGGTCAGAGGCCCCTACCAGCGGCTGCAAGAGCTGCTGGTCTCCACGAACGTGCGCAAGGACGTGCTGGCCGGGGTATATGCCGTCTACCGTGCCCGGCTGGATGTACTGGAGCATGCCGTGAAAGCCTACCTGTCCCGCCGGGTAGAGGAGGAGGGCGCCGACCCTTCGCTGCTCCCAGGGCAGGGTCTCAGCCTGACGCAGGGCGCTAACCGAGCAGGGCAGGCCGACGGCGGAGGCGCCCCTACCTTCAATATCAATGTCAGTGGTGCTTTGATCTGGGACGGCGTGCGCTTTGAGGGCGGAAAGGCGACCACGAGTGGGCGCGATGGGCCAGGCGCGCCCAGGGGATAGCGGCGCGGCGGGCGGCGGCCCCGCCGGACCGCCCCGCCCCAGGCCAGGGCGCCCCGGCTCCACCCTGCCCTGGCGCTTCGCCCTGGCCGCCGCCCTCCTCCTGGCACTTGCCCTGCTGGTGCCACTGACCTCCGACGGCTCCACAGTGGCTCGCCACGCCGCTTCCTGGCAACTCTAGTATGGTGAGATGGCTGCGCTCCATACTGGCCGCCGGCTCCACAGATGACGGCGCCAACTGGCTGGCCGCCAGCCAGGGCCTCACCAGCACCTATGTCCGATCCCTGGCCGTCTCCCCGGCCTTCACCACGGACCGCACCCTCTACGCTGGCACCTACGGCGGCGGCGTGCTCCGCTCCACGGATGGCGGCGCCAACTGGCTGGCAGTGAACCAGGGCCTGACCAACACGAATGTGTATGCCGTGGCCCTGTCCCCCGCCTACGCCACGGACCGCACCCTCTACGCCGGCACAGCTGGTGGTGTGTTCCGCTCCACGGATGGCGGTGCCAACTGGCTGGCCGCCAGCAAGGGCCTCGCCGACACCGATGTCCGGTCCCTGGCCGTCTCCCCGGCCTTCGCCGCCGACCGCACCCTGTACGCCGGCACAACTGGTGGTGTGTTCCGCTCCACGGATGGCGGCGCCACCTGGCAGGCCGCCCGCTGGGGCCTCACCAACACCACCTATGTACAGTCCCTGGCCGTCTCCCCGGCCTTCTACGCCGACCGCACCCTGTACGCCGGCACCGATGGTGGTGGTGTGTTCCGCTCCACGGATGGCGGCGCCACCTGGCAGGTCGCCAGCCAGGGCGTTGTGCTGTCCGTGGCCCTGTCCCCGGCCTACGCCACCGACCGCACCCTGTACGCCGGCACCAACGGTGGTGGAGTGTTCCGCTCCACGGATGGCGGCGCCACCTGGCAGGCCGCCAGCCAGGGTCTCACCAGCACCGTTGTCCGGTCCCTGGCCGTCTCCCCGGCCTTCGCCGCTGACCGCACCCTGTACGCCGGCACAACTGGTGGTGTGTTCCGCTCCACGGATGGCGGCGCCGCCTGGCAGGTCGCCAGCCAGGGCCTCACCAACACCGATGTCCGGTCCCTGGCCGTCTCCCCGGCCTTCGCCGCCGACCGCACCCTGTACGCCGGCACATGGGGTGGCGTGTTCCGGTATGCTGACGGCGTCGCCTACGTGTTCGATATGGAGCCCCTGATGCAGACAGGGCGGGGGCAGGCGGAAGCCGCGGCCAGCGCCGTGGCCGCCGGGCGCTATGAGGCGGCTCTGCCCGCCTACCAGCAAGCCCTGGACAGCTACCGCCAGTCCCAGGTACTGGCCAGGCAAGGGGGAAACAGCGCCCTGGCCACGCAGCTCGACGCCGTGATACGGGGCCTGGAGCAGGCCCTGGCGGATGCCCGGTTGGCCCAGGCCCGCCACCAGGCCGGGGAGCTGGCGCAGCAGGCCACGGGCCTCATCGAGACAGGGGACCGCCAGGCCCAGGACAGCGACTACGGGGCGGCCCTGGAGGGCTACCGCCAGGCCAGCTCCGCCCTCCACGAGGCCCTCAGGATTGCTCAGGAGCATAGCCTGCCTGAGGCGGCGGACTTCCAGGACAGGCTCGCCGAGCTGGCCGAGGCCGAGGTCCGCTGCCACCTGGCCTGGCTGGAAAGTCGGCTCACTGCCGCCCAGGCCGCCGCCAGCCCCAGCCGTGAGACCTTCGAGGGCATCGAAAGCGAGGGCCGGGGGCTCGATGCAGCACTGCGCGCTCTCACGCCGGAGGCTGTCACAGAGCTGGCGCCACGGCGGGACGCCGTGGTTCGCGCCGCCCGGGAGGGGCAGGCCGCCTGCCGCCTGGAGGCTGCCCGCAGCCTGGTCCAGCAGGGCCACGACGGCGTCAACCAGGGGCGCTACGCCGAGGCGCGGGACACCTACAGCAAGGCCCGGACGGCCCTGGCCGAGACGTCTTCCTATTGCGCCGGCGCCGGGCTGGTCTCGCACCTCCAGCAGGCCCAGGACCTGCTGGCCCGGCTGGAGGCCGCCGACCGCAAAGCTCTCGCCACCATGACCCAGCTTCCGGAAGGCAAGCCGCCAGCGGAGAGCATTCCCTCCATTCCCAGTCCCCGGCGGACGTGGACCCCCGGCAGGCGCGCCGGGCCGGCGGATGTTGGTCCCCTGCCCCAGGCGCCATACTTCCCCGGGGAGCTGGTGCAGCACTACGATGACGTGCGCTTCATCGGCGAGGGGGGCTATGCCCGGGTCTACCGCTCCCTGTGCCGGGAGCGCGGCGGCCAGGAGGTGGCCCTGAAAGTCCCCAAGTCTATGGACCGGAGGGCGGGCGACCGCTTCCTACGCGAGCTACAGGCATGGGAGGGGCTGGCCCATCCCAATATCCTCAAGCTCTATGAGGCCCACGTCACCCCAGTCCCCCATCTGGAGATGGAGTATGCACCCCAGGGCTCCCTGGACGCGCTCTCCAAGCCCCAGGAGGTGGTGGAGGCCGCCCTGCTCGCGCTCAAGGTGGCCGATGCCCTGGCCTACGCGCATGGGCAGGGGCGCGCCCACGGCGACATCAAGCCCGCCAACATCCTGCGGGGCGAGGATGGCAGCCCCAAAGTGAGCGATTGGGGCCTGGCCCGCCTGCTGGCCGACAGCGCCGCGCCCGGCACTCTGAGTGCTGGCTTCACGCCGCGCTACGCGGCGCCGGAGCACTATCAGAGACAGAGGCCCACGGAGCGCACCGATGTCTACCATCTCGGGCTGGTGCTCTACGAGCTATTGACGGGGAGGGTCCCCTTCCAGGACGCCAACGACCAGGAGCACCGCGCCCTGGTGCTCAACCAGAGGCCGCCACCCCCGTCGGCCCTAAACCAGTTGGCGCAGCCGTTGGACGATGTGGTGATGTCCTGCCTGGCCAAACAGCCGGACTCCCGCCCCACGGCAACGGAGGTGCGGGGTCGGCTCGCCCAGCTCCTGAACGTCCAGTTGGAGAAGTCCCGTAGCGACAGCCAGACCACCGGCGACCGGCGCCGCCTGCGCGTTTGCCTCGTTCAGCTCTCGGTGGTCGCCGCTCGGGAGAACGACCATGTGCATTGTTTGAGCCGTTTGGGCGACCTGCGGGGCTACGCCCCTGCGGAGTTGGCCGCGGAGCTGGCACAGGTGACAGAGCAGGTGGAGTACTACCGCCGCAACGCCATGCCCCTCACGGGCGAGTGCCTGGCCAACCTCTCCGTGCTGGAGCACCGGCTCAGCTTCTAACGGGGCGGCGGCTCTCGGGGCGGCCTTCGTTTTCGGGGGTAAAACGTAGGGGCGGGTTTGAAACCCGCCCCTACGCATGTCTGCGTCGCTCGGTTATGCCAATCCAGCCACCCTCCGTCCGCCGCATGGGCGACCCGCCGGGTCGCCCCTACTTGCCGGGCTTTACCCCCACCGGCGAGCCGTGCTCCTGCTCGCCGCCGTCCACGTAGATCACCTGGCCGGTGATGTACTCGGCAGCCTCGGATACCAGGAACAGGACCAGGTTGGCGATGTCATACGTCTGGCCAATCCGCCCGAAGGGCTGGCTGGCCTTGGCCTCCTCCAGGCTGCTCACGCCGCGGGCAGCCGGGAGCCAGCCCCGGGTGCGCTCCGTCTCGATGACGCCCGGCCCGATGATGTTGACCCGGATGCCGTGCGGTTGCTCCTCTTTGGCGAGCACCTTGCCGAAGGCCTCCAGCGCCGCCTTGGCGGTGTTGTAGGGCGCCCGGTTGGTGGTGAGCATGCGCGTAGTCACTGACGACGTCAGGATGATGTGGCCCCGGCCCAGCTTGCGCATGTGGGGCACAGCCGCCTTGGAGAAGTGGAATGCCCCCATCACGTGGGTGCGGAACTGGCGCAGCATCTCCTCAGGGTCCTGGTCCACTATGGGCGCCCACACGGCGCTGGGCACACCGGCGTTGGACACCAGGATGTCTATCCGGCCCAGCTCCTTGGCTACCCGGTCCACGAAGGCCTGGGACTGGGTCCAGTCCATAACGTCCACGGCGTCATAGACCACCTTGCGGTGCAGGTCACGGATCTCCTTGGCCGTGCTATCGGCCATCTCCTTGTTGGCGTGATAGACGAAGCCGACGTTGGCCCCTTCCTTGGCCAGGGCCAGGGCGATGGCCTTCCCGATGTTGCGGGAGGCCCCGGTGACGATGGCTACCTTACCCTGAAGAGTCATTTACCTCTCCCTCCTTCGACAGGCTCAGGGCGACACCCCCTGAGACCTCCGGCCCCGATACACGGGGGCAATCCCCGAGACGGGGGCACACATTGTGGACATGATAGCACGCAGCATGGTAAGCGTCACTTCGGGCTACGGGCTACGGGCTACAGACTTCGGGCTACGGGCTAGAGGATTTTCCCTCTCCCTTTGGGAGAGGGCGATGGTGAGGGCCAACCCGAGGGCGGGCATGCCGACATGTCGGGACCCCTACGCTGGCCAACGGCGCGGGTTCACGTGTAGGGGTAACCCTTGTGGTTACCCTGGGGAGGGGCAGGGGCTTGCCAGGTACATACGTTGGCATGGTGCAATCCGGGGCGGGCACAAGGCCCGCCCCTACGTTAAGACATAAGACACCCAGTACCTGAAGCCCGAAGTCCGTAGCCCGAGTGGCCCGCTACCCCAACCCTTCGGCCTGGTCTATGGCCTTGAGCAGGGCCATGGCCTTGTTCAGGCACTCCTGGTGCTCGCGCTCGGGCACGCTGTCGGCGACGATGCCCGCCCCAGCCTGGACGTAGGCCACGCCGTCCACCAGGACGATGGTCCGGATGGTGATAGCCGTATCCATGTTGCCGGAGAAGGCGAAATAGCCCACCGCCCCGGCGTAGGGACCCCGCTTGTCCGGCTCCAGCTCGGCGATGATCTGCATGGCCCGGATCTTGGGCGCCCCCGACACGGTGCCTGCCGGGAAGCAGGACCGCAGGGCGTCGGCGGAGCTGTACTCGGGCCGCAGCTTGCCCTCCACGTGGGACACCAGGTGCATGACGTGCGAGTAGCGCTCCACGGTCATAAGCTCCGGCACGCGCACGGTGCCCGGCAGGCTCACCCGCCCGATGTCGTTGCGGCCCAGGTCCACCAGCATGATGTGCTCGGCGCGCTCCTTCTCGTCGGCACGCAACTCCTTGGCCAGGGCTGCGTCCTGCGCCGCGTCCGCGGAGCGGGGCCGTGTGCCGGCGATGGGGTGGGTGGTCACCACGCCGTCCTCCACCCGCACCAGCATCTCCGGCGAGGCGCCGATGATATGGGCCTTGCCCAGGTGCAGATAGTACATGTAGGGGGAGGGGTTGATGGAGCGCAGCGCCCGGTAGATGGTGAAGGGCGCTGCCTGGGTAGGCCGGGCCAGCCGCTGGGAGAGCACCACCTGGATGATGTCGCCCGCGTTGATATGCTCCTTGCCCCGAGCCACCCGCGCCTGGAAGTCCTCGGGGGACAGGTTGGACCTGGCGGGGCTTGAGGGGAGGCCGTTGCCCGGGCCGAGGACCGGCGTGGCCAGCGGCTTGGATAGACGGTCTACCAGTCGGTCTATGCGCTCTACACCCTGGGCGTAGGCCCGCTCGATGTCGCCCTCCAAGCGGACGTGGCTCACCACCTTGATCTTGTGCTGGAGGTGGTCGAAGACCAGCAGGGTGTCGGTGAGCATGAACACGGCCTCGGGCAGATGGAGCGGGTTGGCCTCCGGCGAGGGCAGCTCCTCGAAGTAGCGGGCGGCCTCGTAGGACAGGTAGCCCACAGCGCCGCCGTGGAACCGGGGCAGGCCCGGCACCGGCACCAGGCGATACTTGGCCAACTCCGCCTCGACCAGGGCCAGCGGCTCTACCGGCCCAGCGCTTGTGCCGGGGCCGGTCTCGATGACCCGGTACGGCTCCGTACCCAGGAACGAGTACCGGGCCAGCCTCTCGCCGCCCTCCACGCTCTCCAGCAAAAAAGAGTAGTCGCCGGTGGCTATCTTGAGGAAGGCCGATACCGGAGTCTCCAGGTCGGCCAGCAGCTCTCGGTAGACGGGCACCATCCCGACCTGTCGGGACTGGGCGGCCAAGGTACGTACCTGTTTCAGGCTAGGGTAGTACACGGCTACCACCGGATCGGAGAGCAACCCGTAGGGGCGTCCCGATGCATCGGGACGCCCCTACGATCTGCATTCCCGCAAAGGTACGGACAGTGCACGAATATCGCGACCACCCCCTACCCCGTATACGCGCTGATGCCCATGGCATCGCGCACCTGGCGCATGGTCTCCTCGGCCACGCGCTTGGCCCGCGCCGTTCCCGAGAGCAGGGCGTCCTTCACCAGGTCCGGCTGGGCTGCGTACTTTGCCCGGCGCTCGCGGATGGGGTCCAGGAAGGCGTTGAGGGCGCGGGCCAGCCGCTTCTTCACCTCCACGTCACCCACCCGGCCCGCCACATAGCGGGCCTTCAACTCCTCCACCTCCTCCTTGTTGGGATTGAAGGCATCATGGTACATGAAGACGGGGTTGCCCTCCACATGGCCGGGGTCCGTGGCGTGGATACGGGTGGGGTCGGTGTACATGCGCATCACCTTCCCGGTGACCGTGGCCTCGTCGTCGCCGAGGTAGATGCAATTGCCCAGGCTCTTGCTCATCTTGGCCTGGCCGTCGGTGCCCGACAGTCGCGCGACGCGGCCCACGAGGGCCTGGGGCTCGGGGAAGGTATCGCGGAACAGGCGGTTGAACCTGCGGGCGATCTCCCTGGTCATCTCGATGTGGGGCAACTGGTCTTCCCCGACGGGCACCAGGTCGGCCTTGGGCAGTAGTATGTCAGCGGCCTGGCTCACTGGGTAGTTGAAAAAGCCAACGGA
>Ga0082335_1003502_pt1 | contig 25702 bp, 28 predicted proteins | sample Subgrocontami58m_FD_72375 | JGI IMG/M metagenome (GOLD analysis project Ga0082335, IMG submission 72375) | Subsurface groundwater microbial communities from S. Glens Falls, New York, USA - GMW37 contaminated, 5.8 m (SPADES assembly) (version 2) ...
AGAACCATCGAGACCCTGGAGACCGCGATCGCCGACGCCTTCCATGCGTTCACGCCGCAAGAATGCGCCAACTACTTCGCCGCAGCAGGATATGGTTCAGCTTGATCAGAATCTGCTCTAGTGTAGGCGTCACGTGTTTTCCCTTGTGGAGATAGCCCGCATTTTTCTAGTACCTTTTGGGTTTGAGCACCTAACCAAACGATCGGCTGCAATGTCCGCGTCTGTGGCACGTTTGAGACCTTCCCCAGTAATCGGCTTTCGTCCGCTTTCGGGTCGATTTCGGACATCCCGACATGAGCAAACCCGCGTCAGGCCACCTCTGGGGATAACCGGTGAGAGGTGCGGCGAGCCGGGTTATCATAAGAGCAATGAACGAAGACACGTCACGACACGTCGCGACCAGCCCCGACCAATACTCCCTCACCATTGACGACGCGGCCGTACGTTACGAACACGCCGGCCATCCCCGAACCACTCGCACCATTCAGCGCTATTGCGCCAAGGGCCACTTGGAATGCCTGCGACAAGAAACAACCTTCGGCGAAAAATATCTCATCACACCCGCATCGGTCGCACGCCACATTTCACAAATCGAGGAACTTGCTAGTACGGCCAGTCGCGACTGGTCGCGACCAGCCGCGACGAGTGTCGCTGCGCAAGAAAGCCGAGAACTGACACACAGTGATGCCCCGACCGGTCACGACCAGCCGCGACTTGTCGCGGCGGACGATCGCTACACGTCGCAGCTCGAAAGCGAAAACACGTTCCTCAAAACGCAGGTCGCCGTGAAGGATACACAGATCGCTGCTCTGCTTGAACGCGACCACGAGACCAACGCGCTCATCAACGGACTGCAACGCATGCTCGCGCCATTACTCGCGGCCCCAGAGCGAGCCGAGCCAGGCCCACAACAGTCCGAAAGCGAAGGAAGGGGATAACCGGTAGGGCGCTCCGCATCCGGTATATAATTGCTCGGTATGGAATTCAGTCAGCCGCGCCGCATTGGCGACATTCTCAAAGAGCGCAACATCATCCTCAAGGGCGCCGACGCGGCTACCGCCCAGGGCTTCACACAGGTTCCAAATTTTCTCCTGAAATCGAACAAGCTGAGTGCCGGCGACAAAATGGCCTTCGCCATGCTGCTCAGCTACGCGTGGCAGAATGATTATTGTTTTCCGGGCCAGACACGCCTCGCTCAAGACTTGGGCCTATCCGATCGCAGTGTACGGACCCACCTCAAATCGCTTGAAGCCAACGGTCTCTTAGCCATCCAACGGCGGGGGCAGGGCAAGACCAACATTTACGAGCTGAACCTGAAACCCAGGCGCATCTGATCCGGTTCAGACCGGAAGAAAACTTCCGGTCTTGACCGGAAAGAAACATCCGCTCTGGAGCGGAAGAAAACTTCCGGTCCTCTATTAATGATACTCATTGAATGAGACCCATATAAAAATACCCAGTATGCAAAATGCAATTTCATTTAAGGAAAATCCAAATCCAAGGCCGCAATAATCCGGCAATGGTGGCGTGTTCGGCACCACGCCTTACGCCCCGCCTTTAGGGTAAGGCGGGGCTCGCGGTCAGGATGTGTTGATTTGACTCGCCATGTCGGGTCGCGCGCGTCGGGCTACCCGCCCGACCTCGGGTCTTTTCGGCGCTGGGCTGGGGGCTGCGCGCCGACTTCGGCCGCTGGGGCGTCCTCGCCCTCCAGCTCTCCGGTGAGAGCTGTTCGGGTTAAAGACCCGAGGTCGGGCGGGGTAGCCCATCAATAAAGTGACGTTTGCTCTCACGTATCAGCAATTCCTGACGGACAGCAGCGCCGACGCGCGCGACCCTGCAACGAGCTTGGCTCAGTCAAGCGAGCGTTCCCAACAATGCCGCCGACAAATGCGCTCGATCGCTGGTCGATCGAGCAAAAAGTTCCCATAAATTTGCGGTTCTTGACTTTTTCAGTTCTTGTTCCGCGGTGATTGCAACGTTTCAACCATTCCGCGGTAGGGAATTTGGTTCAAACCAATTCCACAATTTTTCAAATTGAGATTCGTGCTCAGCGATGCGCAGCAATCACGCACTATGCCGATTCTTGTGATCACAAGTAAATTCGCTAAATTCTGATCACTCCAAACCATCGCGCGTCGCAAAACTGCGGAAATGTTACATTGTGCGACGTTCAATCATGGCTCTGTTGAGCCACATTCCCTCTTCGTCGGCAACCCTGCGATTTTTGTGCGGCCCCTGGCCTGTCGGCCAGGTCACGCTCTATCGCGCGGCGAAGTTAGCCGCGCGACCGAGCCCCGCTGGCCTGGAGGCGCGGGTCTCGACCCATGCGGGTCACGATCGTTGCCGCGGGGCTACCACAAGGTCACCGGGTGGCCTGTCAATTTTCCGGCCTGATGTGCTATAGTATCGATATGGCAAGCAAAACCGCGACCAGAGACAAGCGCCGCCGCATCACCATGGTGCCCGTCACCACGATGGAAGAAATTCCCGTGCTCTCCGACAAGGAGCGCGCGGAATTGACGACCTCTCTCAAAGAGGCCGAGGCCCGCGTCAAGGCCGGCAAGGCCATCGACTACGACCCGAAGACTTTTAAGGACCGACTGATCGGCATCTACCGAGGGGGAGAATGCCAGCTGGCATCCTAAGCCTATCTCTAAGACCGATAGATATGGTACAATGGGCGGTAATGATGAGCAAACTTAAAGACGTGCTGGAGCGGGTCGACACCTGGCCGGAAGAGGCCCAGCAGGAGCTTGCGGAGATCGCTTTGGAAATCGAGGCGGGGTTCCGCGGCGGCGTTTATCACGCCACGACCGACGAACTGCAAGCGATCGATGAAGCCGACCGCAGCGGAGTGGCGACCCAACAGCAAATCGAGGCGGCGTTCCGGACGTTCCGCCGTGCATGAAGGTCGAATACTCCAATCGCGCCGCGGCCGACCTCCGCAAGGTATCCGCTGACAGTCTTGCATTCGGCGAAGCCGTAGCCACGGCTGTGGAAGCGCGTATCCTTGGTATTGTTGCGCGCATCGCCGAGCGCCCGGAAGCTGCGCAGCGCGTTGCCGAACGTCCCGGCGTTCATGTCGTCCCGCTCATTCGTTACCCGTACAAAATATTTTATCGACTGCTCGATGATCGAGTGCGGATACTCCACATTCGCCATACGTCACGGCGTCCGTGGACGAAAGATCAGTGATCTTCCGATTTGCGGGGGATGATCAACACAGCCGCATTCAGGTGCCTACGAAGATTCTCGCGCGCCCTTTCCCGCACCCGTCAAGGCGACCCCTGCGGGGCGGCCTTAAGGCCGACCTTGACCGGCGCGGCCGGGCGCGCACACGCGATCGCGTGTCGGCTCCGGGGGGAATGTCGAAGCTCTATGTCTCTCCAAGGGGAATGAACTTCGATGTGCGCTCTCCTCTATCCCCGCCCGTTGCGCAAATTTTCGCGAATGCCAAGCAGTACAATCGTGCGAGGCCACGATCTCGAAAAGATCGTGGTCGGAAACGAGCCGGCAGTGAGCGGGGGGCTCGGCAGTCAAGTCATCACGCACAACGACGCGACGCCATGTAGCCCCGGCGCACCCTCAAACGGAATGAGGGTGCTGCCCGCGCCATATTCCGAATTGCGGTGCGCACGGCACACCGGCTCCCTTCCGCCCATGAATACACCAGACCAACAGCTCTGCATCGGCGCCCATACGTTGGGCGATGATGTCGTGCTCGACCAGGAGGAACGGCGCCGCCACCTCTACATCGTCGGGCAGACCGGCACCGGCAAGAGCACCCTTCTCCTCAATCTCATCCAACAAGACCTCGCGGCCGGGCAGGGGCTCGCGCTCCTCGATCCGCATGGCGATCTCGCGCAAGCCGCGCTAGAATACATTCCGCGCTCCCGGACGAACGACCTGGTGTACATCAATCCGGCCGACCTCGAACGGCCGATTGGCTTCAATCCCCTCTCGCACGTGCCGGATGACCTCAAGCCGATCGTCGCCGATGGCATCGTGTCCGCGTTCCGGCATGTCTGGCCGGACAGCTGGGGGCCACGGCTCGACTACATCCTCACCAACGCCGTCCGCGCGCTGCTCGATGTTCCGGGCGCCACGCTTCTCATGCTCCCCCGGCTTCTCATCGACGAACCCTTTCGAGTGCCGCTGATCCAGCATCATGTCGGCGATCCGGTCGTGCGATCTTTCTGGGTGAACGAGTACGCGGGATACACCGCCAGCTTCCGCAGCGAGGCAGTCGCACCGATCCAGAACAAGATCGGCAAGGCCCTCATGACACCGAGCCTGCGCAACATGCTGTCGCAGCCCAAAAGCACGATCACGCTAAGACGCCTGATGGACGAAGGCGCAATCGTCATCTGCAATCTCTCCAAAGGCAGTCTTGGAGAAAGCACCGCGCACCTGCTCGGTGCGCTCATCACCACGGCGCTTGCGCAAGCCGCGCTCTCCCGTGCCGACACTCCCCCGGCCGAGCGGCGCGTGTTCCATCTTTATGCCGACGAGTTCCAGTCATTCGCCACGGAGAGCTTCGCACTCATTCTCTCGGAGGCACGCAAATACGCGCTTACCCTCACCATCGGGCACCAGTACCTTGACCAGCTCCCCGACCGGCTACGATCCGCCGTGTTCGGCAACGCCGGATCGATCATCGCCTGCCGTGCCGGCGCCGAGGATGCCTTGATACTTTCCAGACAGATCGGTTTGGGCGGACCCGATGCCCTTCTCGATCTTCCCAATTTTTGCGCCTGGGCGCGGCTGCTGCGTAACCGAGTGCCCACGTCGCCGATCCGGCTCGACCTCTATGATGCGCCGCGAGCCCGTCGGCAGAGCACGCACCGGCTCATCGCCACCAGCCGCCTGCGTTTCGGCCGGCCACGGGCAGAAGTCGAGGCGCGCATCCGGCAGTTTCTCGGAGCTTGAAGCGTCGAATGCGCTGACTGCGCCTATGGATACGCCTGTGGTTACGCCTATGGTTACTGTATCCATACCCCGTATCCATAGGTGCCGGGTGAATTCTGGCGACATTTCAAATGGGTAAGATTGCCGCTCGCGCTGATTCCGGCCGCGACTGTATACGTTGTTGTTTGTTTTTGTTGTTGTCTCCAGCGTGCGCTGGCCGGTGTCGCGGTGAGCGCGAGTCCAGGATTGATTGTCGGATGCTGTTGCCTCGGGACAGCCGTCCTGCTGGCCGGCAGTCCCTCGTTTCCCGTCCGTGCCCTGACCCTGGCCGCGTCCGTGCAAGCACCGAAGGATGGAGCGACCGCAGCCGCGTGGCGCTCGGCCCGCGGAGTACCGCAGGCCGGCTTCGCGTCCGGGTCGCTCCCCTACCCCCACCACCCGCATAACGAACACCCAGCGTCCGGACTATCGGACAGCAGAGCCGTCCGATAGTCCTCCTCGGGCGTCCCGTTATGCGTTGACGGTGGCGCCATGCCGCGGCTCGTGGCGGTCTGTCCCGCCCGGCCGCGACCAGCCCCGACGCGCCGCGTCCCAGCCGACGCGCCCCCAGGCGCTTTCCCCATCCACCGCACCCTGCCGACCGGCCGCTCCGGCGAGCGGGTATAATGGGCGCATGGATGTTGCGGCAATCACCGAACCGACCCGCCGGCCGCGGTTCCGCCGTGCGTCGGAGCCGCCGGCCTTCCGCCTCACCGATGATGATGTAGCAATCGTGCGGCACTTGGCGCGGCATCGGTTCCTGCGATCCACCCACATCGCCGCGCTCGTCGGCCGCTCGCTCGACCGCACCAATGATCGGCTCTCTCGGCTCTTTCATGCCGGCCACATCGACCGCCCGCGCGCGCAGCTCGACTATTACCCCACCTCTGGCTCCGCACCCATGGTCTATGCCCTCGCCGACCGCGGCGCACGTCTCCTGATCCAACGCGACGGTATCGATTTCGCCAACGTTGAATGGAGCCGCAAGAACCGCGAAGCCGGCCGCCCCTTCATCGAACATCAGATCGAGGTCGTCGATTTCTACATGGCGCTCCAATACGCCGTCCGCCATCGCGGAAACCTTCGCCTTATTCATCCGGACGAGATGGTCGCCACCTTCCCCGATCAGACGTTCAGCGCACGCGATCCTTTTGCGCTCCGCGTGCAGGTCTCTCACCAGGGCGCTCTGCATGACATCGGACTTGTGGCCGATCTTGTCTTCGGCCTTATGTTGCCCGACGGCTCGCGCCGTTGCTTCATGGTCGAGATCGACCGCGGCACCATGCCGGTTGTCCGCAGCGACATTCGACAGACAAGCTTCGAGCGGAAAATGCGCGCCTATCTCACCGCACACGCGGCAAAGCAGCACGAACGGCACTTCGGCTGGAAGACGTTTCGTGTGCTTACAATCACGACCGACCATCACCGCACTCATTCTATGAAGGAAGCATTGCGGCAGCTTCACGTTCCGCACAGCATGGGTGCTCCCCTGTTCCTTTTTGCGACCCGCGACGAGCTTCGCACAAGCGACCCTCTCACCCACCCATGGAGCGATGGAAACGGCCGCGACGTTCAATTGATTTGAGGAACGGACTAAGAGAAGCGACACCGCACGTTGCCTACGCAGAAAGCACCTGTGGACATAGCCTGCTTGCAGGTATGGTACAGTGGCTGCATGAAAAAGCTCACGATCACCGAGTTCGCCCGCATGGGCGGCAAAGCCCGCGCACGGAAACTTTCCCAAGAGCGACTCAGCGAAATAGGCCGCATGGGCGGCAGACCGCGACTTGACAAGAAGCCCAAATCAACGCCGAACAGTTAAATGTGGATAACCTGCTTGCAGGTTTTCTGCGGCATGTAACAATGCACGCAGATGCAAGGCGGGCGGTTCCATAAAGCGGAACGGATTGAAGTCTCCGGCTCTGGCGCGAACCAGAATAAAACACGCCGTCCACCAAGCATCTCGTTCTTTGACATCAGTTGCGGGCAGTTGGGGGAAATGCAGAAACGGCGAATGTCAGATCACGCCGGGACGCGCACTGACTTTCCCCACATGCCCACAACACATACACGTCAGGAGAGCCGCCAAGCGAATACAGCGCCTGTCGAATTAGTAGCTAACCATCAGACCAATGAAAGACAAAACCAAGCGCGCGGCGTTCTTCGCAATTGCTCTCAATGAATGTGACAAACTCGACGGATTGTGCATGGACGTTGAATGGGAGCGCCGCAAGCTCGCACGAGCAATTGCCTATGCTATCGCAGAATATATTGGCGCATAACCATGCCGCTCTGCACGAACTGCCCGCACTCCGGCTCACACCATGAGTGGAAAGTGGCGAGACTGCGCGGACGTTGCCAAAACCGAGACTGCTTCTGTGTCGGGTACGTTCCCAACGTAGACAGGCCGAAGCCAGCGAGCAAGGTTATCGGCCGGGCGCTCTACAAAAAATATTACAAGAATTAGCGTCGAGCCTCTTGCCTCCTCCGTCGTCTCGATGGCGGAGGCGAGGGGATGGCAAACAAAAACATATGAGCAAAACAAACGACGGATACTTCCCCATCACCAGAATTCACCACTCTGATTTGGAGGGTTTGGGGTATGACGTGTCCAAGGTAGACGATGGCACCATGTCGCACCTCGCCGGCAAAATGGCAAACGCCTACTTGGATCAAGCGTTCTGGATCGGTCTACCCATACTCGCCGACCATCTCGGCATTCCAAAGAAGGAATGAGCCGAAATGAATTAATCTACCGACACGAATCGCCGCCGCACGAAACTGACAACCGCGATGTTTGCTTTATATCTTTGCCGGTGAACCGAGAGCGTCGAGCCGGCGTTCGTTGACAAGTAGCCATTCCCGCGTATCGTGTCGCTAGTCTCCGCCAATCCCCGAGCTGCGATCCGCGCTGGCAGGCACCAGGCCGTGCGTCCCTGGCGCCTGCTCACGCAGGACATCGCAACCCACTTGATAGGAGTTCCCAATGGCGGACAAGGAGCAGCCGCGCCAACCGACGCACCGTGCCTACTCGGTTGTTCGGCGCGAAGGCCAAGATGATTACTGGCTGAATGTTGGTCTTGTATTCCCGCACAAAGACAGTGGAGGCTTCAACATCATACTTCAGGTTCTCCCGCTCGACGGAAAAATTGTATGTCGAGAGATTAGGGAGAACGACGAGGAGCACGATGCGAAACCACCGCGGCCGGAAGCGAATCGGCCCAAACATCGATCTAGCGGCCGTTGAGAAAACTAAAGCCTCGTGCGAGCACGAGGCTTTTCCTTAGACCAGACTGAAAACCCTATCGATGGTGGTGTACTGTCGCTTGCCTTTCGCATTTACAGTGTAACATTTACGGGCACCTCTATCCCAGTGCACGTCAAAGGAGGCCGAGCCAGCGGTCACTGCGGCTGACGTCCTTTTAAATATTGGCACGCAGCATCCGCCAAGCTTCCGCGCAGACGGAACAACTAAATAGTCTACACCTGACTTTCGAGCTTGCTCGCCGAGCGATCGGCAATAGTCGTATTTTTTTGGATGAACCAGCTTCTTATTTTTCTTCCAGTTCTTCGTGAGGTTAATGCATTTGCCCCTTGCGGTGCACGAGTAAACAAAGAAGTCGGATGCATAAGACATCCCTGATGTTTTGAACCACTCTATCAGCCGATAAAAACGTTCGGCTTTTGCTACTTCAGGTTTGGTCGCTGTATATAAGACGCGATATGAGCCATCCGAATAACGTGAAGGCGAACGGCGACGTTTGCCCCGCCACACTGCCTCAAAGTTTTCGGCCGCTTTGGAGAGAAACGTAGCGGTTGCGGCACCGACCTTTCGAGCAATAAGACGCGGAGACGCACCGAACCTCGCGAGTGAGCGACTTTTTGTGCTGCCCTGTGCACATCGTACTGTATTTATGGTTCTATGTCGCACCCGTGCAACTCCCGATCAACCGGTCGTATCGTGCAGGAGGGAGAACACATGAACCAACTCGTCTAGATGGCGAGACCTAATAAGTTCGAGGGGTCTTTTGTTTTCTAAGAATGGTTGCTTTGTCCTCAGCCATTTCCGTTGCACGACAGGATCATCATTGGATAGCGCATCCAATTTTGACTTGATGTCAATGAGAAAATCGAGGCGATCAAAGATGTCAATATCTGTGCGCGATCTTGCGCGTCGTAAGATCGCGGGCAGATCGGCCGCATCTTGCAGACTGTAGCCGAGGGCTGCTGCCTTGTCGGCAGCAGAGAACTCGAGCTCGTCCAGCATCTTGACGACGACATCGACGCCTTCGCGAATGTCGAGTATGAAATCTTTGTCCACGCTCTGGGTAGGACTGGTTTCCGTCGTTGCGTCGCGCTTTTGTTTCTTCACTTGTGATGATTGGGCGATCTCTTCGATGAAATGCCTGAATCGAGGCAGCCCAGTTTGCTTTTTCAAAACTTCGAAGTGATTCGTTTTCTTTAGTTTCTCAATTCGATCTTCGATTTGAGATGGAATAGTGTAGCGAGTAAGTAGCGCGATTGGGGTTTTTCGAAATGGAGAATCCAACTTTCTAATATACTGTTCAGCGACAGCAAAGCCGACGGCTGCGCCATTCAACGTGCTCACTTTTGGTAGGTTTATCTCGGATAAGTCGGTGACGTTCCGATCGTGCATGTCCAATACAAATGCTTTCACCAAGTCAGGTCGGTGCTTCTTCATCAGCTCATCACAAAAATTGCCGAGCGCCAACGGACGCTGGCATATCTCCGCGTGGAGTTGGTATTCTTCAATTACGGGTATGTATTTTTCGATCGACCTAGGATTATTTTCCAAGCAAACAACAACATTGCCAGTCATTCTGGCGCTCCGCCCCAAAATATTTTCTGCCGGCCCCCTAGCCGGTTGAGTTGCTAACCATCACCATTTTTGCGGGAAAATCAAGATCGATTCGGTGCTGGACGAAACGGCCCTGCTCGTCATCCTCGGCGCTCTCATACCGTATGCCTAAGCCATAGAATTCGCATAGCTTCTTAACGATATACAGTCCGAGTCCACTTCCCGGGTATTTATCTTTCACATTCCTTCCGCGAAAGCCGAGGTCAAAGACGCGTAACGACTCGCCTTTAGCCAACGTCGCCCCAAGATTGCTCACTGAAATTCTTGTACCAAACGCCTGTTTTGCGAACTCAAACTTTATGCGTTGGTTGTTCGGAGAATACTTGACCGCATTTCGCACGAGATTGTTAAAGATCATTCGAAAATCTTCGGCATGTATTTTCAGCAAAAGGCCGCCTCTTGGGATATCAATGTCATACCATATGCCGCGTCGACGCATCTGTCGGTGCAGAGGGGCAATACAAGAGTTGAATTCAGTTCTGAAATTAACCGGGATTGGAACGATCTTTGATCGTTGTTGCGCTGTCGCAAGCAACATTGCCTGAGAGCGGCGCGCTTTTTTCGTTTCCCGGCCGGCAACCCAATCACTGACCGCCGTTTCAATGTCTCCAACATGAGTCTGAATGTCTGAAATCCAGTTGGATGCATCACGCGGCCGCATTCGGCGCGGGAGGCGGCTGATGAACGCAGAAAAGTTTGTCGTGGCGTCCTTGATGGTCTCAGCTGCATTCGTGATTTCGTGAGCAACTAGACTCCTCAGCTGAGCCTCGATCTCCTTTGCGTTGTGTATACGCGTAATGACGACGCCCATGTAGTTGCCAATATATGTCGCCAAATTTTCCCATTTCGACAAAAATGGCCGATGTCTGGAGTAAACAGAAATGACCGCTATCGCATTTCTTTCGAGGTCGTAAATCGGCATAATTGCAATGTATTTGTAGCCCAAGAATTTAAGACTGCGAGTATGTTCCTTATTCAGCCACTTATTATCAAAGGGTTCGACTCCGATCGATCCGGCAACCCAGATCTTTTTCTTGTCAATCGCGTCCCGCGCTACCGAATTCTGACCTTCACTGCTGAATGAGGGCAATGGCTGCCGTGCCTTGACGCGCTCTTCGAGGTCGCTCCGTCCAGTAAATCCAACGCAATTGTACTGATCTGTGTTGACGATGTCTCTGATCCAAACGCAAGCTGTATTGCACAAAAAGATTCCCGCGGCTTGCCGTGCTAGCGCATTAAACTGATTATCTCGATCTCCGAGTGTTTGGTTCGCGCTCGCGATTCTATAGAGCGAATTCATTACGATTTGTTCGTGGTAGTAAGGCCCAATTAAATCGGCAACTTTGGCAAGCCATTCTAAATGAGGATATGAAAATGCATTCACGTGCTTGCTATGCACCTCAAAGATTCCCCAGAGCCGGCCAAAAACGCGAATTGGAAGCGCGACAACGGATTTTCCGGGTATTAACCGCGAACCTCTCGGTGGATTGACTTTCGTAGACTTGCTGTGCGCGAGCGGCACGAATTCCAAACTCTGATTAAACTGTACGGTGCGGTCCAGCTCCGTTGCTGTATACGCGACCGATCTGCCTCTAGAGGCTTCATTTCGTCCGACGTCCTCCATCCACTGATAATCTTGTCGGACCAGTGGTTTCGCAATGCCATCGTCAACTGAAACGCCGACCGAATATAAAAGATTGTTCAGGTGATCATACCGGTAGATTACTGCCGAATCAGAATGGCAAACTTCGGTGACAGTTCGCGAAATTCGCCGACCTAATTTAAAGTCTATCCCAGAAGGTCCCGCGTCTTCGCTGTAGTTTGAAGTCAAAACACCGAAATTATCAGCCAACCGATAGCGCAATATCAGAAGCTCTTCGAGAAAACGTTGTGACTGCGTAATTCGTCTGCGACGAGCGCCCTCTTCAAAATGCCGATTCAGATAAGTATCTATCGCCCGCTTTTGTTTGCCGTCCTCCAGCGTCGATGTTTTTCTGATAGAAAACAGTGGCGTCTCATTCGGTACAGTTTGCGTATTTTCAAATTTGATCGACTCATCATACCCGGCGGGAGTTTCAACCGCGCGATACTGGAGTTGACGTGTTTTCTTTCGGTCTGTCGCTAAATACAGAGGATAATTGCATGAGATGGATAGCTCCGTTCGATACGGATTGAATGCATACGCTAATGGATTGTGTGCGATGTCAGCTAAGCAATATGTGAATTCCGAGACTGCAGTTATGTCGAAATAATCGACTGCATGATTGTTTGGCCACTCGATTGAATTCGATAGTCGAATGGCGTGTTGCAAAATCCTTTTCTGGCTTTGCAGGTCGGGCGAATAGGTTCCAGGCCTGTCATAGAAAAACTGCTCATATCGTTCTATCGGATGGACTGGGTCAAACTGTTTGCCGCCAACTGTGTAATATTTGTCTACAAGGCCCGTCAATTTTTCGGCACACAACTGAGGCGGAATGTGTTTGTTTTTGATCGGCCCAACCATCAAAAGGGTGAAATTATCAAGTTCAATAAATTCGCACAGCAAAGCATCTTGCGCGAAATAGTCATAAAATCGGCGTATGCCGCGATCAGCATTTCTGCCCCACAAGACATCGCAAACTGCCAGCATTTCCGTCCAACGCCAGCTCCAATGATAACGCAAGAGACGCAACACAGGTTCTTGTCGCATAGCAGGCCCGATTGTGACCTCTTGCGATAATGTTTCAAACACTGATTTCCACTGGCTCGGGGAACCACTTAAGCGACGCATGATCCAAACAGGATCGGTATTTGCGGTTGCAACGAACTTTAGGAACTCGTCAATGTTCTGAAATGAACTGTCGAAAAACGGGGATTTCTGGCACAAAGACTCAAAGACCTCCGCAACAGGCGGTCTTTTCAGTATTGCAAGTGGTAAGTCAGAAATGTCAGCGAGAGAGTCGATTGCAGCACGCCACAATATTTTATCGCGATGAAGGATTCTCGCATGACTCACCGTCGCCCTACTTTTAGCAGAAGCGCGATCGGACCTTCTCTTGCCGCCCCTAAAGCCCATGAAAGCCCGCGTGAGGTGTCTGTACTATTCGTGAAGTCTGAAGATCACCAAGTTGTATTAGAATATTCCTATGACCTTGGCGCTGCTAGCCCGGTTAGAAGCTCAATTTCATACATGATCGCGGCAGCGCCCGGGACACATAGAAGAGGGGCGCTACGTAGATCAGGCAAACAGCCAAGACGTTGGCGTGGCAAGTTGACACCAATGCCTTGTCTCCCCGGCCTGAGGATACGCAATTTTTTTGAATTTTTTGATAGCGATCTCCCCGTATCTCGGCACGCGAAAATACTATCGAGGTAGCCAGCCAAATCAGCATGCTGCGTCAGTTATTCCATCCAACGCGTCTGTTTGCATTCTGCCAAGAGCCAGATCATGATGCCGGAGCCAAATCGGAGCAAAAACTTGGAAAAAGTGCATTTGCGGGCGTAGTTCAATGGTAGAACGGCAGCTTCCCAAGCTGCCCGAACGCGCTCGTGGCACGTGCGACATTGATGTTTCTTGCGCTGCCCGACGAAATCAAAATCCGCTGCCCGGAAGCGTCTTGTCTGCGCCAACTGTCATCGTGTACGAACGCATTGTCAGCGCACGCATGGCCCCGTAGCTCAACTGGATAGAGCATTAGCCTTCGAAGCTAAGGGTTGGGAGTTCGAATCTCTCCGGGGTCGCCAACGTACCCAGAAAGTACCCAGCCGACAGCAAACGCCCATTTCACGGCCGTATTTTCTTCTTGCCACCAGACTTCGAATCTGGGGGTTGGGGGTTCGAATCCCTCCGAGACGGCCACTTCATCTTAATTCTCAACCTCTTATGAAGTGAGAACCGCTTTGCAAAACAACGCTCCAAAGTCTGATGCTCTGACTCAAAATTGAGAGTGCATTATTGTTTTCATTCGCGTTTTTGGACCCTATGAATGTGATGAAAGTACCCAGTTGGTGCCCAGCAACCTGACGATTCCGCCCACATTGCTCGCCCGCGCCGACGAGGTGATTGAATGAAACGGGCGAGTTCACCACGCTTCTCGGCGGCGGTGTCGTGGCCTTTAGCAGCGCGCGCAACAGCCGGCGATGCTGGTGGTCGGGTTTCTCGACGGAACGCGCCTGGCGGACCCAAACACGGCCGCGTTCCGTCAGGGCCTGAGCGAAATCGGCTATGTCGACGGCCGGTTTTTGCACGAAGCGGACTTTTAAGCGCCGCAATCAATGTCTGCTTTCTGCGTAAGAGGAGATATCAATATTAGAGAGCGTTGCTTCCGCTTTTGGACCCTTAGCGGAAATAAGCACGAGCTTGGGATCAGCGCGGCGTTTTGGGCAGATGGCGCAAAGGAAACAGTGCTACAGTGCCCCCTGACGCGAACAACAGGGGAGCGATTGTCATGTCAGACATGAACAGGAATCTACTGATTGCTGCCGTAGTGATCGTCATCGTCGTCGTAGGATTCTACATGTATACCGGTGGCACCTGGAAGCTATGACTAATACCAACCTGCAAAAATCCTGACTCATCAGGTTAGCGCTTGTCCCGAACATCCATCACGAAAACTTTCTTTGTTTCAAAGGGATGGATTGTCGGGGTCTCGCCTGAAAATGACGCCGGATGAGTCAATGTTTCCGCAGTCTGGTATAAGACCACGCCGGCACAGCAACAGGTTCCCGCTAAGAAATAATCAAGGCTTGGCCTGCTGCCGGCTCGGTTGAGACTCTCAACTATTCTGCCGCCGCCCTTCTCGACTTTTTGTGCAGAATACTCGCCTGCACAAAAACTCGCTAGGAATCAGGAGTTCTTGTGCAAAGCCCTTGCTGGCACTGAGCGCCAGTGCTGTCGCGGCGCGGGTTCGGCAGGTCCCGGAGGTACTCCGGACTCAATATGCTCGGCTCGAGCCTTCTCAACCTGACCCTTAGCTGACCTCGAACGCACTCCGGGCAATTGACAGCAGAAGAGTGAGCTTATAGACATAGTTGCAAGTGATTTGCATTTGCAATATTCTGATAGAACACTGTCGCCTATTGAGTAACAAGATGCGCTACCCCGGGGGAATGACGCGGCAATGCGTGCCGTCCCACAGATCGATGAGCGTCCGGAACTGGTCCGATTGATGGAGGTGAAGAGAATGTCGCGGCATCCATTGAAGGCGTTGGTAACAGGATTGGCGATCATGGTAACGTGCTTTGCGATCCTCCCGAGTGAAGCGCTGGCCGAGAAGCGATTTTTCGCTGTCGCCGCCGTTGAGCCCAAGGGCGGCGTGACCGTTGACAAGGAGCCGTTCCCGCCAGAGGCGATGCCCGGCGGCGGGGGGTATGTGCTGAATAAGCCGGACGGCAACAACAGGTGGGAGGTTTCGACCTATCTGTGGATGCCGAGCCAAATCATCGTCAACGAGGGCGACGAGGTTACGCTTGAGTTTATTGGCATCAACGGCGCCAGCCATCCAACGACTATCAAAGGCTTCGGCAAGACGTTTGTGTTGAAACGCGGGACCGTCACGCGGGTCAGCTTCGTTGCCGACAAGGTTGGGGTATTTCCGATCGAATGCAGCACGCATCGGCCGTCGATGACCGCGGAGATCATAGTGCTCCCGCGTAAGTAGGGCCGTGGGGCATAGTCGCTGTTGGCTAAGCTGCGTGCCTAAAGCGGGATGATTTGAGGCTGAGTCGATTTGGGATTCCCAAATCAGGGCGGTTCTGATTCAAGATGCTGGCTGGAATGGAGGCCAGCATCCGATGGCTCGACCCTATTCTCTTGATCTTCGTGAGCGCGTTATTGCTGCGGTCGATAAGGGCGGCCTATCCCGGCGGCGAGCGGCGGCGCAGTTTGGGGTGGGCATCAGCACGGTGATCGCCTGGGTGCGGCGCTTGCGGGAAACGGGAAATGTCCGGCCTGGCCAGATGGGCGGTCACAAGCCGAAGGCGATTACAGGCGAGCACCGCGCCTGGCTCTTACGGCGGGCCAAGGAGAAAGACTTCACCTTGCGCGGTCTGGTGGCCGAGTTCGCCGAGCGCGGTCTCAAGGTCGATTATCGCTCGGTCTGGAACTTCGTCCATGCCGAGAAACTGAGCTTCAAAAAAAAGCGTGGTGGCTGGTGAACGCGATCGTCCCGACATCGCCCGCAGGCGCGCGCAATGGACGAAGTATCAAGGCCGGATCGACCCTGAGCGCCTGGTCTTCATCGACGAGACCCCCGCCTACGCGGGGGCAGGCTCTGGACCAAGACCAACATGGCGCCGCTGCGGGGCTGGGCGCCGCGCGGCATGCGCCTCACGGCCAAGGTCCCGCACGGCCACTGGAAGACCACGACCTTCCTGGCCGCGCTACGCCACGACCGGATTGACGCTCCCTGGGTTCTCGATGGCCCGATCGACGGCGAGAGCTTTCGAACTTACGTCGAGAAGGTTCTCGTCCCCAGCTTGAAGCCCGGCGACATCGTCATCATGGACAATCTCGGCAGCCACAAGGGCAAAGCCGTGCGCCAGCTCATCCGCTCAGCCGGCGCCAAGCTGTTCTTCCTGCCGAAATACTCGCCCGACCTGAACCCCATCGAACAGGTCTTTGCCAAGCTCAAGCACTTGTTGCGCAAAGCCGCCGCGCGCACCGTTGAAGCCGTTTGTGCGGCCGTCGGTCAGCTGCTCCAAGCCTTCACGCCACAGGAATGCGCCAACTACTTCGAAAACGCAGGATACGCCCCAACCTAAAATCATCCCGCTCTAGCGGGATGGTGTGTTGTTGTCCTGAACGGCAGCTCTTGGCACATCCCGGAAGTGCCACCCGCCGCGTTTGACGGCCGCTTACGGTTCCAAAGCGGACTCTGGCAACCGTCCAACATCATTTATGAATTTCCGTCCGTCACGATCGCCGGTTCGCGTCCGATCAGCCGTCCGAGCTGCTTCAGTCTGTTGAACACCCGTTCGCCCGCCAGCGGCGCATATTTTCCCGCCAGCCGCAGCGTGAGCTTGCGGTTGCGGACCTGCATCGGCGTCTTTGGCAGCACGCCCGGCATCGAGCCGGAGACCAGATAGGCCACCCGCATGGCGGCGCCGAGGATGCGCGCGTGGTCGAGCATGCGCGTGGAGGCCAGTTTGCGCAGGCGCGGCGACAGCTCTTCCTCGATCAGCCCCATGTGGCGAAAGTAGACGGTGAGCGCGAGAAAGGCGCGTCCCGGGTGGTCGGTGGCAAAGGAGCCGTTATTGGCAATGATGTTGAGCGACTGTTCGCCGCGATAGTCCGGATGCGTGCGCCAGCCGATGTCGGCGAGCAAACAGGCGGCGTGACGCAGCCGCCTCTCTTCCGCGGATTCCTCCAGCCCGGTGGACGTCATGAAGCGGTCGGTCCAGCCGATCAGCTCCTCGCCGTGGCGCGGCGAGCGCGAGCGCAGGATGTTGAGGTCGGAGGCAGCCGCGATCAGGGCGTCCTTCTTTCTCTCCTTCCCGCTGAGCAGCGAATAGAGCAAGCCCTCGCGCAGGCCGAGCACGGAGACGACGACCGCTTCCGGCTTGCCGATGCGGATCAGGTGCTCCAGCACCAGCGCGGCATAGGGCAGCAGCGGACGGCGCGCCTTCGCCACCACTTCGATGCGCGACAGCGACTCCGGATTGACCCGGTGCACCAGCCGGGCAAATTCAAGCGCTTCTTTCGCCGGAATGACATAGCCGTGCATGACATGCAGTGGATAGCCGGTCTGAAACATGTGTAGCCGCGCCAAGGACCGCCAGGTGCCGCCGACCGCGTAGAAGGTGCGCCCCTTCATCGCTTTGAGCAGCGGCACGCCGGAGAGCGCATCGATCACGATCTTCTCCGCCCGCTTGATCGACTTCGAAGACCTGTCCTGCAAGGCGAGGCCCCCGAGCGGCAGGGTTACCCGTGCGCCCACCCGCGACCCGTGAATATCGGTGCATTCCAGCGAGCCGCCTCCCAGATCGCCAACAATGCCGTCGGGGCGATGCATGCCCGAAACCACGCCTAGCGCCGACAGTCCCGCCTCGCGCCGGCCGGACAGAACATCGATCTTGCTGCGGCAGATGCGCTGCGCCTCGGTGATGAAGGCGCGGCCGTTGGTGGCGTCGCGGCAGGCTGCAGTAGCGACCGCCCACAGACGCCCCACTTCCATGGTGTCGCACAACGCCCGGAAGCGCCGCAGCGCCGCCAGCGCCTCGGCCACCGCGTCGGGGGCCAGCAATCCGGTCGACTGCACCTGGCGGCCAAGACCGCACAGCGCCTTTTCGTTGAAGATCGGCACAGGGCTGCGCGTCAGCCCCTCGTAGACGACAAGACGCACCGAATTCGAGCCGATATCGATGACGGCGACGGGCGGGCCGCGGTCAAGCCGGCCTTGCGCGACTTTCATGGACACCGGCCGGCGATCATGCCCGGTCGAGGCGGCGTGAGAGGCGGGGCGAGGATTCTTTGAGCGATTTGCCACGGCCGGACAGACTCGGGTTGGTCATGAAATATTTATGTGCATTGAACGGTTCCTCGCCCGGCGCCGTCTTTATGCGTGTCGAGCTGCCGTCCGGCAAGAGCTTCCAGCTCTGCTCGTTGTCCTTGAAGTTTGCGACCATGATCTGGTCGAGCACTTGCTCATGCACCGTCGGATTGAGGATCGGACAAAGAACCTCGACCCGCCGGTCCAGGTTGCGTGGCATCAGGTCGGCCGAAGAAATGTAGACCGCGGCTTTCGGATGCGGCAGCCCCAGCCCCGCGCCGAAGCAATAGATGCGGCCATGCTCGAGGAAGCGGCCGATAATGGATTTCACCCGGATATTGTCGGAAAGCCCAGGCACACCCGGCCGCAGGCAGCAGATGCCGCGCACCACGAGATCGACCGCGACACCCGCCTGCGACGCTCGATAAAGCGCATCGATGATGTCGGGATCGACCAGCGCATTCATCTTCATCCAGATCGCCCCGCGCCGGCCGGCCTTGGCATGCGCGATCTCTTCGGCGATGTGGCTCTGGATGCGCTTGCGCAGGGTGAGCGGCGATACCGCCATCTTCTCCAGCTCGGCCGGCTCGGTATAGCCGGTGATGAAATTGAACACGCGCGCCACGTCGCGCGCGATCACCGGATCGGCGCTGAAGAAGGACAGGTCGGTATAGACCCTCGCCGTGACCGAGTGATAATTCCCGGTACCGACGTGAACGTAAGTTGCCAGCGCCGCGCCCTCGCGCCGCACCACCAGCGACAGCTTGGCGTGGGTCTTCAACTCGATGAAGCCGAACACCACCTGCACGCCCGCGCGTTCAAGATCGCGCGCCCAGCGGATATTGGCCTCTTCGTCGAAGCGCGCCTTCAACTCCACCAGCGCGGTGACCGACTTGCCCGCTTCCGCGGCTTCAGCCAGCGCCTTGATGATCGGTGAGTCCGATGACGTGCGGTAGAGCGTCTGCTTGATGGCGACGACATTGGGATCGCGCGCCGCCTGAGTGAGGAATTGCACCACCACGTCGAATGACTCATAGGGATGATGGACGATGAGGTCCTTCTGCCGGATGGCCGCGAAACAGTCGCCGCCTTGATCGCGGATGCGCTCCGGATAGCGCGGATTGTAGGGAACGAAATGCAGGTCCGGACGGTCAATGCCGGTCAACTGAGCAAGCTCATTCAGCGCCAGCACGCCATCGACCAGCACCACCTCGTCATCGGCCACCGACAACGCCCGCTGCACGAAACGGCTGAGCTCGGCCGGCATGGCCGCCTCCAGCTCCAGCCGGATCACCGAGCCGCGGCGGCGGCGCTTGAGCACGGTCTCGAACAGCCGCACCAAATCCTCCGCTTCCTCCTCGACCTCGAGTTCGGAATCGCGGATGACGCGGAACGCGCCCTGGCCCCTGACCGCGTAACCGGGAAACAGCCGGCCGATGAACAAGCTTGTCGCCTGTTCGAGCGTGATCAGGCGGACCGCCTCGCCATCGCCGCTGCCGGAAAGGCGGATGAACCGCTCGATCTGGCTCGGCATCCGGATCAGCGCGTTCATCGCCTTGCCGTCGCTGACACGGGCAAGCTGCAATGCGATGGAGAAGCCGAGATTGGGGATGAAGGGAAATGGATGCGCCGGATCGACCGCCAGCGGGGTCAGCAACGGAAAGACGTGAAGCAGGAAATGATCTTCCAGCGCGGCCTTTTCCTGCTTGGTGACCCCGGCGCCATCGACCAGCACGATGCCCTGCTTGGCAAGGTCCTGGCGCAGCTCCTTCCAGCGCTGCTGCTGGTCATGCGCGAGGCTCGACACCGCCTCGTTGATGCGCGCGAGCTGCTCGGCGGGCGTCAGTCCGTCCGGGCTCTTGTCGGTAATGCCCGCGCGCAACTGGCCTTTAAGGCCCGCGACGCGGACCATGAAAAATTCATCCAGGTTATTGGCCGAAATCGACAGGAAGCGCACCCGTTCCAGCAAGGGGTGGCTTTCGTTGGCCGCTTCCTCCAAGACCCGCCGGTTGAAGTGCAGCCAGGACAATTCCCGGTTGATGAATCGATCCGGGCTGCCGGCAAGGTCAGGCGCGGGCGCGGCTACAGGCGCGTCCGGCGTTGACGCCGTAGCATTTTTTTCAGCTAAAACAGTGGCTTGTCTGCGATCCGCCATGGGGGCCGGGTGACTCTGTTCCCGCATCTTGGCCATCATTCATGACGGCTCCATGACATGATCGCGCCCGGCGGGGGGCCGGCGTCAAGCGTCGCGATCGCGAAACAGCTCGGCCGCCAGCACACGGTTAACCGCCCGCTTCTGCTGTAACGCCTCGCGGTCGAGGCGGATGACCGCGGCGCGGGCGGCGGCGAAGGAGCGCTCAATGCGCGTCGCCAGATAGCCGACCACGCTTTCGTCCACCGCGAGCTGACGGTCGGCGCACAGCTTGACCAGCACCGCGCGCAGCAGCGCGTCCTCCGGCGACGCCAGAGTGACCACCGGCAGCGCCCGCAACCTGGACGCCAGGTCGCGCAAGCCGATGGCCCAGCCGGCCGGCGCCGTCTGCGCGGTGAGCAGAATGAACGCACCCTCCTCCCGCGCCAGATTGAGCAGATGGAACAGCGCGGCCTCGTCAATGCCGCCCGGCGACAGATCCTCGATCACCAGCGCGCCCGTTGCCAAGGCGATGGGCGGGTCCGCCTCCTTCAGCGCGCGCGCGGCAATGACGCGCGCGCCCGCCGCCGCCGCCCAGATCGCGGCAAGATGGCTCTTGCCGCAGCCTTCGGGGCCAACCAGCAGCATCACGCGCGCGGGCCAATCCGGCCAGGATTCGACCAGCGCCAGCGCCGCCGCGTTCGAAGGCCCCCCGAGGAAATCCTCCCGCGCCAGGCTCTCCCCATGACCCAGCGCCAGCGCCAATTGCCGGGGCCTCGCGTCGGAGCTGGCGGCCGAGCCCGGCACTAGCGCGCCTCCCCGGTGTAGAGCGGGCTTTCCAGATACCGGCGCAAGGCAAAGCGCACCAGCACGCCGATGGCGGCGGCGAGCGGCACCGCCAGCAACAGGCCGACAAAGCCGAACAAATAGCCGAAAGCAAACAGAGCGAACATCAGCCACAGCGGATGCAGCCCCACGCTGTTGCCGACCAGTTTGGGCATGAGCACGTTGCCTTCCACGAATTGGCCGAACAGGAAAATGGCAAGCACCACCGCGACCCAGATCCAGTCGGGCCAGAACTGCGCCAAGGCAACCCCGACCGCGAGGACGAGTCCGGTGATCGAGCCGACATAGGGGATAAAGCTGATGAGCCCGGACACCAGCCCGATCAGCAGGCCGAAATTCAGTCCCACCAGCGAGAGCGCAAGCGCATAGAACAAGCCGAGCAGCAGGCAGACCAGCGTCTGGCCGCGCAGAAAGCCCGCGATTGCCGCGTCGGTTTCACACGCCAGCACAACGACGGTGCCGTGATAGGGCCGCGGCACCAGCCGGTCCATCCGCGCGATAATTTGGGGCCAATCGGCGATGAAATAGAAGGCGACCACCGGAGTGATGACCAGCAGAGAAAAGATCGATATCACCGCCCGCCCGCCGGCCCACACTTTGCCGAGAAAGCTCGTGGCAAAGCCCGCGCCTTGCGACACCAAGTCGCCTACGGAATTATCCGCGCCGGCAAAACGGTCGCCGACGATCTTGCTGAGCCACGGCCGGCTCGGATCGGTGAGCAGCGCCTGTAGCCGCCGCACATAGCCCGGAATGTCTTCGATGAAGGCCGCAAGCTGCGCCCCGATGACCGGCGCGACCAGCAGGATCAGAAGAATGAAGGCGAGCACGACCACGCTGACAATGATCAGCGCCGCCGCCAGCCGCGGCAGGCCAAGACGTTCCAGCCGGTTGGTCAGCGGATTGAGCAGATAGGCCAGCGCCAGGCCGGCCACGAACGGCAGCAGCACCTCGCCGAGCAGCCACATCGCCACAATCAGGACGGCGAGCGCCGCCAGCCAAAACGTGATCTGCCGCTGGAGACTCATGCGAACAACCCGTATCAGGCGGACGGCCTGCGATCCCTTACGTTTCGGCTTGCGTCGAGTTCATGTGGCGCATCCATTCGCGGAGATAGAAGCCGATCGAGAGCAAGGTCAAGACGACGACGAGCGCCAGCGTCAGGGTCAGGAACGGCTCCGCGTCAAAGCCCGAGGCGAGCGCGGCGAGCACCAGCGTCGCGAACACGATTTGCGCCGCCGTATTCAGTTTCGAGACGAGCAGCGGCTTGATCTCCACCGGCTGGCCCACCAGCCAAGACAGCAGCACCGCTCCGACGATCATGATGTCGCGCGAGACCACAAGAATTACAAGCCAAAGGGGAATGGCGCCGGCCACGCCAAGAGATACATAGATCGAGACGATGAGCGCCTTGTCCGCCAGCGGGTCGAGATAGGCGCCAAGCTCGCTCGCCATGCCGAAGCGCTTGGCCAGGAAGCCGTCCACCGCGTCGCTGATGCCGGCCGCAAGAAAGAGCAGAAAAGCCAGCCGCATCTCGCCCGAGATGATGGCCCAGACCAGGATCGGAACCAGCAAAATACGGGCAAGGGTGATAAGATTCGGGATACTCATACGGGGTCTCGGTCCGGCGGGGCGGCGGGGCGGCCGTCGTCACCACATGCAGGCGCGGGCCGGATATGGGCCAGTATAGCCGCGATCCCGCCATTGCACAGCGTGCGATTCCGAAGTACCGAAATTGCGAATTCCCGCGCCTTAACCAGGGAAATGTCATGACCGACAAGGGGCCCGGCCTCACCTATGCCGAGGCCGGCGTCGATATCGATGCCGGCAACCGCATGGTGGAGCTGATCAAGCCGTTTGTGCGGGCGACCGCGCGGCGGGGCGCGGACGGCGAGATCGGCGGTTTTGGCGGCCTGTTCGACCTCAAAAGCGCGGGCTTTGCCGACCCGGTGCTGGTGGCCTCCACCGACGGCGTCGGCACCAAGGTCAAGATCGCCTGCGAGACGGGGCGGCACGGTACCATCGGCATCGATCTGGTTGCCATGTCGGTCAACGATCTTGTGGTGCAGGGCGCCGAGCCCCTCTTTTTCCTCGACTATTTTGCGTGCAGCAAGCTGGACCCGCAGACTGGTGCGGCGGTGGTGGCCGGCATCGCCGATGGCTGCCGCCAGGCCGGCTGCGCGCTGATCGGCGGCGAGACGGCGGAAATGCCGGGCATCTATCAGGCCGGCGAATACGATCTCGCCGGCTTCGCGGTGGGCGCGGCTGAGCGCGGCACGCTGCTGCCGCGCGGCGACATTGCCGCGGGCGACGTGGTGCTCGGGCTGAAATCTTCCGGCGTGCATTCCAACGGATTTTCCCTGGTGCGGAAGATCGCAGCCAAGGCTGGACTGACCTGGGACGTGCGCTCGGCCTTCGATGCTTCCGTCAGTTTGGGCGAAGCGATGCTGACGCCGACCCGCATCTATGTGAAATCCTGCCTCGCCGCGATCCGCGAAACCAACGCCATCAAGGCGCTGGCGCACATCACCGGCGGCGGATTTCCCGACAACATCCCGCGCGTGCTGCCGAAGGCGCTCGGCGTCGCGCTTGATCTCTCCCGCGTGCCGGTGCTGCCGGTGTTCAAATGGCTCGCCCAGGCGGGCAACGTCGCGCAGGACGAGATGCTGCGCACCTTCAACTGCGGCATCGGCATGGTCGCGATCGTGGCAAAGAAAGATGTCGCTGCCGTCACAGCCGTTCTTAAGCGCGAGGGTGAAACCGTCGTGCAGCTCGGCGATGTCGTTCCCGCCAGCGGCGATGTGCAGGTTCGCTATTCCGGACATTTGAATCTCGCCGGGTGATGCCGATGCCGCGTAAAAGAGTCTCCGTTCTGATTTCCGGCCGCGGCTCCAACATGGTGGCGCTGGTCGAAGCGGCGAAAGACAAAAATTATCCGGCCGAGATCGTGCTGGTCGTCTCCAACCGCCCGGACGCCGCCGGCATCGCTTATGCGCGCAAGAGCGGCATCGCGACCACCATCATCGACCATACCGGCTATGGCAAGGATCGCGAAGCTTTCGAGCGCGCGCTGCAAGCGGTGCTTGAGAGCAGCGGGGTCGAGATTGTCTGCCTCGCCGGTTTCATGCGCCTGTTCACGCCGTGGTTCGTCACGCGCTGGCAGGGGCGCATGCTCAACATCCACCCTGCCCTGCTGCCCGCGTTCAAGGGCCTCGACACCCACGCCCGTGCGCTTGCCGCCGGCGCCAAGACCCACGGCGCCACCGTGCATCTTGTTTCAGCCGACATGGATGCGGGGCCGATCGTCTGCCAGGGCGCGGTGCCGGTGCTGGAAGGCGACACCGCCGAAACACTGGCCGCCCGCGTGCTCACGGTCGAGCATCGCATCTACCCGCTAGCCTTGAAGTGGCTGGCGGAAGGAAGCCTGCGCGTCGCGGATGGCCGATGCAGCGTCCAGGGAGTGACGATCCCGGCCGGCATGATCGTGCCGTAAAACGTCAGCGCGATTTTTTCTTTTTCAGCTTCTCGTCGCCGTGGGAGAGAGTCTTCGTCATGGCCGGGCTTGACCCGGCCATCCATGTCTTTCTTCCAAAACCTCAGCGGGATTTTTTCTTCTTCAGCTTCACCCCCGGCTCGCCGCCGTTGCTGAATTCGATGCCGGCTTTTTCGAGAGCGGCACGAATTTTTTCGCCGGTTTCAGGTCGGCCGCCCAAGTCGCCGTCCTCTGCTTCAAGGCGTCCGATCGTCGCGCCCGATATGCCCGACGCGGCCGCAAGTTGATCCTGCGACCAGTCGAGCAACGCACGCGCCGCTTTCACCTGCCGAATTGATAGTTTTTTTATTGACACGAATCTCCCTCTTGAGCGATAATAAAATTATCGAAGATTTCAGCATGGGGCAATACCATGCCGCGCACTAAACCTGCGCCGGGCAAGCGCCTGCGCGCCAAAGCGACTGCGAAAGTCCTGCTGGCCGAGGTCGTGCATCGCGCCTTTGACCTGGAGACGCCGCTGACCGGCACCCGCCACCTCGTTGCGGCCCTGCGGATGATCGGCGACGGCATGGTGGCCGACAACAACGACGAGGGCCTCCCGATCGCGGCCGTGGCCCGCGCGGCATCGGCCCGTCTCGATGACCTGGAACGGGTCTGGCTCGGAATCCTCAAGGCAAGCGCCTGACGTACCTGCCGCCTCATTAAAGATCGAAAAACAATTGGCCAAGCGCCTCCAGGGTAGTACCGGACAATTAAATACTTGACAATATTCCTAAGGTATATAATCCTGCCACTGCCTGGCTCGCTGAGGGGCGCCATGCTAGAGCAGATTCTGATCAAGCTGAACCATATCCTGCTGCGGCGAAGTAGTTGGCGCATTCTTGCGGCGTGAACGCATGGAAGGCGTCGGCGATCGCGGTCTCCAGGGTCTCGATGGTTCT
>Ga0082335_1003503_pt1 | contig 25699 bp, 17 predicted proteins | sample Subgrocontami58m_FD_72375 | JGI IMG/M metagenome (GOLD analysis project Ga0082335, IMG submission 72375) | Subsurface groundwater microbial communities from S. Glens Falls, New York, USA - GMW37 contaminated, 5.8 m (SPADES assembly) (version 2) ...
CGCGGCCGCCTCCTCGCCGATGAGCTTGACGGCGACCTCGCGGCCGAGCGTGCGATCGAGGGCGCGGTGGACGACCGCCATCCCGCCGCGCCCCAGGACCTCGAGCAGGCGGTAGCGCTCGGGGAGGGTCGGCGCACCCTCGGCCCCGCGCGGCGCGTCGGTCGCGCGGACCGGGCGGGTCTCAACGGCCGGTCGGGTCGCCCGACGCAGGTCGCCGGCGAACAGGCGTTCCGCGTCCGGCTCGACGGGCGGTAGCGGCTGCGCGGAGACAGGCGGACGATCGACGGTCGTCCGCCTACACCATTTCGGATGCCGGGGGCAGAGGGCCTGCGGAGAGGAGCATGGAGAGAAGCACGCCGCGGATGCGGTTGACCCTCTGGGAGACCAACTGGAAGGTCTTGGTCCCGTAGTCCTGTTCCATCCAGCGCCCGGGCTCGAACCCGGCAAGGGTGCGGACCATCGCGCCCGGTCCCTTGATCGCATCGTGCTCGAGCTGGCCGTAGAGGTCGTTCACGGCGAGGACCTTCGCCCGAACGTAGCCGTCGATCCCGCCGGCGCTCCCCCCGACGCGGGCATAGTCCCCCTCGACACGCCGAAGCCCGGCGAGGACGTCATGAAGCCACCCCAAGGCCTCGTGTGCGACGAAGATGGCGAAAGCCGGATCGGCGGCCCAGCGGGGCGGGGATGACGACATGGTGTGCCTCGTGGCGAGCAGTGTCAGCCGAGCGGCGATAATCCGACGCGGTTCCGCGTGACCGATTTGGGGAGCGAAGGACGGCGCGAACGCCGCTCGTGCCGTCGGCCCCTACCGGACCTGTCCTACGGCGGGCCAGGTCTCGCCGTTGGTCGAGTTGTACGAGCCGTTGACGTAGCGGATCCAGCGTCCGCCCACCGACCCGCCTGCGGTCACATCGTCGAAGACGTAGAGGAATCCGCCTCCCGCGCCGGGGAAGGCCCCGAGCCCCACGACGACCTCGGCCGAGGCGTCCGCGTCGAGGTTCCCTCCCGCGGGACGAGCCTCCCCGATCGAACTGGCGTAGACACCCCACGGAACCGAGAGCGCACCCGTCCTGGAGAACCCGCCGCTCCGGTCCGCGAAGACATAGAGCCGCCCTTCGCCGCCCCGGCCCGGCCCTAGGACGACATCGTCCCAGCCGTTGCCGCTCGCGTCCACGCACGACGGCCACACATCCCCTCGCGCCTGATCGTACGCCGAGTTCGGGTAGAGGATCGACGCGATCGTCGTGAAGCCGTGCCGCAGGTCGTCCCGCACGGAAACGACCCCCTTCCCGCCCTGCCCGAGCCCGAGCACCAGCTCGTCGAGCCCGTCGCCGTCCACGTCGCCGCACGCCGGGTGGATCGTCCCGTTCGCGCTGTTGTAGCCCCCGAACCCGCCGCGGACCCACTGCAGGAAGGCATGGTTCCGCGTCGCGTCATCGAAGATCGCCATCATCCCGCCGCCCGCCGGATACCTCCCCGTGCCAAGGACGATCTCGGCCCGCCCGTCTCCGTCCAGATCGCCGCACGCCGGAAAGACCTCCCCGTTGGCCGCATTGTAGGCGCTCCATGGCAACCGCACCCACCGCAGGAGGTCGAACCTCCCCGAATGGTCGCGCATCACCGCCGCCCATCCGCCGCTCGGCGTGTACGTCCCCAGGCCGAGCACGACCTCGGAGAGGCCGTCCCCGTCGACGTCCCCGCACGCTGGGTGCAGGGCCCCGTTCGCCGCGTCGTACGCCCCCCACGTGAGCGTCCGCAGCTCCCGCGCCGCGTACCCGGTCGTCCCGTCGTCGAACACGCGGTACTGACCATTCCCACCGCGCCCGGGGCCCACGACGATCTCCATCGGCCCATCCGAGAAGTTCGCCAGGAGGAGCCGCCGGACGTACACCTCCCAGTTCCCTGACGCGTTGTCCTGCCAGGATACGTAGGCGTACGAGGTCCCCACGCCACCGCATGCGTGCGTGGACGTCGAGGCGTTGTCCGAGATTCCTCCCAGACGCGCCGACCTCCCGCCGATCTCCCGCCAGACCCCGTTCGAGAGGACCTTTCCGTACACCTCCATGTCCCCCTGCGCATCGCTCCCATCGGTCCAGACCGCGAGGAGGAGCGTTCCCGCTGCGTTGACCGAGAGGTGAGGCTCGCTCGATGTGCCCGGCGTCCGAGAGATCCCGCCCGACGAGTCGGCCCCCGCGCCGGCCTCCGCCCACGCAGTGCCGGTCCACCGCCTCCCGTAGATCTCCGAGTTTCCGCCGGCAAGGCGCTCCTCCCAGATCACCGTCGGCTGCCCCGTCGAGTCGATCGCCACCGAGGGATGACGGCTGTCGGTCGCGGTCATTGAGACGCCGCCCGCGCTCGCCGATCCTCCCAGCTCCTCCCAGAGGGCTCCCGTCCAGCGACGGAGGTACACCTCGAAGTTCCCGCTCGACTGGTCCACCCACGCCACCACCGCGCGGCCCGTCGCGTCGTAGGCGAGGCTCGGCTCCAGGCTCGCACCGCCGTTCGCCGAGATCCCCTGGCCCGCCCCGGACCCCGCCCGATCCGTCCACGCCGTGCCGTTGAACTCCCGGAAGAGAATCTCGAAGTCGCCGAGCTGGAAGTCGGCCCACGCCACCCCCGGCTGCCCAGTCATGGGGTTGACCGCCACGCACGGGTCCGTTGAGGAGGTGGTATTCGCGCTCACGCCGCTCCCCGTGGCCGATCCGGCGAGCTCCGTCCACGCCGCGCCGTCGAAGCGGCGGACGTAGATGTCCGGGTCGCCGTCCGTTGCGTCCTGCCACGCCACCACCGGGCGCCCCGAGGCGTCGTACGCGATCGAGGGCGACTGGCTCGCCGTGGCGTTGTTCGAGACCCCGCCCCCGCTCGCTGAACCCGCCCGCTCGGCGAACGACGCCGCCAGGCGCTCGCGCATGTACGTCTCTGCGTCCCCTCCCACCGGATCGAGGTCGGTCCAGGCGACGCCGGGCTGACCCGAGACGGGATTCACGGCGAGGCAGGGATCGGTCGACGGGGCTGCGGTGTTCGAGACGCCGCCCCCCGCATCGGCCCCGGGGGCCGAAGGCTGCCATCGCGCGACGGAGGCGAGCACGGTGAAGCGACGCGCGGCGCTGAATGCGGAGAGGTTCCCCGCGCCGTCCCGGGCACGGACGCGCCAGAAGTACACCTCGTCCGCGAGCGCAGCGGTGGTTGCCGCGGAGGGGCCCACGGTCGCCGACCACGCGATGCCCGTGAACGCCGCGTCGACGGCGACCTGCACGTCGTAGCTCGCCACGCCGCTCGTCGCGTCGGTGGAGTCGAGCCAGTCGAGCGGGACCGCGGGGAGGCCGAGGATCGCCAGGTCCCCCGGAGACGCGAGGACCGGAACGCTCGGAGGCACCGTGTCCGTGCTGAAGGTCCTCGCGGCGCTGAATGCGGAGAGGTTTCCCGCGTTGTCGCGGGCGCGGACCCGCCAGAAGTGGAGCCCGTCGGGCAGGACCCCGGTCGTCGCGACGGACGTGCCCACCGTCGCGCTCCACTCGACGAGCGTGAACGCCGCATCCGACGCGACCTCCACGTCGTAGCTCGCCACGCCGCTGGTTGCGTCCGTGGAGTCGAGCCAGTCCAGCGCGACCGTCGAGGTCGCCAGGAGCGCCCCATCGGACGGCGTCGCGAGCACGGGCACGGTGGCCGCGGTCGTGTCGATCGTGAACATTCTGGAGGCGCTGAACGATGAGAGGTTGCCCACGTTGTCGCGGGCGCGGACGTGCCAGAAGTGCGGCCTGTCGGGGAGGGCCCCCGTCGTCGCGTTCGACGGGACAACCGTCGCGCTCCACTCGACGAGGGTGAACGCCGCGTCCGACGCGACCTCCACGTCGTAGCTCGCGACCCCGCTCGCCGCGTCGGTCGAGTCGGTCCAGTCAAGCGCGACCGTCGAGGTCGCAGAGATCGCCCCGTCGAGCGGTGTCGCGAGCACGGGCACCGTCGGCGCGGTGACGTCGACGAGGACGAGGAACACGTCCGAAACCGCGTTGGTGTCTCCTGCGACGAGGTTCGTCGCAGTCGAGTCGAAGCTGACGAGGGATCCATCGCCCGACACGGATGCTTCAAAGCTCCCCAGGCCGTTCGCTTCATTGCCGGCCGCGTCGACACTCACTCGGGTCGTCGTCGCTGCTAGACGATCGCGAAGGAAGATGTCCGATCGGCCGTTGGTGTCTCCAGGGACCAGATTCGTCGAGGTGGATTCGAAGACGACGAAGTTCCCATCGCCGCTGAGCGATGCGTTGAAGTTCGCGCCGCCCGAGGCCTGGGCGCCAAGGCTGTCCACGCTGGCCCGGGTGGTGGTTGCGGCTTGAAGGTCGCGCACGAAAACGTCTCGGATGCCGTTCGTGTCTCCGGGGACGAGGTTCGTGGCCGTCGAATCGAACACGACGAAGTTGCCATCCGAGCTGATCGATGGCCTGAGGCACGAGGAGTTCGCCTGACCGCCGGCGCTGTCCACACTTGCCCGCGTGGTCGTTCCCGCCACACGGTCTCGGACGAAGATATCGGCAACGCCGTTGGTGTCTCCCGCCACCAGGTTGTTGGCCGCGGACTCGAATGCGAGGATGCCCCCATCGGCGCTCAGGCTCGGACAGCGGCTGAAGCCGCCTGTCGCTTCTGCGCCGGCGCTTGTGAGGTTCTCTCGCGTGGTGACTCCAGCGACGACGTCGCGCACGAAGAGGTCGGGGAGCCCGTTGGTGTCTCCTGCCACCAGGTTCGCGGCAGTCGAGTCGAATGCGACGAGCCTCCCATCGAAGCTGATCGAGGCGCGGGCGCTGGCCCCATTGGCCTGCGCGCCAGCGCTGTCCACACTCACCCGCGTCGTCGTTCCGGCCTGACGATCGCGGAGGAACACGTCGGTCCCGCCATTGGTGTCGCCGGCGACGAGATTGGTCGCGGTGGACTGGAAGACAACGAATCGACCATCGCCGCTCAACGAGGGGGTCGGGATTTGGATACTATTGAGCGTGCTCACGCCATTGGCTTGAGTGCCGGCGCTATCCACGCTGATCCGTTCGGTCGCGCCGGTCACCAGGTCGCGGACGAAGACATCGGTCACGCCGTTCGTATCGCCGGCGACCAGGTTCGTAGCGGAGGATTCGAACGCGACGAAGCGACCGTCGCCGGAGAGGGAGGCGCGGACGCTGGCCCCATTGGCCTCCGTGCCGGCACTGTCCACGCTCACGCGGCTCGTGGCCTGGGCGATGGCAGGCCGAGGAAGGAGGCAGGGAAGAGCGAAGACGGCAAGGAGTGCTATGCCGAGGACGTCCCTATTCAAGCGCATGAAACCTCCTCGAGGGCCCCTCGATCCACGGCAGGGCTCACCCGAGTGATGAACGACGGGAGTATGGACCGACATCCCTCGGCCGTCAATGGGGGTGCCGGGAATCCCAGCCCTCCGCCTGTTTGCGAGACCACGCCGGCTGGCCGAGAACTGGACCACCGCTACTGAGCGGTCCTGCTTCATCGTGACCTCCTCTACGGTTCTCCATTCCGGAGATGTGCTTCCAACCACCGGTGCTTTCGATCGCTCGCTGAAAGCACCCGATCGCGGAACGACATCTCGGCGGCAGAGGTACGAGAGGAGGTGCCCCATGCGTTCCCTCATTTCGACGTGGGTGCTCGCGGAGGTCCGGGCGCTGTTCGCGGCGCAGCAGGCGGTCTCGTGGTTGTGGGAGGTCTTGCGTGGGCTGCGGGGCATCGAGGCGCAGTACGCGATTGTCGGAGGACGCACGGGCGAGATCGATTGGTACATCCGCGCGAAGTTCCACGCCGTGAACGAGCTGCACCACCGTCTCTCGGCAGACGCGCGCGAGGGCCCGCGCGCGATGCTGCGGACGCTGTCCGAATTCGAGCCGTCGCGCTGGATCGAGGAGGACTACGGCACGGAGACGTTCGAGATGGTGCGCCGCAAGGTCGATCGCCTCCGGGGTGCGATGCTGTCCATGCTCACCGCCGGCGTCGCGCTGCCTGAGCCCTCCGCCGTGGCGTAGTCACCGCGAAGGATACGCTCTCCTCTACTTCCTGATCTGGCGTTTCGCCGCGAGGGAGAGCAGGAAGCGTACCTCCTCATCCAGGTCGTTCTCGCTGACGCTGAACGGACAGAGCACCTCGCGCACGCATGCCTTCAGACGGTCGCGACCACGGGCGAGTAGCGTGTTGACGGAGGCCACCGTGCGTCCGACGCGTTCCGCGATCTCGGCCTGCGTGAGGCCCTCCTCGAATCGCAGAGCCATGATCTCCGCCTCGGGGCTCTTGCGTGCGCGGCAGTCCTCCCGATGCATCTCCTGCGCCGTATCGATCACCTCCGCGACGTAGAAGGTGGCGAACTCAATCCTCTCCGCGTCTGAGTCGGCGAGGTACGTGAGGACTTCGTCAACCGGTACCTGCCTTGCCTTGTCTCTCACCTCTCTTTTCCGCCTCGCGTTCGCGATGTAGTAGCGGGCGACGGCGAGGAGCAGGTCCCGAAAGCGGCCCTTGCGCTTGTCCGCCTTCTTCAGGAAGTCCGGACCGAGGATGAATTGGACGACTTCGTCGGCGAGCAGTTCGGCGTCAACGGCCTTCGGGAGGCGCTTCTCGAGAAACCGGACGAGCGGGCGGCGGTATTGGAGGTAGGACTTGCTCCACGCGGAGCGGTCGCCGCTCTGTGCGAGTTGCAGACGAGACCAGACGGTCGACGTAAACCTGGAGGGCTCCCCTCCCAGCGACGACAAGGGCGTGGCCAAGGCACGTTCTCCAGCACATGCGAGGGCCGCAGCGTAGCAATCCCCGCGACCATCGGCAAGGACGCGAAAGCTCGCGAGCGCGAGGGGACATCTCGTGAGTGGAGAGCGGCAGGTGGGCGATGGGGCCTGCTGGATTGCCTGACTCTCGTCACGATCGAATCTCAGGAGTTTTCGAGTAGGGAGGAAGCGATGTCGAAGAAGGTGTGCCCTGCTTGCAACGGAAAAGGGAAGTGCCCGAAGTGCCACGGCTCCGGGGGCGGCTTCAGTTACGTCTGTTCCGCCTGTGGCGGGTCCAAGAAGTGCCCGAGGTGCCACGGCGATGGGGTCGTGCACTGATGCCTCGATTTCCTCGAACGGGTTCATGGGGCCCCCGGCAGGCTGGCGGGCCTGTGTCCGGCCAGACGGCTGGGCTGAACGTGAGCGGGAGAGCGAAGCCATGGCGAATGAAGAAGCAATTCGACTCTTCGAGGAAGGCGTCGCGCTCGCGAACCAGCGGAGAAAGGCCGAGGCCATCCCTCCGCTCAAGCGCTGCATCGCTCTCCTTCTCCTTGATGCGAAGGCCGACAATGCGAAGGCCGACCAGGAGAGGCTCTGCTACGCCCTGATACGGCTCGCGGCCCTGCTCAACGACACGGGGCTGAAGATCGAGGCTGCCGATTGCGCCGAACAGGCCCTCGCTCTCGGGGCAGCACGGAGCGATGTCTTCGGCATGGCGATGGAGACGCTCATCCGCCAGGCAGGCAGGGAGATCCGGGGGCCCTCCGTTCTCTATGGGAACAAGGGGCCGCGTGAGCGGGCGAAGCAGGACGAGCGGGTGCATGCGATTGAACAGGTCATGCAGGGCGGGGCGACCGTGTGTACCGCGCAGGTCCTCGCGGAGTGGCTCCATGACGAGCCCGGCAGCGTGTCCGCGATGACCAACTTCGCCGAAGCGGTCATGCAATCGTTTGGCGAGGGAGGCGACAAGTACGAGGAGGATGCCGCAAGGAGCCTGGCGAATGCGCTGACGCGCGCCCCGCGGGATCCTGCTGTGCTGCGAGCGAATGCTAAGTGGGCCTGCATCGTCCGTGAAGACCACGGCGCGGCTCGCCGGTACGCGCGGCAGCTCATGGACATTCGGCCGAACGACCCGGTCGCCAAGAGGATCCTCGACAAGGTAGGTGGAGGCGGATGCACGGGAGTGCTTCTCCTTGGTGTGGTAGTCGTCAGCGGGCTGATCGCGCTCACCCTTTGGTGATCTCGGGCCCGCATTCCGACGTGGGCGGGTCATGCTCCGCGATGGCTCGATGCGGAGCCGCTGTCCCCCGCGCTTCTTGCCCGGCCAGAAGCCCATGGCTCGGATGCGGCGCAGCAACTCTCATTCGGTCGGGCGAGGACCGGAAAGGATTCGGGCACGAGCCGACATCTCGCAGGTGTAGTCGAGGGGTGGCTGTTGGAGAGAATCCAATGAAGGACGGATCGATTCCGGCTGCGCTCGGTTCAGTGGCGGCCTTGCTCGCGCTGGGGGCGGTGGGAGTCCTCGTCGTGGCCGCTGTCGTGTCGCTTTCGTCGATTCTCACCGGGGCGATCGATTAAGTGGGGACCAGCGTCGTGAATGGTCTCCACGTCGCGACCCTCGGTCTGCGCTGAGGCTTCCGCCCGGCGCTTGACGCCGCGTCCCGCGAAGCCTATAGGTGGGATACACGCCCGCCCTAATCCATCTTCCCTCGACAAGGGGGCTCGAAATGGCAGACGAGACCGCGCGGATCGACCCCGCAGCTCCCGCACCGTCGCCCGCGGCATCGACCGTTCCGGAGCAGCGGTTCGGGCACGTGCTAATCCAGAAGAAGCTCGGGGCGGGGGGGATGGGAGAGGTACTCCTCGGATTCCATGAGGGGTTTCAGATCCCCGTGGTCGTGAAGCTCCTCCCCGAGCGGTTCGAGGACACCGCGCTGGTCGAGCGATTCCTGCGCGAGGCGCAGGTCGCCGTACGCCTGGAGCACCCGAACATCGTCCGCGTGTTCGACGTTGGCCGCGAGCACGGGCGCGCGTACATGATCATGGAGCACGTCGACGGGAAGGACCTGGAGGAGCACGCGAAGCTTCACGGGGGGCGTCTGCCCGTGGCGGACGCGCTGCGGTTCATCGGCCAGGCCGCGCGGGGGCTAGCGTACGCACACGGCCACGGCGTCATCCACCGCGACATCAAGCCTGCGAACCTGGTGCTGCGAGCCTCGGACCAGGTGGTGAAGGTCCTCGATTTCGGCCTGGCGCGGGCGCAGGCGATGGACCAGCTCACGGACGCGGCCGCGCTCATGGGGACGCTGCCATACATGCCCCTCGAACAGTTGCAGGGGCATGCGGAGGCGCCTGCGGACGTGTACTCGCTCGGCGTGTCGCTCTACCGCCTGCTGGCGGGGCGGCTGCCGGCGGTCGGGACCTTCGAGGATCTGATGCGCTATCACACGGAGGGGAGCCCCGCGCCGCTCTCGACCTACCGGCCTGTGCCCGAGAGGGTGGAGGCGCTGGTGAAGCGCATGCTCGCGCGCGCGCCTGAGGCGCGCCCCAGTGCGGAGGGCGTGGCGAAGGAGATCGACGCGCTTCTGCTAGGCATGGGCTCGGCCGCGGTCTCCGAGCCGGTCATCTCCCCTAGCGCGGCGAGGATGGCCGAGGACATGCTCTCGTCCGCGCCGGCTGGTCCCGACATCGAGCCGACGTTGGTGAAGACCTCGACTCCGCCGATTCCGTCCCGACGGGTCCCACGGGCAGCGATCTGGCTGACGGCGGGTGCCGTCGCGGTTTCGGCGGCGCTCACCCTCTGGCCCCATCCGCGGCCTGTGACTCCGCCTGGACCTCCCGCGGGGACGGTGTCCGCCGGAGAGCGCGACCTTGCCGTGGCAGTGCTGATCACGCAGGGTCCCACGCGGAGTCTCACGAACGAGGACTTCACGGATCAGCAGGTCCCGGGTGCCGCTCTCGATGCATTCCACGACGCGGTGATCCACTCGGGCGAAGGCTTGCGGTTCGCCATCCGGACCGCCGTGCCGCTGTACGTCTACGCCTTCGCCATCGACACGGCGGGGCAGGCGGCATGCATGTTCCCCGACTTCTACAACGTGCAGCACGCGAAGTGGGAGGCCAAGGGGGAGGTGGAGGGGAATGCACCATCGAACCCGCTCGCGCCCGAGGGGGACGTCATCGTCGTTCCACCGCTTGCGACGGCGCCCGGGGGGATGCGGAAGGCGTGGTGGTACACGGCGGACAAATCGGTCGGGCCGGAGTGGTGCCTGATCGTCGCGGCCCGCGCGCCGGTGCCGGAGCTGGAGGAGTTGCGGAAGCGGCAGGACCTCGCGTCTCGCGCGGAGGAGCTGCGGTCGCTTGCCTCTCGGTGGCGGGCGAATCTGAAGGGACCGCTGGAGCGCAAGGCCGACCAGCTCGGCTGGTCGATCCGTACGGCCCGTGACGAACGGCACGTCGAGCCCGGCTGGAGCTACGCCCGCAGCGCGGGCCCCTGGGCGTGGACGCTGGAGCTGGACCACCAGAGGTAGGCGGCTCGGACGGCGAGACGCCGGACGTTCGCTATTCTCGTCGTAACGGTGGACTTGCGAATGCGTGTGCTGTCACCCGCCTTGATCCTGATCTGCGCGTTGGGAGCAGCGCTTCGCGCCGACGACCCGCCGGCGGACAAGGATGCGGCACGCGCGCGCGTCGAGCAGCTCAGTTCCAGAGTCGTCGCTTTGTGGAAGGCGGGGAAGTACGCCGAGGCGAAGCCGGTCGCGCAGGAGGCAGTCACTCTTGCCGAACAGAAGCTCGGCGCAGAGGACCCGGGCACGGCGACGAGCCTCAACAATCTGGCTTCGGTACTCCAGGACATGGGAGACCTGAAGGGGGCGAAGCCGCTCTACGAGCGCGCGCTGGCGATCCAGGAGAAGGTGCTGGGGCCGGAGCACCCGGACACAGCGAGGAGCCTCAACAATCTGGCTTCGGTACTCCAGGACATGGGGGACCTGAAGGGGGCGAAGCCGCTCTACGAGCGCGCGCTGGCGATCCAGGAGAAGGTGCTGGGGCCGGAGCACCCGGACACGGCGAGGAGCCTCAACAATCTGGCTTCGGTACTCAAGGCCATGGGGGACCTGAAGGGGGCGAAGCCGCTCGACGAGCGCGCGCTGGCGATCTGGGAGAGGGTGCTCGGCCCGGAGAACCCGGAAACGGCAAATGCGCTCAACAACCTGGCGCGTGTACTCCAGGCCATGGGGGACCTGAAGGGGGCGAAGCCGCTCTACGAGCGCGCGCTGGCGATCCAGGAGAAGGTGCTGGGGCCGGAGCACCCGGATACGGCGAGGAGCCTCAACAAACTGGCTTCGGTACTCCAGGCCATGGGGGACCTGAAGGGGGCGAAGCCGCTCTACGAGCGCGCGCTGGCGATCTGGGAGAAGGCCCTGGGGGCCGACCACCTGGACACGGCCCAATGCCTCAACAACCTCGCGACGCTGCTCCAGGCCATGGGGGACCTGAAGGGGGCGAGGCCGCTCTACGAACGGGCGCTGGCCATCCGGGAGAAGTCCCTGGGGGCCGACGACCTGGACACGGCCCAATGCCTCAACAACCTCGCGACGCTGCTCCAGGACTTGGGGGACCTGAAGGGGGCGAGGCCCTACCTCGAACGGGCGCTGGCGATCACGGAGAAAGCCCTGGGTCCCGACCACCCGGATACGGCCAAGGGCGTTTCCAACCTCGCGACGCTGCTCCAGGCCATGGGGGACCTGAAGGGGGCGAGGCCGCTCTACGAGCGCGCGCTGGCGATCCAGGAGAAAGCCCTGGGGCCCGACCACCCGGATACGGCCACGGGCCTCTCCAACCTCGCGAAGCTGCTCCGGGCCATGGGGGACCTGAAGGGGGCGATGTCGCTCTCCGAACGTGCGCTGGCCATCCGGGAGAAGGTCCTCGGGTCCAACCACCCGGACACGGCGAGGAGCCTCAAGAACCTCGCGATGCTGCTCAAAGACATGGGGGACCTGAAGGGGGCGAGGCCGCTCATCGAGCGTGCGCTGGCCATCCGGGAGAAGGTCCTGGGGCCCGACCATCCGGACACGGCCGCGAGTCTCAACGACCTCGCGACGCTGCTCCAGGCCATGGGGGACCTGAAGGGGGCGAGGCCGCTCTTCGAACGGGGGCTGGCTATCGATGAAAAGGTCTTGGGGTCCGACCACCCGCACACGGCGACGAGCCTCAACAACCTCGCGGTGCTGCTCAAGACTATGGGGGACCTGAAGGGGGCGAGGCCGCTCCACGAACGCGCGCTGGCGATCCGGGAGAAGGCCCTGGGGCCCGACCATCCGGACACGGCCGCGAGCCTCAACAACCTCGCGACGCTGCTCCAGGCCATGGGGGACCTGAAGGGGGGGAGGCCGCTCTTCGAGCGTGCCTGGGCCATCAACAGGACCGTCCTCCACTGGCTCCTCCCCACACTTTCCTCGCGGGAGCGGTGCGCGATGGTCAAAGACCGGGCGCAACAGCTCTCCTACTACCTGTCCGCTATCGCGGACGACCCGAGGAAGACGTACTCCGCCGCGTGCGCGTGGAAGGGGGCGGCGCTGCGAGCGAGCGCGGCCGCGCTGCGCCTCCCATCCGACGCCCCCGAGGAGGTGCGCCGGCTTGTCTCCGACATTGCCAACTCCCGCGCGCAGCTCGCAGGACTCGCATTGTCTTCGCCGACGCCCAAGCCCGGTGAGCAGACCGTCGCCGAGCAGTACGACGCAGCGCGCAAGCAGGTCGAGGAGGAGGAGCGCGCGCTTGCAGCCCTCCTCCCCGACCTCGCGGCACGCGCCTTCGGGGAGACCGAGCCGGCTGACGTGCAGAAGGTCCTCCCCGAGGGGAGCGCGCTCCTCGACATGCTCGAGAATTGCGGCAACCTCCACGCCTGGGTCGTCCGTCCGAGCGGAGACGTGAAGTACTTCCCCCTCGGGAAGGCCGCCGACCTCGCGCCGCTGGCTGCGCACCTCCGCGACGCCCTGGAGAGGGATGACGAGAAGGCGTGGAAGGAGGCCGGCGCCGCCCTTCGCGAGAAGGTGGAGAAGCCGCTCGCGGCGGCCCTCGAAGGGACGAAGACGCTCTACCTGTCGCCCGACGGGGTCCTCGCCACGATCCCGTGGGGCCTCTTGCCCGATGGCGAGGGTTTCCTCATCGAGCGCCTGCCCATCGTCTGCGTCGGCGGAGGGGCCTGGATGGTGACGGCCGCGAGGACGAAGCCGGGGACGGGAGAGGGGCTCCTCGCCTTCGGGGACGTGGACTACGCGGGCATGGCAGGGGTCAAGTCGCTCCCCGAAACGAGGGCCGAGGTGCAGCAGGTCCGCGAGCGCTTTCACGCGCGCTCCGCGGACAAGCCTTGCACCGCGCTCACGGGCAGAGAGGCGACGAAGGCGGCGTTCCTGTCGGGGGCCGGCAAGGCGCGCTACGTCCATGTGGCGACGCACGGCTTTTTCGACCTGGATAACCTCCGCATCGCGACGGCCGAGCCCGGTTCGGATGCGCTACGAGGCTGGTCGGGGCTGTCGCAGCCCGAGAGCATCGAGGCGACCGCGCCGAGAACAGGAGGCGGGTGGAATCCGCTGCTCCTCTCGGGGATCCTGCTCGCCGCGGGCGAGGGCCAGGACGGCGTGCTGACTGCGGAGGAGTTGCAGTCGTTGGACCTTCGCGGTGTAGACCTCGTGGTGCTTTCCGCTTGCGAAACCGGGCGCGGGGAACTGGCGGCCGGCGAGGGCGTGCTCGGCCTATCACGCGCGCTTTCGATCGCGGGAGCGCGAGGCTTCATGCTCTCGCTGTGGGAGGTCCCCGATACCTCCACGCAAGAATTGATGCTGAACTTCTATGCGGGCATCTGGACGGACTCGCTCTCGCCCGCGGAGTCTTTGCGACGTGCGCAACTCGAATTGATTGCGCGCGATCGCGAGGGAAAGGCGTTCCACCCCAGGGACTGGGGCGCCTGGGTTCTGATCCGGTAGTCGCAAGGGAGGCGTCGCATGAGAGCCCTTGGGACCGTCGTGTGGGTGATGGGCATCCTGCTCATCATCGGAAACCTCACGGGCGCCTTCCCCACGTTCCCCTTCTGCGGTTTCATCGTGACGGCGATCGGGGTCGCCATGATGAAGTCGGACGCCACCGGCTCGGCCAGTCCGGCTGCGGCCAGGGTCGACCCGACCGCTCTGAACAGCGCAATCGCATTGCTGGAAGACGCACGATACAGGACCGCCATCCAGATGGTCATGGAGAACGCGGAGACGCGTAGCGCGGACCCTGGAGCCGCCCTGGTTCGCGGAACAGCGTACCTGGAAGAGCAGGGGGTCCCTGCGGCCGAGGCAGAGAGGAACCTGCGAATCATCGCAGCCGCACTCCACGCGGCCAAGGGCGATCTTGGCCGCGAGCAGCCTGGGGATCGGGTGCCGGCGCACCCCGGGATAGGGAGGGAGCGGACCGCAAGGCGGGCGGAGCAGAACCCGATCCGGGCGGCGCTCGTGGTGGCGCTCGCGATCGCGGTCGTCATCGTGGTGGCCATCTACTCCTGGAATCATCCAACGAAACGGGAGTCTTTCACAGTCAAAATGCCATCGAGCTTCCAGACCCAGAACAACGTGAGCGAAATGGTCGCCAGGCAAAGCGCGAGCTTCTATCAGAGCGCGCTCGAGGAACAGAAGAAGGGAGACGCGAAACGTGAGCGGGGGGAGGATCCGCGCGAGGAATACAAGGTAGCGCTCCTCGACTACGCGATGGCCGGCTCCTCAGACTCCAGGGATGCGGGTCGCGCCTACAACGAAGCGTGCCTCCACCAGTCCCTGGCGGACGAGGAGCAGGCGCATGGAGGGGACCCGTCCGGGAACTACCAGGAGGCGCTTCTCGGATACGATAGGGCCCTCTCAATCAACCCCAAGCTTGCGGAGGCCGCGACGAACCGGGCGCTCGTGTACGACTCGCTGGGGGATGCGAAGCGGGCACGCGGCGAGGACCCAAGCGGGGAGTACGAGAAGGCGCTGGCGGGGTTCGACCGCGCCCTGGCCGCCAATCCGAACCTGTGGCAGGCGCACAACGGTCGGGGCTTCTTGATGATGACGCTCAAGAGACATGCGGAGGCCATCAGCTCATTCCAGGCAGCGCTGGCAAGCGATGGAGACGGAAATTCAGGGCTCAAGGAGAAATGGCTCACCCTCATTCGCTTGGAGAAACAACTCCAGGTCCTCGAGGCGAAACTCCACGCTCTGGAGGCAGCCCGGTCGGCGCTGGTCCCCGCATGGGTGGCGCAGGTCTCTCGCGCCTCCGAGGCCATTCGACGCGGGGACTACCCCACCGCGCGGCGGCTGGACGAAGAGATCCTGACTGGCGCCTCCGCTGAGGCGGAGGAGGATCCCGCGCTGCGCACGACGCTCGGGACGTGCCACTACCACCTTGCCTGCATCGATTCCCTCGCAAGCGCGGGCAGGGACGGCCCGCAGGCCGAGGCCAAGCCCGTCGAGGAGGATGAGGCCGGCCGCCTCCGCGAGCGCGCCTTCGTGCACCTCGCGCGCGCAATCGACCTCGGCGGCTGCGACGCCATGCTGCTCTCGGCGGACACGGATCTCGCACCGCTGAGGGACGACGCTCACTGGAGCGATGTCGTGAAGCGACTTCCGAGATGAAGGACGCGGAACGCCCATGCACCTGGAACGTCCGATGAGCCCAAAGGAGAGCCCCATGAGAGACGTCGTCCGCGTCCTCGCAGTAGGGATCCTTCTGCTCATTGGTCGAGAATCGTTCGCGCAGGAGGATGCCAAGAAGGCGGAGGCCAGGGCGAGGGTGGGCGAGATGAACCAGCAGGTGTTCAAGCTCTGGGAGGCCGCACGATATGCGGAGGCGAAGGGGGTCGCCGAGAAGGCCGTGTTGCTCGCCGAGAAGGAGCTAAGGACGGAGGACCCCGACACTGCGACGAGCCTGAACAACGTGGCGACGGTACTCTATGCCCTGGGTGACCTGAGGGGGGCGAGGCCGATTTTCCAGCGCGCGCTGGCGATCCGGGAGAAGGGCCTGGGGCCCGAGCACCCAGAAACGGCGCAAAGTTTGAACAACCTGGGGTATCTGTTACAGGGCATGGGCGACTTGAAGGGGGCGAGGCCGCTCCTCGAGCGTGCGCTGGCAATCCGGGAGAAGGCTCTGGGTCCCGAAAACCCGGACACGGCGACAAGCCTGAACAACGTGGCGGCGCTGCTCCGGGCCATGGGTGACCTGAGGGGGGCCAGGCTGCTTTTCGAGCGCGCGCTGGCGATCCGGGAGAAGGCCCTGGGGCCCGAACATCCGGACACGGCGGCGAGCCTGAACAGTCTGGCGGGACTTCTCGATGCCATGGGTGACGTGAAGGGGGCAAGGCTGCTCTTCGAGCGCACGCTGGCGATCCGGGAGAAGGCCCTGGGGCCAGAACACCCGGACACGGCGCGCAGCCTGAATGACCTGGCGACGCTGCTCCAGGCAATGGGTGACCTCAAACGGGCGAGGCCGCTCTACGAGCGCGCGCTGGCGATCCGGGAGAAGGCCCTGGGGCCAGAACACCCGGACACGGCGCACAGCCTGAATGACTTGGCGGCGCTGCTCCATGCCATGGGTGACATGAATGGGGCGAGGCCGCTCTTGGAGCGCGCCCTCGCGATCCAGGAGAGGGCCCTGGGGCCAGAACACCCGGACACGGCGACGAGCCTGAACAACCTAGCAGCACTGCTCAAGGAGATGGGTGACCTGAAGCGTGCGAGACCGCTCCTCGGGCGTGCCCAGGCGATCTGGGAGAAGGCCTTGGGGCCCGAACACCCGGACACGGCGAAGAGCCTGAACAACCTGGCGGTGGTTCTCCAGGACATGGGTGACCTGAAGGGGGCGAGGTTGCTCTACGAGCGCGCGTGGGACAGTAACAAGAGTGCCCTCCACTGGCTCCTTCCGAATCTGTCCTCGCGCGAGCGGTGCGCGATGGTCCTGGACCGTTCCACCCAGCTCGCGTACTACCTCTCCGCATTCGCCGACGACCCCTCGAAGACGTACGCGGCGGCGTGCGCGTGGAAGGGGGCGGCGCGGCGGGCGAGCGCGGCCACACTGCGCCTCCCACCCGACGCGCCCGAGGAGGCGCGCCGCCTCGTCTCCGACCTCGCCGACTCCCGCGCGCAACTCGCGAAGCTCGCCTTCTCCTCGCCTGCGCCCAGGACGGATGAGCCGAGCGTCGCCGAGCAGTACGACGCCGCGCGCAAGCGTCTCGAGGCGCAGGAGCGCACACTCGCGGACCTACTCCCCGATCTCGCCGCACGCGCCTTCGGGAAAACGGAGCCGGCGGATGTTCAGAAGGTTCTCCCCGAAGGGACCGCGCTCCTCGACGTGCTCGAGAACTGCGGCAACCTCCATGCTTGGGTCGTCCGTCCGAGCGGTGGCGTGAAGTACTTCGCTCTCGGCAAGGCGAGCGACTTCGAGGAGCTCGCGCTTCAATTCCGCGAAGCCCTGGAGAAGAACGACGAGAAGGCGTGGAAGAAGGCCGGCGCCGCGCTTCGCGAGAAGGTCGAGAAGCCGCTGGCGGCGGCCCTCGAAGGGACGAAGACGCTGTTCCTGTCCCCCGATGGAGCCCTCGCCACCGTGCCGTGGGGTCTCCTTCCGGATGGAGATGGCTTCCTCCTGGAACGACTGCCGATCGTCTGCGTCGGCGGAGGAGCGTGGATGGTGATGGCCTCGCGGACGAAGCCGGGCGCGGGAGACGGCCTGCTCGCCTTCGGCGGGATCGACTACGATCACGCGGAGGGAGCGACTGGACACGGCACGCGCCCCGATTTCCACGCGAACCCCCTCCCTGGCTCGGAGGTCGAGAGCGCACAGGTCTCCGGGCGATTCGCCGCACACTTCCCGAAGGCACCCTGCCACGTCGTCAACGGGTCGGCCGCAACCGTCGCGTCCTTCGAGCGGCTTGCGCCGACGGCACGATACCTGCACGTCGCGACGCACGGGTACTTCGACCTCGAGCACCTTCGAGGAGACGGGCGGGGCCTCACGGGGCCGATGATGTCGGAGGCGCTGCCGGCGCCGATGCAGTCGGAACGACAGTCTCGCCTCGGATGGAATCCCCTCCTCCTCTCGGGAATCGTGATGGCAGGCGCAAACGCGGGGGATGGCGGCAACGGCACAGACGGCCTGCTGACCGCGGAAGAGCTACAGGGCCTCGATCTAACCGGCGTCGAACTGGTGGTCCTGTCGGCCTGCGAGACCGGGCGGGGTGAGCTGGCGGCGGGTGAAGGGGTGCTCGGCCTCTCCCGCGCCCTGGCCGTCGCGGGTGCGCGGGGGTTCATGCTCTCCCTCTGGAGCGTCCCCGACGACGCGACGCAGGAGCTCATGGGCGGCTTCTACGACGGGCTATGGGCCCGGGGCCTGACGCCTGAGGATGCCCTCCGCTCGACGCAACTCGCGATCATCGCCCGCGACCGCGCAGCGAAGACCTTCCACCCAAGGGACTGGGGCGCCTGGGTTCTGACCCGGTAGGAGGACCGCGTTGCCGCGCCCAGGTGGCATGTGCGAGAATACGTCAGGAGGAATCGTATGAAGATCGAACGGATCACGGTTGACCCCGAGGTGTGCACCGGAAAACCCTGCATCCGGGGGCTCCGGTTCCCCGTGTCACGCCTCCTCGGGCTCCTCGCGGCGGGCGAGACCAAGGAGACCATCATCAAGTCGTACCCGTACATCGAGCCGGACGACATCATCGCCGCCCTGCAATACGCGGCGTTCTTGTCCGAGGAGGAGACGCTGGAGTTCGTGAAGTGAGGTTCCTCGTCGACATGCCGCTCTCGCCGGCGCTCGCGGAGTGGCTCGTCGCCGGGGGGCACGACGCGGTCCACGCCTCCGTCGTCGGCCTGGCCACAGCCAAAGACACCGAGATCGTGAGACGAGCGCGCGACGAGGGCAGGGTCGTCGTGACCGCGGACCTCGACTACCCGAGGATCCTCGCCACGACCCAGGCAGACTCTCCCGGGCTCATCCTCTTCCGCGGCGGCAATTGCTCGGACCAGGAGACGGTCGCCCTGCTCGCCCACGCCTTGCGCACCATCCCGCACGAAGAGTTGCCCGTCTCCATCGTGGTCATCGAGAAGTCCCGCATCCGTCGAAGGCGTCTGCCGATCTAACCCTGCTGGACTGGAGGGACCCTTATGACGCGATGCCGTGCACACGAGTGCCAGGCGAACACCACGCATGGCGCCGCGCTGATCATCTTCGTCCTCACGACCGCCCTTGCTTGGGGCCAGCAGGATTCTGATGCCCGCGATGCCGCCAACAAGCGGCTTCGCGAGCTCGACAATCAGATCGGAGAATTGCACGCTGACGGGAGGGACGCCGAGGCCGTCCCATTTGCGCGCGAGGCCCTGGCCCTGAGCGAGAAGACCTACGGCCCCGAGAACTCGGAGACCTCCGCGAGCCTCAACAACCTGGCGGTGCTGCTCAAGTACATTGGGGCGCTCGACGAAGCGCGCGGCCTCTACGAGCGCGCCCTGACGATCGACGAGAAGGCCGACCCGCGTGGGCTCGACGCGGCATCCTCGCACAACAACCTTGGGGCTGTGCTGCAAGCCCTCTCTGATCTCTCGGCGTCGAAAGAGCACTACGAGCTGGCCATGCAGATTTGGGAGGAGCGGCTCGGGCCTTCGGATCCGGCGACCGCGCTCGCTCTCAACAACCTGGCAGGCGTCGAACAGGCGATGGGCGACCTCGCAGCGGCCCGCATCCACTTCGAGCGCGGATTGGCGATTCGAGAGAAGGTCCCTGGGCCGGACGATCCGCTCACGGCCAGCAGTCTGAACAACCTCGCCCTCCTTCTTCAGGAGATGGGGCAGCTTCAGGCAGCCTTGCCCCTCTTCCAACGATCCCTCGCCATCCGCATCAAGAGGCAGCGCGCAGGACATCCGGACATCGCGAGGGGGCTGAACAACCTCGCCTCGGTGCTCCAGGACCTCGGCCGTCGAGACGAGGCGCTCGAACTCTATCAGCGCGCCCTCGATATCCGGCTGAAGGCGTTCGGGGAGAAGAGCACGGAGGTGGCCTGGAACCTGAACGACCTGGCTACTCTCCTACAGCAGGCCGGACGCTTCGACGAGGCGCGAGTCGACTACGAGAAGTCGCTCGAGATCCGCCGGTCCCAGCTCGGGCCCGATCACCCGCTGACGGCCCAGAGCATCGGCAACCTCGCCGCTCTGTGCCTCGCCACTGGTGACCTTTCAAAGGCGCAATCGCTCCTTGCTCAAGCGCTCTCGATCCGAGAAACTCGCCTCGGCGCGCACCACCCCCAGACTACGGAGGCGCGAGACCTCCTCGGGCTGGTCGAGGAGAGCCTTGGCCATGCGGAGCGGGCGAGGGATCTCTTCGGCCCTGCTTGGAAGGACACCGAGCAAGTCGTCCACGCACTCCTGCCAACACTCTCCACCGAAGAGAGGCTTCTGCTGCTGCGCCAGCGGAGCTTCTATCTTCGCGACTATCTCCGTGCGATGAGCGCCAGCCCGGCGCTGACGTACGATGCGGCCCTGGGCTGGAAGGGCTCCACGCTTCGCGCCAGCGCGGCAGCGCAGCGCCTTCCGGAAGATGCGTCGGAAGAGGCCAAAGAAGCGGCGCGGGAGCTCGCTGGCGCGCGACGCGAGCTGGCGAGGCTTGTGAACTCTCCGCCCCCTCCCACGCCCGGACAGCCCACGGTCGCCGAGCAGTATGAGAAGTGCAGCGGCGATGTGGGACGCCTGGAGCGCAAGCTCTCGGACCTGCTTCCCGAGTTCGCGCGACGCGCCTTCCTCGACGTCACAGTCCCCGACGTATTGGCCGCCCTCCCTCCCGGCGCCGTCCTCGTCGATCTGCTGGAGAACCGTGGGACGCTTCACGCATGGGTGCTCGCGAAGGACGGAGACGTCCGCTACTTCAATCTGGGTGCGGCCGCGGACTTTGATCCGCTGGCCAGGCGCTTCCGCGAGGCGGTAGAGGGAAACGATCGCAAGGGCTGGGAGGAGGCAGGGCGGGCCCTCCGCGGGAGGTTGGAGAAGCCGCTTGCGGCAGCGCTCGCGAACGCGAAGAGGCTCTACATCTCTCCCGACGGCGTCCTCGCCACCATCCCCTGGGGGCTCCTCCCGGACGGGGAGAAGGGCTCGGGGAAGATGCTCCTCGAGCGACTCCCGATCCTGTACACGCTCGGCGGCGCCGGGATGGTCATGGCGTCGCATCCAAACGGAGGCGCTCCGGGGAAGGGTCTGCTCGCGATCGGGGGTGTCGACTACGAGAAGGCCGAGGGCGCGCCAGGAAGGGTGCAGCGCTCGAGCACGATCGCACCGGAGCTGAAGGAGAGCGAGACGGAGGCGGCGAGGATCGCGACGCGGTTCGAAAGCCGGTTTCCGGGGGCGCCCGTCCAGGTGCGGACGGGGAAGGAGGCGACCGAATCGGCGTTCAAGCGCGCCGCGCACGCCGCGAAGTACATCCATGTCGCCACCCACGGCTACTTCGACCTCGAGCACCTGCGTGCCGCGCACCAGGGCGATCGGGCCCTCACCGCCGAGATGGGCTCCGCGCAGGTCCTGGAGATGTCGAACGCGCGGACGTCGGCAATCTCAGGCTGGAACCCCCTCCTCCTGAGCGGCCTCGTGCTTGCGGGAGCGAACAACTCCGATGGCGGTGATGGTGAGGACGGATGGCTGACCTCCGAGGAGCTGCAGGGCCTCGACCTGCGCGGCGTGGAGCTGGTCGTGCTTTCCGCGTGCGACACGGGCCGGGGAGAGCTGGCGGCAGGCGAGGGCGTGCTCGGACTCTCTCGCGCCCTGGCCGTGGCGGGTGCGCGAGGCTTCCTCCTCTCCTTATGGAAGGTGCCCGACAAGGCGACGCCGGAGTTCATGGACGCCTTCTACGAGGGCTTGTGGGCGAAGGAGCCCCTCTCGGCAGAAGAAGCACTCCGCGCTACGCAGCTCGCCATGCTCGCGCAGGACCGCGCTGCGAACGACTCGTTCGGCCCCAGGAACTGGGGCGCCTGGGTCTTGATCCGCTGATCAACAGGTGACGAGCCCTACCTCGGCGCACCCCGACCTGCGACGGCGCTCTCCGTGTCCGCAGGCAGCCCCGCGGGCCGGCGCGGGGGATGAGGCGGACGGACCCTGGAGAGCCCCTCGCGACGGTCTCGCCCCTCCTCGGTGGGCGGCTCCTCTGGCGGCGTGAGCGCACGCTCCTCCGCCTCGTGCGACTCGAGTACGATGCAGCCGCACCCGCCCTGCCGTGCCTCCAGCGGGTCGTCGCACGGGGACGAGGCGAGTGCGTAGAACTGGGCGTCCCAGGACCCATCCCCCTCGCGCGACCCCGTGCCCGAGCTGCAGCCGGCCGAGAGCGTCGCCACCACCGCAGTCAGGCTCACCCTCCCCAGCCACCTTCGGAAGGAAGTGCACATCGCTGGTCCCTCCATGAGCGACCGCCTCATGCCGCGCCCACAGTCCGTCGCGGGCGCATGGATCCGCCAGAGCGCCACCCAGTGCGCCCTCCAACGACGAAATGTGTGCAGCCGCCGCCCGCCTTTCGCCGCCTGCGCGATTCCCGCTGAACTCCGTTCCCAGATATACATTACCTCCAGAATCGCGGATTTCCCGAAAGCCCCAGGGAGCGACCCCACATCCTCATGATGGAGTCGCAGCACAGAAGGCCCGCTGCGAGGTTGGAACGAAGAACCCGACGAACGCTCCATCTCTCCGGAGGTCGCCATGTACACCCGCCCACTCGCCTCGAATCAAGAGGCCTTGCTCCAGGCCCTGGAGATGGCCGAGGACTTGGGCCTCCTCTCCCCCGAGACCGCCCTCGCCGCGCGGCGGTCGCTGACGCAGACCCCCTCACGCGCCAACGCCGTGACGAGGCTGCTCCGGAGCTCCGGCCTCCTCGCGTCCCAGCTCCGCGCCCTCACCCGTCTTGGGCTGTCCGTGGACTCGGGGGCGAGCGGCACCAAGGACGCGGCCGAGCGCATTGCAGATGGCATCCTGCGCGAGCGCGAGGACTGGAAAGCCACGATCGCCCAGGGCGTGGACGCCCCGGCCGACGCGGAACATCCCCAGTCCTACCCGAGATGGATCGGGATCGCCGCGGCCGTGCTCTTCCTCGCTATCTACATTCCTCTCCTCCGCTCACGCGAGAGGAGGGCGGACGCCGCGGAGGACCGCCGCCAACCCTCGGAGGCGCGCGATCACGAGGCCGATCGCGAGGCGGCGGACGCGCAACCGCCGGCGCCTGAGAGCAAACCCGCGAGACGGATCCCCCTTCCGACGGATGAGGAGATGATCGAGAAGTACCTGGAGGACACACGTTCCGCGGCCTCCGACGGGCCTGCGCCTCGCTGAAGTGCCCGACCGGCAGACTCGTTCGTGATCACCGTCTGGGACGACGGAGGGTCACCGTACGCATGCACCTGGTGTCATCAAGGAGAGCCAAACGATGATGCGATGGACGATGGTTGCGGTCAGTTCGTGCTTGCTGTGCCTGGGCTGCGCCTCCGGCGGCACGAAACGGATTGCGGATGACGACATTCTGGTCCAGATCCGCGTCGGCGTAGCCGAACTTGACCGCCTCGCGACAGCCTGAGGGAGGTTCGCCGACGTCGATCGCGAGGTCTCGGCCTTGTGGAGGTGGCCCCATCGTCGTACGATCGGCGTCGGTTGGGCGCTTTGCGAAGCCGCCGGGAACAGGCTGCCTTCTGGTTCTCATTCCCATTTCGGCTCTACTCGCTTGGGGGCCGCCGCTCTTGGGGTCCCATTGTCCTGATCTGGGAGTCAAGGCAATGCCCCGGACCAGTGTTCGCCCGCGCGATGCCAATCTTCCCCGACAGACGGTGTAGGAACTACCCCCATGCCCATGCCCCGAGACTACTACGAATGGAATGTCTATCGCGCGGAGCTGCGGCAAGCCGACGCGGACAAGGAGCAGACTACTATCCTGCGGACGATCCGCGATCAGAATCAGCTCGCCGTACGAAATTGGGCGCAAGCCTCGGACGCCATCGTCCTGAGCCAGGAGCGCAGAGACGAGGTCCTGCGCGGGGAACTCTCCGACCTCACGTCTGGCGTGCTTGGCGGACTCGACGACATCTCCGGCGGGCTTGATAGCATCTCCCGTGGGATCGCGGGTCTCGGCGCGATGGTTCATGCCGGCATGGGCGAGATCCTTGCCCGGCTGGAGTGCCAGGGCGCGACCGTCCAGGCAGCCCTCCAAGCCCTTCGACAGCCTCTCGCGACCCAGGCGATGGAGCTGCGCTTTCGTGCGGAGAAGTTCTACCGCGACGAGCTCTATGAGGACGCACTGCAGGACTTCTTGGAGTCCGAGTCGAAGAACCGCGCGGACTTCGACGTCCTGCGAACCATCGGGAACATTCACTTCTATGGGCTTACCGGTGCGATCGACTTTACAAAGGCGGCCGAGTACTACCGCAAGGCCGCCAAGTACTCGAAGAGCGATGCCCCCGGGTTCGCCGGGGAGTGCTGCCTCTGGGCATCGTTGGCCGATGCCGAGCGCAAAGAGTGGGAGGCGGCCTACGTAGCCGTGACGGAGGGGCTCCGCTACTCTCCCGACGTGCCCGAGCTGCTATATCGACAGGCGGTCTACGCGCTCCAGACGGGGCGCATGGAGGAGGGGATCGCAGGCCTGCGCAAGGTCATCACCTGCCACGACCCCCGATACGCCATGAAGGCAACGGCAGAACCGACGCTGCAGCCGTTTCGTTCGCCTGTCCTCGAAATGATCGCGGGCGTGCGGGTGGCCTTCACCGCCATCCTTTCGGAGTACGTGTCCGCCGTAACTCGAATCGTGGAAGATTTTGCGAAGAGTCTGCAACCTGGCGCCCTGAATGGCCCTCTCCTCGTCAAGCGTTCAATCTCCCTGTCCAGCATCGAAGAAGACCTACGGCGTGGCGGGTTCATCGACATCGCGCAGGCCATGTCGACCGTTTTCCAAACCGTCCACGAGCGCCATCGTAATCTCATGCTCGCGACCCTTGATCCGCTCGTACAAGAGAGGGATGCGAGGGAGACTGTCTTCACCGATGCGCTTCTCGACCTGCAGCAGAAAAGCACCGCGGCGGAGGGAAGGCCGGCAGCCCCGAAGCCTCGCCTTTCGAATCGGATTGAGGACTACAATGCCTTTGCGCGTCTGGGGGCGCTCTTGGGGCTCTTCGGGGGCTTCATTTTGACATACTGGCAGCATGTGCGCCCCTCCTTGAAGCTCGGGTATCTCCCATGCGGGATTGCAATTCTCGGAGCACTCGTCGGATACTGCGGCGTGATCGTGGCAGCCACGCTTGTGGCGCTTTGCAAGTTCGCCATCAAGCGCGGTGCATGGATGAGTTCGGAGGCTGACCGCAAGGAGGCCATCGAACGCGAGCAGGCCGAGATCACTGGGCGGATTGAGGCGCTCACGGAGAGGCGGAGCACATTCCTGAGAACAGACGGACAAGCTATGGATCAACGCATATCCGCGATCCGTTCCTGCAAGCAGCAACTTGAGAACATCGGTGCGTGGCCGCAGATTTGGAGCATCGTGAGCCGCTGGCGTGGACACGCCATCGCACCGTCAGGTCTTGACCCTCGGTAACGATGGTCCTCTTACGGGGCCCCGATCCCGTCGGTCCTCACGATTCGTCCCGACATTCCCACCAAGATCGCGGCGGTGATCGATCGCGCGATCATGATCGAGACGATGCGGCGCTGCGAGCACGCCGGCGCGCTGCCGTGGAAGAGCGCATGGCTCCGCACGCGGTACGCCGCCGCGAGCCCCTTGTGCCCCTCCAGGGCCCTCGTGGCAGCCTCCGCCGCGCCCTCGAAGTCGAGACGCGCATACGCGACCTGCGCGAGCGCGAGCCACGCCCGCGCGTAGAGCGGGTCCGCCGCGAGCACGGCGCGCATCCCCTCCTCCGCCGCGGGCCAGTCCCAGCGAAGCCGCGCGAGCTCCGCCTT
>Ga0082335_1003505_pt1 | contig 25684 bp, 21 predicted proteins | sample Subgrocontami58m_FD_72375 | JGI IMG/M metagenome (GOLD analysis project Ga0082335, IMG submission 72375) | Subsurface groundwater microbial communities from S. Glens Falls, New York, USA - GMW37 contaminated, 5.8 m (SPADES assembly) (version 2) ...
TTGCCCGAGAGATAGCTGATAACCCGAATAACTTCACCCGCTTCTTCATTTTAGCCAAAGAAGACTCACCCCCGACAGGCAACGATAAGACATCCATCGTTTTTGCTTTGAAGCATCAACCGGGAGCACTCTATGAATTCCTTAAAGAACTGGCTTCCCGAAATATCAATCTGACCAAGATCGAGTCCCGGCCCACCAGGCTCAAACCATGGGAATATAATTTCTACCTGGACTTCGAGGGTCACCGTGAAGATAAGATAGCCCGGGAAACCCTGGAGAATCTGGAGAAGATGGCACTGTTTGTCAAAGTGCTGGGTTCGTATCCTAAAGCGAGGTAGCCTGCTCTTATTTTTCCAGCATCTGTTTCATCGGTGCCCAGTAGTAATCCCGCCAGCCTTGAGATACGTCTTCATATTGCTCCTCGGGGACTCCGCTCTGGGTAAAGGTAAGACGGGTGCCGCCGGCACCTTCTTTTAATGAAAAGGTAACCCTGGAATAATGACCTTCGGGCCAGTCAGAGGCACGCCAGGTCTGGACTATTTTCCCATCCGGCACCAGCTCCAGATTGACACCTTCAGCATAACCGTCATAGGTAGAGAATTTGCCCCCGACCTGACGGCTGATGGAGGCTTTGCCACCGGTGAATTGGGCGTGTTTCCTGGAGTCCATCAAGGCTTCATAAACCTGATGGGGGCTGGCTTTAAAGGTCACCGATTGCCTGATATTCTTGCTCGCCATCTTTCACCTCGCTAGATTTCCTGCCACGCTTGTCTATATATTAACATTTTGCGGTCAGGTTTGCATGGATAAGTCTAATCCAGAAGGCTGGGATTTTCTGGTTCTGTCGTTTGAAGTGTGTGATATGCTATAATCAAGGCACACAGGAGACGGAGGTTCGACCATGAAAAAGATGAAACTGCCTGTTATTATCACACGTGATGAAGATGGCTATTACCTCGCCGAAGTGCCCGTCCTCCAAAGTTGTTATACGCAAGGCAAAACCCGCGAAGAAGCCCTCTCTAACATCAAAGAGGTTATCCTGCTGTGCCTGGAAAGTATGACCGAAGAGGGCACACCAATCCCAAAAGAGTATTCTCTTGAGCAGGTTGAGGTTACTATCTAGTGCCAAAACTGCCAGTGGTCTCTGGCGATGAATGTATAAACGCTTTACAGCGTCTCGGCTACCGGGTAGAACGAATCAGGGGAAGTCACGCCTGGCTGGTCTGCCCGGGACGAGCCCCAACCCCCGTCCCAAAGCACGACGAACTGGGACGAGGAGTTCTGAGAAAAATCATCCGCACGGTAGACATCAGTGTTGAGGAATTCATTAAACTCCTGAAGAAATAAAAGAGGGCTTTTTCATTTTTGCTAACGTATAGCTAACCATGTTTATCGCTTGTTCTCATAATGGTTACTACTTGTGATGTATGAAGGCTAACATCTTCCATGATATCGTCAAAGTTATCGTACTTGCCATCGCATGAAAACTTTAATGAATTATATATTGATTTAGTTTCTTCAATAAGAGTCTTTACTTCCTCAAGTGGTAATTCGATATTCTCCGTTTCTTTGGAATCATGATGGGCTAATCGTCTATTTCGATAACGCTTCAACTTATGTAACAATTCGATATTTTTAAAAATCATTACTTGGATATCTTCGAGGCTATCTTGCATTGCATAAGGGGTTAGTTCTGTGGGGTTATTTCGTGCAGTTACAAGAAGATTATTCAAGCTGACAGTTCTAGTATCTTTATCGAAAGCTTTGGATAACTGCATAAGTGCGCTCCATAATAAGGCATTACGTGCAGGGGCAAAGAATCCTCTGTATTGCCACCACCATCCTTTGTTTTGGTTGAGATTTTGTTTTGAATCCTCATACTCTTTAGTAAGTTCTTGCCATACAATAAAATATGAGATACCATCAAGAATTATTTTCCTTAAATGGAAAAACTGATTTTCAAACTTTGAACGCTCCATCATCTTTTCAAACTCTGAACGCTCCATAATCTTGTAATCTCCCTTTCACTTTTGCTATTGATAACATTTCATCAAACCGATTTGCGGCTAGGTCATGTGGCCCTGATGTTACAATATGATTATTATATAGTAAATCAATAACTAAGCTAAAATTTCTTTCTACCGTCCAACTTGCTCTATGTAACTATTGAAACTATAATGATTTTTGGGTAATCTATATTCTATAGTGACAGGAAGCTTAAGAGAGGGGAAGAATGATTACAGAATATATTGATGCTGCTTTGAGCAGGGCGAAGTATGAAATTATCGATGATGAAGAGCCATATTATGGGGAGATTCCAGAGCTCGAAGGGGTCTGGGCCAGTGGCAAGACACTTGAGCAGTGCCGTCATAATCTAGCTGAGGTTATCGATGGCTGGCTGGTAGTAAGGCTCAAAAGAGGACTGCTTATCCCCCCAATAGGTGAACACAAAGTAGAGGAACTTAAAAAGCTGGAAGTCAGTGGCTGAGCTTGCATCCGTTTCATGGACAGATTTGGTGAGACGGCTTCGGGTGTTTAAGAGGGGCTTCGCCCCTCTTTTTTTATTCTTCGTCGTCCCGATAAGGAATGAGGAAGGTATCGGGTCTCCTCCAGAATGACACCCAAATTTATTCACTAGCCAAAACTGGAGAATAAGGTTAAAATAGTCCCAGTAACCTCAGAGTAACCAAGATGAACCCTTCGACATGCTCAGGGTGAACGGACGAGACTCAGGATAAACCCTTCGACATGCCCAGGGTGAACGGACGTGGCTCAGGATAAACGAATGAGAATAGCTATAATTGGCGGCTCAGGCAAGATGGGGCGATGGTTTGCCCGTTTCTTATTGCAAGAGGGCCAGCAGGTAATTTTAACCGGCAGAAACGAAAAGAAGCTGCAAGAAGCTAAGGAGCAACTGGGCGTCAAGGTTACCACCAGTCTGGCAGCCGCCGTCAAGAATGCCGATGCCGTACTGATATCGGTGCCCATCGACAGCTTTGAAGAGGTGGTCAAGCAGCTCCAACCCTGTCTCCAACCCGGACAGATAGTTCTCGACATCACATCAATTAAAGTATCCCCTATAGCCACGATGCATAAGTACCTCAAAACCGGATTAGTCCTCGGCACCCATCCCGTCTTTGGTCCCGGGGCTAAGGACATCAAAAACCAGAACATTGTGCTGACACCGACCAATCAGCCCGAAACCGACCTGGCTCAAAAAATCAAGCAGTACCTAGATGCACGGGGTGCCAGGGTCACCCTGATGACTCCCCAGGAACACGACGAAATGATGGCTGTCATTCTGGGACTTTCCCATTTTATCGCCCTGGTTGCCGCCGATACCCTGCTCAGTTTTAACAATCTAAAGCAGATGGAAGCAATTGGCGGGAGCACTTTTAAAGTCTTGCTGACACTGGCCGAAGGCGTCGTTACCGAAGATGCGGAGTTTTACGCCTCCCTGCAGATGCATCTACCGAAGATGACCGAAATCGAAGCGCTATTCCAGAGCCGGGCCAAAATATGGGCGGATATGGTGCAAAACAAGGACGGGACGGGATTTGCCCGGAGAATGAGTGGTTTAAGAGAGACGCTGGAAAAGGCTGACCCCGATTTCAGAAAAGCCTACGAAAATATGTACGAGCTTCTGGAAAGAGGCTAGAAGTTAGCCGGTCTACCGGTGCAGGTATATTTTCCTGCCCCTTCTGGCTTCTTCAATACGGTCGCGGGCAAGCTTGTCGGCGGCTTTTGCCGTGGAGATTCGCTCAGACTTGGACAGGGCAATGACCTTTTCCATGGTATGGTATATTTCGGCTACCTGTGCTTTTGCCCTTTCGGCGTCGTAGCCGGTGAACTCCAGCGATATATTGATGATGCCACCGGCATTTAAGATGTAGTCCGGGGCATAAAGAATTTCTCTCTGCTGCAGGCGGTCGCCGTCTTTATCCTCTTTAAGCTGGTTGTTGGCGCAGCCGGCGACTATCCGGCACTTGAGCCTGGGGATGGTCTGACGATTAAGGGTAGCTCCGAGAGCGCAAGGCGCAAATATATCGCAGGCGACATCGTAAATCTCATCGGGCTTTACCAGGGTCGCTCCGAATGCCTCCCTGGCTCTCCGGGCTGCCCCATCATTAATATCAGCAGCGATTATATTCACTCCCTCATCGTGAAGATGCCCTGCCAGATATGAACCAACCTTGCCCATGCCTTGAATTGCCACGGTGCGGTTATGCAGGGAGTCAGAGCCAAGGACTTCCCTGGCACAGGCCTTCATTCCCTGGTAGACACCGAAGCCGGTTAGAAGCGACGGGTCGCCACTGCTGCCCCAACTGAGAGGTAAGCCGGTGACATGGGTAGTTTCGCCACTGATATGCTGCATATCCTGCTCACAAGTACCAACATCCTCAGTGGTTATATACCGGCCATTGAGCGATTCGATAAACCTGCCCAGGGAACGGAACAACCCGGGGCTTTTATCCCGGGCCGGGTCACCAATGATGACGGCTTTACCCCCGCCGAGGTTAACCCCGGCCGCCGAGGACTTATAGGTCATAGCACGGGAAAGACGGAGGACATCGAGAATAGCTTCATCCTCGGATTTATATGGCCACATTCGTGCCCCACCCAGAGCCGGGCCGAGGGTGGTGTCATGGATGGCGATTATGGCATTAAGTCCGACGCTGCTATCACAGCAAAAAACCAACTGCTCGTGCTCATATTCCCGCATATAGTCCAGAATTTTCATATCGCTATAACCCTCCGCAGTAGTTACCCTTCCGGTGCCTGGCTCTTAGCCCAAGCCCAGACCTAGAAGGGTGGTAAAGGAATAAATAGTTTCATAAAAGTGTAGACGAGAAAACAAAGAGCTAACCCAATGACAGTATCAATGAGGAATCCCAGCTTCATAGCATCACCCGGTCTAACCCAACCAGTGCCAAAGGCTATCGCCAGCGGCGGCGACAAAGGTAGGGCATAGCTCTGGCTGTAAGCCATAATCGCCACGATAGCCATGGCAACCGGGTTAGCAATACCACTGGTTATAGAAAGGGTAAGACCCAGAGGCAGCAGAATAGTAATGAGAGCCATGTTGGAAAGAGGCTCCGTCAGCCAAATCCCAGGCACCGTCATCAGGAAAACCAGTAAATACTCACCCCCACCACCCTGCACAAGGCCACCCACTGTATTCATAAAAAGGGTAGGAATACCGGTAGCTTCGTTGGACATTATGTCCCCCAGAGCAATGCCTGCGGCCACCAGCCCGATAAGCCCCCACTCCATCGCTTGCACCCACTCCTGCCAGGTAAGTAGCATGCGCCGCTTACCACCTATCGTTACCGGCGTCATGGTGCACAGAGCCGCGACGACCAGAGCAACCGCCCCCCAAGGAAGGGATGCTTTCATCCACTCCGCTATCGGCCCACCGATGGTAATGCTTACCAGCTCCGGGGTAAACCAGAGGACAATAGCTAACCCCATATAGAACAGCGCCGCTTTTTCGCCAGAGGTTATTGGACCAAGCTTATCCCGCTCCTGCTGTATAAACTCGGGACGTAGAGCCGCCGCTAAGCGCTCTGTGGGTAATTTAAGTAGAAAGCGACTGACCAGCATCATTATAGCGAAATTAATAAAGAAGGAAACCAGCCCGTATATCGTCCACTCAAACAATCCGATCTGGTAGCCCGTTACTTGCTGGGTAATACCGATGCCAACCAGTGTGCCGGCAGCGCCCCAGGGAGCGATACGGGCACCCATGACTGCCGCCCAGGCTGTCGCCAGAACCAACAAACCGGCAAACCTATCTCCCTTCTCGATACCGATACTGGTGAAGAAGCTAATGAGGACAGATGTGAAGACAACCGCACTAACGGTAGGTGAAGGTAAGAAGAGACCGGAAAGCCCTGTAGTGAGTAAGAAGACAGTAAAAAAGACCCAGGGTCGTCCCTGCACAAAAGGCAAGCTACAGACGCGTAAGGCAAGACGGCGGGCGATACCGGTGCGCTGCAGGTTCCCGCCCAGGGCAAAAGCACCGATGAGAAAAGGAACCACCCAATAGCCCAGATAGCCAAAGGCTTTGTCAGCGCCAAGCACGCCGGTTATCACGAAGAGGGCTAAACAGAAAAAGGCAACTACATAAAGTGGCATGGGAGTAGTAGCTAACCAACAAATAAAGAGGAAGAAGACTGCCACCGATTTCATACCCAGTGGCGTCAACGGAGCAATAGGCGGTAGCAGCAGGAACAGGATAAATAAAGCAATCCCGAGTACCAGACCAACCCATTGGACAGGGCTTAGTCTCGTCCCTTCACTGACTCCACCGACTTCACTTACCACGACTTACTCATTTTCTGCTAACACCGGATAAATGGAATTTATTGAGCAGCAGCTGATTAACAGTCACTTTATCAACTCCCCTGCGAAGTGTCAAGATTCAGTGTGGCTAGCTGCCGACCTCACCCTCTTTATCCCTCTCCCCTGATATTGTTTTCCAGTAGTGATTTTGCTATAATCGCTGCCACGATGTTAGCACTCGGACACACCGGACTTACACTCGGTGCCGCGGTATTATTAGCGGGAGCACTCAGCAGCAAACTCTCCTCTAAAGCTGGCCAGAATAGAGCCGGAGGTTCTGCCTCGCCTTCCTCTCCGGCAGCTCCGACTTCAAGCAGCAAAATATCGTGGCTCGATTCCCTGGCGAGCCGGTTCGATATCAGGCTCCTGCTGATTGGCTCACTGCTGTCCGACATTATCGATAAAATGATCGGGCAGGTTTTCTTTAAAGAAACTTTCAGTAACGGGCGCATATTTGCGCATACGCTTCTCTTTCTCATCCTGCTTACCGCGGCCGGGTTTTATTTCTACCAGCGCCGAAGCCAAACCAGGCCACTTACCCTTGCCTTCGGCACATTGACGCATCTTATCTTTGACCAAATGTGGCATGTCCCGCAGACTCTCTTCTGGCCGCTATTCGGCTTTGCCCTAGTCAAGATAGACCTCAGCAACTGGATACCCGGTATGCTTTCGGCAATGCTTACCGCGCCTTCGGTCTATGTGCCCGAGCTGGCAGGAGGAGCTATACTCGCCTGGTTTGCCTTAACATTATTACACCGCAGAAAAATCTATGCCTTCATCAGGTATGGGCGCATCCGGTAATTTCTAGATAGTTTACCAACCCCTCACCCTTTATCCCTCTCCCCTTCATAAGGGGAGAGGGGAGAGAGTTTCTTAAAGGGGCTTCGCCCCTTTTAATCCCTTTACTAGACAATCTCTAATTTCCCACTCTGGCAACCTCGCTACAATAGAGACTAAAGGGATTGAAAAGACAAGACCCGTTGTCAGACAATACGAGTCAAGATACTGACCAAGCCAACCGAGATAACCTGGTAGTATCCCCCTCTACGGTTCGGCACTGATTATGGCGTTGCCCCGGCGGGCAAAAGTGAAGGTATTAAAGGCAAGGGCTTCGGCGTCGTGATTGCGTTGCGAAATAATTACTATGTTGGATTGCCTGTCTACTTTGGTCAAAACTTCCGAGAGCGCCCTGGTCGCCGGATTGACTTTAGCTTTATCACTCAGGCTTTTATACTCCATCTGTAATAATTGAGCCAGCACCCCGGCTGCCTTACTTTCAGCAAACTGGAGTCGACTTATATTGGCACGCAACCTGGCCACGTCCGGAGGACTCATATATTTCACCGGATTAATAAAGGTAGCCATCTCCTGAGCCACCTGGAGGGAACGCCGCAAAAGTTGTTGCGGGTGAAGCACGCCCGTAGTCAGTCTGACACCTTCGTGGTTATATACCGCCAGCGCTGCCGGGATACTCTCCTGGGCTAATGATATTGCGGTAACAATAATCTTATATGCCAGATTATCCGCTTCTTCAGCATTGCCCACGGCGAGGTTAATCAGGAGTATGGCAGAGCGTCCGTGGAACTCAGTAAATTCTTTGGTTATCAGTTCGTTATAGCGTAACGAATGTTTCCAATCTATGTTCTTCAGGCTGTCGCCGGGCTGATATAACTGACTGCCGTAATACTCCACTCCACTCCTCAGTCCGTAAAGCGGCTTCAGTGCAGCTATGTTGGAAATCAGGGGGAGCGCCCCGGCTTGAGTCCCGGCCAGATACCTTTTTGCCAGCCAGGCGGCGTATCTCGCCCGTGGAATAACATAAAGCCGTATTACTTCCATTTCAAACTTAACCTGCATCAGCCCCCAACGGTCGGTGGCATAGCCCCTGAGCTTCACCAGAGCCGGTCCTGACAGGCTAGGGGCAAGAGATACTCTTAATGCCAGTTGGCTCTGTCTTAGTGATAGTATCGGCGAACCCACCTTCAGCCATTCGTATGGCGAATCGACGAATAGTCGCCCGCCTATTTTGGTCTGAACCGTTATGTTGATAGAGAGGTGTTCCTCTTTGCCGGCTACAATGCGCCTCTGAAGCAGAGTCTCCTCCACCGGTTTTAAGGGCAGCCTGCGGAAGATTACCGTGCCGAGAATACCCAGGTAAAGAAGGCTGACAACACCGGTTAACAGGAGAGATAAACTACCGAGCAGAAAAGCAATACCGAGCACAACGGTAGCTATCAAAAGGAGAGTCAGAGCCAGGTCAGTAGGTCTACGCACATATCGGCTAGCCCGGTAAGCAACTGACTCAGCAGCTACCTCCAAGCCATGATGGACAAGGAGCAACACCGGCAGGGTAATAAGTAAAGAAAGGAATGGACCCACCGGCGAGACTAACAGTAAAGCGAGGGCAAAAAAGATAAAATATTCGCTCAGCAGGTTGACAACGGCACTAACAGGCCAGCGCCACACATATAAATACCCGGCAAGTAGTAATACGGGAACAAATGATAGAGCCAATGGTGAAAGGAACGTAGCTACTACTAAAACAATAGCCACATATATCTTGAGTAAGAGTATTATGACCCGATTATGGAGATTAATCATACCTCTAGTTTAGAGATTATTTACTAACCCCTCACCCTTTAGGTTTTTATTAGGTAACCTACCCCCTTTATCCCCCTCACGTCATTGCGAGACCATAAAGGCGAAGCAATCTGTGGAGAAGGGTGATAGCCTCTCCCCAGATTACCACGTCGCTACGCTCCTCGTAATGACAGGTAGGGTACGGATTGCCACGTCGTCCCGATGGTTCGACAAGCTCACCACGAGCGGGACGGGACTCCTCACAATGACAAACGAGGAATTGCCAAACGACCTTTCATACCTCTAATTTCGGCACCGGCACCTGTTGCAGAGCCCGGTCAAGGATTATTCTGGGAGTAACATCATCCATTTCAGCCTCAGGCTTAACCCTTATCCGGTGCTCTACAGTGGCCGGCACCAGATGCTTGACATCATCAGGAATGACGAAATCACGCCCCTCCAGTAAAGCCAGCGCCCTTGAGCACTTGTAAAGAGCGATGCTACACCGGGTACTTGGTCCGGATAATATATCAGGGTCAGCCCGCAAGCAGTCCACAATCGAGACAATATAGTCCACAACGCCCGCAGAAACATGAACCCCCTTAGCCATTTCCTGCAATTCCTTAATTTCATCGAGGGTGACGACAGCCTTGATATCGGATTCATCAATCTTATCGATGTTAGCTATTACCTGCTTCTCCTCTTCCTTGGAAGAATAGACGCTTAATACCCTGAGCAGGAAGCGGTCTATTTGCACATCGGTCAAGGGGTAAGTGCCTTCGCCACCTGCTTGAACCTGAGTCGCGATTACTATAAAAGGCTTTTTCAGAGGATAGGTTGTCCGCTCGATGGTAACCTGGTTTTCCTGCATGGCTTCCAATAGTGCCGACTGAGTGCGGGGAGTAGTCCTATTAAGCTCATCAGCCAGCACAACATTGGCAAAGATTGGTCCCTCGATAATTCTGGACTCCGCCGTCGGAGAGTACATATAGAAACCGGTTACGTCTCCGGGCATCATATCCGGAGTGAACTGTATCCTCTTGAACTCCCCCCCGATTACCCCGGCAAAGCTACTGGCCAGCTTGGTTTTAGCCGTACCCGGAAACCCCTCTATCAGCACATGCCCGCCGGCGATAAGAGCTAGCATCATGGTCTCTTTAGTATCGTCTTTACCAACGATAGCCTTGGAAAGTTCACCCAGAATCTTCTGGTAAAGCTCGGCAACTCTCTTAGTATCAGTCAATAGTCTCTCCCTTCTTTAATGTATATCTGGACACTACCACAAATATCAGAGCGGTGATACCCACCAGGGCATACGGGCTGGATAATACTTTCCGGGTGTCAATCAATCTGGTTTTAGAGACATCCAGAGGCGCCTTGGTGAGATGCGAATAGTCAACCAGGAACTCTCCCTGTTCACCTTCATAGCGGGTCAAATACCTGATGAAGCTATAGTTATCATCCCGCCCCACCATACTATTTATCATAATACTGGGGTCGGAAACAAGTGCCAGCCTTCCTTTTCCCAGCTGAAATTCGGCGGCTACCGGGAAGGGCCCCTTGGGTTCGGCCCCGTCCCAGGAGTCATTCTCGTTTATATCCAGAAAGCTGGCGGCTGAAGACCAGGCGATCGTCTCGGAGGGTGCCACATCGGTCAGGATAGTGGCATGGTTAAGCAGGATAATATTGACACCGCTTTCTTTAACCTGAGGAATAAAGCTATTTATTCGGGGCATCGACTGGTTCTTGTAATTAAAAAGGGGGTCGAGCAGCAGCTTATTGCTAAAACGAGCGTTTATACCGAGGTAGTCCAGAACAGTGTTCCCATAGCCATAATCATCCATCAATACCAGGGTGCCGCCATCCTCAACCAACCGCTTCATTTTTAACAACTCTTCATCCGTATAGTCAATATAGGGGATAGACACCAGGACAGCCTGTTCCGGCAGGGCAGGAAGCTCATTCAGTGACTCAATATTACTGGCGCTGAAGTTATCAGAGAAGGCTCTTATCCCATTCCACATTGTATTAGCAGCCATAAAATCATGCACCGAAGGATAGAACCATATAGATACCAACGAGGTAACCAATATCAGGACGACAACATTAAACAGGACGCTGGATATCCTCACCCTTTATCCTCCTTGGTTCAAGATTGTTGATTCAACATCGGCAATCACCGGTAGCCAGCCGCCAGCAAAGGTAGCAAGAAAAGTAAAAGACAAGCAAAATACGCCACCGTCATTATCAATAGAACCCAGAGCCAGGTAGAAGCTTGTCGCCAAGGACTAAGCATTAAAACTCTGCCACCAACCTCAAGCCCTTCGACTCGGTGAATGGACTCCTCGGCCAGTCCTCCCTCACCACCAGTGAGAAACGCGTCAACCTCCAGTTTAGATTCCGCCTCTACTTTGAGGGACAGTTGCCGGCTATGCTCGACATCGGTCTCAGTGGGTCGATACCGGGAATAAAGCAACCTTTCCACTATTCCGGTAAGCTCATTGAAGTATTTTGCCCCGGGTCCGAGCACCCTGCTATGCTCGTCAGCAAATTCCCGCATTGTCTGCTGAGGTCTTAGCGGAATTTTGGCTATTCTCAGTAAGAATCTCACCACCAGACGATACCAGGAGAAGATCCTATTGCTGGCTTCCCCGCTATCCGGTTCACTCTCTGACGCCGCAGCCGAAAGAGAGACGCTATAGCTGGATACGGGCACTGGTTCGGGGGGAGTCGTAGTTGTCGCCGGTCTCACCGTTCTCCCGGGATAGGCTCCCAGTCTTCTTTTTAACCGACGCGGCAGATAAACACCAAGGAATACCAGAACAGCCAGAAAGCCTCCGATGTTCAACACATTCACCATCAACACGCTGCTGGTGGTATTGAAAGGAGCATGCCAGGTATCTTGAGGTAGAACCTGTATCGCAACATCCTGCCAGCCAACCATACCCAAGCCCAAGCCCACCTTAATCTTAGTATCAAAGGTGCCGTTCTCCGAGCTGGTTATTTCAACTTGAGAATTGGACAGCCTCATCTTGATTAATGCCCCACTCAGCGGTCCGACCTCGGAATATAGCTTACCCTCCAGTCTAACACTCCCCGGTATCAGCGCTACACTGGGTAGAGTGAGGTCCAAAATTGGGGTTGCCCTGATTACATTGAGAATAGCATTGGTAACTACCGGCGCATAGCGGCCTGCAGCCGCCGCTGACACGGTGATAGTGTGTCTACCCAAATAGGTTGCGGCGTCTATTTTTATTTTTTGAGCAAACACTTCCCGGGCGACAAATTCAGTGATAAGAACATCGTCAAGGTAAATTTCAACCCTTCTCCCGTCAGGTGGCGGGGACTGCCCGTAGTCAAAGCGGCCGCTAACCACCGTTGTCAGCCCGGGATAGGCTTTATCCTCCAAGTTAACGGCGAGGCTGGCTTCATAAAATAAGACATTCAATTTTACCACCGGGCTGAGAGACGCCAGGTAAAGCCCGATATCTTTATCCCGGGGATAATAGAGAGCCTGTAAATGCAGCTCAGGCATGTACCAATAGGGTACCTGCAGCACCCCCTGATAATGCCCGTTAGCGTCAGTCGTCGCCGTGATATTTTGCGAGACGGATTGCAACACCACCTGAGAACCCATATAGTCATACATCATCGCCGTGATATTCTGCGAACCGTTGATAAGAATATTAACCTCCCTACCTGCCAACGGCTTTTGCCCGGCGGTGAGCACACCCTCAAAGCTAATATTATCCCCGACAAAGGCGACCCTGGGCTGTATCTCCAGGGTAATATCAGTCGGCTTGAATTGTCCGGCAATCGATTTTAGCTCTGTCAGGAGATTCTGATATAAAGCCAGCATCTGCCTGATGCGGTCAATTTTAGCCAACACCTCGTCATAAGAGCTCCTGAGGTTACTACTGGCTGGAGCCGCAGACACTGCCAGCTCTACGCCGGTAGTTTTAGTAGCCTGCTCAATCTGATTCAATTCGCTATCCGCCAGGGATAAGTTGTCCGAGATTCGACCGGACAGTTCCTTAGCTTCGTCCAGACGGAACTGCTGCACGAGAACTCTCATCTTGCCCAGGTCGGCATCAATCCAAACCACCCGCTGAGATATGTTTGTGCTCGAGGCGGCAAAACTGTCGCTTGCCTCTGCCAGACCCGGCGGCAGGCTAGCAAATGACATCTTACTCATCCTGGCTTCAACCTCGGTGGGATTCCGGCTCAAGACGAAATCCAGAGAATCGGCATAATATCTGAGTAAAGAGACACCACTGAACACCAGCTTAGCTGCATCCGGGTCTTCGTGAGGCGTAGCAGCCAGTAGCGGAAGGCTCGTTATGGAGAGCAGTACCAGGCATGTAATGGCAGCTACTGTGCTTTTCCCAAGCTTTCTGTGTAACATCATCAACCTGAGATAATTTCCATTAACTTGAGGGCGATTACCACCACGAAGCCAGCAAAGAATACGACACCAACAGTATTAAGCGCCCCTCTCGCCCTGGGATTAAGATAAACATAAAAAAGAGTAATAACCAGATAGGTGATGATATTTACCGTGAAATAAAGCCCGAGGTCAGTCTGTTCCAGGAAGGCAAGCGCCGTATTTATCAAACCGGAAGCCAGGGCTAGAGATATTATGTATTTGTTGTATATCCTCAAGACAATACCTCAAGAATGATGCGGCTTTTACTCTGACTATAGCTTTCCTCTTTTATTCTAACCGGTTTTTGTAAGGCTTCACTGGATATCGTAGCGACAATAGAGGCGATGGGACTCCCCAGACAGCGGTAATACCAGATATCCTCGTAAGGAAGCCGGGGAGCACTCACCTCTACCACCACCTGAGCACCCGACATAGTCACCTTTACCGAACTGGCGATATCTAATACCCCGGTTAGAATATAGGTCGCTGCCGCCTCGATTTCTTCGGCGGTAGGTCCCGGCTTCGTTGCCAGCATATCGATATTAATGCTCCCCGGTGTGGTTACGGCAATGGCCATATCATCGGGATTAACCCCGTATCGGACGATTAACCGTCCGGGAATAGTTCCCCTGAGGCGCTGGATATTACCGTCATCCATCAGTGGTATCAGAGCCTGCGGGTGACCATCCCTCATAGCTGACGGCAAATATACCGCCTTCCCGGTAAGCCCAAGCTCTTCCAGTAAGGACGCCGTATTTTCCATACCGGTTTTGAGTATGAGCTGGCAGGCTTCGGGGGAAATATAGGGCCGGGCATTAGCCAGGGCAAGACAGGTGAAACCGATGATGATTGCCGACATCCCCACGGCAGCGATTGGCACTGAGCTTAGAATAAAGTAGGCTACAGGGGCAAAGAGGGCACCTGCCACACATAGTCCCAAACCTAACAAGCGATACGGATTACTCGTAATGTCACCCCCGCTGTGTTTCTAAACCGGTAGAAATTTCTCTGTCCCTATCTTATCCTTTAGCATATCTGAGGTCAATGTTGGTGCTTCGCCCCATCTCATCCTTTCATAGGAAGGACTAAACAATCTCAACAAAGTGTAGCTTAAAGATTATTTATAATCTCACCCCCTGTATCCCCCTCTCCTTAACAAGGCTTTGTATCAAAAGTAAGTTCCTCCATGTCACCCTGAGTGTAACGAAGGGTCTCAGGGTGGCGGGGATTATTGGTTTACCGCCAACCCCACCCTGAGATTCTTCGTCGTCTCGATAGAATCGGGACTCCTCCAGAATGACATTTGATACAAACCACCTTACTAAGGGAAGTGGGCAGGGGGATGGATTACTAACGACTCTAAACTTACCATTCTGGCGAAGCAATCCGTGTGAATCAATGTGTCATTGCGAGACCATAAAGGCGAAGCAATCTGGGTGGGGTGGGTAACGGACACCAGCACCTCCAGATTACCACCCTTCGACTCCGCTCAGGGTAAACTCCCTCGTAATGACAAAAAAGTGCTGGCAATGACAGGTGGGGGAAAACGGAGAATGAGTATCTTTGGCCTATATCTGATGATAAAGGTGGCAGGCACTACCCGGAATCAAGTATCCAGAGTAATGAATCCTCGCCGCAGGGCATACTTAACCAGCGCAGTAGGACCACGCAGATCTAATTTCGCCATTATGTGAGCGCGGTGTGTTTGCACGGTAGCGACACTGAGAACCAAAAGGTCGGCAATTGCCTGATTGGTATACCCCTCGGCAATGAGCTTCACAATCTCCCGCTCCCGGGGGGTCAGCCCATCGTAGCTTTCTTTGGCATCTCCCATATTGACCCGTTGCATGTAATCACCCAAGAGCTTTTTAGCCATAGTGGGATAGAGGAATACATCACCATGCCCGACGACTCTCAGAGCGGAAACCAATTCCGCAGAAGAGCCCCCCTTAATAAAATAGCCCGAGGCTCCGAGATCAAGAAACTTAAAGAAGTATTCGTCACCCTCGTGCATCGTCAGCACCAGGATTTTAACATCGGGATTATCCTTCTTAATCTTCTGAGTAGCCTCCGAACCATTCATAACGGGCATAGTTATGTCCATCAGGACGATATCAGGCCGTAGCTCATTCGTCTTGTTGACCGCCTCCTCACCATTCGTCGCTTCGCCCACAACTTCGATATCGGGTTGGGCTTCGAGGAGGGTGCGCAGACCTTCACGCACTAAAGCATGATCATCGGCTATTAATATTTTCATTTTGCTCAACTAACTCACCTCTTTCAACAAATATCAACAGGTTTAGCTTCGCCCGGCTTCATCTCGCCTTGTTGCAGCCAGCTCAAGGTCTGCCGGCACGCTGGCTAGAGGAATCTCTACCGTAAGGATAGTCCCTCGCCCAACCTTAGATTTGATACTAAAAGTACCACCAAGGAGGGTAGCCCTCTCCTTAATGCCCAGCAGACCCAGCGAGTGCGACCCGATTTTATAGCGAAAGGTAGACTCCACATCAAAACCTTTGCCATCATCCTCGACAATAGCCGCGATTTTGCCGGCTCCGGCTTCAAGGTGTATCCTGACATTATGTGCCTCGGCATGCCTGATAATGTTACGGATAGCTTCCTGAATAATCCGGAATAAAGTAGTTTCTACCGCCGGCTCCAGACGCCTGCCCAGTCCCTTACTATCAAAACTGACCTTAATTCCGACCGGTTCGAGGTGAGAGTGCACATATGAGCGGGTAGTCGCCACCAAGCCCAAATCATCCAGTGTCGAGGGACGCAGGTCAAGAGTCAACCTCCGCATATCTTCAAGTGCCCGAACCAGAAGAGACTTGGCATTCGCCAGTTTTTCATTGAGTTGTGAGTGTTGGGGTAAGGCCATACTCTCTATCGATTCAATGCTCATTATCAGTCCGGTCAGCGTTTGTCCGTATTCATCGTGTAGTTCCCGGGCAATCCGCCGGCGCTCATCCTCCTGGGCATTAATGACACGACCTAAAAGGTCGCCTCGTAGTTTCTCTTTTTGTCTTGCCTCCTCATAAAGGACAGAGTTTTCAATAGCCAAGCCTATATGATAGCCGATGGAGTCTAAAATCTTGAAGTCGTTCTCGGTAAATGAGCGTTCATCGGAGCCAGCTATATTCATAATGCCCAGAGTCCTCTCCTTGGATTTAAGGGGTACGCTGACAAAGCAACCAATATCATCTTTCAACACCGTATCCTCGCCCAGCATAGGACATTGAGAAACATCCTTGACCATTAGCGTCTGACCATTATGTAGCACCTGGTGGCAGGCGCAGGTAGCCACCGCAGAGCCAGCTTCCCGGCATTGGAAAGGACTTAATGAACCCAGATAACTCTTCATCTCAAGACTAGTGCCATCATCACTCCGCAGGAAAACACTGCCGGCCGTTTTTTTAGTAACTTCCAAAACCTTTTGTATCGCATTTTCCAGGACATCAGTAAGATTAAGGGACTGGCTAACTGTAACCGCCATGGAGTTAAGAGCCGACAGTTCTTCGTTACGCAGCACGAGCTCAGCCCTGGAGTCGGCTAGCTTCCGGGTCATAGTGTAGAAAGCTGCATTCAACTGCCCAATCTCATCTTGACGCCGCACCGGGATTACCGCTTTGAAATCGCCAGCGGCCACCTTTTGTGCCGCCGCCGTTAGCATTTTGATTGGTTGCACCACACCCTGCAACATTACCCACACCAGGAAAAAGGTACTGACAAGTAAGAAGGTACCCAGGAGAAGTAACTTCATCTCTAGCTGTCGCGTCGGTGCTAGAGCCTCTTCTTCTGATTGCCGAATGGCGACTCCCCAGGAGGTTGTCGTCAGGGGAGCAAAAGCCAGCACATCTCGCTGTCTCCCGACGGTACTCTCGATTTCATGGCAGCGATGGCAGGTGCCGACTATCGCCTTTCGCTGACTGATTAACTGGGCAAAACGTCCGGGATGGTCACTCAACTCGAATTGCACCGGAGGAGAACCGGGGCTGGTTCGGGCAATGACAATACCATTGCCGTCAACAATCTCAGTGTATCCTGTCTTGCCTACGGTTATCGCCGGGCTAAAAGCATTATTACTCGATTGCTCAACATCAATGACACTGGTGAGTGCCCCTATGACGGTGCCGGTACGATTGAAAACAGGAACGCTGATGAGCACTACCGGCACTTCTACTAACGGGCTGGATACCAGGCCGGAGATAGTAGGTAGCCCGGTATTCAGCATCTGCCTCACTTCAGGATACACGGACATATTCAATCCAATAATCCCGGAATTCTCCGGTTCAACCTGGCTAATTTTGCCCTGGCCGTCAAGGAGCATAATGCGTCTAGTTACAATCCCGGACTTTATCAGTTTAATTTCTACCTCGCTTACCGTTGAACTAAACTGTTCTCTGGAGGGGAGCTCTCCATTGAAATTAACACCCTGTAAATGCACCAGAACATTTTTCAGCGTCTCGTCAAGATGGTTTGCCATGACCTGTGCTAATGTCAGCCGTTCGTCAAGTATCCTTCTGGTACTCTCATTTACCGATTGTAACCCCAGTAAACTAAACAGACCGAGCCCCACCACCAACACGGTTAAGACAAGCAGAGCAATTCTTTTTTGCAGGCTTTGACCGGTAGATAACCACCTTGCAAAGCGCCCTATAGACAACATCTTTTCTTCCCTACGACTGAGCCAGACGCCCGCCTAGCATCACATCTAAGTATATAGAAGAATTATGATACTTAGAACAGTTTAAGTCAACTACACAGATAAAGGGAAGTGGAATGAAACTAGTTCAAGTCGCACATTGTCCGCTCATGGTGAGCCTGTCGAACCATAGAGCAGACCCTTCGACAAGCTCACTGAGCCGTAGTTCAGTACAAGCAGGGTGAGCGGAATTGGACAAAACAGGAGCTTCATCATTCCCCGTGGAAGAGGGTTAAAACTGGATGGGTGTCCAGGAGAGACACTTCCCCTCTGCGTAAATCCTTGCAGTAGAATAATCCAGAGTGGTTGCCACCGGGTTAGCCCGCCTCACTGATGAAGCTCTAATAAAATTTGCAGACTTTCCGGGTCTCGGGCCCGAATTATAGCTTCGGTAACGGTTATTTTGCCGTCTTTGACCAGGTCTGCCAGGGACTGCTCAAGAGTCTGCATGCCATATTCGGCGCCGCTATGGAGGTAGGACTTGATTTGATTGAGGTCATTCTGGCGGATGAGATTGTGTACAGCCGTTGTGCCTACCAGCACCTCTACGGCGGGTACCCGCCCCTGCCCATCAGCCCGGGGCAGCAGCTGCTGGAAGATAACCCCTTCCAATACCATGCTTAGCTGGTAGCGCACCATCGGCTGCCTATCGGCGGGAAAGATATCTACGATGCGCTCTACCGCCCGTATCGCCCCGCTACTGTGCACGGTACTGAGTACCAAGTGACCGGTTTCAGCTGCGGTTAAAGCGGCAGAGATGGTCTCCAAATCCCGTAATTCTCCAATGAGGATTATGTCCGGGTCCTGACGCAGGACATGGCGCAGGGCCGAAGCGAAGGAGATGGTATCAGTGCCCAGCTCCCGCTGTATTATCATACTTTGCTGGCTCCGGTGGAAGAACTCGATGGGGTCCTCGATGGTGACAATGCGCTGGCTCGTTTTTTTGTTCAAGTAATCGATCATCGCCGCCAGAGTGGTAGATTTGCCGCTGCCCGTAGGTCCGGTGACCAGAACCAGCCCCCCGGGGCAGGTGGCTAATTCCTCACACACTCCGGGTAGCCCCAGTTGCTCCAGGTTAGGGATTGTGATCGGAACAAGACGCAGGCTCAGGCTGATGGTACCCCGCTGAAAGCTGGCATTGACCCGGAAGCGTGCCAGCCCGGGTAAGATATAAGAGAAGTCTAACTCCTTATTCCGGTAGAAGGTCTGTTGAGCCTCGGACTCGGTAATAGCCTGTAGAATTCCCCCGGTATCTTCGGGGGTCAACAGAGAATAACCGGTAACAGACTGCAACTCGCCCCTGATACGCAGCATCGGTGGATGGGACGCCGCCAGGTGCAGGTCGGATGCTCCCAGGTCAAGCATTCTCTTTAAGAGCGTATTAATTTCCAAAACCATACTTTACTTTTCCCCTTTGCCCCACTGAGGGTCTTGTATCAAATGTCGTTCTGAGGAGTCCCGATTCCATCGGGACTCCTCAGAATCCAGGCGGGGGGTGGTAAAGCAATAATCCCCACCTCCCTGAGACCCTTCGTCCCGACAAGTCGGGACTCCAGGGTGACACGGATGAACTCACTTTTGATACAAAGCTCCCGATGAGCCTTAAGATAAGAGGGTCATTTACCAACTCCTTACTAAACAAACACAAATAGTTACCCGTGACGCCAGTCATGGGTAAGATAAAACCGGTCGGGCGGCTACTGTCCTCTCTCGGCCGGATTGGTGGGCACCCCTACCCTAAGAGCTTCATATTCTTTGGCCAGAGTCTGGATTTGCTCAGCAGCTTTAGTAATTTCACCGGCCAGTTTTTGCGCCTGGGGTTCCTTAGCCAGCCTCTGGATTTCCATGGACATTATTATGGTGCTGCGGGCAAGACGGCTATAAATCTCCGCCGCCTCAAAACCCTGGTTAAGGTAGGTTACAAAGAGATTGTTGAGCGCCGTCACCTCTATTACCTTTCGCTGCAGAAGCTGTGTTTGCTCAGCAACCTTCCTCTCCAGGTTAAGCCGATAGTCCCGATTCTCCAGAACCAGCCGTCTCTTCTCCAAAGCTCCGGCAACGCTGACGACCAGCTCGCCGACATTGAATGGTTTGACCAGGTAGTCCAAAGCCCCGTCTTTCAAGATATCAATGGCAATATTAACATCGGCAACGGCCGTCGACATAATTACTCCGGTGTCGGGGTAGCTTGTCCTCAGTTCATGAAAAACTTCCACCCCTGATTTGCCGGGCATTTTGATATCCAGCAGCACCAGGGCAGGGTTCCTCTGGGCAACCAGCTGCAACGCCTGGTTAGTATCGTTTGCGGTGATTACTTCATAGCCCGCCGGCTCAAGGACGCGCTGCATTAAACGGCAGATGTCAACCTCATCATCCATTACTAAAATCAGTAGCTTTGTTTCTGACATATTCTAATCCCCCTTAGTCAAAAGATAACCATTGCTGAGGTTGTTTATGAACCTCAGCTACTTTCACGGTGAACCCCTTCTGCTTCTGCCACGGGCAATTCAACAACGAAGGTAGCCCCCTGCCCTACTTCGCTCTCGGCATATATTCGGCCATCATGTGCCGTAATGATACCGTGGCAGATACTCAAGCCGAGCCCGGTGCCCTTACCCGGAGCTTTTGTGGTGAAAAAGGGGGTGAATATCCGCCACAAATTCTCCGCAGGGATGCCCGGGCCATCATCGCTCAGGGTTGTCCTGACCTTACCTCCCCTTAATTCTGTCCTGACGGTTAAGCAACCCCGGTTATGAGCTTCAGACATCGCCTGTTCGGCATTAAGAGTAATATTGAAGAACACCTGCTCTAGCTGCTGAGGGTCAGCCAGCACATCCGGTAACCCATCAGCCAGTTCCTTAAGCACCGTAATATTATTCACCTTCAATTGATAGTCACACATCTCCAGCATCTGCTTAATAATATCATTAATATTGAGGTGCTGCTGCTGTGGCACCTGAAGGCGGGCAAAAGCCAGCAGGCTGCGCACTATGGTGACAGCGCGCTGGGCATTGCGGTGGATTACCTCCACATCGGTCTGCACATCTTGAGGAATCTGTCTATTCAGCAGTAGCTCCGAGTAGCCAATAACACTCGCCAGGGGATTATTAAGCTCGTGGGCAACGCCGGCGGCCACCTCGCCAATGGAAGCCAGACGGTCAATGTGATGTTGTTGTTCTTCCCGGGCACGCTCCTCCGTCACATCATGGAAAATAAGAAGAACTTCATCTACTGCCATCGGGACTATTGGGGTAAGCAATATAATTTCTCCATTTCCCACCTTATATCTGAATTCCAGGCTGGATTGGAACTGCCGGTCAGCCATCGTCCTGGAGATTGCCTCAAGTAGTCCGTCTATAGGGAGGATATTATTAAGCAAGTCGCCTTCTACCTTTTCCCTGGCCAGGTTAAAGATTTTACCGAACGCCTGGTTGGCCAGCATTATCTTTAAGCCTTTATCTATCACCAGAATGGCATTAGGCGTGCTGGCAAGGATGCGGTCAGTCAGCTCCTTTTGTGCGTCTAATGCCTGCTCCGCCTGCTTATGATTGGTGATGTCAATATAGGTTCCCAGAATGGCTCGCCTGCCCTGATACTGGATGGAGGTTACCGATTCCATAACCCACCTGATCTCCCCATCTTTAGCAACCAGACGGTATTCATAGGGAGAGGAACGTTCTCCCCGCAACATCTTCACTGCATTTTCCCGGACCGCCGCCCTGTCTTCAGCCAGGACAACGTACTGGGGTCTCTTACCTAAGATTTCATCGGCGCTATAGCCGGTCAGTTTCGTAAGTTGGGAATTAACCAGTTGCAGCTTACCACCCTGGGTAATGTAGATGCTTATTGGTGAGCTATCCAACACGACCCGGAGCAATGCCTCTGACTGCTTGAGCTTGGTGATATCTATGACCATCCCTGAGAGGGTGTCGCCTTCAAGAGCTGCATTTAGAATGACATTTCTTGTTTCCCCCGTTTTAGTCAGTGTTTCAAGTTCGAAGCTATTTACCTTACCTTTTTCAGTAAGCTCCTCAATCAAAACCTTCCGGTCATTCTGGTTCCGGTATCTTGCCACTGCGCCACCAGCTATCGCTTCTTCAGCAGAGTCAAAGCCAAGCATCTTTACATAGGTGTCATTTACATAGAGGATATCCCCTTTAAGATTGGTTCTAAATATCCCCACCAGGGCATTATCCACCAGGTTACGGTACTTCTCCTCGGACTGACGCAGCAACTCCGCGGCGCGCTGGCGCTCGGCTTCTGCCTGCTCAAACTCAGCAACCCGCAAGCGCAAGGCTTGCAGCTCATCAATAAGCTGTTCTCTGGTTTTACCTTCGCCTGTCATCCCAGCTACCTCCTGCAACAAGCAGCAGAGCCCAAGATTGTTTTTACCCGCCTCGGTCCCCTTCAGAGAAAGATGAGTCCCCAAAAGGGACACCAGCCCATTCTAAATTGCCCCACTTTAGCTCAATACTACTATAGGTCACTATTGTTGTCAATAATTTAGACTATGGGCACACCAGTTGTTTAACTTTTGCTAATATAATCTATAATCCATTAAAATAACCTACAATTAAGCTACTCTATATGATATTTTATGTCCTTCTGGCAATCTCATGACAAAATTAGTCCATTTATTGGACAGGCAATATTGAACCTCCCTGGCGATAGTTTCTGACTAGCTGTGCCGGAGCACAGAATAATCGGAGTCCTGTATTTGACATTTGTCATCTGGCAAATTAAAATAATTGATAAAGATTATGAAAACCAGACTACAAGGGATAGAAGGTGGCTGATAGAAGATTCACCACATTCCAGGACCGGCTGGGGCAAGCCTTGGTCGAGGGAGGATTTTTAACCGCTGAGCAGCTTACCCGCGCCCGCCAGACCGCCCAGACAGAGGGGAAGAGGCTAACTGATATCTTACAAGAGCAGCGGCTTATCTCCCGGGATGTTCTGACCACTGCCCTGAGCTTCCAGCTCAAAGTACCCATTGTCAATCTGAAACAGGTGAAGATAGATGAGAAGGCAGTGGCACTTGTCCCCGAGGAGTTCGCCCGTGAGCACGAGGTCTTACCTTTCGGCTTGGGCGCCGGTGGAGAGCTTCTCCTGGCTATGGAAAGCCCTAACGACTTTGAGCTTATCAATACTCTTTCAGCGATGACCCGACGGTCAATAAGACCATCCCTACCACTGGATACCAAAATCAGGGATATGCTTGATGTCGTTTACAAGCCCGGCTCGCAGATTTCGGAACAGCTTACTCAAACCCTGCAGCCAATCACTGAGACGACTCCGGCAAGGGCTGCACCCACCGCTTCTTCGGTGATATTAGCCGGCGTAGCCGATGCACCAGTAGTGCGTGCTGTCGAGATGCTCACCCTGCAAGCCGTGAAGAGCCGGGCTTCGGATATCCACATTGTACCTACGGTGGATTCGTCCAAGGTGATTTACCGTATTGACGGCGTATTACAAACTATTCATACTATCCCTCTGGGAGTGCACCAGAATATGATATCCCGGATAAAAGTAATGGCTAACATGGATATTACCGAAAGGAGACGCCCGCAGGACGGCGCCTTCAGCATGACCTTTGGCGAGAGGGAGGTCAACTTCCGTGTTGCTGTCGCTGATACCTCTTATGGCGAGATGATGGTCATCCGGGTGCTGGATAAAAGCCGCATTACCTTTGATGTAGGGGAACTGGGACTAACCGGATCCCCACGCCAGGCATATGATAGACTACTTAAGTATCCACTGGGCATGATAACCGTCAGCGGTCCCACCGGATCAGGCAAAACGACTACACTGTATGCCTCTATATTCGCTTTAGCTAATGGGCAACGCAACATCATGACCATCGAGGATCCTGTAGAATACCGCTTCGATAACATCAGTCAAATCGAGACCAATAAGGCTGCCGGTATTGACTTTGCCACTGGATTACGGGCGATTATGCGTATGGACCCGGACATTATCCTGGTCGGCGAAGTACGGGATAAAGAAACCGCCCAAACCGCTTTCCAGGCGGCTAACACCGGGCATCTGGTGCTTTCCTCGGTACACGCTAACGATTCTGCCAGCACGATAACTCGCTTCATTGACCTCGGCGTTGAGCCGTTTGTCGTTTCCACCGGACTCATCGGCGTCGTCGCTCAGCGCCTGATTCGCAAGATTTGCCCCAACTGTAAGACACTGACTACCCCGACGGCGACTGAAGCCTTAGCTTACGAAGCAGAGATGCAAGAACCGGCCACCGAGTTCTATGCCGGTCAGGGTTGTAACGCTTGCTCCTTTACCGGCTTTCTGGGCAGAATCGGGGTATTTGAAGTGCTGGTGTTAACCGAGGACATACGGAGCTTGATTATTCGGCGGACTACTGCCCCTGAGATAAAGGCACAGGCAGTGAAACAGGGGATGGTCACCATGCGCCGCGACGGGATGCTCAAGGTCAAGGAAGGCTTGACCACCCCGGGTGAAATACTGCGTAGTGTTTTCACCACAGATTAGGAGAGAGTGTTTATTAAAGGGGACAGGACAAAGTAGTGGCAAGCCGCCTGCATCGGGGGTCGGTGGTAACCACCTACGGCGGGAGTCGGTGGCAAGCTAAATGCAAACTTTAGAAAAAGATAAAAATGGTTATTAAGTATATAGCCTATAACGAGAGTGGCGAGCGGGTGAGCGGGACTTTAGAGATTGAGTCCACGGAAAGAGCACAAGAAGCCCTATCGGCGGCTAACCTTATCGTCCTTAGTCTCAAAAAACAGCTCAGAGTACCTTCTCTGGCTGAGGCTATACCCACCTTATTCGGGGTCAAACAGGCAGATGTCATCACCTTTACTCGTGAGATTACTTCACTCCTCGAATCAGGGATTTCCCTCCTGCCCTCCCTGAGGGTACTTCACGAACTGACCGAGAAAAAGGCTTTTAAAGATGCCATTCGTGCTTTGATGCGAGAGGTCGAGCAAGGCAACTCCTTCTCCATGGCTTGCTCCAAACAACCTGCCATTTTTTCCGCCTTCTACGTTCGCCTGGTTCAGGTAGCCGAAGAAACCGGAGAACTGCCGAAGATTCTCCGTGAGATAGTGGCTAACATGGAAAGGCAAAAAGCTCTCATTGGCAAAATCAAGAAGGCACTAACCTATCCAGCCCTTGTGCTGCTAGTAGGCTTAGTGGCAGCGTTCGTACTTACTACCGTCGCCCTGCCGGCGCTGACTAAACTCCTGGCAGAATATAAAGCTGATATGCCCCTGGCTACCCGTATATTGATTCAACTGGGTGACTGGAGCAAGGCTTATGGCACTTATATCATGATCGCTATTGCCGCCTTGTCCCTGTTCGGCTGGCTCCACATTAAGACACCATCAGGGAGAAAAAGATGGCATGGATTTACTCTCAAGATACCAGTTGTCGGCCGGGTACTTCATCATAGTCAAATGGCACGTTTGTGTTCCAGCCTGGCCACACTACTGGGCGGGGGTCTACCGACCGCCGAGGCGATAAAACTGAGCATTGAAGCTACCGACAACAGCGTTTTTCAAGAGGGACTGACCGCAGTCTACGGAGAAGTGCTAACCGGAAGCCGGCTTGAGCCCGCCATCGCGAAGCAGAAGGTGTTTCCACGCCTG
>Ga0082335_1003506_pt1 | contig 25681 bp, 18 predicted proteins | sample Subgrocontami58m_FD_72375 | JGI IMG/M metagenome (GOLD analysis project Ga0082335, IMG submission 72375) | Subsurface groundwater microbial communities from S. Glens Falls, New York, USA - GMW37 contaminated, 5.8 m (SPADES assembly) (version 2) ...
TCAGCCCTCGCCCGCGGCCGTTCCGATGCCGGTCCAGGAATTCCTTGAGGCTCGTGCGGGAACGAAAGATCGTGCCGAATTTGACCGGCAGGACCGGCGACGCGCCCATGATCCGCTCCACCACCTCCTCATGCAGATAGGCTCGGGGCCCCACCCAGGACAAGGTCTGGAGGTTCTGATCGCAAAATTCACCGGGGTCCACCTCCCCGATTACCGCCACCACTCCAGCGTCTTCCAGCGCCGTCACCGGATAGCGCTCGTCCACGCCGCGCAGGTCCTGCTCAGCCGGCCCCGTTACGACGGGGAGACCTTCCGGCCGGGCCAGGCAATAGAGATAGATGCCGAGGCTTGAGGGCTCGGTATGCGAATCGGTCATTTGCGGATCTCCTTCAGCGCCGTCTCAAAATGCCGTGGCTGGATGATTAAGGGGCGAGAGACCGAATGTTCTTTCTTCCCGCCACGCGTTTCCTCCACTCGTTCCCGAATGGCGTTCAAGGCCGCGTGGTGACAGATGGCGCTGAGGTCGGCGCCCGTCATGCCGTCCGTGTTGGCCGCGATGGTTTCCAGATGCACCTCTTGGGACACGGGCTTGCTACGTGTCTGTATGCGCAGAATCGCCAGGCGTTCCTGCTCATCGGGGAGCGGGATCTTCACCACCACGTCGAAGCGGCCCGGGCGCAGCAAGGCGGGGTCGACGATGTCCGGCCGATTCGTAGCGGCCAGGACCAGCACGCCGGTCAGTTTCTCGATCCCGTCCATCTCTGCCAGGAACTGGCCCACGACCCGCTCGCTGACATGCGCATCCGACGCGCCGCCTCCGCGTCTCGGGACGAGCGCGTCGATCTCGTCGAAAAACACGAGGCACGGCGCCGCTTGCTTCGCCTTGCGAAAGACCTCGCGCACGGCGCGCTCCGACTCGCCGACGTACTTCGACAGCAAGGCCGGCCCCTTGACCGAGATAAAATTGACCTGAATCGCGCTGGCCGCCGCCTGGGCGAGCAGCGTCTTGCCGCAGCCTGGAGGCCCGGAGAGGAGTATCCCCTTGAGTGGCCTCACCCCGGCCTCGTCAAACAAATCACCATATTGCAGGGGCCACTCCAATGTCTCGCGCAGCATATGTTTCGCCCGCTCGAGCCCGCCCACATCCTCCCAGGTGGTGGAGGGCACCTCGACAAACACCTCGCGCAGGGCGGATGGCTCCACATCGCGCAGGGCGGCCAGGAAATCCTCCTTGCACAGTTCGAGCTTCATCAGGGAGTCGTACGGAAGCGTGGCTTGGGCAAAGTCAATCTCCGGGAATATCCGCCGCACGCAAATCATGGCAGCCTCGCGACAGAGCGCTTCCAGGTCGGCCCCCACGAACCCATGCGTGATGCCGGCCAGTTGCTCCAGATCCACGTCCTTGGCCAAGGGCATGCCGCGGCTGTGAATTTCCAGGATCTCCAGCCGGCCGTGACGGTCTGGAATCGGGATAACGATCTCGCGGTCGAACCGCCCCGGCCGGCGCAGGGCCGGATCAAGCGCGTTCGGAAGATTGGTGGCGGCGATGACGATGACGTGCTCGCGCGTCTTGAGACCATCCATGAGACTGAGAAGCTGGGCTACCACCCGCCGTTCGACCTGGTGTTCGCCGCCCAGCTCTTCCCGCTTCGGGGCGATCGCATCGATCTCGTCAATGAAAATGATGCTCGGAGCCTGTTTCGTCGCCTCGTCGAAGAGCTTGCGTAAGTGGCCCTCCGACTCGCCGTAAAACTTCTGCATGATCTCGGGCCCACTGATCGAGAAAAAGCGCACGTCCGTTTCATGCGCGACCGCCCGCGCAATGAGGGTTTTGCCGCAGCCGGGAGGACCGTAGAGCAGAACCCCCTTGGGCGCGTCGATGCCGAGCCGGGCAAACACCTCCGGATAACGCAACGGCAGTTCGATGATCTCGCGGACGCGCCGGACTTCCCGCCGAAGTCCGCCGATGTCCTCGTAGGAGAGGGTCGGCCGCCCGACCGGATGCCCTCCGGGCTCCGCGCGCACGGGCCCCACTGTCAGCAGCGTTGTCGGCGCGATGAGGACCGGCCCTTTGGGCACCGTCTCCCGCACGAGAAAGTCCAGGTAGCGGCTCCCGAACAAGGTGCCCCGTATCCGATCTCCTTCCACCACCGGCAGACCATCCAGCCGGGTGCCGATGTACTGGAGATCGCGATCGGAGGGAACAGGGACGGTGGGTGACAGCACGATCCGCTGTGCGGGCTGGGCGGCCACTTTGCGCACCGTCACGAGCTCGTCCAATGCCACCCCCGCATTGCCTCGCGACAGCCCATCCAGTTGGACCGCGGCTCCCTCTCGGGCGTCCTTGTACGCCGGCATCACCTTGCAGACCGTGCGGCGCTTCCCGACAATCTCCACGATGCCGCCGAGCTCGGCCCCCAAGGCCTTGATATCGGCCGGGTCCATCCTCGCCAGCGCCCGTCCCACATCCTTGCCCAGCCCCTCGGTCACTTTCAGGCGCAATGTCCCGTCTGCCAGTTTTTCCATTCTTATTCCAATTTGCAATAGAAACGTAAATGATTGCATTCGTAGGGTGGGTTAGACGCATAGCGTCGTAACCCACCATTTACGCCATTTCAACCGCCAATTGGTGGGTTACGGCCTTCGGCCTAACCCACCCTACAAAATCCTGTTTTTAATGCGAATCGGAATTAGCCCCTCGCCACTTCCTTGATAAGTCGAATCTCCAGGATGCCGTTGCGGCACGTAAAACTCATCTTGTCGGATGAAAAACTGGCCGGCAGCAGCACCTCTTTTCTGTATTTCTTCTTTCCTCTCTCCGCGACAAGGATCAGGATGTCGTCATGCAGCTCAAGTTGCACATCTTCCTGCATGATTCCCGGCACTTCGGCAACGATCATCGTGTGATCGCGTTCGTCGAACACATCGACCATCGGCTCTCCGATTTCGTGAACCTCCACCCGCCCGCCCTCATCATCTCGCCGAATGTTCCCGAACGGCTCAACCTTGACTCCTTTTTCACCCAGGCCAGACTTGACCGAGAAACCGTAGACCCCCTTGAGCCGTTGGTCCGAGCCCACGTTGAATTCGCCGGTCTTGGTCATCACGCCTCCCGCCTGTTCGGCTTGCTCCGCCAGTTTTCCCAACTGCTCGATCAGGGTGCCGAGTCCTGCGAAAAACCCGCCGCTGCCGGATGACTCAGGCCCGGGTTTCGGCTTCCCGAACTGCGCCCCCAGCCTGCGCCCGATTTCATCGAGGCGATGTTTCCCCTCTGCAAATTCCTTCGAGCGCTTTTTGCTGACCATGTCATTTTCTCCTGTGTAAACGGCGGAATGCCGCGCTTCAGTGTTCAGCGTTCGACAGATTTGTATCGACCCCTCTGAACCGGGTCGAGGAAATCTCGTACGCCTTCAGCTTGCTATGGATCGTCTTGTAATCAATGTGGAGCAGCCGGGCGGCCTGCGCCTTGTTGCCTTTGGTCAATTCCAAAGCCTGCAAGAGAATCGCACACTCCACTTGAGCGGTCACCCGTCCAACCAACTCCTTGAGCGGCGGGCTGGCCCCAGACGCCAAGAGCGCCGCAGGGTCCAAGCGCGGATACGCTAGGGAACCGCCGTCTTCGGGAAGAAGCTGCTCCGGTTGGTCGGGCCCGATACTCTCCGACGGACTGCGGCGTCCGTCGAGCATGCCGAGCAATTCTGACGAAATCATTTCCTCGGGGTCATCGCAAAGCAACACCGCCCGCCGCAACTGGTTGCGCAATTCGCGAGCGTTGCCGGGCCAGTCATACCGTTGGATGAGCCCCCAGGCAGAGTGCGACAGGCCACCCACCTGCTTGCTCAACTCCCTGTTCGCATCGGCTATGAACCGATTGACCAGAAACGGAAGATCCTCTTTTCGCTCACGCAACGGCGCGAGGCAGATCGTGAATTCCGCGAGCCGGTGATAGAGGTCCCGGCGAAACGCCTGCTGACCCACCATGGCCGGCAGATCCATATTGGTTGCCGCTACCACCCGAAAATCCACATCCCGCTCGTTCGTGCTCCCGATGCGATGGATTTTCCGCTCCTCGAGAACCCTGAGCAGCTTCCCCTGCATCGCCAAGGGCAAGTTGCCGATTTCATCCAGAAAGATAGTCCCTTCGCCGGCCAACTCGAAAGCCCCTGCCTTGGCGTGATGCGCCCCGGTGAATGCCCCTTTCTCGTGCCCTAACAACTCGCTCTCGATCAGCGACTCCGGAATGGCGCCGCAGTCCACCGCCACGAACGGTTTGGCGGCCCGCGGGCTCGCGGCATGGATCGCCCGCGCCACCAGATCTTTCCCCGTCCCAGTCTCGCCCGTCACCAGGACCGAGAAATTCGTCGACGCCACTTGCTCCATCTCCCTCAGGATGTGCCGAACGGCCGCGCTCGTCCCCATCGAGTCCAACAAGGAGCCGGCCTGCCGCGGCAGATCGAGAATTTGCCGAAGCTGCCGCCGCGACGCCTTTTCCTCGAGGGCACGGCGCACGGTGAGGACGATATCCTCATTGATGAAGGGCTTGGCCACATAGTCGTAGGCCCCCGCCCGCATCGCGCGAACGGCATCATGGGTTTTGCCGTAAGCGGTGACCATAATCACGGGCACCGTTTTATCGTGCGCTTTGGCCCGTGTCAGGACCTCGAAGCCGTCCATGTCCGGCAGACGGACATCAAGGAGCATCACGTCGGGCCTCTCTTGCCGGAAGCAGGCCAGCGCCTCTTCTCCGTTCGTCGCCATCACCGGCTCGAACCCCGCCTGCTGGATGAGATTGGACAGGACCCAGCGGGCCTCCTCCAGGTCATCCACAATGAGAACTTTGGCTGGAGCGCAGGGTGTGGAGTTCATGGGTGCCTTCCTTTGTCGTCGTTGCGCGGGCCGTTTCGCATTCATCATTCCACTTTTGCCTGCCTTTCCCGGAGCGAGGGGAGAAGGTGCCTCACCAGAATGTCCGCATCCAGAAGCGGCTCCACCGAATGGGCCATGCCCACGAACAGCAGTCCGATCTCACCGGTCGAGAGCGTGGCGTTGATCCGCCCTGCGATGAACCGATCGCGCCCAGAAAGAAGTTCTCGGCTTTGATCCTCCCGCTGGTTCTCATGGCCCTGCTTCCCGCCGCCTAACGCGCCTCGGTGAAACTGATACTCGCGAAGAAGCAGATCAGCGTCTTCGGTGCCCATCAGCCGGGCGCCTTGTTCCATGAGTTCGACGAGGAGCTGATGATTCTGGCCCCCTCGGGCGGCGACCTCCTTGACGATGTCCGCTTCCTTCCCGCAAAGGGGTAACCCGTCCTGATACAGGCGGACGCTCGCATAGGGCAGCTCCAGCGCCGCGATCATCCGGCGAATCCCGCTCCAGACCTCGTCAATCGACTTGAGATGCTCGGTCCACTTTTCATGGCCATAGCGGGTGACGTACTCCTGCTTGATCTGCTCAAGCAGCGACCCCATATCCTGTTCGGTATGAATAATCGGAATCACGATGAGCGTGCGCATAAGTGGGCCGGGACTACGAGATTCGAGTGTGTACGCGGAGCAGCCCGCCCACCAATGGTAAGGTAGGTAGTCAGCGGCGGGTATCGGTGAAAACCTTATATTGGGCTGCGAAAAACCTTAGCAACCTCAGTACGGGGTTGGGCCCTTCGTTGCACTGAGAGATCAGCAACAACTGCGCCATGCATGTGGCGCTGGGACCCCAGCAATTAGTCGCGAGTAAAAACAATGCGTTAAAGGAGAAAGCTACCGCTGAAAGGAAGTTCAAGATGGCCGAATAGGGGAATCATTACTATGGAGCGGACTCCAGATGTGTGGAGACAGATGCGTGGAGCCTTGTCCTATAGGCAACGCCGCATGGCCCGTCGCGAACCGCGTACCACGAGGCACGTACCACGTACCACGGCTTTTACTTGTCGCTGCTCACCAGCCCGACGCGGATTGCAAAGCGCACGAGCCCGGCGACGTCGTGAATGTCGAGGCGCTCCATGATTTGGGTGCGGTGAGCGTCCACCGTTTTTACGCTCAAGCCGAGCCGGGAGCCGATGTCCTTGGTGTTGTGTCCTTCGGCGATCAACTGCAGGATTTCGCGCTGACGCGGCGTCAGCATGCCGAGCGGACCCTCAACCGCGCCGCCATGCATGTAGCGTTGCATCACCAGCCTGGAGATCTGCGGGCTCAGGTAACCCTCACCGCGCAATACCGCAGTGATCGCCATCTCGAGTTCGGGGACCGCCGCATCCTTGAGCAGGTAGCCCGCGGCGCCGGCCTTGAGCGCCTCCAGCACATAGTCTTCCGCCGTGTGCATGGACAAAATGATCACGCGTACTTGGGGAAATTCGCGCGTCATCCGCGCGGTCGCCTCCAACCCGTTCAGCGTTTTCATCGCGATGTCCATCAGCACGAGGTCTGGGTCGTGCGCCTTGACCATTTCAAGCGCCTGATTGCCGTCGGCCGCCTCGGCCACCACCGTGACGCCGTCAAGCGACTCGCACAGCGTGCGGATGCCGGCGCGCACGAGCGCGTGATCGTCGGCGAGCACGATGCGGATCGGTTTCATGCCGTATCTACTGTAGCTTGCGCCGCTTGAAGTGGAAACGTCGCGCGCACCGTAGTGCCCGCACCGGGAGCCGTGCTGATTTCGATGCGGCCATCGGCGAGCACCGCGCGCTCTTCCATACTGAGCAGCCCGATGCTGCCGCCGCCCACAGCGCGTTGATGTGCCTCCGCCAGATCGAAACCCTTGCCGTCGTCGCGCACCGTAAGTTTCAGCCCATCGCCATCGACCGCAAGCTCGATCCAGACGTTGCGTGCGCCGGCGTGGCGCAGGATGTTGGTCAGCGCTTCCTGCATGATGCGAAAGCAGACTATTTCGATCGCCGGCGGCGTGTTGGGCGGCACGGTTGGCGCGCTGAAGTGCAGAGCCAGCTTGACTGGCGCCAGCTGCCGCTTCGCGTCGGCGCGTAATGCGACGGCCAGCCCCAACTCGTCCAACTGCGGTGGCCGCAGATCGAGCAACAACGTGCGCACCTGCTGGAGTGCCGCGTCGGCGATCTGCTCGCATTCCTCGATTTGCAACGCGACCAGCGCCGCAGCGGGTTGGCGCTCGATTGCCTGCAGGTTGATCTTGAGCGCGGTCAACACCTGACCGACCTGGTCGTGCAGTTCGCGCGCGAGCCGCCTGCGCTCATCTTCCTGGACTTCGAGCAGCTTGCGCGAGATGGTCTGCAGCCGCACGGCATAGTCGTGCAATTTCCTTTCGGCTTGTTTACGCTCGGTGATATCGCGCAGGATGGCTGCGGTGCCGATGATGTTGCCACGGTCGTCCTTGATTGGCGCCCCGCTGATCGAGACATCGACGCGGCGTCCATCCTTGGCGATGCGCACTGTTTCGATGTTCTGCACTGTTTGACCCGCCTTGATCAGATTGCGCCACTCAGCGGCCTCTTGCCGCAGCTCAGGTGGAATGATTTCGACCGGATTACGGCCGATGACCTCAGCCGCCGTATAGCCCAGGATGCGCTCGGCTGTGGGATTCCACGACGTGACCGTGCTGTCGAGCGCGCGGCCGATGATGGCGTCGTTCGAATTTTCGACAATCGCGGCGAGCCTTGCTTGCGCTTCTTCCGCGCGTTTGCGCTCGGAGATGTCGCGGAGTAACGACGCGGTGCCGATGACGCGACCGCTGTTGTCCCGGATCGAGGATGTGCTGAGTGCGATATCGATGCGGCGCCCATCCTTGGTGATGCGCACCGATTCATAATTCGGCACCGGCTGGCCCGCGCTAAGCAGCTTGCGACGCTCAGCGATCTGTTGCCTCACCTGGGGCGGATAGATTTCGACCAGATCACGGCCCATGACCTCCGCCGCCGTGTAGCCCAGGATGCGCTCGGCTGCGGCGTTCCACGATGTGATCGTGCGATCGAGCGCGCGGCCGATGATGGCATCGCTGGAATGTTCCACAATCGCCGCGAGCCTTGCTTGCGTTTCCTCCGCGCGCTTGCGCTCGGCAATGTCGCGCTGCAGCCCGCGATGGGCCTGCTCCAACTGCCGCACTTTGTCTTCCAGCTTGCGGGCTAGCGACTCGTTGTGCTGCTTGAGGTAAACCGTTTTATCCGCCACGGCCGCCGGATCACCGCGCTTGCACGTCTCCAGGACCTCCCGGATGACTTTGATCAAATCCTCGGGGTTCCCCGTGTTAACGACGAACCGCTCGGCGCCAAGCTCGAGCGCGAATTCCCGGTTCCGATCGTCGGTGTAGGTCCCGGTGTAACAGATGAGCGGGATCTGCTTCAGGCGCGCGTCGCTCTTCCACTCCCAACACAACGAGAACCCGTCCATCACCGGCATCAGGATGTCTGTGACGATCAGGTCAGGCGGACTCTGCCGCGCCTTTTGCAGCGCCTCGGCCCCATTGCCGGCCGTGGCGACCCGGTAGCCAAGACCCTTCAGTATTTCCTGCAGTAGGAAGCGATTGGTCTGGCTGTCGTCCGCGACGAGAATCATGGCAGGGAGCACGCGCCCGAGACCCGGGCTTTCACGGCGATGTTGCGCATCTCCGCCGTGCGATTGCTTGCGATAATTTGCCGAACCCGTGCGCATGTGACCCACCTCAACTTTCTGTATCAGTTGGCGTGGAAAAAAGAACTCCGCCGAAGTTGCGTTTATCGCAGTATTCAGCCCGATCACATCGGCGGAGGCAGCCTGCTTGGTTTGCAGCAGGGACAGAAACCGGCGGCCGGCAGCGCTTGCTCACGATTGCTTGCGCCGGCGCGCCACGAATCCCATCAACCCAAGACCCGCCAGCATCATCGCGTAGGTCTCGGGTTCGGGAACCGCGAGAACGGTCGGCAACCCGGTGGCGGTCTTCACTGCAAAGTCACCGTTCCAGTCCTTCGCGATCACGACACCCTCGATATAGCCGGAGCTGGAAGTGATGACCGCGTTCGGAGCGAGAATGCTCGCATCCAGACCGGTGTTGGCGAGATTCACCTGCGTCGCGTCCTTGAAGTTGAACAGCACCTTGTCGCCAAAGGGGGCGAACGGAGTGCTGCCATCGAGGCTGGCCAGTTGGGCAAAGGCGCCGGTCACATTCACCAGTATCGTCGAGGTGATCGGAACGCTGTTGACCACGATCTGGTTGCGCGTCTGCAGGTCGGTTCCGCTGATGCTGAAGACCTGCAGGCTGCTGCTGCCGTCGCCGGTAAAGGTCACTCCCTGGGGATTGATGCCGGCGCTTAACGCCGTGGCGCCATTCACGGTATAGCCGGCCAATGCCGCAGAGGCGCTACCCGCCTGGCTGAACAGAGACGCGAAATTAACCGGGCTGGGCGTCGGAACCGTGACTGCTCCGCCGGTGTAATTGACCAGCGCGCCGCTCAGCACGCCGCCATAGTAAGCTTGGGCAGGATTGGTAATCAATGTGCCGACCGCGCCATTGCTGTAAGTCAGATTGCCGCCGACCACCAGTCCATAACCCCCGGCACCACCGTATGGCGTGGACAACAGATCGACGCCGTAGTTGAACAACGTCGCATTGCCGCCAACGGCGAGTACGCCCTGGACTTCACTGAACTGAGACTGGAAATTATTCTGGATCAGGGCATTGAGGCCATCGTACGGGGTCGCCGCATGAGCGGCAGTCGACGTAAGCGCCGTCCCCATCATAATCGCACCGAACAATCCTAATTTTTTCATTTTGCCCCCTGTTCAAAAAACCGAATCATTGCTGTTCTTCATCAGCGTGGACTGAGGCGTTACCGACAGCGACAGAATCATGTGATCACTCCGCAGTTCTCTCGTAGGCATAGTTCGCGCTCGCCCACTGCTGCGAAGCGGTTCTGTCCGTTCTCGCACCGCGGCGGTTCAGTCTGATCACGTCGGCGGAGGCGGCTTGCTTCGTTTGCAGCAAGGTCAGAAACGCGTCCGCAGGCAGCGGCCTGCTGTAGTGGTAGCCCTGGTATTCGTCGCAATGCAGCCCCGCCAGAAAATACAATTGCTGCTCGGTTTCAACGCCTTCGGCGATAGTTTTCAAATTCAGGCTCCCCGCCAGCGCGATCACTGCGCGCACGATCGCCGCGTCATCGGCGTTCTGATGCAGTTCGCGTACGAACGACTGGTCGACTTTGAGCTTATGTACCGGGAAGCGCTTCAGGTACGAGAGGCTTGAATAGCCAGTGCCGAAGTCGTCCACCGAGAGGACAACTCCGATGTCGTCCAGTTGCTGCAGCGTGGCGATAGTCTGCTCGGGGCGGTGCATGATCATGCTCTCGGTGATTTCAAGCTCGAGATACTCCGGCGGCAAGCCGGTGTCGGCGAGCGTACGCTTGATCATTTCGACCAGGTCATTTTGGCGGAACTGGCGTGCCGACAGGTTGACCGCCACGGCCAGCGGATGGCCCTGGCTGCGCCAAGCAGCAGCCTGCTTACACGCGTGTTGCAGCACCCATTCGCCGATCGACACGATCAATCCGATGTCCTCCGCCACCGGGATGAAATCAGCCGGCGATACCAACCCGAGTTCGGGATTGCGCCAGCGCAGCAGGGCCTCGGCGCCGGTAATAGCGCCGCTCGGGATATCGACTTTCGGCTGGTAATTCAGCAGCAACTCATCGCGCTCGAGCGCGCGCCGCAGCTTGCTTTCCATGCCGAGGCTCGCGCCGCTGTGCTGATATTTCTCGGGGGCGTAGAGCTGCACGGTATTGCGGCCTTCCTGTTTGGCCTGGTACATCGCGAGTTCGGCGCGCTCGATCAGTTTCTCGACACCTTCGGCGTCGGCCGGGCAAAAGGCGACGCCAATGCTGGCGGTGACAAAAATTTCCTGGCCCTCGAGCATGTGCGGTTCAGCCATCGCTTCCACGATCTTCTCGGCGACACGCGTCGCGTGCGCCTTCTCGGTGACGCTTTCGAGTATCACCACGAACTCGTCGCCCCCGAGCCGCGCGATGGTGTCCACCTCGCGCAAGCGGTCGCGCAGGCGCGCCGTCACTGCCTGCAACACCTTGTCGCCGGCATTGTGTCCCAGCGTCTCGTTGACCTGTTTGAACCGATCGAGGTCCAGCAGCAGCAACGCCGTCATCGCATCAAGCCGCTTGTCGCGCGCAATGGCAAGCGTCAACCGGTCGTTGAACAGCCGGCGATTGGGCAGTCCGGTTACGACGTCGTACTGCGCAAGGTATTCGATACGTTCCTGCGATTGCCTGCGTTCCGAAATATCGGTGATGGTACCGTCGATGCGCAGCAGTTTGCCCGCGGCATTCCGGACCACGTGTACTCGATTTTCCACCACGCGCACGTCCCCATCCGCGCGCATGATCCGGAACTCGTGAGTCAGGCTGTCGTCCCGCAGCACTTTCCGCAGGCTACTGCGAACCTGTGCGCGATCGTCGCGATGAATCATTCTGCGCCACAGCCAGTTATCGGCGAGGAAGTCTTTGACCGGTCGCTTGGCCAGCCTGGCCACGGCGGCATTGATGTAGAGTATGCGTCCGTTGCGCGGATCCATCGACCACACGACCTCCTGCAACTCGCCGAGTATGCTGTTCAGCTTCTGTTCATTGGTGCTTGTCTCGTCGAGCGCGTGTTTGCGCTCGATCACCCGCCCCAGTTGCGAGCCGATGGTGGCGATGGCCGCCATGAAATCCACATCCGGCGGACGCATCTCGAGGGCACAGAATTCGAGAAAAGCCGCGACCTTTCCGTTCACAATCACGGGAAAAGCAAATGCCGTGTGCAAGCCGGCTTGCGCTGCGGCCAGCAGGCGCTCGCCGGTCGAAATGGCCGCAATATCTTCGATCCAGATCGGCCGCCGTTCGCGCAACGCCTTGGCCACGAAGTGGCCGGAATGCGGGTCGACACCCGGCCGCTCCGAGCGGCGGATGAAATCCGCGAACGGTACCGGGTCATGACAATGCCAGATCGACCGCTGCGGCGTGCCGGGCGGCTGCCCCGGCGCAACGATGGCGACGCGCCCCAGCGTCCATTGCCCGTAATCGCAGATGCGCTTGAGGCAGGCTTGCAGCGCCGCCTCGGGGGTAGCGGCTTCATTGGTGGCACGCGCCAGCGCTTCCAGCAGATTCACAAGCCGTACCTTGTGTTGCAGTTCGCGCTCGGCGTGTTTGCGCTTGCTGATATCGCGGACGATGAGCGCAGCGCCTGCTACGATGCCGCGTTCATCCCGCAGAGGGGAAAGGCTCAACGACACGTCGATGCGACGTCCGCCCTTGACCATGCTCATCATCTCAAAATCGAGCAACGCGTTGCCTTGCGCGAGCACCTCGCGGTTGCGGGCTGCCTCCTCTTCGCGTTCGGGCGGGACGATCAGCGCGGAAATGTCCTGGCCGATCACCTCGCTCGCGGCATAGCCGAACAAGCGCTCGGCGCCAGCGTTCCAGGACAGAATCCTGTGGTTGAGATCACGACCAATGATCGCATCCTGCGAGCATTCGACTATCGCGGCGAGGTTCACGCGCCCGGCATCCCCCTGCACGCTCGCGGCATTGCGGCGGGTATCCATTACCCGTCGCTTAGGCCTGCGCCGAAGGTAATTGGCCGAACTTTACGGAACGGATCTCGGTGATCGGCAGCGTGGTGATGTCACGCAGCTTTTCGTAGCGCTCGGAACTGAGATCGATGAGCGTTCCGAGCTGGGAGTACGACGACACCACGAAATGTTCCTGGTTGCCATCGCCGCGCCGGGTAATGCCGTATTCGATGCGCTTGCGTTCCTCGGCCGACAGCTTGCTGACGAGGTTCTTGGTCGCCCAGACCGCGCCGTAACGGGCGAAATCACTGAGCCGGGCGGCATGATTGATCGTGTCCCCGAGTACCGCGATTTCAACGCTGGTGGCGGATTGAAAAGTTCCAAGCCACTCCTGCCCTTCGTGCAGCCCCGTATTCAGATAAAGCTCGTTGAGCCAGTTCTTGCGCAGCTGCCAGCCTTTGCTGATTTTCCGCATCTCCAGCTTCAGCTCCTGCGCGCAGGCCAGCGAGTTGAAGATGTAGTTGCTGTCCGGCTGCGGAAAGAAGTAATAGACCATGCCGTCGCCGACGTGCTTGCCGTAAGTGCCGTAGTATTTTCTGAACACCGGCGCCATCGCCGACCAGATTTCGTTGATCAGCTCGAAATACTCTTCGGGCGGAAGCTCGGAGCAGATCTTCACCGAACCCTGCAGGTCCGCAACCAATACCGCCAGCGGGGTCAGCACGGGCAGCCGTTTGCGCAGCAGGTTGCGGATGACAATATCGCGACGCGAGAGAAACTCCAGCAGGCCTGGATCGGCCTGCCCGGCCGGGACGTGCACCACCAGTATGCCTTCCCTGAAGTAGATGCCGTACACCAGCCATGACTCGGAACCGCCGGCAGGGTTCTGCAACACATAAGGAACTTCGGCGACGGTCGGGCCCGTCACGACATCGGACTGGTCATACAGTTCATCGATCAGCGCCGCCTGTTGCCGGTCCAGTCCGGCCAGGGTTTGATGCAGGGCATCCTTGGACAGGCGCGATTTTGCAAACGAAAGATGCAGCCGCAGCAACTGGTTGCGGGTGGTGGCAGAACGGCCAGCCGACGGATCAAGCAGCATCAGGAACACATTGCGGGACTCGCTGCCCGGTGGCGGCTTCTCGAATCCCAGGATATCTTTGCGGGCTGGTTCGTTGTACCAGGTCAACTCAAACAGGTAATTGACCATATAGGCAGCGTGCGGCAAGTCATCAAGCGTCACCCGCAGGGAGCGTTCTTCAGTGACGGATGATCCTTCAGTCGATTCGACTTCCCGCAGCGCTTGATCGAATCGTTCTTCCGACCCCGGTCCCTGTTTCATTCCGATACGCGCAACAATCTCAGCCATGGTCAATCCCTCACTTTTCATGCGACGCACTATTTCGATTTTCTCCAGCGCCGAATCGGGGAAGTAGCCGAGCATCTTGGCATCCCCTTCGGCCGCGGTAGCCTGTCTAACCAGTGGTTTAGACAATAGTCCAAGCTTTATGTAATTATTCAAGGTTGCCCTTGAAATCCCTGTTTTAGCAAGGATATCTTTGCTGGAAATCACAAATTTCTCTTTATAATTATACAGTTGTGTAAATATAATTAGACTGTATAATCCATAGATTAGACACGTGTATAACTAATGTCAAGCATCACGGAGATTGGTAACCATGATTAGACAGTTTAACTGTTGTAATTGCGCACACGAGATAGACAGTGGCGGCGCCTGCATTATTTTGACGTGCGGCAATGTCGGCAAGCTCGTGCCGAACATCCACGTGATTTGGCCGCCGATCAGGTCGACCGGTGGTGGGACCTGCGCCGTCTTAACCCGTTCCGACCGCCATCACCGCAGCAAACAGGCCGGCAACCGTCTGGTGCTCGATTCCACGCGTAATGAACACCAGGCGCGTGCGCCGGTCGTCGCCGGGCCATGCCGCAAGCGTCACCGGCGGGTAAAATAAATGCTGGACACCCTGAATCACGACCGGACCCGCCTCATCCACAACGTTGACCAGCCCTTTGACACGCAGCAGGTCCGCTCCGCGCAGCGACGTCAGCACCTCGATGCAACGCTCGAATACCGCGCGCTCGAACGGCCGGTCGAACCACAGGGTAAAGGTCGAAATATTGTGGGTATGGTGATGACCGCCGTGTGCGTCCTGCGCGGGTCCGAGCCAGCGCTCCACCGCTTCAGGTTGGACGCGCGCCCGATCCAACCCGACCGCAAGCACGAATTCCGGCTCGACTGCGCCTGCCACCGCAACCTGCAATCGTGCGGTTGGATTGAGCTTCTGGAGTTCCAGCGTCAGCGCGGCAACGGCCAATGGTTCTGCAAGGTCGGACTTGGTGATTACGATCCGATCGGCAACCGCGGCCTGCTTCACGGCCTCCGGCATGCTTGCGAGCTGGGTGCTGCCCTGCACGCCGTCGACCAGCGTAATCACGCCATCCAGCCGATAATGCTCCACCAGCGGCGGATCTGTGCTCAACGTTTGCATGACTGGCGCGGGGTCCGCCAGACCGGTGGTTTCCAGTATCACGCGTTCGAAGCTCGAGATTTCACCGGCACGCCGTGCGAGGAACAAGTCGCGCAATGCCTGTTCGAGGTCGCCTCGGAGCACGCAGCACACGCAACCGTTGTCGAGCAAAGTCACCGATTCGGTGATGCCCTGCACCAGGTCGTGATCGACTCCAACCTCGCCGTACTCGTTGATGATCACCGCCGTATTGGCGGCCTCGGGTCGCGCCAGCAACGCGTTGAGCAGCGTGGTCTTGCCGCTGCCCAGGAAACCGGTGATCACCGTCACCGGTATTCGGCTGCGCAGCGGATCGCGTCCGGAGTTGGTTGGCAGCACGCGCTCTAGAACTGCATTTCCAGCGTGTACAGGCCTCCGGCGAAGCGATCGACGGTATAGACGATGCCGCGGTCGTCGACAAAAATGTCATTGAGCTGGATGGCGCCCGCGCGCGACATCTTGGGTGCGCCCGGCACGAAATATCCAACCTCCTGAGGCTGGTACGGATTGCTCAAGTCGTAGGCGCGCAGTCCGCCGTTGAAGAACGTGCCGAAGACGATGGTGTCAGATCGATACGAGGTCGGTATGGGCAGATTCTCGTGCAGATTATGCGCGCCGAAACGGCCGCCGCGCTTGGCGAACGCCTCCTTCGGTGGCAAAGGCAGCGTGCTGATGCACAGCGGATGCGTCTCGACCGTGACATCGAGCACCCATACGAGCTTTGGCCAGTCAGCCGCGTTGTCTTTGGTGGACTCGTCGCTGACGAGCATCAGATTGCGGCTGAACAACGGCAACGCGGTATGGTTGAATCCCGAGTGCGGCGGGCAGTTGCTCCAGCGCGACACCATCTTCGGACGACTTTTGTCGCTGATATCGAGGATCACTGCGCCATAGTCTAGATATCCGACATAGGCACGGTCAGGGCGTTCCGGAAAAACATTGGTATTGTGCGCGCGGAAACCCGACCGGCCAATCTCACAGCCTCCCTCCGTGCGGCGCGGCGTAGGCTCGCTGTCGCCTTCGCGCGTTCCCGGCGCCCACCAGCGGCCCGTTTCGACTGGTTTGGACGGATTGCGCACGTCGACGATCATGTAGCATTGATCGTCCTTGGGGCTCCGCGGTTGAAAATCCGCGGCGCCGGAGGCCATATGTACGTATTCGCCGTCGACGAACCACACGGCGTGCACGCCGCGCGAGTAGGGTCCGGAGCGGTCGAAATGGGAAATCAACTTGGGTTTTTCCGGCACTGAAATGTCGAAAAGTTCGATGCCCGCGGGCTTCATGCCAGTGGTTTTAGTCTGGTACGCGACCACCATGGTATTGCCGACCACGTCGAGCGAATTTGACCGCACGTCCTTATGCGGCAGTTCGGTCTGGATTACGAATTTGGGTTGGCGCGGATCGCTGACGTCGACGGCGGTGAAATTCTTGGGAGCGGACTCATGCGCGAGCCACAATATGCGCCGGCCATCCGGCGCGAGCTGCATGTTGATGCCCTCCCCGACGCCGCCGAAGCCCTCGAGCTCGTGCTGCGCCAGCAGTTTGAAGTTCAGAATCTGGGACTTGGCCGGATTAGCCGGGGATTGCGATGGATTTGTCAATTTGGAACCCACATTGTCGTTGGAAGGAAACCGTAGTTTACATCCGGAATCGATTTCTGCGGAAACCGGCTTTCGCCGTCCCAGTAAGACGACGCCCCGATCCGCTATCGCGACCCGTCGAGACACCCTGCCATGCTGAAGTATAATTAGATGGACTGCACCTTCTACTGTTCGCATCCTCCATCGACTGTCCGCATCCCACAGAAAGGAATTTCGTGAAGCAGATCAACGTCGGCATCATCGGCACCGGCTGGTGCGGCGGCATCCGCGCCGAGGCCTGTGCCGCCAGCCCATTAGTCAAGAGCCTGCACCTGGCCGAAACGCGCCCGGAGCGCCTCGCCGAAGTCGCCAAAGCGACCGGGGCGCAAACCGCGACCGCCGATTACCGCGAAATCATCGCAAACGATACGATCGACGCCGTGATGATCTCGGCCACGCCCGAGCACCTGCATTACCCCATGGCGCGTGACTCGCTGCGCGGTGGCAAACACGTGTTTCTCGAAAAGCCGATTGCAATGGAACTGCACGAAGCCGACGAATTGATTGCGCTGGCGCGCAAGCACCAGCTCAAGTTCACGATCGGCTACTCGCAGCGCTTCAACCCGAAGTTCGCCTATGTCAAGAAATGCGCGACTGACGGCACGCTCGGCAAACCGGTGAGCGCGCTGGTCAGCCGCCACATCGGGCGTGGCCTCGGCAAGAAAATCACCGGCCGCAGCAAGCTTTCCCCGGCCGCCATGGAAGCCACTCACGATCTTGACTTCGTGCTCTGGTGCCTCGAGCCGGCCAAGCCGGTGCGCGTCTACTCGCAGGTCAATTACGGCGCGATGAAGGCGGCCAGCGGCGCCGATGTTCCGGACACGCAGTACATCACGGTGACCATGGACAGCGGCTTCTCCTTCGTGATCGGCGCGGGCTGGAGCCTGCCGCCGGCGTATCCGAATTTTTCGATGACGTGGATCGAATTCGTGGGCACCGAAGGCGTATTGATTATCGACGATACCCATCGCGACACGCTGCTCAGCACCATGCAGAAAGGCATCGTGCACCCGATGTCGACCATGCCCGGCGAGCGCGTCGAACATACCTTTGCCGGCCCGATGGCAGCCGAAACCATCCATTTCATCGAAGCGGTGGCATGCGATCGTCCGGTGCTCGTCACGCCAGAGCAGGCGCGCCAGGTCATGGAGGTTTACATCGCGGCCGATCTTTCGGCCGAACGCAATGAACCGGTCAGCCTGCCGCTGCCGGAATCGCGGCTCAGCGCACTGGCGGGGAATGCCAGATGAGAAAGCAACCGAAAAAAATCGGCCTCGCGATTGTCGGCGCGGGACGCGTCGGCCTGATCCGGGGCGAGCTTGCCGCACGCCACCCCGAAGTTGAATGGATCGGCATCGCGGAAAAAGATCCCGCACGCGCCAAGCTCGTTGCCGACAAGATCGGCGCCGAGTTCGTAACGGCGGACTTTCGCGAGTTGCTGCAGCGGCCGGAAGTGAACGCTGCCGTGATTTCCACCGACGAGCATTTGCACGTCGACCCGGTGCTGGCGGGAGTCGCACGCGGGCTGCCGATGATGATCGAAAAGCCGCTCGCCACGGACCTCGCCGAGTCGCAGATGGTAATGGACGCGATCGAGAAGTCGAAGGTCGATGCCGTGGTCGGCTATACCCAGCGCTTCCGCCGCCGCTGGCTCGTTGCCAAGGAAAAAGTCCGCACCGGCGCGCTCGGCGAGGTCACGATGGTCACCTCGCGCGCCTTCATGAACCGGTTGGTCGCGATCGACAACTACCAGCGCTCCGACAACCCGTCCGAAATCTCCCCGATGGTAATTTCAGGCACGCATGCGCTCGACATGGTCATGTGGCTGATGGAAGCCAAAACGCCGGTCGAAGTGTATGCGCGCTCGGTCTACAAGGCGCTGGGGCCGAAGTGGCAAGGCATCGACGGCACGGGTTACACCATCTCATTCGACGACGGCGCCATCTACCATGGCGTGATCTCGTGGGCGCTGCCCGAGGTGTGGCCGGGCGCGGTCTACAGTCTGGAAATCGGTGCGGTCGGGACCGAAGGCGTGCTCACCATTGATGACACCCACCGCGACATCGTGCTCGCCACCAACCTCGTGCAGGGCGAAGGCTATGCGCCCGACAAAAGGCGGCACGTGGACTTTCTGACCAGCTACCCGGTGGGCGACATGGCGCTCGGCGAGCTGCGCGGACCGATGCGCGAGGAGACCAACTCGTGGCTCAATCGCGTTGCGCTGGGCGTGCCGACCCAGCACGCCACCGCACGCGAGGGGCATAATCGGCTCATGCTGACCAAGGCCATCGACCTTTCGGCGCGGCTTAAACGGCCCGTGGCATTGCCCATCACGCCGGAGGATGAAAGGCGCAAAAATTAAGTCGATTGCCGGAAAGAGTTAAGTAGAAAATCCATAGACACATAACCAAGGGAGGGCAACATGGCAACACGACGTCATGGCATCGCGCAACTGCTTCTGGTATCCCTGACCACATTGGCGGCGGGCTGGTCTGCCGCGCAGCCGGCTGAAAAATTTCCGGTCAAACCCGTTCGCATGATAGTTCCGTACGCGCCGGGCGGGGCGACGGACATCACGGCCCGCCAACTGCAGTCAAGATTGAACGAGCTCTGGGGGCAATCTGTCATCGTGGATAACCGCGCAGGCGCCTCAGGCAATATTGCGCTTGAACTGGCGGCCCGGGCGGCGCCGGACGGTTATACGCTGTTCGTCGGCAACGTCTCCACCAATGCGATCAATGAAACCACCTTCGCCAAGACCCTGTCCATCAAGCCTTCGCGCGACCTGACGGGAGTCACCAACCTGATTCAGCTGCCGCACCTCTGGGTCGTGCATCCCGCGATTCCCGCCTCGACCCTCAAAGAACTGGTGCAGCACGTAAAGAAATCCGGTGCGAGCCTCAACTACGGATCCGCCGGCGTCGGGGCGTATCCCCACCTCGACGCCGTGAAGTTCCTGAAGATCGCTGGCATCGAGATGACGCACGTGCCTTTTAAGGGCGGTGCCGGGCAAATGATTCCGGGGATCATCGGCAACGAGGTGCAGTTCATGTTCATCAACATGGCGTCCTCGCTTCCGCACATCCTCTCCGGCAGGATCAAGCCGCTGGCCATTACGACGCTTAAGCGGCGCCCCGAATTGCCGAACGTGCCTACCACAGCGGAATCGGGTTTCCCCGGCGTCGGAACCAACGCGTGGAACGGCCTGTTCGCGCCGGCTCGCATCCCGAAGCCGGTGCTCAATCGCATCCACGCCGATGTCGTTAAGGTCATGGAAAGTCCCGCGATGAAAGAACAGTTGTCCAAAGTCTTCATGGATGTCGTGGTCAACAAGTCCCCAGAGGAGTATCAGCAGTTCGTGCTGCAGGAAATCAAGAACTGGAGCAAGATCGTGATCGACAACAACATCAAGATTGAGTGAGCGATCCGAATCTGGCCGCGCGGCGCAAATGAAAAAAACTTCCCGGTCGGCACGCGGCATGGTCGTCGAGAAAGACGTCGAGATCCCGATGCGCGATGGCGTGCGCCTCAGGGCCGACGTCTTCAGGCCGCAAGGCGGCGGCAGGTTTCCGGCCATCCTGAACATCGGCTCGTACCAGAAGGACAAGCACTGGGTGCCGCCGCCCGACCTGGAGGAAAAAGACAATCCCTACATGAACTGGGAGACGGTGAATCCCCTGTGGTGGGTTCCACACGGGTATATTGCGGTACGCGTCGACGGCCGCGGTTCGGGCAAGTCCCCTGGCCAAACCGATCCGTTCTCGTTGCAGGAGGCGCTGGATTTCCACGATTCCATTGAATGGGCGGCGCGGCAGCCCTGGTGCAGCGGCAGTGTCGGGACGTTGGGCATTTCCTACTACGCGATGACCCAATGGTTTGTGGCGAACCTCAAACCGCCGTCCCTGAAAGCGATGATTCCGTGGGAAGGCGCCGCCGACATGTACCGCGACTTCGCCTATCACGGCGGCATTTTCTGCTTCGGCTTCGTGAGCAACTGGTACCACAACCACATGGCGCACCATCTGCTGGGCAAACCACAGCAGCACAACCCCGATACGTTTGCCAAGAACTGGCTTTGGCACTACCTGCGGGACAGCCTCGACCGCGGCGCCTACCATGGCCGGCAGGCAAACTGGGACAACCTCGACATTCCCCTTTACAGTGTCGGGAACTGGAGCGGCATGGGGCTGCATCTGCGCGGCAACACCGAGGCATTCGTGCGCGCAAAATCGAAACACAAGAAGCTGCGCATCCACGCCGGCACTCATTACCACCCGTTCTACGCGGAAGAGGCGCGCCGCGATCAACTGCGCTTTTTCGACTGCTGGCTCAAGGGCAAGAAAAACGGCGTAATGAACGAGCCGCCGGTGAAACTCCTGATCCGCACGGGCGGGGGCAAGGGCTACCAGTTCCGCTACGAAAACGAATGGCCGCTCGCGCGCACGCAATGGACCAAGATGTATCTGCAGCCGGTCAAGACCGCGGTCCACGCCGGCGAACCGGTGGAAGGCAGCCTGACCACGGCGCGGCCAAAAGCCCGCCGCGCGATCCGCTACTCCGCAAGCGGCATGACCAAGGCCGGTGTCGCGTCGGCCTCGTGGACCTCGACGGCACTCGCCGGCAGTCTGCCGCGCATGGGCGTCTCGTTCGAAACCGCCCCGTTTACCGAGGCCATTGAAATCACGGGCCCGATCAATCTGGTACTGTGGGTGTCGAGCACTACCGAAGACATGGACATCTTTGCGACGCTGCGCAATATCGATCCCTCCGGCAAAGATGTATGGGAAATCGGCCAGCAACAACAGCCGGTGCCGATTGCGAAAGGCTGGCTGCGCGTCTCGCACCGCAAGCTCGACCCGAAGCTCTCCCTGCCCTATCGCCCGTATCACACGCATAACGAGCGCCTGTTGCTCAAGCCCGACCAGATCGTACAGGTGCAGGTCGAAGTCTGGCCCACCTGCATGGTGTTCAAGCCAGGCCATCGTCTGCGGCTCGACATTCAGCCGCGCGACGGCGTCGGCGCCGCGCCGTACACTCACTACAGCGCGGACTATAATACGGGTTCAAACACAATCTATACCGGCAGGAATACGGCCTCCTATATTTTGTTGCCGATCATCCCGCCAAAAACCAAGAGGAGATAAGAACATGCATGTTTCGCGCCATTTCGGCAATTTCGCCGCCTGCCTGTTGTCGCTGTTGTCGCTGTTCAGCCTGACCGTCATCGCTGCCGACACGGCGCCCTACCCCAACCGTCCGGTTCGCATGATCGTGCCGTTCGCGCCCGGCGGGGCTTCGGATACCGTCGGCCGCATCATCCAGCCCGCGATGACCGAACTGCTCGGCGAGCAGGTGGTGGTGGACAATCGCGGTGGCGCCGCCGGCAACATCGGCGTGGAAACGGCGGTCCGTGCTACTCCCGACGGCTATAACTTTCTCCTCGGCAACGTCGGCACGATGGCGATCAACCCGGTTTACTACACCAAGTTTCCGTACCGGCCATTGAAAGACCTCATCCCGATAACCCAGGTCGTGGATGTCCCGGGCTGCATAGTGGTTCACCCTTCGTTGCCTGCGAAGAACGTCAAGGAGCTGATTGCCCACCTGAAGGCCAATCCGGGCAAGCTCAATTACGGTGCGCCGGCGCCGAGCAGCGCGAACGCGCTGGAAATGACCATGTTCCTTAACGCGACTGGCACGAATGCGGTACAGATTGCGTATAAAGGAGGCGCCGGGCCGGCAATGATCGGGCTTCTGGGCAACGAGGTGCAGATGATGTTCGTGACTTTCTCCTCCGCCGTCAACTTCGCCAAGCAGGGCCGCGTCAAGATGCTGGGCGTGATTTCGCCGCAGCGCAACCCGGCCCTTGCGGATATCCCGACCATGCGCGAGCAGGGGCTCGACATGGTCGTTGGGTCATGGCAGGGCCTGTTCGTGCCCAAAGGCACGCCCCAACCGGTGGTTAACAAGCTCTTCAAGGTCGGCATCGACATGATGAAAGACCCGCTGGTCATCAAGCGCCTCGGCGATAGCGGAATCACCATCACCACCAGCAAGTCGCCGTCCGACTTCGTCGCCTTCGTGAAAAGCGAAACCGAGCGGTTCGGAAAAGTGATCAAGGATTCGAAGATCGAAACCCAATAACGACTGCACGACTCGCAGGGTCCGGCGCGCTCCCGCGGGACCGCGCCGGACACCGTTATGTTATAATTTTTTGGCTCGCGCAGGCTCCCGCATCAAAGATTGATATGGATCAACTTGCTCTGGTTTCAGGTCGCGTGTAATTCGCAGGTGCGCCTGACCGAGTCCTCGCGTTTGGAGTAAATCCGCTTCACAGCAACCGTGCGTGGTCACGATTATTGTGGTTCAGTGTCATACCTGAATTCTGATTAACACTTGACTGGAGAACAACATGGCGAACGTCGGCATGGTAGGATTGGATTGGCAGGAACGCGTCAACTGGGATCGGCTGCGCAAGTACCGGCTCGAGCGCGCGCGCGAGCGGATGAAGGCGCACAAGCTGGGCGCAATGCTGCTCATGTACGACGAGAATGTCCGCTACGTCACCAGCACCCTCACCCCTGGCTGGAACAAGCTTAAACCCGGCCTGCGCTACGCGCTGCTGTGCGGCGACGACGCGCCGGTGCTGTTCGAACAGGGCGACATCGGTCTGCACATAGAAAAACATTCGCCGTGGATCCCGAAAGAAAACATCCGCTATTCCTATGCCTGGATCAAGGGCGCCGCCGGACCTGCTTCGCTGTCGCAGGTGACGAAGTTCACCAATGCCCTCAAGCAGGAGATGAAGAAGCGCGGCGTGGACGGCATGAAACTCGGGGTCGATTTCGTCGACATCAACATGATCCAGATCTTCAAGGACGCGAAGATCGACTGGACCGACGGCATGACGCCGATGATGGAAGCGCGCGCGGTCAAGAACCAGGATGAGCAGGAATGCATGCGCCAGGTCGGCGCCATCGGGGATGCCGCACATTGGGAGTTCATGAAATTCCTGAAGCCCGGTCTAACCGAGAACCAGCTTACCGCGCACATCATGCAGTTCCTCTACAACATTCCGGGCATGGAGGACGTGGAAGACGTGATCGTGTCATCGGGCCTCAACACCTGGCCCAACTGGCGCAACTTCTCGGACCGCATCATCAAACCGGGCGACATGGTATTCATGGATCTGGCGGCGCTGACCTGGAACGGCTACAAGTCGTGCTACTACCGCACCTACATGGTGGGCAGGGAGCCAAACCAGGAACAGAAGGATTACTACCAGATCGCGCTCAAGTGGCTGTACGACTCTATCAGGGCGGTGAAGGTCGGCGCCACGACCCGCGATATCGCGTCGAAATGGCCTTCAGCGAAGGAAGCCTGGGGTTACGAGGAAGAAGACCAGGCAGCCGCCAACCTGTGGGGCCACGGCCTTGGGCTCGCGCAGTACGACCAGCCCGTCATCTCGCGCATCTGGTCGCTCGATCATCCGATCGATATCAAGGAAGGCATGGTGTTCGCGCTGGAGACCCAGCACGGCAAGCCGCACCAGTGGGGCGTGCGCATCGAAGAAATGCTGATCGTCCACAAGGATAGCGTGGAGATCGTCTCCAACTTCCCGGTCGAGCAGATCACGGTGGTGGACCCGATGCCGGGCTACTGCAATTTCGGGAAACTGCCGGGCACGTAAACCTATCGCAGAACTCCTTCCCCCTTGACGGGGGAAGGTTGGGATGGGGGTGTAAACGTTGCGCATCATGGTAATTCTCACCCCCACCCTACCCCTCCCCCGTCAAGGGGGAGGGACGCGGCTTTTCTGACGCCGTAAGAATAACCAAGGACGCCATGAACCAGTTCGTGATTCCTATTACCGCCACCGCCGCGACCGACGCAGGGCGTTTCGGCCCAAAGGCCGCCAATCTCGCGGCACTCGGCGCTGCGGGACTGCCCATTCCCGATGGTTTCTGCCTCGACGCCGAGGCTTACCGCACGCAGATCAGGGCACTCGGTCTGGAAGCCGACGCGCGCGGCGTCTTCGCGGCGCAAGACCGGCCACAGGCACGCCGGCACGCGCTCGCCATGAAACTCGGGTTGCTCGACCGGCCGATTATTCCAGAGATTCTCGAGCCCCTGCTAGCCGCGCGCCGCGCGCTGATCGAGAAAAGCGGCGCGCTCGTTGCCGTGCGCTCGTCTGCGCTGGTCGAGGACCGCTTCGGCTCCAGTTTCGCGGGCCAGTTCGAAAGTTTCATCGGAATCGAGACCGAGACCGATTTCATCACGGCGGTGCGCTCGTGCTGGGGCGCGCTGTGGGCAACGCGCGCATTGCGCTACATGGCGACCCACGAGATCGACCCGGCGGATACGGCCATGGCAGTCCTCATCCAGCCGCTCGTATCCGCGCGCGCGTCCGGCGGCGGCCTGAGCAAAACCGCTGACGGCGGCATGCTGTTGAGCGCGACGTGGGGGCTCGGCTCTGCCATCGCCCAGGGCGAAGTTACTCCTGACCGTTACGAATTGAGCCGCGAAGCCGAACTGCTGAATGTCACGGCCGGCGTCAAGGACCACAGCATCGGCTGCATCCATCGTGCGGAGCCGACCACGCAACTCGTTCCCAAAGCGCTGATCGCCGAGCCCTGCCTCAGCAAGTCGCAGGCGGTTGAACTGGGAGCGTTGCTGCGCAAGGTCGAAACTCTGATGGGCATGCCAGTGGAAATCGAATGGTCGATGGACGACGCCGGTTTCAAACTGCTGCAGGCGCGCCCGCTGCATATGGAGCAGGCACCGGTGCCGGACCAGCTCTGGCTGCACCATCCGCGCCTCAATGGCCACCCGGCCGGTATCGGCTGGGGCGAGGGCCGCGCGGTGGTGGTAAATTGCGAATGCGAACTCACCCGGATCGAGCACGGCGACATACTGATAACCAAAGTCGCCGGACCCGCGCTGAGCCAGATACTGCCGCGCGTGGCGGGTGTGGTGGCGGAGCGTGGTGGCAGGACCTCGCACCTCGCCCCCCTCCCCCGC
>Ga0082335_1003507_pt1 | contig 25662 bp, 23 predicted proteins | sample Subgrocontami58m_FD_72375 | JGI IMG/M metagenome (GOLD analysis project Ga0082335, IMG submission 72375) | Subsurface groundwater microbial communities from S. Glens Falls, New York, USA - GMW37 contaminated, 5.8 m (SPADES assembly) (version 2) ...
CCATGCGGCGCTGGTGCTGGCGGATCTGGGAGATAAGTCGGGCACCCCCGTGTTGGTAAAGGCCTTGAAGGAGGAAAACTGGCTTTCCCGCGAGAATGCCGCGATGGCGTTGGCAGAGCTGGGACACCGGTCTGGTATGACGGCGCTGACCGACGCTCTTAAGGACCAGAACCCGGAAGTTCGAAAGGATGCAGCCAAGGCTCTTCTCAAAGTGGGAGATCAGTCCACTGTTCCCGCGCTGGTGGAGGCCCTCAAAGATCACAATCCAAATGTCAGAATGGACGCGGCAATCGCCTTGACCAAGCTTGGAAACCGTTCTGCATTGCCCGCCCTCAGGGAATCTTTGCGAGACGAGAATTGGACCGTTCGCGTCTATGCGGCTCAAGCCATGGTCAGGTTAGAGGATAGCTCCGGCAGGGACTTTCTCGCTGCGGCCCTTCATGAGCAATCCTGGTATGCGCGTAAGCTTGCTGCCGAGGCATTGGCGGAGTTGGGCGATAAATCGGGTATTCTGATACTGAGCGAGGCGCTCAAGGAGAAAAAATGGAGCGTGCGCTGGCCTGCGGTTCAGACCCTCTCCAAGCTGGGTGACAAGACCGCGGCGCCCGCGCTCAGGGAGGCGCTGAAAGACGACAACTGGGCCTTTCGCAGTTATGCGGCGCAGGCGCTGTTAAAGATGGGTGATGAGACGGGACTGCCGGTGCTCAGGGAGGCGCTCAAAGATGAAAATTGGCCGTCGAAAGAGTTTGCCGCTGTGGCCCTGGCGGAGTTGGGCTATAAAGATGGCTTAAAAACACTATGCGAGGCGTTGAAAAATCAGCAGGAATGGGTGCGTAAAGGCTCGGCCAAGGCGCTTTCCTGGCTAAGCGACGGCTCAGCCGTGGCGGCCTTGATCGAGGCGCTCAAGGATGAGAGTTGGGAGGTGCGCCAATATGCGGCTCAGGGGCTTGGATGGCTGAAGGATAAGAGCGCGGTGCCGGCCTTATGCGAAGCCCTTAAGGACAAGCGGTGGGAGGTGCGGGGACAAGTGGCTCAGGCGCTTGCGGAACTGGGAGAACTCTCGGCTCTGCCTATACTCTTTGAGCTGCTCAAAGATGAGCATTGGACGGTGCGCGACTATACGGCCAAGGCGATTGTCCTTATTATAGAGGGACTGCCAGCTTAATATCTCAAGTTTTTCTTTATTTATGCTGCTGCTGATAGGGTGCGGCAGTGTCCGTGGCAAATTCAACTTCCCCCTCCAGCAGGACTTCCGGACAATAGACCAGAAGAGGGGCCTCCCTCCCGGTTACCTTCACCTGTCTCAAGGGTCTCAAAGGTATAGCGTCTTTCAACTCTGCCGCGGTAAACTCGCTGATCAGCATGGGTACCCCTAATTCTTTGGTGAGCCCTTCGAGACGTGAGCCGAGGTTGACGGTGTCGCCGATGGCTGTGAACTCCGAGCGGATCTCGGATCCGATGCTCCCCACGACCGCCTCTCCGGAATTGATCCCGACGCCGACTTTCAGAGGCCTGCCGATGATCTGTGTCCATTTGGGACCGAGGGACTCTACCAGCTCAATCATCTCGAGACCGGTTTTTACGGCCCTCAGGGCATCGTCTTCATGGAATTTCGGAGCGCCGAAGATTGCAAAGACCGCATCGCCGATGAATTTATCAACGGTTCCCCCATATTTGAAAACGATGTGGGTAACCTGTCCGAAATAGTCGCTGAGGAGAGAGACGACCTGTTCCGGGCCGATCTGCTCCGAGATGCTGGTAAAGCCGCGGATATCGGAGAAGAGCACTGTGATATGTCTCTTCTTTCCACCCAACCCAAGCCCTTCACGGTCTTCGAGCAACTCGTCCACCACATCCCGTGAGACATACTTGCTGAAAGTCGCGCGCAGCCGGATGCGTTCTTTTTGCTCACGGATGTAGTTGTCCAGCGTAATCCCGCCGTAGCTAAGCCAGACGCCTAGAAAGGTGGGGACCATCGGCATCCAGAGTTGATGAAACGAAAAGAGATAGAAGCCTGTAAAGGCGAAGGCGCCGGCAAGGATCAAGACCACGACAAAAGCCTTCATGGGCTTGAAATGGAAAGCCACCCAAATAGTTACGGCCAGCAGGATAACGAAGATGGCGTGATGTCCCCATCCGGGAAAGGGGGTGATGGGATCGTTGGCGACCAGGGTGTCGACGAAGTCGGCTTGAATCTCGACACCGGCAGTGGGATCGCTGGCGCTGAACGGAGTGGGGAAGATGTCATGCAGGCTGGGAGAAAACGCCCCGACGATAATGATCTTGTCCTTGAATACAGAGGGATCGATCTCGTCTCTCAGGATGCGGTAATAGGGGACAATAGGATAACTCCGGGCTGGACCGCGAAAATTGATCAGGTAAGGAAGGAGCGAAATCTCTTTTCCCGAAACAGCCTTTTCGCCCATGAATCCTTGGTAGATCTGGTAAGCGAAGCCGGGAAATATCCTGTCCTGGAAGGCCAAGGCTTGGCGGGCCCTTCGCACGATGCCGTCTCGATCCGTGACCAGGTTGGCCGGGCCGTAGCCCAAGGCATGCTCCCGTACCAGGGGGATGGGTAGATTGACGGTTGTCCTGGGTCCAAAGTCGCTGGGGACCTCGGTAAATTCCGCCGCGAGAATCACGTTGCCAGCAGCCTTGATGGCATTGGCCAACGTCTGATCCTCTCTGGGGTCCGGCTTAGGTTCGGTGAAGAGAACGTCGAAGGCGATGAGTTTGGCCTGACTGGCGGCTAGCTTCTGGATCAGCAGGGCGTGGAGGGTTCGCGGCCAGGGCCACGGGAGATTGAGCTCGTCGAAGGAGTCCTGGTCGATGCTGATCAGGATAATCGGCACCTTGGAGGCAATGGGACCTCGGATCTGGAACCTGAAGTCTATGCTCTTCAGCTCGAAGGTATCCAGCAGGCCGCGCTGGTACGCCAGAAAAACCAGTAGGGCCAGGGTGGCGCCGATGATAAGAGGCCGGATCAGCTTTTTATATTCCATTTCTCTGCTCAATTTCCTTAGCTCTTTTTTTATGTTATGGTCAAGCGGAGTTATGAAAAATCTTTATTCTGAGACTGCTCCTGAAGACAGCCACTATATGGAATTTGCCCTGGAAGAGGCGGCCAGGGCGGGTGAAAAATGGGAGATACCTGTCGGCGCGGTGGTTGTTTGCCGGGGAAGAGTGATAGCTCGGGCCCATAACCGGCGCGAGGAGTTGCAGAGTCCTACCGCGCACGCGGAGATTACGGTTCTCGAGAGCGCCTCTTCGGCCCTTGGAAGCTGGCGTCTTAACGACTGCGCCCTTTATGTTACTCTGGAGCCGTGCATCATGTGCGTTGGGGCGATCCTTCAGGCACGCATCTCACGGCTGGTCTTTGGTTGCGCTGATCCGAAGGGCGGAGCGGTCGAATCGCTCTATCGCCTCTGCGAGGATCCTAGACTCAACCACCATCCGGCGGTGACTCGCGGTGTCTTGGAGGGGGAGTGTGGGCGCATCTTAAGCGAGTTTTTTAGTTGCCTGAGGTCGAAGAAAGTGAATAGCGAATGGCAAATGGCAAATGGCAGGTAGCGAGTGGCGGGAGGAGGGGACTATTCACGATTCGCCATTTACTATTTGCTAAGCGCGGAGAGGTGGCCGAGCCCGGCTGAAGGCGCTTGACTCGAAATCAAGTGTGCCCGGAAGGGCACCGGGGGTTCAAATCCCTCCCTCTCCGCCAGAAATACAGCGAATAGTGAATAGCGAATGGTGGGGAGGGGACTATTGGCTATTTGCCATTTACTATTTGCTAGACAGGGAGAGGTGACCGAGCGGTTGAAGGTGCACGACTGGAAATCGTGTGTACCCCTAATAAGGGTACCGGGGGTTCGAATCCCCCCCTCTCCGCCAGTTTAGTTGCTAGTTGCTGGTTATTCGTTAATCGCAGAAGTTGTCAATTCAAATTTCTCGTGGGGAGGGGTAAACTAATAACCAATAACGATTAACGAGTAACTACTTCTGGGCAGGTAGAATCAGGCGATAACCGATGCCACTCTCCGTCTTAAGGAGCTTTTCTGGTGCGCTGGGAATCTCGATTTTCTTGCGCAGATGCGTCACGTAAACGCGCAGATATTGAGACTGGTTTTCAGCGTTTGGCCCCCAGACTTCCCGCAGAAGCTGTTTGTGCGTGACTACTTTCCCCGCGTGCTGTGCCAACGCCTTAAGGAGAGCATATTCTGTGGCAGTCAGTTTTACCTCACGACCATCCACCGTCACGGTACGGGTGTTGAAGTCAATCGCGAGGTGTCCTGCCTGGAAATAGGGATCTTCCGTGCCGAAGGGGACGCGCCGCTGGATGGCCCGCAAGCGAGCTAGTAATTCGGTCGAGTCGAATGGCTTGGTCACGTAGTCATCCGCTCCCGCATCCAATGCCGTCACTTTGTCCTCCGGCCCATCTCTGACGGAGAGAATCAATACCGGCACGTGGCTCCACTCGCGCAGCCGTTGCAGCACAACCAATCCATCCATATCCGGCAGGCCTAGGTCCAGGAGAACGACGTCAGGTCTTCGCAGGGCGACGTCCGAAAGCCCCTGTCTCCCGGTTTCGGATTCCAGCACGCGATAGCCCTCCTCTTCCAGAACGATCCGAAGCAGTCTCCGAATCTGAATCTCATCATCGATGACGAGGGACGTCGGTTTTTCGCTCAAGATAAACCCTCCATCGTTTCCGCCCGTATGGTTTCCACCGGAATCGTCAGCGTGAATTCAGCTCCACCCGTCTTCCGATTGGCTGCATGCACAAAACCTCCATGTGCGCGAACGAAACCCTCCACAATCGAAAGACCAAGCCCTGTCCCCCCAGGCCGGGCATCCGAAGCGCGATAAAACTTCTCAAAGATGTGAGCCAAATCCGACTCGTTCAGGCCCTTCCCCTCATCAAGAACCGTAAGCAGCAGTTCATTCCCATCTACGTCCGCACGGACAGTGATCTTTGTCCCAGGGTTGCTCCAGTTGGCGGCATTGATCAAGAGGTTGCTCAGGCACTGCTCCAGGAGAGGTTGGTCCAATTTCACCATGGGAAGCGCTTCATCCCCTTCGATGATGATATGGTGTTCATGGAGCGCGTCGCCGGCCAGCTCAATGGCCGCGCGAATCAGTTCTCCGACATCGCACCAATCCAGCTTCGGCTCAACCACACCGGTTTCGATACGCGTCATGTTCAGCAGGTTGTCAATCACCCGGCGCAGCCGGCGCACCGCGGATTGAATCTCCCGCAGCGTCACCCGTTTCTTCTCCTCTCCACCGACTTGTCTTGCCAGAGCATCAAGCCCGGTCTGCACAGCGGACAGGGGAGTCTTAAGTTCATGCGAGACGCTGTCGAAGAGCGCGCGGTGTAAACGCTCAGAGGCCTCGAGAATCTCAGCATGCTTGAAGGCTTCGATAATATGCTCTTTTTCAAGAATCAGGCCGATCAATACCGCGAAGGCTTCAAGCAGCTCCCTTTCGGTCAAGTCGAATGATTTTCCAGCAGAAGGGCGGATGGCGAGGACGCCCATGACTGCGGTACGCGCCTGCAAAGGTAGATGCAGCGCCTCTGAATCGGGCAGTGTGTCCGTGAATTTTCCCGCAGGCATGCGACGGCCGAATGCCAATGCAGCCACGCTCTTTTCCTTTTCGGAAAGAGTAAGCGAGCTGGCCGGGTGCGTAACGTTGGAAAGCGTATGATCCTTCTGGCGGAGGAGAAGCGCCGCTTGTGCCCCAAAAATGGATGTAATCAAACTCACTGCGGCCCGAAGTCCCGTATCCAGGTCCGTTGCAAACGCAGCCTGATGCGCCAGCTCGTAGAGGGCTGCGGTTCGTCGCTCGCGACGGCGTTCGGCGACTTCGCTCAAGCGCAAGCGGCTGGTTAGATGGCCCATGGCTATAGCCACTACAAAGAACGTGACAAACATAACGGCATCGTGAAAGTTATGGATGTAAAAAGTAAAGCGGGGCGGAACAAAGAGAAAATTCCACAGAATAGCGCTGCTCGCGGCTACCGTCAGAACGGGTCCCCGGCTTAACTTCAGCCCCACGGCTACGACAAGGAGGAGATATAGGAGCGCAATAGCCTGGTAACCCGTGAATGGCGCAAGTAGCCAAGAAGCGCCCGTGACCAAAGCAATAGAGACTCCGGCTAAGAAAAACTCGTGTATGGGTGAAACTACCCGTAACATAGTGTACGTTTTGGCCACTCCAGGACCCATGCCCGAAAAAACCTGCGAACGGGCGTGGCTCGGCAGTTCGTCTCTCCGCAGAACCGCCAGCAGGGTATCCGGATCTGGCCGTGTGTTATCTACCATCGGGTATTCTAACTTCTTTTTTCAGGATTGCTATCGCAAGCGCATGTGACTCATCGTACAGACCTTTGTGACGAAATGGGAACGCTGGCCAACGAGCGGGGAAGGGAAAATTGGCGAGGCGCAAATTAAGCGGCAGCTTCCTCGCTCTTCGAGGAAATGAAAACACGGATCGGCAGAATCATCATTTCTAGGCCCTCAAATTGAAGCCGCTGCTCCAAGGTAAAGGGGGTATGGTTGTGAAGCAAGCGAGTAAGATAATTCTCCTGTTCAAAAACTAATTTCCCGGCGAAAAAGACCGACCTGGGAAAATCTTGGGCGACAGACTTGCAGAGTTTTTCCAACTCTTGCATGAGGTCAATCCCCAAAGAATAACGATACTCCGCATACCAGCCCAAGCAGTTGGCGAACTCTACGAAGCTCTTAAGATCCTCTTCTTTGGACCGGCGTAAATTCTCAATCTCGCTCAGTCCCTTAAATCGACCGGAGTCGATCAATCCAATCGAGACAAAGACTATGTTCTTAAAGTGGTTCGGAAAAAGTCGGGTAATGCTAAGGAACGAGTGGATCGCGAGCCCATCAAAGTCCCTGACAATGAGGACCGCGGTGGGTGCATCTGGATTCTTAGCCGGTACCGGATTCTTCAGATCCGGCCGAAAGGGGATGTTGATCAGGGTTTCATCAAGGCTCTTGAGTGCACCTCGCACCTGATCGTAATGCAATCGGACGATATAGCAGAGAAGAATGAAGGCTGATGTCACTAATAGCGTAACCCATCCCCCTTCGACGAACTTTATGATTACAGTGAATATGAGAATGGTTCCTGTAAACGACAAACCGAGACCATTCACAAGGAGCTTGCGTAGCCAATGCCTTTCTTTTTTTCTTACCTCCCACCAATGGCGGCACATCCCCAACTGGGAGAGGCTGAAGGTCAAAAAGACATTGATGCTGTACATGACGACCAGCAGCCTTACGTCTCCACCGGTATAAAGGAGAAAGGCGAGGGAGGCCAGGCCCATGAACCAGATGCCGTATTGCATAACTAAGTGGTCGCTTAAGTGAGAGAAGCGGTGTGGAACCCACGAGTCTACCGCCATGTTGGAAAGCACCCTTGGACCGTCGATAAATCCAGCCTGCGCTGCGACCAAAAGGATGGCCGCCTCGGTTACAAGAGTCACTACCACGAGGATATAAGCCGAATCGGGCGAGAAAAAAATTCCGTAGATTTTGGCAAACAGGCTGGCGTTCAGAGTTTTGCCTGTCTCCGGGGAAACCTGGTTTAGCAAGTAACAAAGCAGCAGGCCGCTTGCGGTGAAGGCGAGCGAAGCGGCCATATAAAGCATGGTCCTTTTTCCGGTCTCAACTCTGGGCTCGCGCAGGACCTGAAGGCCGTTGCTGACCGCCTCGATGCCCGTGTATGTGCCGCCGCCAAGACTATAGGCATGCAGGACGAAAAAAAGGGTGGTCCACAACCCCACGCCTTGAATATCCCCGATGGTCTTCTGATAGGTTGTAGAGGCGAGCACAGGAATGTCCGCGGCTCTTGGGATGATCCCCAGGCTGATAGCAAAGAGGTGGGCCAGGACAAAAAGGAGAAAAATAGGAAGCAGAAAAAGAACCGACTCTTTGGTGCCGCGAAGATTGAGGTAAATCAGAAAAAAAATCAGAACAAATTCGGTTGCCAGCTTAACCCCATGCATCGAAATGGGCAGGAAGCTGAAGATCTGATCCCCAGCGCTGGCCACGGAAATAGTAATCGTGAGCATATAGTCCACAATCAGAGCACAGCCGGAAGTCAGCCCGACCTTTGGACCCAAAAGTTTGGTGGCGACGAGGTAGCCTCCCCCGCCGGTGGGGAATAGCTCGATGATGTGACTATAGCTTGCGGATATGACAAAGACCGTTGTGGCCATCAGGATGGCCAGTGGAAGGGCCAGGAAAAAATGATCTCCCAAGGCGAGATACGCCTCTTCCGGCCCGTAGGCCGAAGAACTTAACCCGTCCGCACCCAAACCTACCCAAGCAAGGAAGGCGATGAGAGAGACTTGATGGAAAACCTTCGGGTCCAAAGGATCTTTGGGCTTTCCGAACAAAATACGCTTAAGGGACAAGCTTTTCTTCCTTTTTGCGCTCATCATGCCGAAACCCACTTTGTTGTGAAGAACTTGCCCTTGCTGATTGGCCACGAACGACCAGTACCGGGCAGTGAGCGCGAGCGATCACTCTTGAAGCCACACTTCCCGTAAACAGCCTGGAGACTCCGGTTCTCCCATGCGTTCCCATAACAATCAGGTCGGCTTGCAGGGTCTTTGTGGCTTGAACAATCTGTTTATCTATGGAGGTCGTCCCCTTAAGGAACAGTCTTTTTACACTTACGTTTTCCTTCTTGATTTTTCTCTTCAGCTCTGACATTGCCGATTTCGCCTGGGGGGGAAGAACCGATTCCACCTCGTATATTGGTGCAGGAGGCGGTAGGACATGGATCAGCAGCAGTTCGGCTTGGTTTTCCTTTGCAAGATGGATAGCCCAAGCCAGGGCGTTTTGGGAAATGGGAGAGAGATCGGTCGGATGCGCTATCCGCCGAATACAAGTCATAGGAGTTGTTTGTGATGGCTCTAAAAAGTTTTCTACTTCGAGACAACGGATTGCCGGTTTCATCACCTACACAATAACAAGCGAAGAAGGGGTCGCCTAATTAAAAGGGTGTCCGAGAGTATAAAAAAAACGTTAAAAGGATTTGCCGGGTTTCGTCCTCTTGACCTTGATTATTCCGATAGATAGTTTTAGTCTGTGACTGGTGCGGCGGTTGCCACGGACGTCATGAAACGCCGCCGTACAAGCCACGACAGAAGTTGGATGTCGATTGCTGATAGTCGGGTCCTGTGCAAGGCGGCGCCGCAAACCCCGTCAGGTCCGGAAGGAAGCAGCGGCAGCGGATTTCCCCTGTGCCACAGGGTAGCCTGGCTGTCAGCAATGGGCATCCCCGGGAAAGTAAAAAGTCAAAAGGATAAAGGCAAAATCTTTGAAGATATGATTTTTACTTTTACCCTTTTACTTTTGCCTTGAATAATATGTCTTATCTCGTTCTAGCTCGTAAATGGCGTCCCCAGCGCTTTGAGGATATCGTCGGCCAATCCCACATCACCCGCGTTTTGCGGAATGCCATAACGGCCGGTCGCATCGCCCACGCCTACCTCTTTACCGGCGTGCGGGGCGTGGGGAAGACGACCGCGGCGCGTATCCTGGCGAAGGCCTTGAATTGCGAGAGCGGCCCCACCGCGGATCCCTGCAACCAGTGCAGCCATTGCACCGAGATCACGGGAGGGAGTCCACTCGATGTTTACGAGATCGACGGCGCCTCTAATCGCGGCATCGACGAGGTTCGACAGATCATCGAGAACGTCAGGTATCAGCCGGCCAAGGGCCGCTTTAAAATTTACATCATTGATGAAGTTCACCAGGTTACCAAGGATGCCTTCAATGCCCTGTTAAAAACCCTGGAAGAGCCGCCTCCCTTCGTCAAGTTCATCCTGGCGACGACAGAGCCGCATCGTCTCCCGGAGACCATACTCTCCCGTTGCCAGCGTTTCGATTTTCGTCGTATCGCGGTGCGAGAGATTGTCCAGCGGCTAAGCGAGATCGCGGCAAGAGAGGGTCTCCGGATTACGGAAGGGGCTCTTCTGCTTCTTGCGCGCGAAGCGGAGGGGAGCATGCGGGACGCCCAGTCCCTGCTGGAGCAGATTCTTTCCTATGCGGTTCCTTCCGCGGGGGATGAAAAGACCCAGGTGCAAATTGACGAGGTGCTGTTGCAGGATATCCTGGGGATCGCGGAACGAAGGGTCCTCTACGATCTTTCCGGCGCTGTCATCCAGGGCGACGCCAAGAGATGCGTAGAGTTAGTGGGCGATGTCATGGCTCGAGGGCAGGACATTGCCCGCCTGTCGCGCGAGCTTGTGGAACATTTTCGTAATCTCCTGGTGGTCCGCCTGGCCCAGGATCGTAAAAGAGATCCTAAAGATTCCGAGCCCTTGTCCTCGCTCTTCGATCGCCTGTTGGATTTGCCTGACCAGGAAATAGCAGATCTCAAGGGGCAGGTGTCGGAGCTTTCCGTCGATATTCTGACGGACTATTTCAGCTTCATGGCGGAGGGAGACGAAGGTGTGGCCCGTTCCCCCTACCCGCGGTTTGCCCTGGAGACCGCGTTGGTCCGGCTAGCGACATTGCCAAAGGCCGTGCCGATTACCGATATCTTGCATCGGTTGGAGATGATGGAAAAGCGGTTGTCCCGGGGCGAGAACCCTAAGGGGGTTGAGCCTTCCAGGGAAGAGTCTCGACCCGGTGAGCAGGCGAAAATCGAGGGCACATCCCGGAGCTCCGCCGGTGGGGAGAATAATGGGGAGGATCATAAGGAAGAAGTTTGGAAGAAATTTGTGGCCTTTGTTATGACAGAGAAAAAGGTTTTGGCTTCCCATCTTGAGCGGGTTCGTCCTTTGGGAATTTCCCCGGGTCAGCTGAAGATCGGAGTCGAGGAACGTTATCATCTCGGTTATCTTCAGGATGCTGAGAACCTGTCATCGTTGAAAGAGCTTGCCTGCCGATTTTTCTCCCGGGAAGTGGCCGTGGGAATCACTTCCGTCCCACCCGGGAAGCGGGAACCCAGGGGTGAGGTCGCCAATGGTTCGAGCCCGCTTATCGTAAGAGAGGCGGTCAGAATTTTCGGCGGCTCGGTCAAAGAGATCAAAAAGGGAAACGGATAGGCTTTGTGAAAGAAAAAGGAGGATTCGATGGCTAAAGGTCTTGGGGGCATGGGCAATCTCTTTAAGCAGGCTCAGGAGATTCAGTCCCGGCTGGCGCAAGTTCAGGAGGAATTGGCCCGAAAAACCGTGGATGCTTCCTCCGGAGGAGGCATGGTGCAGGTTACGGTGAACGGGCAGTTGGAGTTTTCCTCTGTCAAGGTGGACCCGGCCGTTGTCAATCCTCAAGAAAAAGAGATGCTGGAGGATCTGATTCTGGCTGCGGTGAATGAAGGACTGCGCCGGGCGCGCGCAATGGTGTCAGAGGAGATGGGCAAGGTGACGGGGGGCTTTAAAATTCCCGGGCTGATGCCGTGATTATGAGAGAATCGAGAATCGAGAATGGAGGATCGATTATCGCGATCTTCTATCCTCTATCTTCAATCCTCGGCGTTTCATGAAAATATGAGTACTTATCCCGCGCCTCTGGCGCGTTTGATTCGAGGGCTCTGCAAGCTCCCCGGCATCGGGGAGAAGACCGCGGCCCGATTGGCCTTTCACCTGCTCAAAGAACAGAAAGAGAATGTGCTGGAGCTGGCGGAGAGTATCGGAAAACTAAGGCTCGAGATGGGTCTCTGCCGTACGTGCTTTGGCTTAAGCGAGGTAGATCAGGGTAGCACCGAGGGAGTGGAGTGTAAGGTTTGCCAGGACCTGCGCCGTGAGCGGGAGAAGATTTGCGTGGTGGAGGAGCCGGCGGACATGGTCGCGGTGGAAAATTGCCATGAGTTCAAGGGGCTCTATCATGTGTTGCATGGAACCATATCTCCCTTAAACGGCGTCGGGCCCGACTCGCTGAGGATTAAGGAGCTGATGGAGCGGGTCCGAAGTTCAGGAATCCTGGAGATCATTGTAGCTACCAATCCGACGGTCGAGGGGGAGACAACGGCGCTGTACCTCTCCAAGGTGATTAAACCGCTTGGGGTGAAGGTGACGCGCATCGCCAGCGGCCTTCCGATGGGAGGAGATCTGGAATACACCGACGCGGTTACCTTGAGCAAGGCGATCGAGGGAAGAAGAGAAATTTAACGGAGGAGTTATGCGCAAAATATGGTGCCTCTTTCTGGTCCTTACTCTCTGGGGCTGTGTGACCTACGGGAGAGACTTCGGGACTACTCCGGTGAAGAATATCCAGCCCAACGTCACCACCCAAAAAGAGATCTTCGGCTACTTTGGAGAACCGGTGCGGAAGGGATTGGACAGCGGCAACGAGACCTGGACCTATTCCTATCACACGTATCAAATCGGGCAGCTTGTCGATTCCAAGGAACTCTACGTCGTTTTCAACAAAGACGGCACCGTACGGAGTTACTCCTTCACGTCCAAATAAAAAAGGAACTGAGGGATTAAGGGTTAAAGAGCTTCTCAATCCGCGCGCGGATCTCGTCGCGCACTGCTCTGAATGTTTCTAAGACAGTCTCCTCATCCCCCTTAGCCAAAGCCGGGTCAGGAAGGGGCCAGTGAAGGTGCTCTGTGTTTTTGGAGAGCGTTGGACAGCTTTCCTGGGCCTCGCCACAAAGGGTAACGACCAGATAGATGTTCTCCAGGGGGAGCGTTCCCAGTCCTTTCGAACTCTGATTCGAAATATCGATCCCAGCCTCCTCCATGACCTTGATCGCCAAGGGATGGACTGCCTTTGGCTCCGTCCCGGCGCTGAAAATCTTGACGTTCTCAGGCGCCAGACTACGGGCAAATCCCTCGGCCATCTGGCTGCGGCAGGAATTGCCCGTACAGAGAAAAAGAATCCCTCCTGGCTCTTTTGCAGGCCCGGCCGAGGGGAGGGAAACTCTCACCGTTGTCCCCTTCTGGATTTGGCTCTCGATCCTTAGGTGACCTCCGTGAGCTTGGACAATGTGTTTGACAATCGCCAATCCGAGGCCGGTTCCTCCAAGCTCCCGCGATCGGGCCTTGTCCACCCTGTAGAAGCGCTCGGTTAATCTTGGCAGGTCTTTTTCGGAAATGCCGCAGCCCGTATCCGCCACGGCGATCTCCACCCGGGGGGGCTGATGATTATTGGAAGAGACCAAGCGCGTCGCAACCTCGATTCGACCACCGGATGGCGTGTACTTTAGAGCATTGTCGATCAAGTTGATAAGAAGTTGTTGCAGACGATCCGCATCTCCGATAATGAGAGGTAAGTGAGCGTCGACGGATTGCCAGAGCGCGACGTTCTTTTTTGCGGCTTGATCCTGAAAAATCTCCAACACTCTGCCTATAAGATCCGCTGCTTGTAGTTTCCCCATTTCCAGGCGAATTTGTCCCGATTCCAGGTCCGATAGGGTGAGCAAGTCATCGATGAGCCTGCCCAGCCTCTCGGAATGACGGTGGATAATGCCGAGAAAATGCTCCGCGTCTTTGGGGTCGGAGGGCGGGGAGTGAAGCAGAGTCTCTGCGTAGCCCCGAATGGCCGTCACGGGGGTGCGGAGTTCGTGAGAGACATTGGCGACGAAATCAGACCGGACGGTTTCGAGACGTTTGAGCTCTGTCACATCGTGGAAGACCAGGATATAGCCGAGAGGTTTCTCATTCCCATCTCTCAGGCTCACCGCATTGACCCTGAACCACTTGTCGTCATCGAGGGAGATTTCCTTGGTGAAGCACTCTTTGGAGCAGTCGCATGCCAGGACTTCTTCCATCAACCGCTTCATTTCCGGACGACGCGAGACCTCCAGAAGAGAGGCGCCGAAAAAATTCTGGCGGGGAGCGAGGTCGAACATCTTTTGGGCGTTCTGATTAAGCAGGATGACCCTTCCCTGGGTATCCACCACCAGGAGCCCCTCGATCATGCACCTCAGTATAGATTCGACCTTCTCCTTCTCTGCGGTGATTCCTTTGATTTTTTCTTGAATGTTTCGGCTCATCTCGTTTAAGTTTTTTTCCAAGACGCTGAGTTCGTCTTTTTCCTTGACCTGAATCGGCTCCCGGGAAAAAGAGCCCTCAGAAACGTTCTCGGAGAATTCTACCATCCGCTTCACCCTTCGTTCCAGGTGGCGGGAAAAAAGGAACGCCAAAGACAAGCCCAATCCTGAGACCAGGAGGAGCCCGGCGAGAATGGCCTGCCGTATGGAACCCACTGCCTCTTCGACGGAGTGCAGCGGAACCGAGATGCGGACGATTCGGCCTTTTTCTCGCTGAAGAATAGCCTGGTAAAGCATTTCATACCGAACGGTTGTGCTGTATCGGATGCTTCTACCGGCGCTTTTGGATAGGGCTTCCAGCACTTCAGGCCTGGTTCCGTGATTTTCCATTGTGATGGAGGCTTCGTCTGAGTCGCCCAAGACCTTCCCATTCAAGGCGATAAGCGTAATCCGAGCTCCTAGCTCTCGACCTAGATCACGGCAGATTTTATCCAAAGCGTCTCCATCCAGGCCAAAGGGAAGCAAACGGCTTACGATCTTCGCTTCTTCCTGCATCTTCTTGGACAGAAAGGCGATGTGGAAATCTTTTATGATGGCTCCGGCATAGAGGTAAAAGAAGACAAAAAGCAGGAGAACAACAATGAGGTAGGATAAGAAAAACTTGACGATGAGTCTATTTTTCCAAGGCCTTTTCATCGAATTTATAGCCCACTCCCCGGACCGTTAGCACCCATTCGGGCTTGCGGTCGTTTTTTTCAATGGCCTTTCTCAAGCGCCGTATGTGAACGTCCACAGTGCGAGGATCCACGAAGGTCTCGCTGCCCCATACTCGATCCAGCAGCTGGTCCCGGCTCAGAACCCGATTGGGATTTTGAACCAAAAAGCCGAGAAGCTCAAATTCCTTGAGGGTTAATCGCACCGCTTTGCCTCTAACGATGGTTTCGTAGGTTGAGAAGTTAATCTTTAGCGGGCCCTTTTCGTAAACTTCACTCACCGGATGACTGGACTGCATCTCGGTCCTGCGTAGGATGGCCTTCACCCGGGCCACCAGCTCCCTGGGACTGAAGGGCTTGGTCAAATAGTCATCCGCGCCCATCTCCAGGCCGACTATGCGGTCCGCCTCGCCGGCTTTGGCTGTGAGCATGAGAATTGGGATTTGACTCGTTTCAGGCCGCCCTCGCAGGTTTCTGCACAACTCGAGTCCGGAGAGTCCCGGCAGCATCAAATCCAGAACGATCAGGTGAGGTTTTTCTCTCTGTACTAATTTGAGCGCTTTCTCTCCATCCTCCGCCTCAATGACCTTGAAGCGCTCCTGGGTCAGGTTATAGTGCACGAGCTTTCGTATGTCCGGCTCGTCCTCGACAACCAAGATTTTTTGCCCGGCCATGGGGACTCAGATGGACTGAGGAATCTCTTTGAGGTGACGGATGCTCTTGCCTTTAACCAGAAAGATGACCATCTCGGCGATGTTGGTGGCATGGTCGGCGATCCGTTCCAGATATTTTGAGATGAAGCCGATTTTCATGGCCCGATCAATCGTATGAGGGTCCTCAATCATGAAGCTCACCGTCTCGCGAAAGATCTGGCTATTGAGATCGTCCACTTCCTGATCGTCTTTGCACACCTTGAGTGCCAACTCGGTGTCCTCCCGCACAAAGGCGTCGAGACTCTCCCGGATCATCCGTTGGGAAATCTGCGCCATGCGCGGAATGTCAATGTACGGTTTTAGTTGAGGTGCGCGGTTAAGCTCTAAGGCGCGTTCGCAGATATTGACTGCCATGTCGCCGATGCGCTCCAGATCGGTAGTGATTTTTAGGGCCGTTGTGATAAACCGCAGGTCCCTGGCGGTGGGCTGGTGTAATGCCAACAAACGGATGCAGAGATCGTCGATCTCGACGTCCAGATGATTGACCTCGTGGTCCCTTTGAATGATCGTTTCAGCCAAGGGAGAATCTCGATCCACCAATGATTTTACTGCCTTTTGAATCTGGTCCTCTACCAGTCCGCCCATATAGAGGATATCCTCGCGCAGCTTCTTGAGATCCTCCTCATATCTTTTGTCGGTATGCTCTACTGGCATCGCACTCCTCCATTAACTGCTTGAACGGCTTAAACGCTTTAAACTGTTCAAACCGTTCGAATCGTTCAAAACGCTTTTAGCCGAACCTGCCGGTGATGTAATCCTCTGTCTGCCGCTTCTCCGGCGTGGTGAAGATCTTGCTCGTCACGTTGAATTCTACCAGTTCACCCAAATAGAAGAAAGCGGTATAGTCCGACACGCGGGCTGCCTGCTGCATGTTGTGGGTGACAATGACAATAGTGACGGTCTCTTTAAGTTCGCGGATCAGCTCTTCAATCTTGGCTGTAGCAATCGGATCCAGGGCCGAGCAGGGCTCGTCCATCAGGAGCACTTCCGGCTCAACGGCCAGTGCTCGCGCGATGCAGAGGCGCTGCTGCTGCCCCCCTGAGAGACTGGTTCCGGGCTTGTGGAGGGCATCTTTAACTTCCTCCCACAGGGCCGCCATTTTTAAACTCTTTTCGACTTTTTCCTCTATGACGCGCCGATCTCGGGTCCCGTTTAGTTTAAAACCTGCGGCGACGTTGTCGTAGACTGACATGGTGGGAAACGGGTTGGGTTTCTGGAACACCATGCCAATCCGGCGACGGACCTGGACCGGATCAACAGTAGGACCATAGAGCTCCTCACCGTCCAGAAGGACCTTACCCTCAACCCTTCCTCCTGGGGTGACCTCATGCATCCGATTGAGACAACGGATAAAGGTGGACTTGCCGCATCCTGACGGCCCGATGATGGCAGTAACTTTCCTCGCTTGAATCGAAACCGAGATGTTGTGAATAACCTTGATCTTCCCATAAAAGACGTTGAGCCCCTCCACGACGAGGAGCGTCTCTTCAGACTCTTTCACGACAGCTTTTTTGGGTTCCTTCTCGTAAATAGGCGAACTCATGGCTCTACCACTAGTGGGAACCACGTCTTCATGGCGAGAGTCAATGGCCTGTTTCTCTTCAGTCATCGGACTTGTTCCTCAAAGCAGCCCTGGCCAGCAGGCTGGTTACCAGGACCACGGTAACCAGCACGAAAGAAGCTGCCCAGGCTTTGTTATGCCAGTCTTCATAGGGACCGGTGGCATAAGTGTAAATCAGGTGGGGGACAGTCGCCATGGGTTTACGCACGTCCAGATTCCAGAAGGGGTTTCCGAAGGCGGTGAATAACATGGGGGCGGCCTCTCCAAGGGCTCTGGCTACTGCGAGGAGAACACCCGTCAACAGCGCTCTCGAGGAAACCGGCAAAACAACCCAGAGGATGGTCCTCCACTTCGGGACGCCCAGAGCCAGCGAAGCCTCCCTTAAATCGGTTGGAACCAGGCGGAGAGCCTCCTGAGTGCTGATCAGGATGATGGGAACCATGATGAAAGCGTAGGCGACGGCCCCCGACAAGCCAGAAAACTGCCCCGTGGGTTGTACGACGAGGGCATAGCCGAAAAGTCCAACTACAATAGAAGGCACCCCTGTGAGCACTTCAGCGAGGAACCTGACAGAGGCGCCCAACCTTCCGCTCGGGAATTCATTCACGAAGATGGCGGCCCCTAGACTGATTGGCACTGCCATTAGGGTTGCCAGGCCTACAATGAAGCCGCTTCCTATCAAGGCATTTGCGATTCCGCCTCCCGCTTCACCGGCTGGTTGAGGAAGGGTGGTCAGGAACTCCCAACTAAAGGCGGCGCCGCCGCGATAGATCACGTAGCCCAGAATGACCCAAAGGAGGGACACCGTTATTAGGACGCAGACAACCATTCCAGTCCATGCGACGCGTTCTATAACCTTGCGGTATACGAAATGGCGATCCGCAGTGCTTAATCCCGTTTCAGCGTTGTTGACGGCGGTCTCGATCATCTTCTCAGTCTTCCTATTCCAGAATGGCTATGCGGCCCTTTGAAAGACGCCAGATGAGCAATTGGGCTAACAGGCTAATGAGGAAAGTGATACAGAACAAGACCAGACCAACGTAAATGAGGGAGGAAACGTAGAGGTTATAGGTTGCCTCGGCAAACTCGTTGGCAATGAGACTTGCCATACTATGAACGGGATCAAAGAGGGAGGTTGGGAGATCAAAATTGTTTCCGCCGACCATCGTTACCGCCATCGTTTCCCCTATGGATCTTCCCAGACCAAGAATGACTGCGCCGATCAGGCCGGTTCGAGCATAGGGAAGCGCCACCTTCCATATAGCTTCCCACTTGGTCGCTCCCAAGGCCAGCATCGCCTCAATCTGAGTGCGTGGGACGGACAAAAGGATATCTCTGGATATGGCCGTGATAATGGGAGTAATCATGATAGCGAGTATGACGCCGCCAGCCAAAACTCCGACGCCATACACAGCCGGCCCGGCGAACAGGGGAAACCATCCGAAGTTGGCTTTGAGCCAGACCTGTAGGACCCTGATCATCGGTACCATGATGAACAGTCCCCACAGTCCGAAGATAATACTGGGGATCCCTGCCAGCAGCTCTATAGGATAGGAGATAAACGCGCGAAGCGACTTTGGAATATAAAAGGCGATGAAAATCGCCGATCCCATACTGATAGGGACAGCGATGATGAGGGAAAGCACCGACTTTATCAGTGTCCCAACGGCAGGGGGTAGGGTGCCGAATTCACCTGTTACCGGGTCCCAGGTTGTGCCGATGAGAAATCGTGGTCCAAAATGACGTATGGCCTCCCAGGAGCCTCTCAAAAGATCGCCTGCCAAAAGGATGGCAAGGAAGATGACGAATAGAGCAGTCCCTCGTGCCAGAAAATGAAAAACTCTGTCGCCCCATCTGACGCTTCCGGCTTGGGGTGGAATCAACACATCTAATACCGTAGAGAAAAATCTTCCCGAAGATCGGCTCATCGCATGCGGCTCATTTTTCACTTGCGGAGGGCGCCTTTATGAAATCTCGTTGATTTTAGGGAGGCTTGCCTCTCGGACTTCAGGTCTTTGAGGCAAGCCTCAATGCAGGCTTCTAGTTGAGAACGGGCTTGCCACCGACCTTGATGCTCTTAACAAGCTTTTCCGCCTTTTTGACTGCCGCGCCCTCCAGCGGGGCGTACCCTAGTGACTTCGCGTACTTCTGCCCGTCATGGACCATCCACCAAACCAATTGAGCTACGGAGTCGGCTTTTGCAGCGTCAGTCTGATTTGTGTAAACCAGCAGCCATGTGAAGCCCGTGATGGGGTAGGCTTCAGGGTTCTCGCTGTCAGTGACCATGACCTCCATATGATCCGGAAGGTTTGCAACGTCGGCGGCTTTAGCTGCGCTGTCCAGGCTCGGCTCCATGAATTTCCCCGCTTTGTTTCGCAAAAGAGCGTAAGGAATCTTGTTCTGTTCAGCGTAAGCAAGCTCGACATAGCCGATGGCGCCGGGAATCTGCTTGACGCTATTGGCCACTCCTTCGTTCCCCTTGCCGCCAACGTCGCCAGGCCAATTCACCGAGGTGGAAAAACCCACCTTATCTTTCCACTCCTGGCTCACTTTGGATAGGTAGCTTGTGAAGATGAAGGTGGTGCCAGAACCGTCCGAGCGGTGAATCACAGCGATATCCTGACTGGGGAACTTGAGGCCAGGGTTCAATGCCTTGATTCGGCCGTCGTTCCAGTCCTTTATCTTCTTAAGATAGATGTCCGCCAGCACGTCCGGGGTCAGCTTCATCTGCCCTTTTCCAACGCCCGGGATATTGTAGACAACAGCCACAGCTCCGGCCACGGCGGGGATATGCATGATCTCGCCCCCCTTGGCTTCTTGCTTTTGCTTCTCGGTCATGATGCCGTCGGTGCCGCCAAAATCCACGGTCATCTGCTGTAGTTGACGAATGCCTCCCCCGGAACCGATGGACTGGTAATTCACTCTGACACCACAAAGCTTATTGTATGCGTCAAACATCTTTGAATAGAGCGGATAAGGAAAGGTAGCCCCCGCCCCGGTAAGTTCTTTAACTCCCTTGCTCGGGCAGGCGGCCATTGCCGTGGTTCCGCTGAGCAGCAGGACTGTCGCCGCAACAAGTATTGAGAATCCTTTCACTTTCATGGGGTTCATCTCCTTTTTAGTTTTTGTAACATTGAATTGTTACAGACAAGTTACAGGGAAATTAATCCTGCATGACGCCTAACATGGACTACGGCATTGAAACTTCATACCCTTCCCTCCTATTTCATTCCTTTTGACGGTATAGATAGCGACGAAATCTGACAGGAGAATGAATAGAGAGTTAAGAAATGATGAAGAGTCGGAACATTCTTGTAATAATTTGTTAATGCCTGGTTCACTTATTCTTCATCTGTTTGTAACCGTCCCAGGATAGTAGTCTTACTTCAAATGACCAGGACCATTGTCATTGGCGACGTTCACGGATGTTACTTTGAGCTCACAGCTCTGTTGGATGAGATCGGTGTCCATTGGGATGACAGGTTGGTTTTCGTAGGCGATCTAATAACTAAGGGACCCGCGAATCGTGAAGTTCTAGAGTTTGTCCGCCAGAGCAGGAATTGTGAATCAGTTTTGGGTAATCACGAATACTTGCTGTTGCGGCATTATCGCGGGGAAGCTGTGAAGCTGGAGCCTGCACACCTCCAGACCATCGCTGAGCTGGGGAAAGGGTTTGGCGACTGTATGGATTGGGTTTCTTGCTTGCCCCACTATGTCGATTTGGGCGACCACCTGGTTGTCCATGCGGGAGTAAGGCCTGGCTGCCCGTTGGAGAGGCAAACCGTGGAAGACCTGACCCAACTTCGGACTCTGGATGGTACCGATCCGGGGAGTCGCAAGGGAACTCCCTGGTTTGAGCGCTACCGAGGTGATAAAATTATTATCTTCGGTCACTGGGTCTTTGATGCCCCTCTTCTTCGAGACAATGCCATAGGGATAGACACCGGGTGCGTTTACGGTGGTCGCCTGACAGCCGTGGTCCTGCCTGGGGATCGTCTGGTGAGCGTGCCGGCACGCAGGGCATACGCCAGAAAGAAAGGATAAACTCTGTGTCCGCGAGAATGAAGATGTATGGCAAGCACCGTTTCCCCGGGCGTCTGTTCATCGTTGAGGGAATTGACGGCTCCGGCAAGAGCACCCAGCTCTCGTTGCTTCACAAATGGCTCGAGTCGGAGGGCTACGTGGTCTCTTTCAGTGAGTGGAATTCCTCTCCCCTTGTCCGTGACGTGACGCGGAGAGGCAAGAAAAAGGAGATGCTGACCCCGATGACTTTCAGCCTGATTCATGCCACCGACTTTGCCGACCGTACTGAGCACTACATTGTACCTCCCCTTAAAGCCGGCGCCGTTGTCCTTGCTGACCGTTACATCTACACCGCCTTTGCCCGTGATGTAGCCCGAGGGGTGCACCCTGAATGGGTTAGGGGGCTCTACGGCTTTGCGGTCAAACCCACCGTCGCCTTCTATTTTCGCATACCCCTTGATGTGGCCATGAAGAGAATCCTCGGAGGACGGGACGCACTTAAATTCTACGAGGCTGGCATGGATATGGGGCTGAGTGATGACCTTGAGGAGAGCTTCCGCATTTTTCAGGGGCGCATCGTAGAGGAGTACGAAAAGATGGTGGATGAATTTGGGCTGGTGGTGATCGACGCGACCCTGTCCATAGAAGAGCAACAATCCCAGATGCGTCAGATTGTCGCTGAGGCGTTGACTGGCACGAAGAAAACGAGGATAAGACGATGGCTCGATTTAGCTTCTTTGGCGAAGGGCTCCCAGAAATAGACCTCGAAGAGCTTAAAGGGAAGCTCATCGTGCTCGAGGGCACCGACGGAGTGGGCCGCTCCACTCACATCGATCTCCTCAAGCAATGGTTAGAAAACAATGGTCACGCGGTCCTGGATACCGGCATGGCCCGTTCAGCCCTGGCTGGCAAAGCTATCCGTCAGGCCAAAGAAGGGCATACGATGGGCAGCGTCACCATGAGCCTCTTTTATACCACGGACTTTGCGGACCGATTAGAAAACGAAATGATTCCGGCACTGAGGGCCGGATTCATTGTTTTGACCGACCGCTACATCTTTTCCCTCATGGCGCGGTCGATAGTCCGTGGCGCGGATCCGGAATGGATCAAGGACGTCTACGGGTTTGCTCTCAAGCCGGATGCGATTTTCTACCTGCGGGTTAATGTCGATGATCTGATAACGCGAGTCATACAGGGCACGGGATTCGATTATTGGGAATCAGGGATGGATCTGCATTTGGGAGAGGACATGTACGATAGCTTTGTGGAATATCAAACCCGATTATTGAAAGAGTTTGATAAAATGGTTGAAGGCTACGGGTTCGAGGTGGTCGACGCCTCTCGTTCCATCGAGGAGGGCTTTGAAGATCTCAAGGAGCGCGTTGCTCGCCTGTTGAAGCCCAGCCGCGAGCCTGCCTCCGACAAAATCAAAGGATGATTAACTTGGCGAATCAACCGGCCAGCAGACGAAGCTGTCTTGGGGTCAGTATCCAGTGAAGCCTAGAGCCTCCCTCAGGCGGAAGGTCATCTGACTCGATCCGGCACAACCCGCCTTCTTCAAGCTTATTTCGATTCCCATATCTTTGGCTAATAGGAAGGAGGTAGTCTCACCCAAAAGGGGTTGATGGCCTACGAGGAGGAGCCGTTTCTTTTCGCGATAGGCGGATAGGCTGGATAGCAGTCTTTCGGCGGAACCCCCAGGGGCGAGCTCCCGTAGCTCCTCCAGGTGCCCTTCCATGTCCAAGACCTCGGCAATGATCTCGGCGGTCTGTCGGGCGCGGAAGAGCGGGCTGGTGAAGATACGGTCGAAAGGGATTTCCAGGGTCATCAATCCCTTGGCTGCCCTGCGCATTTTTTTTGTTCCCTCGGGGCTGAGGGGCCGTTCCTCGTCAGAGTGGATCCCTGCACCGTCCCGAGAAACTGCTATGCCGTGGCGCATGAAATAAAGATTCATATCAGGCGACATTCCTCCAGTGGTCGAGAAAGAGGGCGGCTACCTTCTTATCAATCTCGTCCCGGACATAGCGTAGGGCGGCCTGCATCGCTGCCTCGCCACCCCTTGTCCGCTGGAGATCAGGGATGGGCCACTGTTCCAGTCTGGCCTTGGCCGGGAGGGCAGGGCATTTTTCTTTTGCTAGACCCAGGCTGACAACAAGGTCAATCTCGTTGGTGGGGATTTCCTCAATGCCCTTGGCATATTGATTCGAAATGTCCACACCCACCTCCTGCATTATCTTTTCAATGATGGGGTCAATTCTGCTCGGAAATATGCCCGCGCTATAAACCTGGGTCTTAGGTGGCGCCAGGCGCTTGGCAATGGCCTCAGCGATCTGGCTGCTGCAGGAATTGTCGATGCACAAAAAAAGAATGTTTCGTTCGCACATGGTGCTGCGTCGCATAGTTCCCTCCAAATTCAGACCCGTTTAGATCCTTTGACCTGTTGGATCAGGGTCTCTACGTTAAAAACTTCATCCATCAGTTTAGCTTTCTCTTTGGCCCCCTCGATTTCCGTCTTGAGATCCGATGAGCTGGATAGCTTAATGGAAACCGTTCTGTGCCTTGGCAAAGTACAGGTTATCTCTTTGACCCGAGACTCGTGGCTACGGTCAAGACCGTCGGCGACTCGCAGAAGCGCGCTCAGCTTCCGCACTACATCCTGATCGCTTGGAGACAATTGGGAAAAGGGGAGGTGCTTGGGACTTGGGTGCGTCTTGCGGTGATAGCGGGCGATATTGGCGATCAAATCCAGATCCGACTTGTTAAAAGAATTTAGTCCTGAACTCTTGATGAGATAGTAGGAATGCTTGTGGTGCTTAGGGTAGGCGATAAAGAGACCGATGTCGTGGAGTATGGCCGCTGCGTGGAGGATGGTGGTGTATTTTTCCGGGAGGCGATGGAGACCCTGGAGTTGATAGAAAAGGCTGAGGGCCAGGTGGCTCACCTGGTAGGCATGGGCTGCATCGTAATTATACTTCTCGCCGACTTCTTCCAGAGATTCCGGACGGTGCCCCTCTTGGCTCCATAGGGTTTCGCGGTCTGGATAGTAGTGGCGGAGCAGATCCACTATCAGGCCATCCCGCAACCCGCGGTTGGAAACAAAGAGATAGTCGAGTTCTAGTTGGGTCATGAGTTCCAGGAGCACCAATCCGCCGGCCACGATGATGTCGGCCCGTTTGGGGTCTCCAGCAATGAGGGCAGAGCGCTGAGAGAGGGATTGGCTTTTGAGCAACTCCAAAAGCGCCTTGAGGCGGGAGCGTTTGAGAACGGCGAGGGAACCCATCCTGGGCTCTCCGGTCAAGCGGGCATCGGTGTCCGCTAAGGCGGTGATGGTCCCGGCGCTGCCGAAGGCCATAGTGAACTTTTCCTGTTCGATCCTTCCGGCTACGGGCTTGAGCCGCTGCTGCACGGCGCGCTGGAGATTCTTTAACTCCTTTTTCGTCGGCGGATCGCTTTCGATGAATTTTTCTGTGAGGCGGACTGCGCCCAGGGGGAGGCTGAAAAGGCAGAAGGTGCTGGTTCTGTTGGCTACCGAGATTTCTACGCTTCCTCCTCCAATGTCTATGAAAAGCCCGAGTGCGAGGTCAAAGCGCAAGCCGCTCATGATGCCGAGACTGATTAGTCGGGCCTCCTCTTCTTCCGGGATTACTTCTAGGTTGATCCCCAGCTTTTCCGTCCGTGTAATAAAAGAGCGCGCGTCCGAGGCCTCTCTCAAGGCGCTAGTAGCCACTGCCCTAAAGGTCTTGACCTGATAGCGGTCGGCCGCGCTCCGAAAATCCCGCAGCGCGTTCAACGCCGTCTCCACGGATTCTTTATCCAGGGTACCTGTTTGGAAGACCTTTCGCCCTAATCGGATGGGCTGCCGCTCCTGCTCCAGGATCCGGTAAGTTCCCGCCTGTTCCACAGAGGCCAATTGGAAACGAAGGGCGTTGCTCCCGACATCCACAACTGCAAAATATTCCGCCATTAAATCGTAAACTAGCACAGAAAGGCCTTGATTGGTTGCAGTAACGTTGCTGGAATTTTAAATTTCCATGAAGTTTCAGTTAAGGTGGGGGGTCTCTCCAGGTGGTAGAAAGGCTCCACTAACTGGGTTGCTGGGGTGGGGCCGGGACAGAGGGTGAAATCCCGGCCCCAAGGAGGCCTTCCCAGGCCGCAAAGAAGGCCTCGCGCGATTGAACGAATCGTCCCTCATCCTTCTTTGATAGGGTTTGTTGCGGCGACCTTAAATGGATTAGAAGCCTTCACCGCAGAAGGATGAGGATTCCCAAATAAGCCAGGGCCAAGAAAACATCGATGCCTACTACGAGACTCAGGACCCCGAATCTTCTCCGGAACAGTGCATAGGTCGATCTAGGAATATCTCTCAGGGTAGAGAAGAGTGGTTTCATTCTAGTTCCCTCCTTCCGCCGTAATAGATCAATGGACAGGTGGAGTCTCACCGACGCATCCTGGCTCTGCATCTGAAGCGCTCCTGGTTGGGTTCACCGAGTTGGTTGGAGCCTGGCGGAGGTGGGCAGCCAATCTCTGTTCCATCGGTGAATAGATAATGGCCAGTGTGCGGAGGATACCGAGCACCAGCGCTAAAAAAGCCAGTGCCGCGAGTTGCAGGGGAGGGCTTTGATGTTGGTAGAGTCCGATCATGACCTCTCTAAGGATAAAAACCAGGGTGGCATCGACGATGAAG
>Ga0082335_1003509_pt1 | contig 25654 bp, 26 predicted proteins | sample Subgrocontami58m_FD_72375 | JGI IMG/M metagenome (GOLD analysis project Ga0082335, IMG submission 72375) | Subsurface groundwater microbial communities from S. Glens Falls, New York, USA - GMW37 contaminated, 5.8 m (SPADES assembly) (version 2) ...
TGTGTCCGGGAAAACCTTTTGCCCTTTTGCCTTTTTTCCTTTTTGCCCTGCCTGGTGGCCCGGACATGCCGCTATTCCGCAGACGACTGCGTTGTTCATAAGCCGATACCGGAGGGTTCGTCTCTTCACGGCATGGGTGCGGTACTGGGTGCTGCGTGGATGGGTTGTTCTGTGGATTCGATGGCGGGCGGGAGGGCCTGGATGCGCTGTTCCTTCGCCTTCTCAGCTCTTTCCCAGATGGACATCGAAAGGAGCATCGCGAGGAAGGCGACGTTGGTTACGAGGCTGCTGATGAGCAGGAACCGTCGGATGAGGGACCAGAGAGAATGACGGCGAGCTGCAAGCTGCAAGCTGCCCGTCCGAACGGACATTCGTCCGGGCGGGCAAGCTGCAAGCTCTGCTTGTGGCTCACCGCTTGAAGCTTGAAGCTGAGTTCCTGCTTGAAGCTCCATCCGCTTCTTCCAGTGGAGCGGCGTATCGGCGAAGTAGAAGCACTCTCTCTCGATGATCCGGCCGCTTGCCGACGGGGAGATGTCCACGCCGTGCTCGGCAGAGAGGAGAGCTGCGATTTTCTCTTTGCCCATGTGCGGATACCGGAGCCGGTATCTCCGGATCAGCTCGATGATTTCCGACGCTATCGTGGTCCGCTGGACGTACACCGCTTCGCGTGACCGGTCCTGGAGGGAACGGACATCCGTGGGATCGAACCGCTCCATCCACCGGTGGAACGTGCTTCGCGATATGCCGAAATGCCGGCAGGTCGCGCTCACCGACTGCCGATGTTCCGCGAAGTGCAGGATGACTTTCAGCCGCTCAATGATCGAGGCCGTGAGCCCTTCCTGCTGCGCTTTTTCAAGCAGCAATTTTATCTCCTGCGCGGAGGGTATCTCTGAGAAACGCATTATGAATATTTATTTATTTTTTATTGCTGCATACATGATAGCATATTTCGGTCCGCTGTACCAGAGCGGAGTTGAGACATTTTTTCGGCCTCACCGGAACAGAAGTTTCCGGAGTGAAACAGCCACCTTCGCTTTCACTGATTTCCGGATTTTCCCTCCATCGCACCCGTCGCAGCCTGAGCCGCTTGCGCAGTAGTGTTGACGGATATTCTTTCTATGTTTTCTTTCTATGATTTCCACGCCTCAACCATCGAAAACCTCGTGTAAAGTGTCATTTACACCCCTTGCGACAGAAGTTCAGAATTGATGAAACAGAAAAATGGTGCTTTGGGACAGTGTAAGAACATGGTTTTTGGATGCATGCAAGTAGTTTCTTTGGAAGTGCTCACTGACTCTGCAGGAGGTGCCGCTAATCATGCCCCGCCTCACCCCCCAGCCCCTCTCCCTCGCTGACGCTCGTGAGAGGGGAGCTTCGCTTCACCTCTTTTAAGTGAGGTGTTGTACGGATTCCTCTCTCCCCCATCGGGAGAGAGGTGGCTCCGCAGAGCCGGAGTGAGGCGGGTAGGCTATGAAGTCAGTGAGTGCGGTGCCGCCAGGGTAGACGAACCCCGGCTACGTTTTTTTGGTTTATTGATCAGATGAATTCCGTTTTACTCCCCTGCACTCTTTCCCGTCTTCGGCGTCACGGGGTTCAGATTCTGCCAGATCGTCCTGTCCTTCCAGCGCGTCCCGGGGTCATTACTATAGCGTTCCTGCCACCAGCGCCATCCGAAGAGAGCGAGAGCGCCGATGATGGCCAGGATCACGAGCGTCCCGAGGAAGAAGAAGAGTATCCGCCACAGGAAAGGGTGGAGAAGGAGGCGCCGCACGCGCGTGCTGGCAAGGAGCAGAATGACGAGAACGATCCCGAGGAGCAGCTGCGGCATGTCGGCTTGGCGAAGTAAATGTCCCCCTAGAGACGGACTTCGACGATGGTCTGCGTCTTGCCGTCTACACCTAAGAATTCATGGAACTGCCACCGCGGCCAGTACTGGAGCAGTTTTCCGGCGATCGTCTCCATGCCGTTATTGTAGAGCTTGAGCGCCTGGTTGTACTCGAGAACCAGAACACTCGCCTTCCCCCTGCTCGTCGCGTTGGTGTTCCACTCGATGTACCGGGAGTCCGTCACGAGAGCATCGCTCAAGCCTCCGCTCGTGAAGAAATCAATCGTCCTTTTCTGCGCGACGAGGAGCAGGCTGTATTTCTGTTGAATCCCTCCCGCATTCCCGAGCGACACAAGATCCTGCGCGATCTCCTCGAGCCCTCTCTGATCAGACTCGGGGAGGGAGAAGAGCTGCGAGAGCGGCGTCACGTACTGCCTCCCCATGTCCACGTAGTGCGTCACGATCTCGCTGAATTTGGCGGCGACGCTGCGCTCCGAGGAGAGCACGTTCTCCGTGCTCATCCATAACCAAACCGCAAGCGCGACGATGATTACAAGGATGATGATGAGAATGCGACGGAGCATGGCGGTATGCTAGCACATCTTAGGTTTTAGGTGTTAGGGGTTAGGTTTTAGGTGTTAGGTGTTAGGTTTTAGAAAGTGCTTCGCTCCCTAAAACCTGAAACCTGAAACCTGAAACCTATTCCTTCTTCCTCCGGATCTCGAAGTGGCCGAAGAACGCCTGCACGATGAACGACACGCTGAAGATCGCGAGGAGCGCGAGCAAGACGGGGAGCGCCGGCACCACCCAGAACGACACGGACTGGTACACGTCCGGCGCGCCGCTGCCCACGCCCTTGAGCCGGAGGTTCGCGGTGTAGTACCCAAGCGCGAATTTCGGCTGCCAGATGATCTCCCTGCGGCGTATCGAGTTTCGGAGGACATATCAGTCCTTTCCCTGAATCTCGGCCACAGCGATCCCGAAGACGTTGCGGATTTCGATCTTCCCGAATGGGACGATGTGAACCGTGCCCGAGTTGCGGTACTGGATCACGAACTGCGCCGGAAGCGCCCAGTAGACGCGCCTCATGCTGAGGAACTGCTGCAGCCCGCCATCACGAATCACATCCCCCTTCACCGTGATGAGGAGGAGCGCTCCCACCCGCGACACGATCCCCAGTCCTCCGGGTGCGCCCCCCTTCGGCAGCCGCCGGAACATGACCACGGAGTAGTGGTCGCCGACGGACGCGTTCTTCGGAATCGTCACTTTGACGGAGATGAACGCGCGCTCGCCGTGCTTCAGCGTCACGACAGGCACAGTGGTATCGATCCAGCTCTTCGCGGAGAACGGACCCGTGCCGTTCCCGTAGAATATCATATTGTCGAGTCCATCGTTGCTCACCGAGAAATCCTCGACCTCCAGCGCGTACGTCCGCTCCTCCCCTTCCCGGCTCGTGAGCTGCACCTCCACCGTGCGCTCCTCTCCCGGATCCATCTCGAGGACGAATTTTGTGGGTCCCACCTGGAAATCGCCACGGATATCCACGCCCGCCTGCTGGACGATCTCGATTCCTGCCGGAGCCGCCGAAGCACTCGAGGAACCGAAGATCAGACAGAGCGTGATCGCGGAGAGCGATGCGACGAGGCGGCGCATGCACGCACTGTAGAGCACGCATGAGAGCGAGACAATTGCATTTTCATGAAAGGACTGGCTCCGCGCATCAGTAGATGCGCTCTCAAACTAAAAAGCGAAATTAGAGCGGGTCTACTGACCCGCCTCACTCCGCCCCGCTGCGCGGGGCACCTCTCTCCCGATGGGGGAGAGAGGAATCCGTACAACACTTCATTCGGAGGTGAAGCGAAGCTCCCCTCTCACGAGCGTCAGCGAGGGAGAGGGGCCGGGGGTGAGGCGGGGCATGATTAGCGGCACCATCCCGCAGAGTCAGCGAGCAATTCCCCGGAAACCCGTTCGACGCCACCTCCGTTTCATGCTATACTATCCCGATGTCTCGAAGACATACACACAAAAACCAAGCGCGCGCGTACGCGGGTACGGGAAGAGCGCAGGATCTCTGGCACCGCATCCCAGAGCCGAAACGCGTTGGGGTTCTCCTGAGCACGACGGTCGTGCTCCTGGGTTTCCTCTACTCGCTCACGTTCTCCCTCGCATCGACTGAAACGGGAAGTACCGTCCTGAGCATCATCGTGACGAGCGGCGGTTTCCCCATCCATTTCGTCGCCATTCCGGAGAAGCGCTCTCCTTCCACGGGCAACAACGGGACGCTCCTTACCGTGGAAGTGCGCAATCCCGGCGAAACGACCCCTCTCTCCTCCTCGACGATTACCACGAGCTCCGGTGGAACCTACAGCGGCCTCACCATCAACCTAAACACCGGCACCTACGATGTCACGGCGAAGGGATACTCGCACCTGCGGGTGAAGAAATCAAGCGTGGCTCTCAGTAGCGGCGCCACCGTGAACTTCACCAACGGCAGCGCCAACCCGCTCCTCAGCGGCGACGTGAACGGCGCGAACGGCGACAACACCGTGAACGGGATCGATCTTTCGCTCATCGTCACCGGACTCACGACGTACAACCTGCGCTACGACATGAACCGCGACACCACCGTGAACGGGATTGATCTCACCAACACCGTCTCCAACCTCCAGCAAACCGGTGCGTCGTAAGCCCGCCAACCGACGGCCTCATCGAGCTGTGAGCTGTGAGCTGAGAGCTGTGAGCAACAGCAAGATTCAGACGAACCGTCTCATAGCTCATAGCTCAAAGCTCAAAGCTTTGCTAGTCTTCATTGTCTTCATCACACTCAGCTGGTTTTCACTCCAGAGTGCCAATGCCACCGCCGGACAGATCATCAAGATGGTCACGAGCGACGGCGGCTCGACGTTCTACGTCGGGCGCTGCTTCCGCATGAACATCCGGGTCCAGACGGACAGCCTGAACGCGAACTCCGTGGACGTCATCATTCCGTACAATTCCACCTACGTGCAGCCATACTCGGACTCATCCTGCACCACCGCCGCCGACGTGAACTCGGCCGTCCAGACCGACGGGCTCTTCCCCTCGTATCCGTACAACAAGATCGTGGACAGCAAGATCAAGATTACCGCGTACGACCAGACGAACGCGAGTCCCGTGAACACGGGCGCGGCGCCTTCGGATTCGCTCCTCGCACACGTCTGGTGGAAGGTCATGTCCGCGAGCGGGGCGTTTAATCTCCGGTTCGAGTTCACCCCCGGCAGCACCACCGACACGAACATGGCGCAGCAGAACGGCGACGGGAGCGACGTCCTCGACAGCGTGGAGAATCTCTCGCTCGTTCTTGCGAGCGATACCTCCAAGCCGACGTTCTCGAACCTGAGCCCTGCCGCAAGCGCCACGACTGTCTCGGTTACGACGGGCGTCACCTACACATTCAGCGACAGCGGGGCAGGCATCGATACCAGCTCCCTCACGAACAAGCTGAGCGGCACCTCCAAGTCCCTCTCCACGTCCGGCTGCACGACGACGAACAGCAACCGGACGAGCAGCTGCAACATCACCATGAGCAGTGTCGGGACTCTGAGTTACTACACCTGGTACGTGGTTGCGGCGACGGGGAGCGATCTTGCTTCGCCCACCACCAATTCCGCCTCGCAGGCGTGGTGGTTTCGGACAGAGGACGACACCGACGCGCCGTACCTCGGGAGCTTAAGTCCCGCAAGCAGCGCGACCGGCGTCGCCGTCGGGAGCAATATCGTCTTCCACGTGAAGGATTACAAGGGTCAGGCGGGCGTGACGCCGGGCCTCGGCGTGGATATCAGTACCGTGCAGGTCACCGTGACCCCTGCAGGCGGTTCTCCTATCGTCTACAACTATTCAAGTTCGCAATTCGGATATACCGGGACGAGCGCCGACTATACGGTCACCATCAACCCCACGAGTGATTTTTCGCAGAATACCGTGGTGAGTGTCGCGGTGAATGCTTCGGACAGCAACCCGCGGTCCGCGAACGTCATGAGCACCTCTACGTACTCGTTCCGGACGGCTGACTCGTCCGCTCCCACGTTCTCCGGCTTCAGCCCCGCGCAGAGCGCGACGGGCGTCGCGCCGGACGCGAACGTGGTCTTCCACATCCTGGACACCGGCACGGGCGTGGATCTCACGAACACCACCGTGACGGTCGCCGGGACGAGTTACACGAAAACAGGTTCCCCGTCATATAGCTATACCGGCACGGCCGCGGATTACACCATCACCGTCAATCCATCGGGCAACTTCACCGGCGGACAAGTCGTGACCGTGTCGATTTCGACGCGGGATCTCGACTCCAACACGGCGACCACCTCCTACAGCTTCACGGTGCGCAATGCCTGCACGACGTGCTCAGTAGACACCGAGGATCCTGCGCGGTTCACCACCTCTGCGACATTGGATGCCACCATTTCCTTCCACGTGAAAGACACCGGGAGCGGCATCAGGCAGAGCAGCATCAAAGCGACGCTCACCGGCACGGGGAGCGCCTTCACGGCGACGCCGCTGGTCCTCACCGGCGCGAGCGCGCTCGTGAGCATCACGGGCACGGCCGCCGACTACACGGTGACGATTACGTTGCCCGCCGCGATTCAGCAGAACAAGACCTACAGCATCCTCATCGAAGCCACGGACACCGACAGCGTCCCGATGGACGACGTGGCGTATTCTTTCGCAAATATCGTCACGACCACGACGACTGTCGCATCCTCGTGCACCACGACCACCGCTACCACCGGTACGACGCACGGCGGCGGGAGACGCGACATCGCCGATACCATCGCCAATCTCGAGAGCGCGGATCTGCCGGTGATCGTCGCTCGCCGTCGCCTGCCGGGGACTTTGGCCGTTGTCTCGGAAGAGCTTCCGCCGGAAGTGGCACGCAAGGTGAACCGCTGCTACGTGGACGAGGCCGAGGCGACCCACGCCGCGGCGCTCGCGCAGAAGACGAAGTACCGCGACGTCCCGGCCGGAATCTGGTACGAGGATGCGGTCGCGGCATTCCTGAAGCGCGGTATCCTGGACGCCGCCAAGGAATACTTCCGCGGCGGAGCGCCTGCGGCGCGCGCCGAAGTGGCGAAGGTGCTCTCGAAGATCAGGGACGCCTCGCCCCAGCCGCTCCCGGAAATTCTCGCCTTCGACGATGCGGACCGTGCGCAGTGGTACGCGCCGTTCGTGGAGTTCTCGGCGCAGAACGGCTGGATGCGCGGGTACGGCGACTGCGCCGGCACACATCCGTGCTTCGTGCGCCCGGGTTCCACGATCACCCGCGCGGAGGCCGTGGCGATGATCGTCCGATTCTTCGACCTTCAGCCACTCTCGCTGGCGCCGCGCTTCACGGACGTTCCGGAAGACGCCTGGTACGCGGGCACCATGCGCAGTGCCGCAGACCGCTGCATCGTGCAGGGGGATGCCGTCTCGCACCGTGCCCATCCGGCGGCCCTCCTCACGCGCGCCGAGCTCATCGTGCTCCTCTACCGGGCCGAGCAGCAGCTGCGGTACGGAACCGATTGCTCCTGGGGAGAGACCCGGCCTCAGGACATCGCAAATCCCAAGGCCCCGGAGAGCGTTCCGGCACCTTCCTCCTCTTCCGCGTCCGCAAGCACGCCCCCTCCAATAGTCGCTCCCGCTCTCCCCATCGAAGCCCGGGGGCCCTCCTCCTCCGCTGAAGCCCTGCCCGCCAGAACGAGCTTGTCGGGCTGGCCCGCCAAAGCATCACTCCTCACACCTTCCGCCTCTTCGAGCGTCAATTCGTCAATGTTCAGCTCCCAGGCAGCAGTGACATCGGCTGCCTCACCGAAGAGCGCAGGCATGATCGTCCTTGTGTTCGTCATCGCCGGCGTCATCGCCGCAGTCGTCGTCGGGCGGATGCTGCTGTAATAAGCTTCAAGCTACAAGCGGACAGCTCCAAGCCGCCTGAAGCTTGTCGCTCGCCGCTTGTAGCTTCACCTAGCATTTTGTATTTGCATATATCTACAATTTATTGTATAATAATACATGAATACATGGAAAACTAAACTTTATGGCTACCAACTCTGGTTGGCCGGCCACAAATACACACAAACTCTATGGGATACCTTTTCCCACTTTCCGATGACAGGCGTACACGCGTGTTCAGCGTTGGGCTTGCCGCGGTCGCATCGCTCTACGTTCTCCTGGCGCTTGTCGCCGAGCCCCTCGGGTCTCATCCGGCGTACGCGCTCAATACCGCGACGGGTACTACGGTCCTGTCAATAACTGTCGTTGGTTCTTCATCCATCACATGCGATGCCTCCGCAAGCCTCGGGAGCATCAGCGGCAATACCGCCTCTCCGACGGGCACTGGCGCAATGGGGACATCCAAATGCACGGTGATCACGAACAACACGACGGGGTACAACCTGAACTGGGTCGTCCAGACGGGATCGGGGGACAGCCGCGGAACGGGCAACAGGTATGGAACAGGGCACATGCTCAATATGAGCCTTACCGGCGGGTATCCGGACGCGATCAGGGCGTTCATGAGGAAGGAGTACTGGGTGAACAAGCCGGGGCAATTCGACTACACGACCATTCCCGCGACGGGTTCCGGCTCCGGCTCCCGCTGGGCGGGACGCTTAAGGGGGAACAGCTCCACGACCGGCGGCGGCTCCGTGAGCTGGGGATCGGACAGCTCGACGGAAGGGTTCCTGAATGTCGGGACGGGAGGCGCCGTGCAGATCGCGAAGCGTACCTCCGAGACATCCTCAACAGGTGACGTGGAGAACTTCCTCTGGAAAGTCCTGATCCCGGCGAGCACCTTCCAGCCCACCGGTACATACAAGGTGACGGTCACCGTCTCGATGGTGGATAACTGGTAACTTCAGAAAGGCAAAAGGGCAAAAGGGCAAGAAGGCAGAGAGAGACGATTTGTATTCCATCCCCCCCTACGACCGCGGGGGGGGTTTTTCGATGCGCGGGAACGTGAACGTTACTCGTTACTCGTTGCGCGTTGTACGTTCCGCGTTATTGAACGCGTAACGCGTAACCCGGAACGCGCAACACCTGCTTACATAAGATATACTTCCGCCATGTCACCCTCCCCCGCCTCCGCCACGTTCGGTCTTGACCGACGTGGCTCCGCCGAAGCACTCCGGCCGTTCCTCGCTACCACACTCGATCACACCGATTTCTCCGGCCTCGGCAGGAAGTACGCCGGGAAAGTCCGTGATGTCTATATCCAGCCTGAGCGCGTCATCCTCATCGCCACGGACAGGCAATCGGCGTTCGATATTTCCTGGTGTTCTATCCCCCTCAAGGGGCAGGCCTTAAATCAGCTCAGCGCCTGGTGGTTTACGAAGATACATGACATCATGCCCACCCACGTGGTCGTCGTTCCGGACCCGAACGCGGCAGTGGTGAAGCCACTCACGATGCTCATGGTTGAAATCGTTGTCCGCGGCTACCTGACGGGCTCCACCGGAACGTCAGCCTGGGTGAACTACGAGAAAGGCATCAGGAACTTCTGCGGGAACCGCCTGCAGGGCGGCATGGTCAAGAATCAGAAGTTTGCATCACCGATCATCACGCCGACGACGAAGGGCGAGCACGACGAGCTCATTGACGCGGAAGGCATTATTGCCCGCGGCCTCGCGACCAAAGAACAGTGGAAACACGTGACGGACTGCGCGTTTGCGCTCTTCCGGCGCGGGCAGGAAATCGCGGCTGCGCGCGGGCTCATCCTCGTCGATACCAAGTACGAGATGGGGTTCGATGGAGACGGGGCACTGACGATTGCCGACGAGGTCCACACGCCGGATTCCTCGCGCTACTGGGTGGCAGCAAGCTACGAGGAGCGGATGGCGAAGGGACTGGAGCCCGAGAGTCTGGACAAGGAGTTCTTCCGCCTGTGGCTTAAGGAGCAGGGGTTCGACTACGGGAAACCGAAACCGGAGATCACCGACGACGTGCGTCTGATGCTCGCGAAGAAGTACCTGGATCTCTACGAGAAAATCACGGGGGAGCGGTTCTCTATCCCCAGGGACCCGGACGTCGCCGGGCGCATCGAGCGGAATCTGGCACGGTACCGGGTATGAGTCCGCGAGAAGCTGTTAGGTTTTAGGTGTTAGGTGTTAGGAATAGGAACATGAGACCCCCTAAAACCTAAAACCTGAAACCTAAAACCTGAACGCTAACACCTAATCGTCACGTTGGCCGCGAGATCTTGCGCACGGTCTTGAGATCCAGCTTCCACCCCACGCCGATGCCGTGTTGCAGGCGGAAACCGGGCGCGACTTCGATGGCGTACTGCGCGAGCGCCTGGGACTTGAACTTCGGACAGGGATCCTGCTTGCACGGCTCCATGACCAGAGCATTCACGAACACGCCGTCCTGATCGAAGAACAGGATCTCCAGCGGAATCCGGGTGTTCTTCATCCAGAACGTGAGCGTCTGGGGCTCATTGAATACGAAGAGCATCCCCGTATCCGGCTCGAGCTCCTTGCGTTCCATGAGACCCTGCGCGCGTTCCATCGGGCTGTCGGCGACTTCCACCGTGAGGGAAACCTGCTTCGCTCCGTCGTACGACGTGAGCACCACCGTCGGTTTACCGCAACCTGAGAGCATGAGGAAGAGAAAAGCAGGGATGATGGTACGTGTGAGCCGCATAACAGGATGCCATTCTCACAATGTGACGCATGCTTGTCAACCACCACGGAGCGCCCTGATCATCGCTTCCCGGTCCTTCGCGCTGAAAATAGTTTTCCCCGCCACCAGGTTATCCGCGCCGGCATCACGCGCGAGTTTCGCCGTCTCTTCATCAATACCGCCGTCAATCTGGATCATCAGTTTCGGGGATTTTTCGCGAAGAGCCCGCACTTTGGTCAAAACCTGCGGCATAAAAGCCTGCCCACCGAAGCCCGGTACGACCGACAGAACCAGAATCAGATCCACGTCCTTTACCACATCATCGATCTCAGAAAGCGGTGTCGCCGGGTTGATCGCGATGCCAGACAGAGCACCGGTTCCGCGGATGGTTTCGATCAACTTCCGGCGCGCGGGAGTCCCCTTCACCACTTCGGCATGGAACGTGATGTTTTTGCAGTGAATCGCCGCGAACTCGGCTATGCGATCCGCAGGATTCGTCACCATGAGATGCACATCGAGCGGGAGCTTCGTTCTGATGCATTTCCCCACCGGCGCCCCGAAACTCAGGTTCGGAACGAAGTGCCCGTCCATCACGTCGAAGTGCAGCGCGTCGGCAGACGACTCCACCGAATCCACCTCGTCCTGGAGATGGCCGAAGTCCGCCGAGAGGATGGAGGGGGAGATGAGGACGGGCATAATGAATGTAAAATGTAAAATGTAGAATGTACAATTGCGCAGCTTAAACAAGCCATAATTCATTCTACACTGTACATTGTACATTGTACATTTCTTCATCAGGGCTCCAAATCCTGAACCCGCCTTACGTGCCTTCCTCCCTCGAACTTCGTCGTGAGAAAAATGTCGGTGAAGCGCAGGGCATCGGCGGGCTTCGTGAGGCGCCCTCCGAGACTCATGATGTTCGCATCGTTGTGTGCGCGCGCCAGACGGGCAGTGTCATCGCTATAGACCACTGCCGCACGAATGCCGCGGACCTTGTTCGCCACCATCGCCTCGCCGTTGCCGCTCCCGCCGAAGATGATCCCAGTGCACCTGTGCTCGAGCACGGCGGCGGCGGCTTTGCGCATGATGGGAGGATAGTCGCAGGGTTCATCCGAGAACGTCCCGCAGTCAACGACATCGATCCCCTGCTTGATGAGGTGAGCTTTCACTGCCTCCTTGAGTGCAAACCCGGCATGGTCGGCGCCGAGGACAACTCGTCTCACTTTTTCGATAGTCATAAGATGTTGAGAACATCACTACGATAATTGCTAAATTGCTAAATTGCTAAATTGTTTATCAACATTCACCGAACGTTTCGCTTGCCCGCCCGGCCAAGATATGGCCATTCGGACGGGCGAACAATTTAACAATATAACAATTTAGCAATTTACCTGAAATCATTAATTCCATACACTAACTTCCGATGTCGAAATCCTTCTTCCTCGGCGCCAACTGGAAGATGCACGGGGCTCCGGATGGCGCTTTCACTCCTGCGTCTGCGTACCGTGGAGCACCACAGGTGGACGTCGTCGTCTTCGCGTCGTTCCCCGATCTCCTCCCCTGCAAGCAGGCTGGGCTCCGGTGTGGGGCGCAGTGCGCCAGACCGGAACAGTCCGGTGCGTTCACCGGAGACGTGAGTATGACGATGTTGGAGGCCGCAGGAATCGGCTTCGTCCTCTGCGGCCATTCCGAGCGACGACTGTACCACGGAGAAACCGATACGATGATTGCCGCACAGGTGCGTGCCGCCGTTGCATTGAACATCACTCCCGTGGTGTGCATCGGTGAAACACTCGAACAGCGGGAATCGGGCAAAACCGAGGAAGTGCTCAGGCGGCAGATGGAAATCATCCAGCCTCCACCGTCCGCCATCCTCGCCTATGAGCCGGTTTGGGCTATCAGCGGCGGAGATCCGAATAAACCCGCAGCGAGTACCGCGGATGCGGAACGTGCCCATCGGTTCATTCGCAGCTTGCTCCCCCCAGAGACACGAACTGCAACACGCATTCTCTACGGAGGATCAATGAAAGGCTCGAATGCACTCGATCTCCTCATGCAGCCGAACATTGATGGCGGACTCATCGGCGGCGCCTCGCTGAAGCCGAAGGAATTCGCAATGATCGTGGAAGCAGCTGAGAAATTGGCCAAAGCGCAGTGATGATCATGAACCCTCGTTGAAGCTTTTAGGTTTTAGCTTTCAGGTGTTAGGCGTTAGAGAACCTCATTCTCCTATTCCTAAAACCTAACACCTAAAACCTAAAACCTACCCCCGCACCCACCTCCCCTGCCCGACATTCTTCGCCGCTCCCTTGATCTCGAGCACGGTGAGCGTCGCATTGATGACGGCGGCATCGAGCTTGGTCCTGACTACCAGGTCATCCAGCGGAGCAGGAAGCGTCGTGAGGACCTCGAACACCGCTTTTTCTTCGGGCGTATTGGCCTGGAAGGAACTGGAACCGGGCAGAGAGGACGAGACGATCCCCAGCTCGCAAAGGACTTCCTCCGGTCCCGTGACAAGCTTCGCCGTTCCGCGGCTGATGATCTGGTGGCATCCGGCGAAATTCGGATCGAACACCGAGCCGCAGACCGCGAAGACATCCCTGCCGTAGTCCAGCGCCAGATCCGCGGTGATGAGCGAACCGCTCCCGGAGGCGGCTTCCACCACGACCGTGCCGAGCGACAGCCCGGCGATGATCCGGTTACGCGCCGGGAAGGTGAATTTGTCCGGCCGCTGATCGAGAGGGAACTCCGAGAGGATCAATCCGCCGCTTTCGACGACCTGCGCGGCCAGCCGCTCGTTCGCCTTGGGATAGAGCATCCCGAATCCGTGGCCGAGGACCGCAACCGTCCGCCCCCCGGCCCGGATCGTTTCTTTCGCGACCTCCGCATCCACGCCATACGCAAGTCCGCTCACCGTCACGAGGCCGGCCTTCGTAAACGGCGGAACGAAGTGCCCGACGACCCTGCGGCCGTAGTCGCTCATTTCCCGCGTCCCGACGACCGCCACCGAGGGCTCGGAGAGTACCTTCAGGTCGCCCTTCGCATAGAGAAAAACCGGGAAATCCGGCAGCTGCCGCAGCGCTTCCGGATACTCGGGGTCTTCGCACGTCAGGAAGGTGAGTCCGCGCTTTGTAAGCTCAGCCGAATACGCTTCCGGATCAAATTCCTCCATCCGGTTCAGTGCGCTGAGCGTGGCATCTTCCCTGACCCCCAGGGCTTCCAGAAAATCCTGGCTCCAGTCCTGCATCGCGAGATCGAGGTTTCCGTACCGCTCTTTGAGCGCGAGATAGCGCTTGGTCGTGAGAATGCCGGACCACGACCACCGGAGGGCGACTTCAGGATTCATAGCGGGGGATTGTAGCACAGGCCAATTATACAAATCGATGTAACCTGGAACCGTGCACGATTTGTCTACTCGCCATCTTCCCCTTGTGCCTGTCTTAGTTTCGCCATAATTCCATCCTGATCGAGAAGTTCCTGTTCATCACCCCCTGAAAACTTAACTGCGTATTGATCATCACCAGCTTCATCTCCTGAATTATCGATGAAAGCCGCACTTTGAACGGCAGCCGATATAACATCCGCTACTCCAAGTATTTTTGCTGCAGCCCGATCAATCTCAATGCAATTTCTCAACTCCCCTATTGGCGTTTTTGCCGGGATAACTGTGAGACCTTCTTTGAGAGACATGACTGCGTGGGGAAATTACAATAACTATAACATTGTTATTATTTTTTGGCAAGTATTCGATTACCCAGCCAGCCAAAGCCAGAATTCACGGTTTTCTTTTAAGATACAAAGCACTGGAGCCGCTGACCGGAATTGAACCGGTGACCCACGGTTTACGATACCGTTGCTCTACCAGCTGAGCTACAGCGGCTTGCAGTCAGTCAATTGTTCATTGTTCATTGTTCATTGTCAATTTTGACTCGCGTAACTGCTCACCGAGTCTGCCAACGCATCCGTCATGTCCGCCTCACTCCGGCTCTGCGGAGCCACCTCTCTCCCAATGGGGGAGAGAGGAAACAATGCCAAACCTCATTCAGATGTAGAGCGAAGCTCCCCTCTCCCCGCCGCAGCGGGAGAGGGGCTCGGGGGTGAGGCGGTGCATGAACAGCAGCTTCCCCGTTCAGACTCAGTGAGCAGTTACTGACCCGCGGATGCTTGCCAGATTATTTCCGATGATCATTCAGTATCTCCCGCGTGATGTAGCGCGGGCGTTGCTTGGTCTCCTCGAAGATGCGACCGATATACTCGGCGATGATGGAGATGGAGAGAAGCTGGATGCTCCCGAGGAACAGCACGAGCACGAACACCGTCGTGATGCCGTGCGGGACGTTCGGGAAGAGGAAGAATGTCACGATGTAGAAAAGCATCGCGACGAGCGAGAGGAGCATGACGGTGGCGGCGAGGTACGACACCCACTCCAGCGGCACGTACGAGAAGGAGAAGATCGCCTTCCTCGCCCAGCGGAGATTTTTGAAGAAACTGTTGGTCGAAGGTCCGGAGAACCGTTCCGGCCGGACATACTCGACTCCGGTTTGCCTGAAGCCGACCCAGGCCCGAAGTCCCCGCATCAGCCGGTCACGTTCGGGCAGGCTGTTCATCCAGTCCACGGCTTTGCGGTCGATCAGCGAAAACTCTCCGGCATCCATCGGCATTTTCACGTAGGACAACCGATTGAAGAGCACGTAAAACCGGTGGTAGAGCCACTGGTTGAGCTTCGACATGCTCCGCTCGCGCTTGCGGCGAATGCCGTACACGACATCGTGGCCCTGCAGCCACTTCTCCACGAATGACGGGATGAGCTCGGGGGGGTCCTGCAGATCGCCGTCCATGAGGACCACCGCATCGCCGAGTGAGTGCACCATGCCCGCGGTGAAGGCGGCCTGCGCGCCGAAGTTCCGGGACTGATTGATCACCGTGAGCCGAAGATCACTGGCCGAAAGCTCCCGGAGGATCTTCTCGGAATTGTCGGGGCTGCAGTCATTCACGTAGAGAACCTCCCAGTCCGGCGTGATCCCGGAGAGCACGTTCTTCAAGCGCTCATAGAGCGCACGGATATTCCCCTCGTCGCGGTAGCAGACGACGACGGCCGAGAGTTTCTTCTGAGTGAGTATGGGTAAACGATATAGGACAATCCCATCTACAGGAAGAATCGGCCAGAAAGCTTCAAGCTGCAAGCGGACAGCTTCAAGCTTGTAGCTTGCCGCTTGCAGCTTGCCGCTCAACTACTCACTTCATCACCTTTCCGCTCACAGCCGCGAAGACGGAATCGGGTAACCAGAGGGAAAGCCTGAGAAGCGTTGTCGTGAGCAGCGGATAGTAGAGAACCGATTTTCGCGTCGCGATGAAGGCGGCGATGGCTTTCGCGGCCTTCTCCGGCGAAGGAACGAGCATATTCCTCCTCCCCTCCCACATCTCGGTCGCGATGGGACCCAAACAGACGGTTTGAAACCGCACTCCCCGGTGGTTGTACTGTAGATCCAACGAGCGCATGGCCATAGCGATCCCCGCTTTGCTGGAAGCGTAGGCGGCGGAACGAATGGATGGGCGGAGCATCGCGGTGGAGGTGATGGCCACGAAGGAGCCGACGGCGCGCCTGAGCATCGCCGGAAGCAAAATTCCGATACAGCGAAGCGATCCTGAGAGGTTCACATCGATCATCTGCCGGCCCCTCTCGGAGTCGTACCCGCCTTCCAGGAGATCATCGGACTGCACGGAAGCATTCAGGATCACGACGTCCGGCGTGAATCCCCGTCCTTCCATGGCGCCTCTCCAGGCCAGAACGGATGTCTCGCGCGCGATGTCCACGGCCGACCGGAGAAACCGGCTGCCTCCGAGTTCCTGCTCCATCTCCTTTAGTTTTCCCTCGTTTCTCGCCACTCCCCACACGGTATGACCCACCGCAATGCACGCACGGCATAGCGCACGGCCCAGCCCTCTGGAAGCTCCCGTGATGCAGATCTTCATGCGACCTACTATACTCTCTCACACGATGACCACTCACGGGCGAACGCCGGCATCTCCTCCCGATTTCAAGTCCCTGAGCACGGCGATCCGCCGCGCAACGTTCGAGATGGCCTACCGCGCCAAGTGCGGGCACCTGGGACCGGCATTCTCGATCGTCGACATCCTTGCCGTCCTGTACTTTCAGTATCTCCGGATCGACCCTAAGAACCCTGCCGACCCCCAGCGCGACCGGTTCATCCTGAGCAAAGGCCACGGGTGCTCCAGCCTCTATGTCACGCTGGGGAAACGGGGGTTCTTCCCGGAGAAGGAACTGGAAACGTTCACGAAGGACTTGAGCCGCCTCCCGGGCCACCCGAGCTCCAGGATGCTCCCGGGGATTGAGGCGTCCACCGGATCGCTGGGGCACGGGCTCAATATCGGCCTCGGCCTCGCGCTCGCCGGCAAGCGGGACCGGCTCCCCTACCGCACGGTCGTCCTCGTGAGCGACGGCGAGTGCGACGAGGGCTCCACCTGGGAAGCGGTACTCGCCGCCGGACACTGGAAACTCCCCCGCCTCACCTGCATCGTTGACTACAACAAGATCCAGAGCTTCGGACGGACGAAGGACGTGATGGACCTGGAGCCCTTCGCGGACAAATGGCGCGCGTTTCGGTGGCACGTACAGGAAGTGAACGGCCACAACCACCGGGAAATTCTCGGCGCGCTCGAGGCGGCGGACGGCGAGCCCGAGCGTCCGAGCGTCATCATCGCACACACGGTGAAGGGCAAAGGGGTGTCGTTCATGGAGGATACCGTGGACTGGCACTACTGGACTCCGACTGAAGAACACTTCAAGCAAGCTCTCAAAGAACTCCGTTGATCATGCGCACGACCTTCGTGAACACACTCATGGCACTCGCGAAAGAAGATCCCTCGATCTGGCTCCTCACCGGCGACCTGGGCTTCACGGTCCTCGAGCGGTTCCGCGACGAGCTGCCGGAGCAATACCTCAATGCCGGAGTCGCCGAGCAGAACATGGTCGGCGTCGCCGCAGGCCTCGCCATGACGGGCAAGCGCGTCTTCGTCTACTCCATCGTTCCCTTCGCGACCTTCCGGTGTTTCGAACACATCCGCAACGACGTCTGCTACCACGAGCTCCCGGTCTGCATCGTCGGCGTCGGCGGCGGCTACAGCTACGGCCACATGGGCTCGACCCACCACGCGCTGGAGGATATCGCGGTCCTCAGAGCGCTCCCGAACATGACGATCGTCTGCCCCGGCGATCCGCTCGAAGTGGAAGGCGCCGTCCGGGCAATCGTGAAGCACCCCGGCCCCTGCTACCTGCGCCTCGGGAAGGCCGGGGAACCCCGCCTCCATGACCCGGAGAATTTCTCCTTCACGCTCGGCAAGGCGATCGAAATGCTGCACGGGGACGACGTAACGATCATCGCAACGAGCAACATGCTCGAGACGGCGCTACAAGCCGCAACGATTCTCAGAGAGAGAAACGTGAGTCCCCGGCTCCTCAGCATGCACACCGTGAAGCCCATTGACCGGGACGCGCTTCTCAAAGCCGCGAGGGAAACCCCCCTCATCGTGACCGTGGAGGAACATGTCCCGGTCGGAGGTCTCGGCAGTGCCGTCGCCGAAGCACTCGCTTTCTCCCCCCGCCGCCCCCTGCACCTCCTCTGCTCCGCACCTGACCGCTTCGCGGATACCACAGGTTCGCAGCAGTTCTTCCGGACAAGAGCGGGCCTGACTCCGGAGGATGTCGCCACACGTATCCTTGAAATTCTGGAGAAGTACCGCCGTTGAGTTAGCTGCCGATTTAAATCGGCAGCTAACTCCCCCGAATACTGCATACTGTATACCGCTATGAAGAACCCCTTCACCCGCCTCGTCTCTATCCCCTGGCTCTGGAACGGCGTGCAGGTCGTGCTGGGCGCGCCGACGTTCAAGCGGGAACTCTACCGATCCAAGCTCCATCCGGGCAGCCGCCTTCTGGATTTCGGATGCGCGAGCGGCCATCTGGCCGACGCCTTCCTCGACTTCGATTACTACGGAGTCGACCTTGATCCTCATGCCATCGCCTCTGCTCAAGAGCGGTTCCAGGGGAGACAGAACATGCACTTCATCGCCGCAGACTTATGCACCCGCCCGTTTCCCGCGGACTTCTTCGATGAAATTCTTTTCGCCGCAACGGTCCACCATCTGACCGACTCCCTGATGCGCGAGCTTCTCACCGAACTCCACCATTGTCTGAAACCCGGCGGATCAATCCATCTTTTTGATCCGGTCTACAAGCCAACTGACCGCTGGTGGCAGCGATTTTTCAGGGCAATTGACCATGGAAAATATACCCGCTCGACCGAAGAAATCATCGCCATCATCGAACCGCTGAAACTCTTCAGGATCGGAATACCCAGCTACCATCCGCCCTACGGGGCACTGCTTCAGGATTGTGATTTCCTGTACCTCCCCCTGAAGAAAGCATGACGGATAGTCGCAGGTTCCTCTCCCCGCTCCTCGGCCTGCTCCTCGCGGGCGCGCTGACCCTGTACATGAACGTTCCGTCGTTCACCGCACTCCTGACCGTGCCGGGCTACTCGACGCTCCATATGGGGAACATCGAGGATGACCGCGCGTACTACCTCTCGCGCATCAAGGAGGCGTCCGAAGGCCACTGGCTCATCGGCAATTCGGCGCTCTATGAGCACCGCTTCGATGTGTCCCCCAACGGCTTCATCGAAACCGTCACGGCGGCCTTCATGAGGGTCACGGGGCTGCAGCTCGATGGCGCGGTACTGCTCACGAACGCGCTCTTCCCCTTCCTGATCCTCGCGCTCACCTACCTCTGGATGGAGCGCATCCTCCGCTCCAAGCTCCTCGCCCTCACCGCTCTGATCACCGTGTGGTTTGCGGTCTTCGGCACGACGGGGCTCCTCAGAGAATCGAGCCCGAAAGTGACCATGCTCCTCCCGAGCCTCTACCTCGTGATCCTCTTCTGCATGGAGGGGGGGCGCGCCCAGAAGGTGCTCCGTGGAGTCCTCATCGGTCTCATGATGTACAGCTACCACTACCACTGGACGCTGCTCTTCGTCTTCGAGGGTCTCCTCCTGCTCCACGCGCTCGTCATCGAACGCCGGACCCTTCGCGAAACGGTACTACAGGGGGTGTGGATATGGGTCCCGCTCCTCCTCATTGCCCTCCCGTACGGCGGCAGGCTCCTCACACTCCAGGGGAATATGGTCGCAGCCGAGGCCTGGCGGCGGTTCGGCATGATCGAAACGCATCTGCCGACGGCGCCGCTGCTCCAGTTCACGACCATCTCCTGGATCGCCGCCCTCGCAGCCCTGCGCCTCACGGGCTTGCTCCGGGGGAAGCAGAGCCTCCTGCTCCTGCTCCTGCTCATCGCGGGCTTCCTCGCAGTCAATTCCAATGTCATCACGGGGCGCGAGGCGGAGTTCGAGGGACACTACGGCAGGGTGATCCGGCTCTTCACGTGGACCGCGCTCTTCCTCTGCATGGGTACATTTCTCCCGAGTGTGTGGAAGCGATGGATCATCGTTGCACTGATCACCATCATCGGACTCCATGCCGCCGTGTCCCTCCCCATGCTCGTGAACCGGGCCATCAATGACCATCGGATCTGGAAGGCATCGGGGAAGCAGCAGGTCTTCGACTGGCTCGCATCCTCGACCCCGAAGGACAGCGTCATCCTCGCGCCGTTCTCTGTCTCCTCGCTCGTCCCCGTGCTCACGGATGACTACTCCTTCATGAACTACGCCGCACGGTCGTTCTTCGTCAGCGATCAGGAATTACTGGAGCGATACCTCGTGCAGATCACGTTCTTCCCGCAGGACAAAGAACCCATCGCTACCGGCGTGCAGCCGGTGTTCGGCAACTTCCCGGGAAGCACCTATTCCAAGAACAAGCGCATCCACCAGCTCCTCACGCTGTTCCGCGTGCCTTTCTCTGCCACCATCGCCGACTTCATCCCCGACCAGAACAAACGCCGTCTCCTCGAGAATTTTTACTCGATGCCGGACTCCCGACTGGTTGCGCAGGCGCTGACGAAGTACCGACTGGATTACCTTGTGACACCGTATGACTTCCCTCCCTCGCTCCGGCGTTTCTTCACGAAGCTGGCCCGCGTGGGCACGTACTGGATCTATGTGCCGAACTGGCGGAGTGAATAACCCTGCGCGTCGGCCACGATAGGGTGCCTGTGCTTCGGCCTTCCGCTCTCTTTGCCACGCTCTCTTTGCCACGCAGCACGGGCATCGTGCCCGTGTTCCGGGGCACGATGCCCCGGCTGCGGAAAAAGCGGAACATTCTCAGACCACTTCCCTCTGATCCGGGCAAGCCTCACCATATGCAGAAGTGGGGATTTTTTGGTATAATGATGAGATTTCGCGGGACGATCCCGCGCCACACAAACACCAATCCCATGTCTATCGAAGCCTGCATCGCGCACGCCATCCACAAGGATCTCGATATTCTCGAGGCGCTGCCGGAAGTCTACGAGCTCCCCCTCGAGCAGCTCGAGAACCACATCGAACACTACATTCAGGGTCTTCAGGACACCCTGGTGAAGACCATCAAGACTATCGGGGAGCCCTACATCAAGGCAAAAGACGCCGCCGGTCTGTGCATCACGTGCCTGCGGGCGGGGGTGAATCTCCCGCCGGAAATGCTCCTCAAGATGTGCCGCACCATCCTGCAGCTCTCCACCATCGAAGCGAGATTCATCGCCGACAACGCCGAAGGAACGAGCGTGTACTATATGAAGCTGAATATGGCGTAGGACTAAGGCAAAAGGCTTTTTCACCGTTTACTGAACTGCGGTGCCCGTCTGGCACGCTTGAGACCCGGCTTCTTTCGCTCTTTGATGCGGCTGTCGCGCCTCAGGAACCCCGCCTGCTTGAGGACCGCGCGCATCGCCGGATCCATCAGCATCAATGCACGGCTGATCCCGAGGCGGATGGCATCGCTCTGTGCGACTTTCCCCCCGCCCTGGACGAACGCCTGGACATCGACCTTCTTCTGCTGCCCGGTAAGGGCGAGCGGCGCGAGCGCGTTCTCCCCGAGCGTCGAGAAGAAATACTTCGCAAGCGGCTCGTCATTCACCGTGACTTTCCCCTCGCCGTCCTGGAACAGCCGAACGCGTGCAATGGCAGTCTTGCGCTTGCCGAGGCCGTAGAAAAATGATCGATGCGCGGTCATACGATGGAGAGCGGGAAGGGGAGGGGTTTCTGGGCTTCGTGTTCATGGGCGGATCCTGCGTAGACGTGGAGCTGCTTCAGCGTGTGCTGGCGGGTCGGGTTCTTGGGGAGCATGCCCTTCACGGCGAGCTCGACCACTTTCCCGGGCTGATCCTTCAGGAGACGTTTCATCGGCGTCTCACGCAAATTCCCCAGGTACCCCGCATGGCGGAAGTATGCCTTCTGCTCAGCCTTGGCTCCCGTCACTGTCACCTTGTCCGCGTTGAGCACGATCACGTGGTCGCCGCACTGCCAGTGCGGGACGAAGGACGGCCGATGCCGCCCGCGCAGCACTATGGCGATCTTCGCGCAGAGGCGGCCAAGAACCTGGTTCCGGGCATCCACGACGTACCACTGTGGCTTAGCCGGTTTGGGGAAGGAGGTTTTCATCGGAGAATGAGCATCAGGAAGCTTTCTTGGCTTTGCCGATCGCGGGCATCACCGCATCCATGAGGATGAAATCCACGAGCTTCGCGCCGTCGCCCTTCCGCATGCCCACCGGCACCAAACGAGTGAAGCCGGAGGAACGGGACGCATAGCGCTTCTTCAGGACTTCCAGAACTTTCCTGCATGCGTTCCTGTCCGTCAGGATCCGGTTCATCTTCCGGATCGCGAGATCCGTCCTCTCGCGCTTGCCAACCGTGATGACCCGATCGACCAGCGCTTTCGCCACCTGGGCGCGTTTCTGCGTCGTCCGTACCTTCTCATAGAGAATGACTGACGTGACGAGGTTCTTCAGGAGGGACCGCGCCTGGTGCGGTTTTCGCGCGAGCCGTTTGCTGTGGTTGCGATGGCGCATGGGCGATGGAGTATAGGGAACTCCGTGAAAACTGTAAGAGATTATTCTTCCGTGAGCTTCAAACCGCGGGTCGCGAGCGTCTGCCTCACCTCGTCCAGGGCTTTCGTGCCGAAACCGCGGAAGTTACTGAGGGTCGCAGGCGTGCACTTCACCAGCTGCTCGATGGACCCCACTCCCGCATTAATGAGCGAATTCAGGGTCCTCGGGGAGAGGTTGAGGATCTCGATCGGCGTATAGCTCTCCTTCACGGCCTGGCGGTCCGTTTCCGGCGACACCTGGCTCGTCCGCGTGAAGTCGGCGACGAACTCCTTCTCCACCGTTTCCTGATCGAGGGAGAAGAAGTTGAAGTAGTTGCTGAGGAGCTGGCTGGCGAAACGCACTGCTTCATCCGCCGTGAGCGAGCCGTTCGTGACGACCTCGATAATGAGCTTCTCCAAATTCGTCCGCTGGCCGACGCGGGTGGATTCGACCTCGAAGCGTACGCGCTCGACCGGGCTGAATACCGTATCGATGTGCACGAGGCCGGGCTCATTGTGCTTCTTGTTGCGCTCGGACGCAGGCTGGTACCCCACGCCTTTCTCCACGGAAAGCTCCATCTTGATGGAGGCCCCCTTCTCGAGATGCGCGATCTCCAGGTCCGGATTCAACACTTCCACATCGGAACTGCACTTGATATCGGATGCCTTCAGGATCTTCGGCCCCTTCCCCTCGAGGGTGGCGATTTCCGGATCCTTGTGGTGCTTGCGTAGCTTCACCTGTTTCAGGCTGAGCGAGATATCGAGCACGGATTCCCGCACTCCCTTGAGCGTGGTGTACTCATGGTGCGCTCCCGCCACACGGACGGAACTCACCGCGGTACCAGGGAGGCTCCCGAGGAGCACGCGCCGCAGGGCATTCCCCAGCGTCATGCCGTAGCCGGGAGGAAGCGGTCCGACGGAGAACACCACATGGGTGGAATCCCCCTTCTTCACCTGGACCTGCGTGACCTTCGGCAAGCCGATTTCTTCCTGGATGATGTGCATAAGACGGGGAGGAAACGGATACGGATATCGAAAAGCTACAAGCTGCAAGCGGTTAGCTCCAAGCTGCTTGCAGCTCGCCGCTCGCCGCTTGAAGCTTCTCCGGAGAAAGAAAAACACGAGTGAATCATTGAGCAATAAGAACAGAATCAACGTGAGTAGAAGCCGATCACCTTGCGCATGTCGATGGATTTCTCGAAGTGTTTCTCATCGACAGGAAGAGCGACCACCTCAAAGCTCAGGGCAGTGGCATCCACCTTGAGCCAATCGGGGGGCGTATAGCGCTCGTGCGCCGCGAGAATGGGGGGGAATACGGGGGAGGATTTCCGCTGCTGCCGCACTCGGACATTGTCCCCCGCCTTCACCTGGTAACTGGGGATGGTGACCCGTACGCCGTTCACGCTGAAAATGCCGTGCGAGATGAACTGCCTTGCCTGCATCCGCGTCTTCGCGAAACCCGCCCGGTAGAGCGCGTTGTCGAGACGCCGCTCCAGAATCGTATGGATCATGGAGTCCGTCTGCCCGACGGTCCGGCTCGCCTCCAGATAGATCGTGCGGAGCCGCCGGTTGTGGACGCCGTACATGTAACAAGCCTTCTGCTTCTCCAGAAGCTGCTTGCCGTACTCGGAGAGCCTGCCCCCCCTCCCCATGCGGCCGGCCGCTTGCATCCCCGGGGCGTACACGCCGACGGAGATGGAGGCGGTCCACCGCGCCGGCGCTGATTTCGTGAAGGTGTTTCCGGCGCCCCCGGGCGGGATCGAGTTCATCGAAGCCATTCGCGCGCCGTTGCCGCATCTGCGATTGTTCCCGACCGCGGGAGTCTCGCTGGAGAATGTTCTGGACTTCCTGAATGCCGGTTGTGCCGGCGTGGGGTTCGTCAAGAACCTCTTCCATCCGCAGGACATGGCTTCGCGGAATTTCGACGCGATCCAGTCACGGGCGGCGGCGATTGTCCAACGTGTCGCGGTGTGGAAGCGTGGCCGAACCTCCAACTAGCCGTCAGTCACCCGGCGACCACCGGGAATGAGCCGTAGGGTCCGCTGTGCGGACCGTACTTTTGGCGATCCCGCACCTGAGCCGGCGGCGCGACCCGATCCCATCTCACGATCGTAGACGAAGCGGGACTCCTGTCGGACCATCCCATGTGCATCGGAGATCGCCGCCGTTTCCGGGCGTACCGCCGGACGGCGGACTTGGCCGAAAGGGAAGTACGGCCCGTGAAGAAAGGTCTCTCCACAATCGCGTTGCTCGTCCTCGTCGCGGTTATCGCTTTGCGCCCTTTGGTGACCGAGACGTACGACTCGTCCACCAGCGCGCTGATCGCGGCGCTGGGATCGGAGGGGAACCCGACGCCGGTTCGTACTTTGGTTTTCGACGTAGCGATCCTCATCGCGGCGACGGCGGTGTTCGCGGTGCGGGCGACGCGCCGCGACACCCGCTGCGTACGCACGGGTCTGGGTCTCGGTCTGCTCCTGCTCACGATCGCGGCGGTGATTTCGTGCGCCTTCACGGGGAACAAGCGGCTGGCGATCAACGCCGCAGTCGATTGGTTGTGCAATCCGATCGCGGCGATGGCGCTCGTCGAGTTGTTGGATCGCGGCTGGCGACGGCGGTTGCTGGTCGCGGCGATCGTGGGCTCGGCGTGCGTGCAGGCGTTCGCGTGTTACGAGCAGTCGAGTGTCGGGTTTGCGGAAACGTGGGAGCACTATCTGTCGACGAAGGATGCGTTCTGGGCCGGACAGGGCGTCGCGCTCGATGATCCGGAAGTTGAATTGTTCGAGGCGCGGATGCAACGGGCGTTCGCGGCGCTTGGAATGAAAGCCTCCGACCATTGCGTCTTCTTGGGCCGCCTGAGCCAGAGCAAATTCGTCGCGGCGATCGGGCAGTGCGACGTGTTCCTCGACAGTATCGGCTGGTCGGGCTGCAATTCGGCGCTGGAAAGCCTGCCGCACGGCCTGCCGATCGTGACGACACCGGGCGCGCTGATGCGCGGCCGTCACAGCGCGGCCATCCTGGCTATGCTGGGCGTGACCGATACGATCGCCGAGACCATCGACGATTACGTCGCGATCGCCGCGCGGCTGGCGAACGATTCGTCGCAGCGCCAGGCGCTCAGGGCGCGGATGCAGGATGCCGAGCACAAGGTCTACCGCGACCGCGC
>Ga0082335_1003510_pt1 | contig 25652 bp, 35 predicted proteins | sample Subgrocontami58m_FD_72375 | JGI IMG/M metagenome (GOLD analysis project Ga0082335, IMG submission 72375) | Subsurface groundwater microbial communities from S. Glens Falls, New York, USA - GMW37 contaminated, 5.8 m (SPADES assembly) (version 2) ...
GATTTAAATGACCTTTACCGCCGCGCCATCAATCCTAACAACCGTTTGAAAACACTCATAGATTTAACCGCGCCGGAAATCATCATCCGAAACGAAAAACGCATGCTTCAAGAAGCGGTGGACGCGCTGTTGGATAACGGCCGCCATGGCCGCCCGGTTTTGGGCTCCGGAAATCGCCCGCTGAAATCTTTATCGGATATGTTAAAGGGGAAACAGGGAAGATTCCGCATGAATCTTTTAGGTAAACGCGTCGATTATTCCGGCCGCTCGGTTATCGTCGTCGGGCCGGAGTTGAAACTGCATCAGTGCGGTTTGCCCAAAAAAATGGCGCTGGAATTGTTTGAGCCGTTTATTATCAGGAAACTTCGCGAAAAAGGTTTTGTCCACACGATTAAAGGCGCCAAACGCATGGTGGAACGCGCCAAAATTGAAGTCTGGGATATTCTCGATGAGGTCATCAAAGATCACCCCGTGATGCTCAACCGCGCGCCGACTCTGCATCGTTTAAGCGTCCAGGCATTTCAGCCGATTCTCATTGAAGGAAAGGCTATTAAGCTTCATCCGTTGGTTTGCGCGGCATTTAACGCCGACTTCGACGGTGACCAGATGGCGGTCCATATTCCGTTGTCTTTGGAAGCGCAGATTGAATGCCGTATTCAGCTTTTATCGATTAACAATATTTTCTCTCCGGCTGACGGGCGTCCGGTGATTGCCCCAACGCAGGATATTATTCTCGGACTGCATTATTTAACGAAAGATAAAATGGGCGGCAAGGGCGAAGGAATGTTGTTCGGCGATTTTCAAGAAGCGGTTATCGCTTACAACGACGGGCTTTTGGATTTACACGCCAGGATTAAACTCCGCTTAAAGGGCCATGTGTGGGGGGATGAAAAGCCGTCTCTGGTCATTTCCCAGAAGCAAGCGGGAGAAAAGGGCGGAAAGGCCGGAGTGAATGTCGATACCGCCGAGGTTGCGCAGCCTTCGTCCATCACGATTGAAACGACCGTTGGCCGCGTTATGCTCAATGAGCTTTTGCCGGAGACGTTTGGTTTTGTCAACGAAACGCTCAACAAGCAAAAAGTCGGTGCGGTGATTTCGGCTTGCTATAAAAATTTTGGCCAGCATCAAACGGTTTTGCTTTTGGATGCTTTTAAAGATTTAGGATTTAGATCGGCAACTCTCGCGGGGATTTCGATCAGCATTTCGGACATGATCATCCCGCCCGAGAAGGAAGCGTTGCTCAAGGCCTCAAGGCAAGAGGTTCAAAAAGTTGAAGACCAATACCGCAAGGGGATTATTACCGAACGTGAGCGCTACAATAAAATTATTGATATCTGGACGCATGCAACGGAATCCTTATCCGACGTTGTGCTGAAAGCCATGGATCCTTTCAACCCTGTTTTTATTATGGCGGATTCCGGCGCGCGCGGTTCACGGCTTCAAATCCGTCAGCTTTCGGGGATGCGCGGGTTGATGGCCAAACCATCCGGTGAGATTATTGAAAACCCGATTACCGCGAGTTTCCGCGAAGGGCTTTCCGTTTTGGAATATTTTATTTCGACGCACGGCGCGCGCAAAGGTTTAGCCGACACGGCTCTTAAAACAGCGGACGCCGGTTATCTGACGCGCCGCCTGGTCGACGTGGCTCAGGAGATTGTTATTACTGAAGAAGATTGCGGGACGCTCAACGGGATCACGGTTGCCGCGATCGTTGAAGGCGATGAAGTCGTCGTTAGTTTAAAGGAAAGAATTGTCGGGCGTGTTGCTTTGGATAATATCGTGGATGTTATTACCGATCAGCTGATTGTGAAGGCCGGCGAGCAAATCGCCGATGATAAGGCCGAAATGATTGAGCAGTTGGGCATCGAGAAGGTCCGTATTCGCAGCGTTTTAACCTGCGAATCCGAGCGGGGTATTTGCATCAAATGTTACGGGCGCAATATGGCCACGCAACGCTTGGTTGAAATCGGCGAATCCGTCGGAACAATCGCCGCTCAAAGTATCGGCGAGCCCGGGACACAGCTGACCATGAGAACTTTTCATATCGGCGGAACGGCCAGCCGCACCATTGAGCAATCTTACATCCGCTCGAAAAACAAAGGCATTGTTCGTTACCATAAATTACGCGTCGTCGAAAAAGAGAAACAGTATATTGTCCTCAACCGAAACGGGTCCATTAGTATTAATGACGAATTGGGCCGTGAATTTGAGCGCCATCAACTTCCGCAGGGTGCGACAATTTCCGTCGCGGACGGCGCCGAGGTCAATAAGGGTATCATTTTTGTAACATGGGATCCTTACACCGTTCCCATCATCACGGAAGTTAAGGGATACGTCAATTTTGAAGACCTTAAAGAAGATGTCACTGTTCGCGAAGAACAAAACCCGGTTACGGGTAATATTGAACGCGTCGTTGTCGAGCATAAGCAGGAATTTCATCCGCAAATCATCGTGACCGACGATAAAAAAGAAGTGATCGGGATTTATTCAATTCCCGTCGGCGCGCATATTCTTGTCAAAGACAAGGCGGTTATTAACGCCGGGGAGCTTTTGGCAAAGATTCCTCGCGGTGCCGGTAAGACGCGCGATATCACCGGCGGTTTGCCGCGTGTCGCCGAACTTTTTGAAGCCAGGCGTCCGAAGGACCCTTCCGTTATTAGCGAGATCGACGGGTTTGTGGAATTTGGCGAAGACAAAAAAGGTTTTCGTAAAATTATTGTCCGCAGCCAAACTGGTATGACCAAAGAGTATACTATTCCCCACGGCAAGCATCCCAATGTTTACAAAGGCGACCGTGTTTTTGCCGGACAGCAAATGACAGAAGGGCCCGTTGTTCCGCAAGATATTTTGCGCGTTTGCGGCGACAAGGTTTTACAGGAATATCTCTTGAATGAGATTCAGGAAGTTTACCGCCTGCAGGGCGTTCGCATCAACGATAAACACATTGAGTTGATTATTTCGCAGATGTTAAAGAAAGTTAAGATTGAAGAATCCGGTGATACGGAATTTTTGGCCGGCCAGCAGATTGACCGCGTGGTATTTAAAAAAGCCAATCAAGAAGTCTTAAAGAAAAAAGGAAAACCAGCGTCGGCGACGCCGCTTTTACTGGGAATTACAAAAGTTTCGCTTTCAACGGAGAGTTTTATTTCCGCCGCGAGCTTTCAAGAAACAACAAGAGTCTTGACAGAAGCCGCTGCTTCTGGTAAAACTGACCACTTACGCGGGCTCAAGGAAAACGTCATTGTGGGCCATTTGATCCCCGCCGGTACAGGTTTTCAAAAATACGATAAAATTGAGATTGTAAAATATGCCGACAATACAACAGTTAATCCGATTCCGACGGTCGCAGAAGCAGAAGCGAAGTAAGTCGCCGGCCTTAACAAGCTGTCCTCAAAGGCGGGGAGTTTGCCTGCAGGTGAGGACCATGACGCCGAAAAAGCCGAATTCCGCTCTTCGTAAAATTTCAAGAGTGCGCTTGTCCAATGGCGTTGAGGTGACGTCCTACATTCCGGGGGAAGGGCACAATCTTCAGGAGCACTCCATTGTTTTGGTGCGCGGCGGGCGCGTTAAGGATTTGCCCGGGGTCCGCTACCATATCGTTCGGGGAACGTTAGATACCGCCGGAGTCGCGAATCGTAAAAAATCGCGTTCAAAATACGGCGCGAAAATGGATAAAAAATCATGAGACGCCGCAGCGCAGAAAAAAGAAATATTTTACCGGACTCAAAATACAACAGCGTGACGGTGGGGAAATTCATCAACAACGTCATGGTGGAGGGAAAAAAGTCCATCGCCGAAAGTATTGTTTACGGGGCCTTTGAAATTTTTAAGCAAAAGACCGGCGAGGAAGATATCATTAAGGCGTTTAACAAGGCGATTGATAATGTGCGTCCGCGTTTGGAACTTAAACCAAGAAGAGTGGGCGGCGCGACCTATCAGATCCCTATTGAGGTTTCAACACCTCGCGGCACCTCCATCGCCATTCGCTGGATGAGAGATTTTGCCAGAGGGAAAAAGGGAAAATCAATGACGCTGAAACTCGCCGACGAACTTTTAGCCGCTTACAAAGGCGAAGGCGCGGCGGTTAAGAAGCGCGACGAAACTCATAAGATGGCGGACGCCAACAAGGCCTTCGCGCATTTAAGGTGGTAATAGATGGCTAAACGGGTTCCATTAGAAAAAGTTAGAAACATCGGGATCATCGCGCATATCGACGCGGGTAAAACCACGACGACTGAGCGTATCCTCTATTACACCGGCACCATTCATAAATTGGGCGACATCGATGATGGCACAACAACAATGGATTGGATGCCTCAGGAGCAAGAGCGGGGGATCACAATTACCGCCGCCAGCACGACGTGTTTTTGGGGCGATTACCGCATTAATATTATTGATACCCCCGGGCACGTCGATTTTACGATTGAAGTTGAAAGGTCCCTTAAGGTTTTGGACGGTGCGGTTACCGTTTTGTGCGCGACCAGCGGTGTTCAGCCCCAAACAGAAACGGTTTGGCGCCAGGCGGATCGATACAAGGTCCCGCGCGTTGTTTTTATTAATAAAATGGACAGGATGGGCGCGAATTTTGAAAATGTGTTAACCCAGATGTTTGAACGCCTGGGTGCGCATTTTTCCCCGATTCAAATTCCCATGGGTTTTGCCGAAAATTTTTCCGGAATCATTGATCTTATTAACGAAAAACTTATTGTTTATCTTGACGAGGACGGCCTTGAGTATGAGAGAAGGGAAATCCCTGAAGACTACAAAGCAAAGACAAAGGAATACCGCCATAAGCTTATCGAAAAGCTTGCCGAAGTTGACGATGAAATCATGGAGGCCTTTGTCAATGAAAAGGCTATTGGCGTTGACCTTCTTATGCGGGCGATCAGAAGGACGACGGTTGCCAGCAAATTTGTTCCCGTTCTTTGCGGGACGTCGCTTCGCAACCGCGGCGTTCAATTGGTTCTTGACGCCGTTCGTGATTTTCTTCCCTCACCACTTGATATTCCACCCATTGGCGGTAAAGACCCCAACACCGATGAGCATACAACCCGCAGCACCTCAGACGGCGTTCCTTTAAGCGCGCTTGTTTTTAAGATTGCCCTTGACCCTTACGTTGGAAAATTATATTACACACGCATTTATTCCGGAAAGATTGTCAGCGGCTCCACATATTACAATTCCTCACAGCGCATCAAAGAAAAAATTTCAAAAATTGTTCTCATGCATTCCAACAAACAGGAAATTCTCGCCGAGGCTTACGCGGGTGAAATTGTCGCCTTGGTCGGCTTAAAGGAATCCAAAACGGGGGAAACCCTTTGTGATCCCGATCAGCCGATTGTCCTTGAAAGTATGCGTATTCCGGAGCCCGTTGTCTCCATGGCCATTGAGCCAAAGACAAAGGCCGATCAGGACAAGATGGGCATGACCTTAAAGAAATTTTCCGATGAAGACCCGTCGTTTCGCTATCAATACGATTCAGAGACGGCCGAGACGATTATTTCCGGGATGGGCGAGTTGCACCTGGAAATTATTGTTGACCGCATGAAACGTGAGTTTAATCTTGACGCCAATGTCGGGCGCCCACAGGTTGCTTACAAGGAAACCATTACGCGCAAAGTTGAAGACATCGTCGGGAAATTTATTTCTCAAAGCGGCGGCCGCGGCCAGTATGGGCACGTTGTCATTAATGTTGAACCCGCCGAAGAACGAGGCAAAGGCGTTATTTTTATCGATAAAATTCGCGGCGGATCTATTCCTCGCGAATATATCAAGCCTTGCGAAGAAGGAATTCGAACCGCAGCCCTGAGCGGTATTTTAAGCGGTTACCCTGTCCAAGATATTATCGTAACACTGATTGACGGTTCTTATCACGACGTCGATTCCAGTGAGTTGGCGTTTAAGTTGGCCGCCAAATACGCACTTCAGGAAGCGCTGCGCCAGGGAAAATCTATATTTTTAGAGCCCATCATGGATTTGGAAGTCACGGTTCCCGAAGATTTTATGGGGACGGTTATCGGGGATTTAAATACACGACGAGCGAAGATTGTTTCGATGGGTACGCGCGGCCTTTTGAAAACGGCGCGTTGCGAGGTCCCGTTGGCGGAGATGTTTAATTACGCCAATGCTGTTCGCTCCCTGTCTCAAGGGCGCGCAAATTTTTCAATGGAACCGGCATTTTACGCTTCTGTCCCTCACCATGTCGCGGAAAAAATTATTGGTAAGCGGGAAGCGGTCAATGCCGATAAAAAATAGATTAATGAAAACGAACACAGATTTTAAAAAAGGGAGGTAATCTCATGGCGAAAGAAAAATTTATACGTAATAAACCGCATTTGAATATCGGAACGATCGGTCACGTCGATCACGGCAAGACAACCTTGAGCGCGGCCATCACCATGGTTTTGGCAAAAAAGGGTTTTGCCCAGGCGCGTACCTATGATTCCATCGATAACGCCCCGGAAGAAAAAGAGCGCGGCGTTACGATCAATATTTCGCATATTGAATACGAAACCGATACGCGCCATTACGCGCATATCGATTGCCCCGGACACGCGGATTATATTAAAAACATGATTACCGGTGCCGCCCAGATGGACGGTGCTATCCTCGTTGTTTCAGCCGCGGACGGCCCGATGCCTCAAACACGCGAGCACATTCTTTTAGCGCGTCAAGTGAATGTTCCTGAAATTGTTGTTTTCTTAAACAAATGTGATCAAGTCCAGGACAAAGAGCTTTTGGATTTGGTTGAACTAGAGGTGCGCGATCTTTTAACAAAGTATAAATTCCCCGGCGACAAAACACCGATCATCAAGGGAAGCGCGCTTGAGGCGATGAATAATCCCAATGACCCTGCAAAGATTCAGCCTATCCTTGATTTGATGAAAGCGGTTGACGAGTTTATTCCTCTTCCCAAAAGAGATTTGGAAAAACCGTTCTCCATGGCCGTTGAAGATATCTTCTCTATTTCAGGCCGCGGAACGGTTGCCACCGGAAGGATTGAACGAGGGATTTGTAAAGTCGGCGAAGAAGTTGATGTCGTCGGCCTTCGTCCGCAGGTGCAAAAGACGGTTGTTACCGGCGTTGAAATGTTCCGCAAAGATTTAGACCAAGGCCAGGCGGGCGATAACGTCGGGCTTCTCTTGCGCGGGGTGGATAAAAACACCATCGAGCGCGGCATGGTTTTAGCCAAGCCGGGCACGATTACTCCACACACGCACTTCAAGGCCCAGGTTTATATTTTAACCAAAGAAGAAGGCGGCCGTCACACACCGTTTTTCAAAGGGTATCGCCCGCAGTTTTATTTCCGGACAACAGACGTTACCGGAACGGCAAATTTGCCCGCGGGTGTTGAAATGTGTATGCCGGGAGATACGGTGAATCTCGAGATTGAATTAATCACCCCCGTCGCCATGGAAAAGGAACTGCGCTTCGCCATTCGCGAAGGCGGCCATACCGTCGGCGCGGGTGTTATTTCCGAGGTTATTAAATAAGCGCCAATAAAAAGCAAAAAACGAAGAACTTTTTTAAAAACAAGACGACCTAAGGCAGCAGACATGGCAGTATTGAAAATCAGGATTAAACTCAAGGCTTATGATCATCGATTGATTGATCAAAGCGCGCAAGAAATTGTCGACACGGCGATTCGTACCGGCGCTAAGGTGACCGGCCCGATTCCCTTGCCGACAAAAAAAGAGTTGTACACCGTTTTGCGTTCTCCGGTTATCGATAAGAAGTCGCGCGAGCAGTTTTTCTTGGCGACGCATAAACGCCTTATCGACCTCGTTGACCCTACGGCTAAAACTGTGGAAGCCCTGCGCAAGCTTAATCTGCCCGCTGGTGTCGATGTAGAAATCAAACAATAGGAAAAAAATGATTAGCGGTTTACTCGGAAAAAAAATAGGGATGACTCAAATTTTTGACAGCGACGGAAACGTTGTCCCCGTTACGGCAGTCACAGCGGGGCCGTGTTTTGTCCTGGAATTAAAAGAGTCGCCTTTAAAGATTAAACTTGGATTTGAATCCGTGAAGGAATCGAGGATGAAAAAGCCGGGCCTGGGGGCATTTAAAAAAGCCGGTGTGATACCTCTTCGCTTCATTAAAGAATTTCAATCCACGGATAATAAAGATTACAAGGTGGGCCAGGAAATTAAAGCGGATGTGTTTAAGCCCGGCGATTTTGTTAACGTGACCGGAACATCTATCGGGAAAGGCTTCCAGGGCGGTATGAAGCGCTGGCATTGGAAGGGTGGCCCAAAATCACATGGTTCCACATCAAAGCGCCGGGTGGGATCAGTTGGTTCCGGTACTGACCCAGGCCGTGTCTGGAAAGGCCATCACATGCCCGGACATATGGGCGACGAGCAGGTCACTGTGCAAAACCTTCGCGTCATGGATGTTGATGCGCAAAACAATTTAATTCTTTTAAAAGGTGCTGTCCCGGGCGGAAAAAACAGTTATCTGCAAATTAACCGCTCCCTTAAAAAGGCGCATCTTCCTCTCGATTTTAAACGTGTTGATCTAAAGAAGGACCGAAACCCGATGAAACAAAGCAAGGCCAAGGCCAAAGGAAAGGCAGCATAAGATGCCGGCACTTCCTGTTTACAATAGCCAGGGCAATAAAGTGGAAGATTTTGACCTTCCCAGCGATATTTTTGGCGCCGCGATCAATGGTGATTTGCTGCATCAAGCGGTTGTCATGTATCAGGCGGCCCAGCGGCAGGGAACGGCCTCAACGAAAGAAAGAGGAAGCGTGACCGGCAGCAGCAAAAAAGCGTATCGGCAAAAGGGGACAGGGCGCGCGCGTGCCGGCTCTATCCGTTCACCTTTGTGGCGCAAGGGCGGCGTTGTATTTGGCCCGCATCCGAGAGATTTTTCATATTCGATACCGCAAAAAATTAAAGTGGCCGCGCTGCGTGAGAGTTTAAATTCAAAATTTATGACGAACGATTTGAGGTGCGTTGACCAGTTTGCGCTGACCTCCGCAAAGACAAAGGATTTTGTGAAAATTCTTATGACACTCAATTTAAAGAGCAAAACGCTGGCGCTCATTGACAAAAGCGATGAAAGCATAGTCAAGGTATCACGCAATATTCCCTATTTTCGTTCGATGCGCGCTGATGACGCCAACGCCTATGATATTTTGCGCAACAAAAATTTACTTGTGACCAAGGCGGCCTTAAAAAATTTGCTTAAAAGGATTAAATGATCAGCTACGATGTCGTAAAAAATCTGGTTCGCACCGAAAAAGGCACAACCCTTGAGCCCGGGCGCAAATATTTATTTTCCGTTGACCGCAAGGCGACCAAGATTCAAATCAAGCAGGCGGTTGAAGAAATTTACAATGTCAAAGTCGGGGAAGTGAATACTATTATTGTTCCGGGGAAAAAACGCCGCGTGCGCCAGCAGCTCGGCCGCACCCCGGATTGGAAAAAGGCGATTGTGACCCTCAAAGAAGGCAGCAAAATAGAGACGACATAATATGGGACTCAAAAAATTTAAACCAACAACACCGGGAGTACGCCACGCGATTATTTCGGATTTTTCCGATGTGACAAAATCGTATCCGGAAAAATCCCTCGTAGAGCCGCTTCGTAAGCATGGCGGCCGAAATAATTATGGCCGCATTACCATGCGTTTTCAGGGTGGCGGCCACAAACAGATGTATCGGCTGGGTGACTTTAAGCGAAACCGTATTGATGTTGCTGCAAAAGTTTTAGCCATTGAATATGATCCTAACCGCTCGGCGCGCATCGCTCTTCTTCAATATCCTGATGGGGAAAAAGCTTATATTTTGGCGCCGTTGGATTTAAAAGTCGGCAGCGAAGTCATCAGTACGATGACAGGCGATGTTGATATGAGTCCTGGAAATTGTTTACCGATTAGCCGCATTCCTGTTGGAACAGCTGTTCATAATATTGAGCTTCGGCCCGGTAGAGGTGGAAAGATTGTTCGTTCGGCTGGGACGTCGGCACAAATTATTGGTAAAGAAGGCGAGTTTGCCCACCTTCGATTACCGTCGAGCGAAGTCCGCAAAATTCATGTGGTATGCCGCGCAACAATCGGACAGCTTGGCAACGTTGAGCACGAATCAATTTCGATTGGTAAGGCCGGCCGTAACCGGTGGCTTGGCCGCATGCCGCATATTCGCGGCCTTGCCATGAATCCTATCGACCATCCGCACGGCGGCGGCGAAGGTAAAACACCCCAAGGAAACCCGCATCCCGTGACGCCGTGGGGAAAGCCGACCAAGGGTTATAAAACGCGCAAAAAACGAAAATATTCCAACATGTATATTGTGAAACGAAGGACAAAGTAAAATGCCACGTTCGCTTAAAAAAGGTCCATATGTTGCCGATCATCTTTTGAAAAAAGTCGAGCGGATGATGCGCTCAGGCCAAAAGCAGCCGATTAAAACATGGTCACGGCGGTCAACCGTTGTTCCCGATTTTGTCGGCTATACCATCGCTGTTCATGACGGCCGCAAGCATGTTCCGGTTTTTATAACGGAAAATATGGTTGGCTATAAATTGGGCGAGTTCGCTCAAACACGGACCTTTAGAAAGCACGGCGGCGTTAAGGCCAAAAAAGCAGCGGATAAGACATAACATGATTGCCACAGCTAAGGGAAGATTTTTTCGTTTTTCACCGGTTAAGGCCAGGCTTGTCATTGATTTGATTCGCGGCCGAGATGTGGAAAGTGCGCTCAGCATTCTCATGCAGGTTTCCAAAGGCAGCGTTCCTTTGATTAAAAAAGTTTTGAATTCCGCGATCAGCAATGCCAAACAAAAAGGCCTGAGGGAAGACCAGCTTTTTATTTCCCGCATTACCGCCGACAAAGGGCCGATGTGGAAAAGGTTTCGGGCGGCGGGATTTGGCCGCGCGACCCCCATTTTAAAGCGGACGACGCATGTAACGATTGAGCTCGATCTTAAAGGGAAGTAAAGGAGAGTTATGGGACAAAAAGTCAGTCCATTATTGCTTCGGCTCGGATACATTAAAAATTGGCGCAGCCTTTGGTTCGCGGACAAAAAAGATTTCGCGCAAAATATTTTTGAAGACGCCAAGATTCGCAGTTATATCAAAAAGAAATTTACCCAAGCGGCGGTTGCGGATGTCGTCATTGAGCGGATGGCAAATCAAATCAAGGTTAAGATTCACTCGGCACGTCCGGGGATCATCATCGGCCGCCGGGGAGCGGATATCGATAAATTGAAAACAGATTTATCCGCGATTACCAGTAAAGAAATCGCGATCGATATTGAGGAAGTCAAAAACCCATCCGTCAATGCTCAGCTGATTGCCCAAAGCATCGCGTTTCAACTTGAAAAGCGCATTGCCTTTAAGCGGGCAATGAAGCGCGCGCTCGAGCAGGCAATGTCATCGGGCGCTAAAGGCGTCAAGATTAGCTGTTCCGGGCGTCTGGGCGGGGCAGAAATGTCACGGCGTGAAACATATAAACTCGGGAAGCTTCCCTTGCAGACGTTTCGCGCCAACATTGATTATGGGTTTTATGAAGCCCTGACCACATATGGTATTTTAGGAATCAAGACATGGGTTTATCACGGCGATATTATTGTTGAAAAGCAGGCTGTGATCAACGCGCGAAAAAAGCAGGCCGCGGCGGCAGTCGCCGATGTTAATGCGCCAAAGGGAGCATAAGTTTTATGGTTTTAATGCCACGACGAGTGAAGTATCGAAAATCCCAGCGCGGAAAATGCCGTGGGTTATCCACGCGCGGCGACAGGCTGGCCTTTGGCGAATTTGGCCTCAAGGCGATTGAAAATGGTCTGGTCAAAAATACACAGCTGGAAGCTGCGCGCGTTGCGGTCGCGAGAAAACTACGCGGCGCCGGAAAATTCTGGATAAAAATATTTCCGCATAAACCGATTACCAAAAAACCGGCTGAAGTCCGTATGGGTAAGGGCAAAGGCGATATTGATCATTGGGTTTGTGTTGTAAAGAGAGGGAGAGTTTTATTTGAATTAGGCGGTGTTTTGGAAGAATATGCCAAGCAGTGTTTTCGTTTGGTAGCTTTCAAGCTTCCTATTAAAACCAAGTTTGTCAGCCGTTTCCATAAATAATATGAAAATTAAAGACCTACGTAATTTAGCAAAAGAAGAATTGGTGCAGAAAGAAAAGGCGCTTAAGGAAGAGCTGTATAAGCTTAATGCCCAGCGTTATGGCGGCCAGGTGGATAAGCCCCATATGTTTTTATTGGTAAGAAAAGATATTGCACGTATACGTACTCTTATAAAAGAAAAGGAAAACAAGACTAATGGGTAAGCATAAAGAATTTATAGGCGTGGTAACTAGCGATAAAATGACAAAGACCATTGTGGTTAAAGTTATGCGTATGGCAAAGCATCCTAAATATGGCCGGGTTATAAAAACATACAATAGTTTTAAAGCGCATGACGAGAAAAATGAAGCGAAGGTCGGAGATACAGTAAAGATTATCGAAACTAGGCCGCTTTCTAAAGATAAGCGTTTTCGTTTGGGCCAGATAGTAAAGAAAGCGCCTAAAGTATACGAATTAAAAGAAGAGGAAAAATAATGATTCAATTGCGTACTTTACTTGATGTGGCCGATAACACAGGAGCCAAAAAAGCTTCTTTTATCGGTGTTATGAATAAAAAGAACGGCGTATATGCCGAGATAGGCGATGTGGTTACTGTCAATGTCAAAGAATCTTCTTTTGACGCGGCAGTAAAAAAAGGCGAAGTCGCAAAGGCAGTCGTAGTCAGGACTAAGCATCCGATTCGAAGGCCGGATGGGTCACGTCTTCGTTTTGACCGCAATGCAATAGTCTTCATTGATGAGAAATTAAATCCTAAAGGGACGCGTGTTTTTGGCCCGGTAGCTAAAGAATTGCGTGAGAAGAATTTCGCTAAAATTATATCGCTTGCTCCGGAGGTAATTTAATGTTGAAGATCAAGAAAGGCGATATAGTTGCGTCAATAAAGGGTAAAGATAGGGGTAAAAAAGGCAAGGTTATCGAAGTGCTTTCTGCTGAAAGCAGAGTCCTTATCGAAGGGATAAATTTAGTCAAAAAACACAAACGTAGAACACAACAGGATCAAAAGGGAGGAATTGTTTCTATTGAGAGGCCTATCAGTATAGCTAATGTTATGGTTGTCTGCAAACACTGCAATAAGCCCACCCGTATAGGATTTAAGGCTTTACCTGATGGTGCTAAATCCAGGTTCTGCAAATCCTGCAAAGAAACATTATAATAATATGACACCGAGACTACTAGAAAAATACCGTAATGAAATTACTCCAGAGATGATGAGTAGATTTGGCATTAAGAATAAGATGGCTGTACCAAAAATCGATAAAATCGTTATTAATATGGGCGTCGGCGAGGCCTTGCAGGATATTAAAATCCTGGAAAAAGCCATGGAAGAATTAGCAATAATTACCGGCCAGAGGCCTATTATGAGGCGGGCAAAGAAAGCCATTGCAAATTTTAAGATAAAGGAAAATAATCCTATCGGTTGTAAGGTTACTTTGCGCCGGGCAATGATGTATGAGTTTTTGGATCGGTTGGTCAATGTTGCTCTTCCGCGTATACGCGATTTCCGCGGTGTGCGCGGCGATGGTTTTGATAAATCCGGTAATTTTTCCGTGGGGCTTACCGAGCAAGGCATATTCCCGGAGATAGATTTTGATAGGCTCACTCGCACCCAAGGTATGGATATTACCTTTGTTATTAAGAATTCTAAAACTAAAGAACAATCGAAAGAATTGCTGAAATTGTTCGGCATGCCTTTTAAAATTGAGGAGCGTTAAGAATACATGGCAAAAACTTCACAAAGGGTTAGATGGCAGAGAAAGCCTAAGTTTTCCACTCGTAAATACAACCGATGCCCTATCTGTGGGCGCAGCGGTGGTTTTTTGAGAAGATTTATGCTTTGTCGTCTATGTTTTAGGGAATTGGTTTGGCAGGGTTTAATACCCGGCGTAAAAAAAGCAAGCTGGTAATTTAACACATATGAGGTTATAAAAATGTCAAGAACCGATTTAATCGCAGATACGTTTGCTATGATTCGTAATGCCATAATGGCCAAAAAAGAGGTTTTAGATGCCCCGGCATCAAAAATGAACAGCTCAATATTAGAGATTTTTAAGCGCGAAGGTTATATTGAGAATATAAAGCATATTGATGATAAAAAGCAGGGGATTTTAAGAATTTATCTTAAATATAAAAATAAGAAATCCGCAATTATCGGCCTTAAGCGTGTATCTAAGCCGAGTTTGAGAGTTTATGTCGAACATGATAAAATTCCTTATGTTTTACGCGGAAGAGGATTGTCTATAATTTCTACTTCTAAAGGGATTCTTACCGATAAACAAGCGCGTAAGCAGGGTGTTGGTGGGGAAGTAATAGGTTATATTTGGTAATTTGAGCAATAACTTTAACGGAGTCAGATTATGTCTCGCATAGGAATTAGACCGGTTATAGTACCTAAAGATGTAAAGGTTGATATAAAGGATAAAACCGTTACCATAGAAGGCCCTAAGGGTAAGATTGTCAGGGTTTTGCCTGATCGTATAAGTGCAGAATTTAAAGATGATAAAATTTTAGTAAGCCGCGTGGCTAATACTAAGTTAGATAAATCCCTGCATGGTTTACATCGGGCTTTGTTGGTAAATATGGTAAAAGGTGTGACAGAAGGCTATGTTAAGGAAATGGAAATAATTGGTACGGGTTTTCGTGCTGCTGTGCAGGGGAATGTCCTGAATATGTTATTGGGTTTCTCCCATCCGGTTAATTTTAATATACCCGAAGGCATAAAAATTGAAACTCCAAAGCCCACACAGATAATTATTCGTAGCATAGATAAAGAAAAGATTGGTGAGATAGCAGCTAAAATTCGTTCAGTTTATCCGCCGGAGCCATATAAAGGAAAAGGGATTCGGTTTGTCGGAGAATTTGTAAAGAGAAAAGTCGGTAAAGCGCAAGCTACCGGCGGGAAATAAAAATGAAAAGCAAAAAACTACTTTTGAAATCAGGGAGAAAAGCGCGTATCCGTGCCAGGATTTCCGGGACAAGCGATAGGCCGCGTTTAGTAATTAACCGTAGCCTTAGTAATCTTTCCGCGCAATTAGTGGATGATACTGTTAACAAAACGATTTTATCATTGTCTACTTTCGGAAAAGAGGCAAAATCAAAGTTCGCAAAATCCGGGAATATTAAGGCGGCAGAATTATTTGGTGAAATTTTTGCTCAGAAAGCAAAAGAAAAAGGCGTAGGGAAAATTGTTTTTGACCGTTCAGGTTATCCATATCATGGTAGAATAAAAGCCTTTGCCGAGAAATTAAGAAAGGGAGGACTGGAATTTTAAAAATGCGTGAACTAAATATTGAACAACAGCCGGAATTAATTGAAAAAGTCGTAAGTATTAATCGTATAACCAAAGTTACTAAGGGCGGTAAAAAGCTTTCTTTTAGCGCACTTGTGGTTGTCGGGGATAGAAAAGGCCGGGTCGGTTTTGCTTTAGCTAAAGCAGGAGAAGTTGCTGATGCTATTCGTAAGTCTTTAAGCAGGGCAAAAAAAAGTTTAGTTCATATAAATCTTGCTGGTTCGACTATACCTCATGAAATGGTCACTAAATTTGGCGCAGCTAAGATATTGTTGAAACCTGCTTCCGAAGGAACCGGGGTAATTGCTTCCGGACCGGTAAGAGCGGTTTGTGAGGCTTGCGGCATAAAGGATATATTGACTAAATCTCTTAATTCTAATAATCCCATAAACGTAATTAAAGCTACGGTTTTAGCATTACAAAATCTAAAGGAAGCGCAAGATGAAAAAAATGAGCAAGAAGGGTAAAAACGAGAAAAAAACAGTTTTAGGTTTGCATAATCTTAAGGCGCCGGCAGGTAGCCATACGAAAAGAAGAGTTTTGGGTCGTGGTTCAAGTTCCGGGCATGGAAAAACTTCAACAAGAGGCAGCAAGGGTCAGACTTCACGTGCTGGGCGTCATTTTTATCTTGGGTTTGAAGGAGGACAGACTCCTTTAATTCGCAGGATCCCAAAGCGCGGGTTTAATAGTCAGTCTCGCAGGGAATTCCAGATAGTAAATCTTAAAGATTTAGAGGCTTTGAAATCAGTGAATATAACTTTAGCCCTCCTTGAACAAAAAGGCTTGATTAAAAATAAGAATAAATTGGTTAAAATACTGGGTGAAGGCGAAGTAAAAAGCGCGTTTACAGTTTGTGCGCATTCATTTTCCAAGCAAGCAGCACAAAAAATTGCCCAGGCAGGCGGCAAGGTAGAATTAGTAAATGCTTAATGCTTTAGTCAATTCTTTTAAAATCCCGGATTTAAAAAAACGTATTATCGTTACGGGTTTGCTCATTGCAGTATACCGGATTGGCTGTTACGTGCCTACTCCCGGTATTGATGGTACGGCATTGGCTGAGTTTTTTAGCCGCATTGCCAAGACACAAGGCGGAACGGTATTTGGTATAATTAATATGTTCTCCGGTGGCGCTATGGAAAGGTTAACCATATTTGCCTTGGGGATCATGCCGTATATATCCGCCTCTATTATTATGCAGCTTTTGACCGCTGTAATACCTGCTTTGGAAAAAATTGCCAAAGAAGGGCGCAGCGGACATGAAAAAATAAATCAGTTTACCCGTTATGCTACAGTCGGGTTGGCATTAGTACAATCATTTTTTATTGCTCTTTGGCTTGAAGACCCGGCACGGTTCGAGGGTCTAAAAATCGTACTGCATCCCGGATGGGGTTTTCGCATGTTAACGGTGCTTACCTTGACTACCGGCACTATATTTATCATGTGGTTAGGTGAACAGATCCAGGAACGCGGTATAGGTAACGGCATATCGTTGGTTATTACCGGAGGTATTATTTCGCGTATACCTACGGCTATACACCAGTTGATAGTTTTAGTGTCTCCATTTTCTCCATCACGCCGTCAGATCCAGCCTTTTACGTTGCTTATTATGTGCGTGCTTTTACTGGGTGTTGTTTTTACGGTTATAATGATAACTCAGGCATACCGTAAGATACCGGTTCAATATGCGCGCCGTATCGTTGGGCGTAAGATTTACGGAGGGCAGGCGACCTATATACCGTTAAAGGTTGATACATCCGGAGTTATCGCTATAATCTTTGCACAATCAATTTTGCTTTTTCCTGCGACCATAGCTTCGTTTATACCGAATCCGGCAGTTCAGTCTTGGGCGCAAGGCTTAATTCGCGGGCATGCTTTATATACGATTTGTTATGCCGGGCTTATTATGTTCTTTTGTTATTTTTATACCGCAATTGTATTTAATCCGATGGATGTTTCGGAGAATATGAAAAAGTATGGCGGATTTATTCCGGGTATACGCCCAGGCGCGCCTACGGCAGAGTATCTTTATTATGTAATGAACAGGATTACTTTAGCCGGTGCGGTATTTATTGCCATCATCGCTATTTTTCCTGATTTTATCATGGCATGGCTTAAGATTCCGTATTTGGTCGCATCATTTTTTGGCGGTACCGGAATTTTGATTGTTGTGGGCGTTATGTTGGATACAATAAAACAGATTGAATCGCATCTTTTGACGCATCATTACGAAGGCTTTATTAAATCCGGAAGGATTCGGGGGAGAAGAGGGTGAAAATAATTTTATTAGGGCCGCCAGGTGCAGGTAAGGGTACGCAGTCTAAGGTATTGGCAAAGCGTTTAAACCTGCCGCATATCTCTACTGGTGATCTTCTAAGGCAGAATGTTGCCGGCGGGACAGAGCTTGGTAAAGAGGCCAAGAGATTTACGAATAAAGGCATGTTCGTTCCGCATGATTTGGTAACTAAAATGCTCGTTGATAGATTTCAGAAACCGGATTTAAAGAACGGATTTATTCTTGATGGCTATCCGCGTAATTTAAAGCAAGCCGAAGTGCTTGATGGGATATTTAACGCTAAAAAAGAACTTATCGATATTGTTATATACCTTGATACAAGCGAATCTGTAGTTATACAAAGGCTTTCGGGCAGGTTAGTTTGTAAGTCTTGCGGCGGAAACTTTCATGTTAAAAATATGCCGCCAAAAGTTTCGGGAGTTTGCGATAGCTGTAAAGGGGAACTTTATCAACGTGAAGATGATAAAGAGGCAACAATACGCAACCGCCTGGAAGTATACAAAAAAGAAGTTTCGTGCCTTTTAGATTATTATAAAGAAAGCAATAGATTACATGCTGTTCTTGCCGATGAGGATGCGCCGGTAGTGCTGGAGAAGATTATTCAGCTTATTAAGGCAGGCAATGATACCTCTAAAGTCGGATAGTGAAATTCAGATAATGAGGCAGGCAGGAAAGATTCTGGCAGAGATTATGGCCAGGGTCAATAGTTCTTTAAAAGCAGGCATGACTACAATGGAAATTGACATGCTTGCTGAAAACTTGATAAATAAGGCAGGTGTGCGTTCTGCCTTTAAAGGTTATAAAGGCTACCCGGCTAATGTTTGCACTTCGGTTAACCAGGAAGTGGTGCATGGGATACCGGGTGATAAATGTTTAAAAGACGGCGATATCGTCGGGTTGGATATGGGGATAGAGTATCAGGGGTTTTTCTCCGATATAGCCGTAACGGTCGGGATAGGTGAAGTTAGCCCTCGACTAAAAAAGCTCATTGAAGTAACTAGGAAATCGTTATTTCTCGGTATTAAGCAGGCAAAGCCAGAAAATCGCCTAGGCGATATATCCTATGCGGTTCAAGATCATGTTGAGAAACATGGTTTTTCAGTAGTCCGCCAATTTGTCGGGCATGGCATAGGTAAAAGTTTGCACGAGGATCCGGAAATAGCTAATTTTGGCCGGCCGCATCAAGGGCAGGTTTTAAAAAACGGGATGGTTTTTGCTATTGAACCGATGGTTAATCTGGGAGGATGGGAATGCGAAATACTCTCGGATGGTTGGACTGCGGTTACAAAAGATGGTTTAGCTTCGGCGCATTTCGAGCATACAGTAGCAATAACGGATAATGGCCCGGAAATATTAACGCAGCTTTAATGAGGGCAAATGTAACTCACCGCCAAGATTTGTGGCTTGCGCTTGAATAGAAACTGGCGTTGAGTAACTTGCAGACTTGTAATAGAGGGCAAATTAATGCCAAAAGAAGAACTTATTGAAACTGAAGGTACGATAGTAGAGGCTTTGCCGAATGCGATGTTTCGGGTTGAGCTTGAAAATGGCCATATCGTATTGGCACATGTTTCAGGCAAGATGAGAATGAATTTTATCAGGATAATACCGGGGGATAAGGTGAAGCTGGAGCTTTCTCCTTATGATCTTACCCGTGGAAGAATTACATTTAGGGTAAAATAAAATGAAAGTTAAAGGTTCAGTTAGAAAGATTTGTGATAAATGCAAGATTATTAAAAGGCGCGGAGTGGTACGGGTTATTTGTGCTAGTCCAAAACATAAGCAGAGACAAGGGTAAATATAACATTAAGGCTGTGCTGGCTCCGCCTGCGGCGGAGTTTCGCTAAATAAAAACTTAAGAGTTCTAGTCCCGCCTGCGGCGGGATTTCACTAAATCAAAACTTGAGGTGTTCAAATGCCAAGATTGTTAGGTGTAGATATTCCTAAGGAAAAAAGAATCGAAATAGCATTAACCTATCTTTATGGAATAGGTAAGTATCTGTCTAATCAGATACTAAAAGAAGTTAATATTGACCCGAATAAGCGTGCTAAAGAATTGACAGAGGCAGAGATATCTCAATTGGTTAATGCAATACAGAGTAAAACTTATCGCGTAGAGGGAGATTTACGCAGGGATATTTCTCAGAATATAAAAAGATTAATGGATATAGGCTCATATAGAGGTATGCGCCATAAAAAAGGGCTTCCAGCAAGAGGGCAGCGTACACGTACAAATGCCCGTACAAGAAAAGGCCCACGCAAGGGCAATCCGGCGATTGTAAAGAAAGAAACTAAGTAACTACTGTTTAAGGAGAATAAAAAAGCATGACGACCGAGAAGGCAAAAAAGAAGAAGAATCTAAAAAACGTAACTGCGGGTGTTGCGCATATTCAGGCAAGTTTTAATAATACGATTATAAGCATAACCGATAAACAGGGTAATGTGTTAGTCTGGTCTGCTCCTGGGATAGTCGGTTATGGTGGTTCTAAGAAGTCTACGCCTTTTGCCGCACAGGTGGCTGCAGCTGATGCCGCGAAAAAAGCTAAAGATTTAGGCGTTAAAGAAGTTGAAGTTTTAGTCAAAGGGCCGGGACCGGGAAGGGAATCCGCAATCAGGGCTTTACAGGCCGGAGGTCTTGCGGTTACTTCTATTAGGGATATTACTCCTATACCGCATAATGGTTGCCGTCCGAAAAAGAAAAGGAGAGTATAAAATAAATGGGCCGTTATACACAAGCAACTTGTAGATTATGCCGTAGAGAGCAGGAAAAGCTTTTTTTAAAGGGAAGCAAATGCAGCACCGATAAATGTACGCTTGCCAAAAGAAGCTATGCGCCTGGGCAGCATGGTTCGGCTAAAACCAGGACAAAACTCTCTAACTATGGTTTGCAGTTAAGAGAAAAACAAAAAGTTAAAAGAACTTACGGGATGATGGAAAATCAATTCCGCAGGTATTTTGATATTGCGACAAAGACCAAGGGTATTACCGGTAGGGTGCTTTTGCAGTTATTAGAGCGGAGATTAGACAATGTTGTATTCCGCATGGGCGTAGGTTTATCCCGTTCTCAGGCAAGACAATTTGTAAGACATAATCATGTTTGGGTTAATGACAAGCGTGTGAATATACCCTCTTATTTAATTACTAAAGATGAAGTTATTGTTGTCAAAGGTAAAGAGAAGATAGTGAATAAGTTTCGTGAGAATATGGAACTCGCTAAGGATAGAGGAGTTCCGGCATGGCTTGAATTTGATCCGAAAGAGTTAAAAGCGAAGGTGTTGAGATTACCCGAAAAAGAGGATACGCTTAGCACGATTGAAGAGCAGCTTATAGTCGAGCTATATTCAAAATAATCCATGCACCCGGCCATATCTAGCACCCCGCCATATTGGAATGGCTGGTGTTCCGCTAGTGCGGAAATTGGCCGGTGTAAACAGTTGTTTAAAAACGGAGGCAGGATTCATGGGCATAAAATGGAGAGATTTTCAGTTACCAAAGAGATTAGAGTGCGATGAATCAACTTATACTAATACCTATGGAAAATTCACGGTAGCCCCTTTTGAAAAAGGCTATGGTGTAACTTTAGGGAATTCTTTAAGGCGGGTATTGCTTTCTTCTATCGAGGGAAGTGCAGTTACCTCGATAAAGATTTCCGGGGCGCAGCATGAGTTCTCTACTATTAACGGTGTTTTGGAAGATGTTCCGGAAATAATCCTGAATATCAAGAATTTAATTATCAAATCGCATGCTAAAGTTCCGAAAACGATAACCGTTAAGCGTAATACTAAGGGTGAAATTCGGGCAAAAGACCTCGTAACCGATGATACAATTGAAATACTTAATCCGGATTTACACATCGTTACTTTAACCGAAGATATTAAGTTTTCAATGGAGTTAGAAATAGCTCGCGGCCGCGGATATCTATCGAGTGAATCTAATAAAAAAGAAGATACAGCTTTAGACGTTATTCCGGTAGATTCTATTTTTAATCCGGTTAAGAAAGTCAATCACACAGTAGAAAATACGCGCGTAGGCCAGAGAACCGATTATGATAAATTGGTTTTAGAGATTTGGACTAATGGCGTAATAACCCCTAAGGATGCGCTGCTTTATGCTTCTAATATATTGCAGAGACATCTTGATGTTTTTGTCAGTTTCGGGCAGCTGCCTGAAGAGGAAGAGGAACCGGAAATGACAAAAGAGGAATCGATCCTTTATGAGAAATTTAGGCTCCCGATTTCTGAATTAGAATTGTCAGTCCGTAGTTCAAATTGCCTTAGAGAAGCTAATATTAAGACAATCGCAGACCTCGTAAAGAGGGGCGAAGAAGAAATGCTGGGTTTCAAGAATTTTGGAAAGAAATCCCTTGTTGAAATAAAGGAACTTCTCGCGGGTATGGGATTGACCTTAGGGATGCAGATTGATTCTAAAAAATTAAAGAAGGGCTAAGCCTGGCTCAACGCTAAAATTTGTTATTGTGCCTAAATTAAGGCTAGCGTTGAGTAATTTCCAAGTATCTTAAGTGAGGGGAAATTATGAGACACAAAAAATCAAGACATCAGTTGAACCGTTTTACCAGTTGGCATAAAGCCACCATAAATAGTATGGTTCGCAGCATTGTTATTAATCAACGTATAAATACTACTTTGGCAAAAGCTAAGGCAGCCAGGTCAGCGGTTGAGAAATTAATTACGCTGGCAAAAGAAAATACATTGACGAATAAGAGGCTGGCGTTTAAAGTGCTGCAGGACCATAAACTTGTGAGCCTGCTTTTTAACGATATCGGCCCGCGCTTTAAGAATCGGGTTGGCGGTTATACTCGTATACTTAATTTAGGCGTAAGGCGCGGTGATAATGCCAGTCTTGCAATATTAGAACTTAGTGAAATAAAAAAAGAAGAGAAAAAACCCGCAAAGCTTGAGAAAACAAAAGAAATCAAGTCGCAGCAGGGGAAAAAATCCGAAGATGTAATCGAGAAGCCTTCGGTTGAAAATAAGAAACCTGCAAAAGACGAGCATGTTTCCGAGAAGCCTGATACGACGAAGAAGCCGACCAAGAAGTTTTTGGGTGGATTGCGGGGCATATTTAAAAAAGAACGGGATTCGCTCTAAATTAGGGTATAGTAGTTAGTAGGTAGTGTTTAGGAAGTTTTATACCGATATACTACATACTAACTACTTTTTAATTACGTGCTATTGAAATATGCTTATAGATACGAGGATAGCTGAACGCTTAAAGAAGGTTAACCCTTCATCGACTCTTGCCATTACCTCTAAGGCTAAAAAACTAAAGTCTGAAGGTAAAGATGTGATAACCTTCGCCGCGGGTGAGCCGGATTTTGATACTCCTGAACCTATTAAAGATGAAGCCATTAAAGCCATAAAAGAAGGCTTTACTAAATATACTCCCACCACAGGAACCGCGGAATTAAAAAAACTCATCTCGGATAAGTTCAAAAAAGATAATTCTTTAAATTATCAGCCTAATCAAATAGTTGTTTCTTGCGGCGCAAAACATAGTATATTTAATGCGCTCTTGGTTTTGGTAAATAAAGGCGATGAAGTATTAATACCTTTACCATATTGGGTAAGCTATCCCGAGATGGTACATTTATGCGATGGTAAGCCTCGTTTTATCAAAACTTCCGCCGCAAACAATTTTAAAGTTACCCCTGAAGAATTGGAGCGCCATATAAGTATCAAAACTAAAGTTTTTATACTTAACAGCCCTTCAAATCCTACCGGTTGTGTTTATTCAGAAGAGGAATTGCGTAAGATTGCCGAAATTTGCGTTAAGAAAAATATCTTTGTAATTAGTGATGAGATATATGAAAAGATAATATTCGATAACAAAAAGCATATATCTATAGCTTCTTTTAATGAGGATATATATAATCTTACGGTTACTGTTAACGGAATGTCTAAAAGTTATTCAATGACCGGCTGGCGCATTGGTTATCTCGGAGCCCCAGTAGATATAGCGGAAGCAATTTCTCGGCTGCAGGATCATTCTACTTCTAATCCGGCTTCCATAAGCCAAAAAGCGGCGCAAGCTGCTTTAAATATGCCGGATGAATTTTGCGTAAAGATGTGCGCAGAATTTCAGGCTAGGAGAAACTATATCGCAGGCCGTTTAGATAAAATGAAAAATATAAGTTATGTTCTGCCGGGAGGGGCATTTTATGTTTTTTGCGATATTTCTAAAACTGGACTTGGCTCTATGGTTGTTGCTAACCGTCTTTTGGACGAAGTTTCGCTTGCCGTAATACCTGGAGAAGGTTTCGGTAAAGACGATTATATACGTTTGAGCTTTGCTGCCAGCATGAAACAAATAGAAGAAGGTATGAACAGGCTGCAGGGGTGGCTGGATAAACTATGAGACCTATGACTATTGCCGAGAAAATACTTAGCCTTCACGCAAACAAGGAACTAAAAGCCGGTGATTTTGCTGTTTGTAAAATCGATTTTACTTTTGGACAAGACGGTACGTCTTCCATTATTATAGATAGGATCAGAGAATTGGGCGCGGGTTCTTTGAAGACCAAGTTTTGTATGGTAATTGACCATAGCGCTCCTTCCCCCAGTGAAGGTGTTTCTAAAGTCCATAAAAAGATGCGCGTGTTTAGCTCGGATTATAATGCCATGCTTTATGATATCGGTTGCGGTGTTTGTCATCAAGTTATCCCGGAATCCGGGCAGATTTTGCCTGGGACTTTGGTTCTGGGGGCTGATTCGCATACTTGTACTTACGGGGCATTGGGCGCGTTTTCTACGGGTGTAGGCTCAACGGATTTAGCAGTGGCGTTATATACCGGTAAAAATTGGTTTAAGGTTCCTGAAACCATTAAGATAGTCGTAAACGGTAAAATTCCTAAAGGAATATATGCAAAAGATATTATTATACATATAATCGGTAAAATCGGCGCAAACGGGGCAACTTATAAGGCAGTAGAATTTTCTGGTTCGGCAATTGATCAGTTGGATATGGATGGCCGTTTTACTATTTGTAATATGGTTGTTGAAATGGGGGCAAAGGCAGGTTTTATGCCTCAAGATAAAAAGACGATTGATTGGCTGGTTGCGCATGGAGTTAAAAGAAATAAAATTAAGACTATTGCTGCAGATAAAGACGCAAAATATTGCGAAGTGCTTGAATTTGATATATCGGAACTTAAGCCATGCGTATCTATTCCTCATAATGTAGATACGGTATCATTTGCAGAAAAACTAAAAGATGTTAGAATAAATGAAGCATTTGTAGGTACCTGTACTAATGGAAGATTGTCGGATTTAAAAGTAGCGGCCTCGATGCTTAAGTCAAAACGAGTAGCTTGCGGGGTTAAGTTTATTGTAGCTCCGGCTTCCCGTAGCATACTTCTTGAGGCGTTAAAATTAGGAATAATAGATATTTTGGTAAAAGCAGGCGCAGTGGTGGTAGCTCCGGGTTGTGGACCTTGCGTGGGTACACACAATGGTATACCTGCTGACGGAGAAATTGTAATATCTACCGCGAATAGAAATTTTAAAGGCAGGATGGGTAATCCAAATGCCTTTATTTATTTAGGTTCAGTTGCGACAGTAGTTGCCTCAGCGATTGAAGGTCGAATTACCGACCCTCGAAAATATTTATAACCATAAGGAGCTCTATCTCCGCTTCGCGGAGTTTCACTGAATCAAAACATAAGGAGTTCAAATGGAAATACGCGAATTATTGTTGTTGTGCGTAGAAAGAAGGGCCTCAGATTTACATCTTACTGAAAAAGAACCTCCTATGTTGCGTATTGATGGTAAGCTAATACGCACAGAATTCCCTCCGTTAAATAAGGAAAACCTCAAGCGCATGATTTATAGCGTGTTAACTGATCCTCAGAAAGAAAACTTTGAAAAGGATTTGGAGTTGGATTTTTCAGTTGCCCCTCCAGGGATGGACAGGTTTAGGGTTAATGTGCATTTGCAGAAAGGTTCAGTTGAGGCAGCTTTTAGGCGCGTGCCTTT
>Ga0082335_1003512_pt1 | contig 25644 bp, 29 predicted proteins | sample Subgrocontami58m_FD_72375 | JGI IMG/M metagenome (GOLD analysis project Ga0082335, IMG submission 72375) | Subsurface groundwater microbial communities from S. Glens Falls, New York, USA - GMW37 contaminated, 5.8 m (SPADES assembly) (version 2) ...
GGTAAACCTGGGACAGGCATGGGTAGAGGAGTTTTCTAAAAAAAATCCACAGGTCAATGTTGCAGTTACAGGCGGCGGCTCCGGGACAGGTATTGCCAGTCTTATAAATGGCACATGTGATATAGCAGAGTCTTCACGCTCAATTAAAGAGAAAGAGATAAAATTAGCCCAAGGCAAAGGGATTGAGCCGAAGGAGCATATCGTAGCATTAGATGGGATTGCAGTAGTGGTCCATCCATCCAATCCGGTTAAGAATCTGACTATGGAACAATTGCGTGGTATATTTATGGGGACGAGCAAGAATTGGAAAGAATTTGGAGGAAAGGATGAAAAGATAGTAATTCTATCAAGGGAGGTAAATTCCGGGACACATGTCTTCTTTAAAGAACACGTCTTGCGTAAAGGCAATGAAAAAGGACCCGAAGAATTTGCACCGGATGCATTACTCATGCCATCTTCACAGGCGATAGCAGATGAGGTTGCCCAGAATTCCCAGGGAATAGGTTACTATGGTATGGGATACATCAGCAATAAACATAAAGTTGTCGCTATAGCCAAGGATGCGAATTCTACATATATTGAACCAGTTGTTGAAAAGGTAGTTAGTGGGGAATACCCAATTTCCAGACCTCTATTTATGTATACAAAAGGTGAACCTCAAGGAATAGTCAAGGCATTTATGGATTTTGTATTTTCTGAAGAGGGGCAGGAGATAGTAAGGAAGGTAGACTTTGTTCCTATCAAATAATGGAAGTAATATATGAAACTAAAGAAGGTAAAAGAATTTATTATTGAAAAGATTATATTTGTATCAGGGACTATATCTATAATATTCGTTGTCCTGATATTTATATTTCTCCTTAAAGAGGGCATATCCTTTTTTAAGATTGTCCCTTTGAATGAATTTTTATTAGAGAAGCATTGGTACCCGATATCTGACCCGCCTAAATTCGGGATACTGCCTTTGATATTGGGCTCGTTACTTGTAACTCTCGGTGCAACAATTATCTCTGTGCCATTTGGCATAGCCAGTGCCTTATTTATAGCTGAGCTCGCCTCACCAAAGATAAGGGAATTCTTGAAGACAGGTATTGAGCTATTGGCTGCTATCCCGAGCGTAGTAATAGGTTTCATCGGGATGGTAACATTAGTTCCATTAGTTAAAAAAATATTTCACCTGCCTACGGGACTGACTGCCTTATCAGGCTCTATAATGCTTGCCTTTATGGCTATACCAACGATAGTCTCTATCGCAGAAGATGCCATAGCTGCTGTTCCCAAGCAATATAAAGAAGGGGCACTTGCCCTGGGGGCGACACGGTGGCAGACGATGTACCGTGTTACGCTCATTGCCGGCTTACCCGGCATCATTGCCGCATCAATGCTCGGGATAGGCAGGGTGATTGGAGAGACGATGGCCGTTATGATGATTACCGGGAATGCAGCTGTGATTCCGTATACATTCTTACAGCCGGTGCGCACAATGACCGCCACTATCGCAGCAGAGATGGGAGAGACTGTCCATGGAAGTGAACACTACTTTGCCTTATTTGCCATTGGTATTGTCCTATTCGTTATTACATTTATCATAAATTTTATAGCTGATATATTTTTGCATAGGATGAGAAAGTGATTACTCCAAAAATTGCAGAAAAAATAGCATTTATAATTTTATTCTTAGCAACCCTGATAGTGATACTGCCTGTGGCATTCATTATCATTATTATTTTCAAGAACGGGTATAGTGCTGTCAACTGGGAGTTTCTCACACAGATGCCAAGGAATGGAATGCGGGAAGGAGGGATATTCCCTGCCATTCTTGGAACTCTTATCTTAGTTACAGGCGCGGTCTCTGTGGCATTACCCATAGGGGTTCTTTCTGCAATATATCTATCCGAATACTCTAAAGAGAACCTGCTCACCAGGATTATCAGGCTTGCTATAATAAACCTGGCAGGTGTCCCTTCAGTAGTGTATGGATTGTTCGGATTAGCCTTGTTTGTGATATTCCTGAAATTTGGCGTTTCTATTATAGCGGGTGTTCTGACACTGGCTATTATGGAATTGCCTGTTATCATTACAACATCAAGAGAGGCATTGAAGAGCGTGCCCAAGCAATTTCGTGAGGTGAGTTTATCCTTAGGTGCGAGTAAATGGCAGACGATTAGATATGCAGTTCTGCCCTATGCAATCCCGGGCATTTTGACAGGGGCAATATTGAGCCTTGCACGCACTGCAGGTGAGACTGCACCAATCCTATTTACAGTTGCAGCATTCTATCTGCCGAATTTACCTAATTCAATCTTTGACCAGGTGATGGCATTGCCATACCATCTTTATATTGTGTCAACCCAGATACCAAATATAGATCTAAATGTCAGATATGGCACGGCATTAGTATTGGTAATGCTCGTTTTTATAATGAATCTTTTTGCCATGGTGGTGCGTTCACAATTCAGGAAAAAGAAGCGATGGTAAATATACCCAGATATAAGGTCTCAGCAGAGGATTTATCTATATGGTTTGGCGGAGCCCATGCCTTAAAATCTGTAACCTTAAAAGTGATAGAACATGAGATATTGGGAATAATTGGGCCTGCTAATAGTGGAAAGACCTCATTCTTGAGGACATTGAACAGGTTAAATGAATTGAATCCAAATTTCAGAAAGGAAGGCTTTGTATATTTAGATGGCAAAGAAATACACTTGGGATTTGACGTTGCAGACTTAAGGAAGATGGTTGTAATGGTATTTGCATTGCCTATACCTTTGCCTATGAGTATATTTGACAATATAGCCTATGGTCCCAGACTCCACGGTATAAGAAATAAAAAGACACTGGAAGATATAGTAGAAAGAAGTCTTAAGACGGCATATTTATGGGATGAAGTGAAGGATAGATTAAGTGACTCTGCACTGAACCTATCTGGCGGACAACAACAGAGGCTTTGTATTGCAAGGGCATTGGCTGTTGAGCCAGAGGTAATACTATTTGATGAGCCTTGTTCAGGACTTGACCCTGTCTCCACTGCAAAGGTGGAAGAGACGATGATGGAACTGAAGAAGGAGTATACGATAGTCCTTGTGACAAATAATACCAAACAGGCTGCACGTGTGAGTGACAGGGTGGCATTCTTTCTGATGGGTGAATTGATTGAATTAGATAGGACAGAGAATCTCTTTACATCGCCTCATGATAAGAGGACTGAGGATTATATTACAGGGAGGTTTGGCTAAATGTCAAAGATAGTTGTGAAAAACCTCAATTTATATTATGCCAATTTCCATGCACTTAAGAATATCAACCTCTCCATAGACGAGAAGAGAATAACTGCTATAATCGGACCTTCTGGCTGTGGCAAATCTACGCTTCTCAGGGTATTTAACAGGATGAATGACCTTATTGAAGGTGTAAGAATTGAAGGCAAGATATTGATAGAAGGGCAGGACGTCTACGATTCCGGGATAGATTTGATGACTCTTAGAAAAGAGGTCGGTATGGTGTTTCAGAGGCCAAACCCATTTCCATTATCAGTCTTTGAAAACATTGCGTTTGGGCCTAAGATACACGGGCTAGCATGTGGCAAGTTCCTTGCCTCTGATGTAGAGATGTGTTTAAAGGCAGTTGAATTGTGGGATGAGTTAAAAGATAAACTCAATACTTTAGCAATAAATCTTTCTTTAGAGCAGCAGCAGAGGCTTTGTATAGCAAGGCTCCTCGCGGTAAAACCTGATATATTGTTGATGGATGAACCCTGTTCTGCATTAGACCCTGTGGCTACATTAAAGATAGAGGAGTTGATGTATCAACTTAAGAAGGATTATACTATTGTTATAGTCACCCACAATATGCAGCAGGCAGCAAGGATATCAGAAATGACAGGCTTTATGTTATTGGGTGAATTGATAGAATTCGGAAATACAGAGGATATATTTACAGCACCAAAGGACAAGCGGACAGAGGATTATATTACCGGGAGATATGGATAGGCAAAAGCCATGCAAATCTAGGAGGAAATTATGGAAAGGCATTTTGATGAGGAACTGAATAGGCTGAAAGAGAAGTTACTCAGGATGGCAAGTCTGGTAGAGGAGGCTATAAGCCGTGCAATGAAGGCATTAGTTGACAGAAACCCTGATTTGGCAGCAGAGGTTATAAAACATGATGAGGAAGTCAATATGCTTGAAATAGAGATAGACGAATTGTGCCTTAAACTATTGGCATTGATGCAGCCTATAGCAGTAGACCTGCGATTTATTACATCAGCGATGAAGATTGGCAATGACTTAGAGAGGATGGGTGACCAGGCAGTAAATATTGCAGAGAGGACGTTAGAACTATTGAAGCAGCCCCAGCTTAAACCATTGATAGATATACCGAGGATGTCTACCCTGGCACAGAAGATGGTAAAGGATTCATTAGATGCATTTGTAAATAAAGATGCACATCTTGCCAGAGATGTATGTGCAAGAGATGACCAGGTAGATAATATTAATGACCAGGTCTTCAGGGAACTTTTGACCTATATGATGGAGGATGCCTCTACGATTACACGTGCCGTTGACCTTATACTTATTGGCAGGCATCTGGAACGTATAGCAGACCATGCCACAAATATCGGAGAAGACGTGGTCTATATAGTTGAGGGTAAGACCATCAAGCACCATATTGAAGAAAAAGTTGGGGGATAAAGATACGGATAGAAATGCTTTCAGTTTGATAGAGGCCTTGACTATCATATTGATACTTGGGGCTATGACTTTACTCCTCATGCCTGGTATGGGGGCATTTATAGAGTATGCAAAATTGAGGAGGTATACATGGGAGATTGTCTCTGATTTGAGAGAAAGGCACCAGAAGGCTGTCATAAGCCACCTTAACCGTCAGGTGGCTTTTTATCCGACTACAGATAGTTATGGAGTAGATGGTGTAATAAAGAATACTGAAATAGATATAGTCTCATTTGACGGCAATACTACTACAGGCGGGACCATAACCTTCAGGCCTGATGGCACAACTACAGATACTATAACAGGTGTTCCTGGCTCTGCCATTGTTATGAAAAATAGCGCAGGGGATAGCCTGACTATAAGGGTAAATCCTACTACGGGCCATGTGAGGGCAGAGTAAGTATGGTTATTGATAACCTGTTAAATGAGATGGTGGATAAGAAGGCTATATCCATATTTCTGATAGCAGAGTCTCCACCTGTCCTGAACATAGAAGGAAGGATATCCCCTATGGATTCTCCACATCTCCTTCCTCAGGACATAGATGATATATTATTCCCCATCCTGACGCCACATCAGAGGAAAGAGTTTGAGAAGGAATATGTCCTTAATTTCTCTTTTGAAAAATTACCTTTAGGTAGATTTAAGGTGAGTATATTCCTCCAGCGCGGCACTACAGGGGCTATCTTCAGGCGAATACCTGAGAGGATACCGAATCTGGAAGAACTGAATCTCCCGCCTGTCTTGCGAGAACTCACCCATAAAAATAGCGGGCTAATTTTGGTTACAGGGTCAAGTGGTTCAGGCAAATCCACCACACTTGCGTGTTTGATAGATATGATAAATTCAAATAGGAGGTGCCATATAATAACTATTGAAGACCCTATAGAATATACCCATACCCATCGTAACAGTATCATAAGCCAGCGTGAGATAGGCACAGATTCACTGTCATTTCTCAATGCATTGAAACAAGTTACTCGCCAGGACCCGGATGTCATATTTATTGGAGAATTGATGGATCTGGAGAGCATTTCTACTGCCCTGACCACTGCAGAGTCAGGACATCTAATATTCGGGACATTGGCTGCTACAGATACTATCCAGGCATTAGGCCGCATTATAGAGGTATTTCCTTCAGAGCAACAGCAGCAGGTCCGTACCCAATTGTCAATTACACTGCAAGGGATAATATCCCAGCAGTTACTTATCAGGGCTGATGGAAAGGGCAGAATCCCTGCCGTTGAGATTATGTTAGGGACACTCGCCATAAGGAACCTTATAAGAGAAGCCAATACCCCACAGATTTACTCCGAGATAGAGATGGGGCAAGCGTTGGGGATGCATACGATGGAACAGGCATTGGAAGAATTGTGCGAGAAAGGGCTTGTCAGTTATGAAGAGGTGATAAGCAGCAGTATTCACCAGGTTAGGCTCTCTAAAAAGTTAGAAGGTAAAATAATGCCGGATACCTCTATAAAGGAAGGTGAGGACAAACCCATTCCAATTACCAGGGAATTGATATGCTATAAATCACACTTTGAGCAAGGGCAGGAATCTTATTGGAATTCATCAGGAAACATAGCATTTACAATAGAAGGCTTAAAATACACATTCAATCCTCTCTCTTCCCAGGACAGGTGCTACATCACAGACTTTAGTGTAGTAAGTGGCGTAAGGGATACGTTTCATTTATCCTCTCACATCTATTTGCGATATAAGTCCATGGATATAAAGGGTGAGGATGAAGAGCCTAACCTCATCCATTTTGAATTGTATACCGGTAAAGAGACGATAAAGATACCCTATACAGGCGAAGATGGCATGTCAGCAGGGATCCCTATCCTTGAAGATGGCAAATGGCATAACATCATATTTGATGTGCCCCAGGAATTTGTAGGCAAGCACATAAGGATATATTCCATTGAGTTCTCCAATCGGTTTACATCTATAGTGATAGGGGAGATAGTATTCTTTTAAATGTTGGCGGAATTTTCTTGACAACTATCCCAAAATATTCTATTATCTGTATAGAAGATAATATTATCTACAAAGGAGATAATTCCTATGTTAACTCTGGAGAAGATTCTTCACCTTTATTCAACTGATCCAAAGGCAGAGTTTACTATTAGGCAAATTGCTCAAAAACTTAAAATCGCCTATGGTCATGTCCATGAACGAATGAGCAAATTTATCCAACAGGAAATTTTTGTGGCGAAAAAAGTCGGTAAAGCCAGCCTCTGTACTTTAAATCTTAAAAACCCCGTACTTCCTACTAAGTTAGCAGAAGTCTCTATGTTAGAATGCAAAGATTTCTTGACCAAAGACCCTATCAATGCAAAATTATTAAGTGAATTTATAAACAGAGTGGGGGAGAAAACAAATTTTAGTATTTATTCAATCGTTCTTTTTGGATCTCTGGCTAAAGGGACAAGTCATCTTAAAAGTGATATTGATATTTTAATACTTATCTCTAATAAAACAGAATTTGACGAGATTATCCATCAGGAATGCGGCTCTTTAGAGATGCGATACGGCCGAAATATTAATCCTGTGATTATGACCCCGCAAATGTATCTAAAAATGATGCAGTCAGTCGGAGAAAATGTGGGAAAGCAAACCCTGAAGAATAAAATAATCCTGTCTGGTGGTGAAAAATACTGGCAATTAACCCTGGAGGCTATGAAATGAGAGATGGCTAAAAAAAACCGCACCGTAGCCCAATACGAAGCAGACAAAACGATGTCTAAAGAAGATTCAGAAAGACTTTTATCTACCGCTGAAGATTTGGTTAACCGTATGGATAAATTAATTGATGAACTTGATAGGGCAAATAAAAATGAAAAGACCTAAAGCTCATGAAATTGATGCGCGAAGCATTAATTTACATTGATAGTAAATTCAAAATGGCTTTTATTGTCAGCACCTTATGTAGAGGCTGATTTTAATTCATCACTTTTTATAGAATATCTTGATAAATTTGAAGATGAAGAAAGTATAAAATTTATTGGTAAAATATTTTTAGAGATGCTATATAAGATAACTCCTTATTTTGACGAAAAGCACATAATTTCTATTGTTAAGAAGATTTATCAACACGGGGATAAAAATGATGCAGATAAAATATGTAACATATATGGTAGTAAAGGATATGAATTCTTGAGACAAATTTATGGAGAACATAATAAATAAATGAGATTAAAATGACAGAAACGGAATTATTAAGACTGATTAAGAAAGGGGAAAGCCAGACTGTCTCCTTAAAGAATTTGAAGACTAAACCTTCTGTTTTAGCGAGGTCAATGGTAAGTTTTTCAAATTCTAATGATGGGTTAATCATAATAGGTGTTGATGATAAAACAAGGAAGATTTGTGGTGCAAAAACAGTTAGGGAAAAAGAAGAATGTCTGGATAATATCCATAAGGCAGTTAAACAATGCTGTGAACCTAACGTTGATATTCCCAGGATAGAAGAAGTTGAAACTGCTGATGGTATAGTCTTCATAACCTATATTACAAAAAATCCTGATGAAGTCTGTGTTACTGATGGGACAGTTCTGGTTAGAAAAGGCACCATGGATATCAGGCCTTCAAATTACGAGATACAATTGTTATTCTCAAAGAGAAATAAACTTAAATTTGAGGAAGAAGTGGTTGAGGGTTCAGGAATAAGAGAGATTGACTTCAATAAAATAATAAAATTTAAAAGGGAGTATTTCAAGAATAGAAAGAAAAGACTATCCGGAAATGATATGGATATTTTAAGACAGTTTGGATGTATAAAGAGGGTGGGTAAAAAAGACATACCCACTGTGACTGGAATTCTATGTTTTGGCAAAATTCCACAACAGTTCTTTTCTTTGGATTACATACATATATTCAGATACGGCGCTCCAGAGAAGGATTCTTCGGCAAAGTTAGGGGATAACTATATAGACCTTGGGACTCTTGATGAAATGATTAAAGAGGCGTATGAATATATCATGGATGCTTTGAATAAAGAACTTATTCCTTATAAGAATCCTGCTACTGGCAGAAGGGAATATATACCCAAGTATCCATATCTTGTCATAAGAGAAGCGATTGCCAATGCGGTTACACATAGAGAATATCACCCTTTTATCAAGAATGGTATAGATATCTTATGGTTTAGTGACCGGATTGAAATTCTTAATCCTGGTTTACTTCTTGACCCTATCACACCAGAAAATATTTACATCGTCAGAAACAAACAAAGAAATTCTAATATCGCCAGAATCCTTACTGGATATGGTTATACCGAGCAGGTTGGTGAAGGGATGCAGTTATTTAAAAGGGAATGCGATAGACATCCCATAAAGCCAAAATATCCAGAATATAAAGAATGGATTGATGCTACTGTAACAATTCTACATCCTGCAGAGGTTGGAGTTCCAGAAAAGGAAGAAATTTCCCTTGAAGGATTAAATGAAAGGCAGAAGAAGGCAATAGAATACATCAAAAAGAATGGGGATATATCTAATAAAGTTTATCGTGATATTTTTGCAATAAGTCCTGCGACAGCAAAGAGAGAATTGATGAATTTGGTAGATAGGAAGATTTTCAAGGTTATAGGTGCAGGTCCTTCTTTAAAATATATAATTGAATGACCCGATTATGACCCGATTATGACCCGATTAATGTATTATCTATTTCAGAAGTTGTGTACGATTTCAGACATAAGCGTGCTCTGTGGTTTTTTTCAAGGAAAATGAAATTATATAAAAATGTTAGATAAAATAATAGTAATAGGGTTGATAGGGATAGTGTTCTTTGTGCCGCTTGTGGTTACGGATTCAACGACTGTGGGGTTTACACTGCCGAAACAGTTGCTTGCTCAAGTCTTATTATCCATTGTGATTCTGGCGAGGCTCGTAAAGGACAACAAGGACAAAGTGAGAATCAGTCTAAAAACGCCTTTAGATATGGCTATCATTGTATTTATTATTTTGGTTCTGGCATCTTTCAGGAATACGACGAATAGTGCTATCAGCCTGAAGGGATTTACGAATATTATGGGGTATGTTCTGCTCTATTACATGGTAGCAAGTAACCTGAAAGAGGATGAGCATATAAGGTGGATGGCTGGGGCGATAGTCCTGGCAGGGTTGTTCGTCTCAATATTGGGAATATTAGAATACGTGGGACTTGGCATATTTAAATGGGAGAAGCCCGTCACACAACAGGTCCAGATGTGGGTAACTTTAGGTAATTCCAATGCAGTGGCACAATATCTCATTATGGTCATACCGGTTGTTCTGGGAATTATGCTACACAGTAAGAATTTCAAATGGATGTTAGTATGGGGAGGTATAATTTCAATAATGGCTGCCTGCCTTATATTAACATTTGCCAAAGGTGCATGGTTAGGGTTGGCAGTGGCATTGTTATCTTTTGTAGTCTTAAGCACCCGGAAAAAGGTTATCCCATTGGTTTTGGCAAGCATCATGATAGTATTGTGTCTTACAGGCCTATTCTATAATAGCAGATTAACGCACCTATTAGAAGAAGAGGATAGGGAGGGGACTTTTAGCGGAAGGGTGGCTATGTGGCAGAGTAGCATAAAGATGGTTCAGGCACACCCTTTTATTGGGTCAGGGTTGAATAACTTTTATTTATTATTTCCCAAATATCAGGTTCCTAAGTTTAATGAAATCCTGCCTAACAGGAGGCCTATGCAGGCGCACAACGACTATCTTCAATTGGCAACTGAAGTTGGGATATTGGGGCTGGCAGCATTCTTATGGATTATAATTAAATATCTAAGATATGGCAGAGCCATTATAAGGCTAAATAATGAATTTAAATGGTTGACCTCTGGATTTGTATGTGGTATAATTGCTATGCTGATACATAGCATAACAGATTTTGGTCTGCAGATGCCAGGTCCTGCAATAATGATGTGGACATTCATTGGTATTACGGTGGCAGTAGGTGAGAAAGAATCTCTTAATTTGTAGTTATATAATATTTGTAATTCTTGTCCTCAAGTATAGCCTGATGCCGTTCTTTGCCCATATAGCATATCAGCGAGGGAATAGTTTGATAATGAGCGGCAGGATAGAATCTGCAATTAAGGAATATGAGAAGGCTGTAAGGTTAGATAATAGTTTGACTGAGGGGCACAGCACACTTGGCTCTGTATATGCTGAACAGGGATTTTATGATAAAGCCATTGAGGAATTAAAAAAGGCTATCCAGATAGACAATTATCACATAGAGGCACATATAAGTTTAGCAGGTGTCCATCGCAGATTAGGAGAGTATGATAAGTCAATTAAGGAGTTGGAATTTGTCATTGGTATAAATCCGAACCTTACATTGGCAAAGTCCCTGTTAGAAATGGTGCATAAGGAAGCAAAACGGGCGCCATGAATGTCGCCCCTACAATACATTAGAAGGACGGTTATAGATGGAGATGATTGAACTTCTTAAGATGGTCGTTGACAAAAAGGCTTCTGACCTTCATCTTATTTCCCATTCACCTCCTGTTGTCCGGGTGAACGGAGAACTCATTTATACGCATTTAGTGGAATTAGATGAAGAGGAGATTAAGAATCTCGTCTATTGGCTGATGAATGATGCGCAGAAGAAGAGATTTGAAGAAGAGAAGGAGCTGGATTTTTCTTACAATCTCAAAGATATGGCAAGGTTCAGGGTAAACGTCTATTTTCAAAGGGGGGCACCTGCTGCAGCATTGAGGTTAGTGCCGAATGAGGTGCTTGACTTTGATAAATTGGGGCTGCCAGATATAGTAAAGGACCTTACACGCAGGCCCAGAGGACTCGTTCTGGTAACAGGACCTACAGGCAGTGGCAAATCCACCACTCTTGCCGCAATGATAAGTTTGATAAATTCAGAAAGGTCATGCCATATCGTTACGATAGAAGACCCTATAGAGTATACCCATCCCCATAGAAAATCCATTATAAGCCAGCGTGAGATAGGCACAGATTCCCATTCTTTCCAGAGGGCATTAAGGGAAGTCCTGCGCCAGGACCCTAATGTAATCCTCATAGGTGAACTAAGAGACCTTGAGACGATTCAGACTGCTATTACTGCTGCAGAGACAGGCCATTTGGTATTTGGAACGCTGCATACTACTGATGCAGCCCAGACTGTAGACAGAATTATAGACGTATTTCCACCTTACCAACAGCAGCAGGTTAGGACACAGCTTTCTATTACACTACAGGGTGTAATCTCTCAGCAGTTAATACTAAAGAATGACGGACTTGGCAGGATGCCTGCGGTAGAGATTATGATTGCTACCCCTGCTATAAGGAATATGATAAGGGAAGGTAAAATCTTCCAGATATACTCCAATATTGAGATGGGCAGGGATGTTGGTATGCAAACCCTTGACCAGGCATTGGAGGACCTTTTCAGGAAGAACCTCATTGCAGAGGAACAGGCAATAGCAGTATCAAGAGAGCCTGAAGCCTTACAGAAGAAGATATTGGCACGGATGAGGGCAAAGCGGGCTTGAAACCCGCAGGTGAAAGATGGCACATAAGATATTATTAGTTGATGATGAGCCTAACATTGTCAAGACACTCACGTTCAGGCTTAAGGCAAATAATTATGAAGTCGTATCTGCATCTGATGGAGAGGCAGGCTTAAGGGCAGTTTATGAACATTCCCCGGACCTGATAATCTTAGATATAATGATGCCCAAGATGGATGGATTTGAGGTATGCCAGAGGTTGAGGGCAGACTTGCGTTTTAAAAAACTACCCATACTCATGTTGACTGCGAAGGCTCAAGCCGTAGACAAGATATGGGGTGAGCGAATAGGGGCTACAGAATATTTAGTAAAGCCATTTGACAGCAATGAACTTTTAAATAAGATTGTAAAATACCTAACAGAAAGGGATGCAGAAAAGAAGAAAGTTGAATAGGCAAGCCTTTACCTATGCTGAAATCCTGATGGCTGTAATAGTATTGGCTGTAGCCATTGTGCCACTCATGGGACAATTTTATATAGGATTTCAAGGAAATAAGACAGGAAAGGATGTAACCATCGCATCAAATCTGGCATCAGGGCTTATAGATGAGATAAGGTCAAAGGCATTTGAAGACCCTGATTCAAATAGGAAGTTTGGGCCAGAACCAGATGAAGATACGGCAAATAGGATAGAATGGGATGATGTAGATGATTATATAGAACTTATAGCACAGACACCTCCTGAGACAATAGATGGTCAGTTTATGAATGGAACCGGTGGACAACCTGACTTTTCTATTTTTAGGTATGATGTAGTTGTAGAGTCTGTTGAGCCTACAGACACACCGCCTTCAGACCCACCGCCCATTGGTTGGAGATTATATAATAACAAGACTCAGGCCACAAGCCTAAAGGCGAATTATAAAAGGGTGATTGTATCTGTCTCTAAAACAGATAATTCTATCACACCGATAACATTGACAACCATCCGAGCAAGGTATTAAAAATAAGATATGAGATTGATAGAGGAGAGTGGGCTTACTCTTACAGAGGTGATTGTATCTATCCTGGTATTGGGAATTATAATAGGGGTTATCTATGAGATGCTTAACCAGGGGACAATCTCATGGGAATACGGGGATATGGCGACAGAGATAGTTCAGAATGCACGCGTTGGACTTGACTGGATGGAAAGGGATATCAGGCAGGCTACACAGATAGGTGTGGCTGATACAGCGCGGCTCATATTCTGGGGTGATGTTGATAATGATGGTGTTGGGAATAATGTAGAGTATGTCAGGACACTATCAAACCTCTACAGGGTAGACTATACGAAGACTCCTGTAGCTACTGAGGCAGTCAGCACCTTTGTGAGGAATTTTGAATTACAATACTGGGGTGATGACCCATCTTCACCGCATATAGATACTACGAAATATACCAACCCTGTGGCTCCTCAGAGTAAACGGGATGATATACGTCTTATAGCCATGAGATTGGTTGTAGGCAGGGATACACAGAAATTCAGTTATGATGTTACGATGATAGGCAATGCCTATCCAAGGGGGATGTGGTTTTAATGACAATAAAGTTGTCATTGCGAGGGCGAAGCCCGTGGCAATCCCATGAGATTGCTTCGCTAACGCTCGCAATGACACTTTCTGTGAATATATGAGTAATACTAAAGGAATAGCGCTATTATTGTCTCTCATAGTAATGGTAATACTCCTTGTCCTGGGCGGGGCGTATATGTATATGGTGAGGCTTGAGGCATATATTTCAAAGAATCAGAGGGACTCTACGGACGCCCTTTACATCGCAGAGGCAGGTATGGAAAGGGGCATAAGGTATTTTGTTGAAACAAAAGGAAGTTGGACTCCCCCACTCGGAGATGAATATTTAGACACAGCAAATACAAAAAAATACACGGTAACTTCCGGGGCGAGTCCATTAGGCACGGATTGGAGGAGGCTAACCTCTACAGGTGTTATATTAGAACCAGGGACAGGGGTAGAATTAGCCAAACGGATTCTACAGGCAGACGTTTCTATAGTTGCGTTTAAATATGCCCTGTTGTCTAATGAAGATATAAATCGTTCAACAGCCTACGGGAATATAGATGGAAGGATTCATGCTAACCGGATGGTTTACTTAGACCCTGCAAGAATGACAATGGATGCAGGACAACCTGAGCCAAGTACGCCACGTGTTCTTATGTCAGAGATAAATATGTCATATTACGCTGATTCTAATAATTTTACAGGAACAGGACTGACTCACAGCCTCATACCAAATGACCAGTCTTTTGGACCTCCATATCTCAATCCTGCTTCTAATACCGTCTATTATATCAATGGTATTGTCTCCATATACACTACAGACCAGAATGTTACATTTGACAATTGTGTCCTTGTGGCAGAAGGTAGGGTTGCTACTGTGGGTAGCGATGCTTTAAGTCCATGGACCACACTGACTACCTCAGACGATATATCTGATTTTTCTGCCTCTGGATGGGCGACTGTAAATGCTGACCTTTTCAGTTATACGAGTAGAGATGCAAACAACTTTTATACATGCACTGGAGATGCTACTCAGAATAGCCATTTTACAGGTGAGACAGTTGGACAGGTAAATGCATCGCAGACAGCAACTGCTGTCACATTATCTCCACCTACCACCACATTGACTCTACAAAGTACATCTGGCTTCTTATATCCTTCAGGATCAGCCTTAATAGAGGAGGATAGTTTTACATATACAGGTATAACCAGAGCCACAAATACCCTCACAGGTTGTTCAGGATTTAATTCTGACCATCCTATAGGTGTATATGTAACCCAACCTCAGGATGGGATTGTGATAAAGGGGCGTGAGATTATATGTGTAACAGGTTCTCCAACACTTAAAAAGGTAGGGGGTATCTGGAGACGGATTGAGTTTGATATACAGAATGTAACACTATACAATGTAGTACTTGACAAGTTCAGTGCTACATGGACGGATTCACCTACCCTGACCAAGGTTGAGATGCCTAAAGGGACTACAGTATGGAGTGGAAGTTATACAAAAGGAGCCCCACCTGTTTCCTTTAGCCCATCTTATACCTCTAATGTAGGCACCCAAACAACTGTAGCATTTGAATTTAGCGGGGATATGAGTCCTGGCGGTACCAATCAGTTAATAGGCACATTCTACGAAGTATCTCCTTATAATACGCCATATGAGGTAAAACTTAGTATCCAGGGTGTGAAGACCTTGAATTTTACAGTTCCTCTTAATGTTTCAAATAAGGCAGACTACCCTGCAATGGCTACCAAATTATGCAATATCAGAGAATTGGGTTCTGTGGAACGCGACAACAGAATAGTAAATGGGGTGGCATATTCAGAACAGGGCAGGGTCCAATTTGACCATGTGAATATGGCAGGGTGTATCGTTGCCAATGAGATAGACTTGATAAATAATAATCAGGAATCTGCTACGACCAAGAAGATCAATATTGATAATGACTCAGTCCCTGCAAAGCGGTATGTCCCTGACCCAGCCCCGTTAGGTTTTACAGGTGGGCTTACAATTGTAAACTGGCGTGAGGTGTATTGAAAGATATGGCTAAAGGGTTGTCCAAATTGAATTTTGAGGTGAATCTGTTCCAGACAGGAAAACTCCTGGTAGGGATGGATATCGGGAGCGGGTTTGTTAAGGTGGTGGTATTAAGGCAGACCCCTGAAGAATTGAGGTTAGTGAGTGTCGGCTATACAGGAGTCCCGAGAGAGATTGTTAAGGCAGGGATTAGTAAAACAGGGGACCCTGTTATTGAATCTATGAAGAGGGCAGTGGCTGATTGTAAAATAAAATCCAGAAATGTAAGGGCAAGTTTTACCAAACCTTCACTGATTATAAGGAATGTGCTTTTGCCCCAGATGCCTAAGGAGGAATTGGCAGAATCTATTAAATGGGCTGTGGAGCGCGACCTGCCATTTCCTGTAGATGAGGCTGTATTTGACTACATGATAGGACCTGAGATAATAAGGACAGGGGTAAGGAACCGTGAGATAACAGTCGTTGCAGCAAGGGCAGAAGAGGTAAATACTTATGCTGGAACATTCAAGAATGCAGGCCTTAAAATAGAATCCCTGAATATAAACGCATTTGCCCTGTGGAACTCGTTTGAGAAAGGCGGGGAATGGAAAGAGGATGATGTAATTGCCCTGATAGATATAGGCTCATCTAAGAGCAATATAAATATATACAAGGGTGGTAACTTCCGTTTTAATAGAGACCTCCCTGTAGCAGGGAATATCTTAACCCATGCAATAGAGCAATCTCTCAATATAAGTTTTGAAGAGGCAGAGGATAGGAAGATTAAGGCAGGTATAAATGAATCTTCTGATATCTATCCTATAATAAATCCTATTCTGCACCAATTTGCTACAGAATTGGAACGCACATTTGACTTCTATAAAGCACAATCTCGTGAGGCGAGGATTCACAGAATAATCCTTTTTGGCGGCGGTGCGAACCTGAAGGGTCTGGATAAATTCCTATCGGGTGAATCAGGATTACCTGTTGAGATAGGTAACCCTTTAAGAGGGATAAAAGTTGACCGTGCGAGATTCCCGGATATAGATGATATAGCGCCTGGGTTTGGTGTGGCTATTGGCCTGGTCCTGACAGGGGGGACTGCCAGGAAGGTAAATCTCTTACAGCGAGAGGTAAAAAAAGAAGGCAGGGCATTACTCAAGGGAAATCTAATAAAGATTGTCTCGGTAATATTGGCATTGGGTTTTGGTTTAAGATTCATAGACTCCTCTAATAAAAAGAAACAATTCCAAAAGTCAAAGAAAGCACTTGATGTGATTATTTCTACCTGGGACAGGAAGACAGAATTAGAGAATAAAATCGCCTTTGTAGACAATGTGGCAAACAAAGGTTCTATATGGGTTGAGGTATTAATCGGCATAAGCCAGAAAATTCCTGAAGGAATAAGGCTCGTTGACCTTTCTATCAATGGCGGCATTCTGAAACTCTCAGGTGAAGGGTCCTCCAATTCAGTGGTCATGGAATTTATAGAGGCATTAGGAAATCTCCCTTATGTAAAAGAGGTAACGCCTGGTGTTATAAGGGAAAAGGATGGCGTTATAGTATTTAGCGCCACATGCAGGACTGATTTATGAATCTACCAAAGTTAAAACCAAGAGATAAGATGCTATTAGGCATTGGCATATCTTTTATTGCCATCGTATTCATACGCAACTATTATATAGATACTTCAAAGGAGTTAAATAAGTTAAAGGATGAGATGGCTATCCAGGAGACTAAATTTCCTGTAATAAGGGATATCGTTGCACCCGGGGAAAAGGATTATAATGAGGTATTGAAGAAGGTTGAAGACCATGTCAAGGTGAGGGAATCAGAGGTGGTTAAAAGAGAGCAGATTCTGCCAAAGAAGGCGATGCGGCATGAGATTCGTGCACGTATAGTGGGTATGGCTGAGGCATCCGAGGTGAAGATAATAAATTTTGATTCCCAAACGGGTTTTGAGAAGAAGGATATTTATGAGGATATACCCGTCAAGATGGATGCACGGTGCAGATATGAATCTATACTTAAATTCATGGACAAGTTAAGGGCGCTTCCTCACAAGATAGAAAATATCAAGGTCACAGTTTCAAAAGATGGCATTCCGAATCTGGATGTCAGGTTAGAATTAGTTGTGTATGTGAGTGAATAGCATAGGAGGAACAATAATAGATATATTCCAGAAAGTTTTAACGAAGAAGTTCTCTAAGAGAGAAAGGGCAATCGTATTCCTGTTACTCTTTATCATAGTCCTCGTTACAGCATGGGCGTTTAATAAGGGTATATTACCGTTTGGGAAGAAATATTCGCTAATGGTGCATATACCTCCTTCTGATATTACAAGCACGGAGGTGCCCACGCAAAAGATAGGTGGAGAGAGTTTGCTTCCACAAGGTGTAATAAGAGACCCATTTTACCGTTCTATAAACGCAGGGAAAAAGGATAATGATTCTGGTATAGGTAATCTGAAGTTGAACAGCATATTACTCAAGGATGATAAACCCGTATGCTGTCTCATTAATGATGAGATATTTCTTGAGGGGGACAGGCTCGCCGGGAAGAGAATAATAAGGATTGAAAAGGATAAGGTTATCCTCAAGGATGAGAAAGGTGAGTACGAACTCAAGATATGGGAAGAATAGGAATGAATTCCGGTGGGGTCTAACGGGATGAAGGTCATAAAGAAAATCAATGAAATGCAATTATTTAGCAGCAGGCTCAAAAAGAGGGGCAAGACAATAGGGCTTGTGCCTACGATGGGTGCTCTACATGAAGGACACTTAAGCCTTATGAGAAGGGCACGGAAAGAGAATGACGTTGTTGTGAGCAGTATATTTGTAAACCCTATCCAGTTTGGACCCCATGAGGATTATAAGAAATATCCCAGGGATTTTAAGAAGGATGAGAGGTTGGCAAAAGGGGCAGGTGTCCATGCGATATTCTATCCTGATGTTAAAGAGGTATATCCGGAAGGGCATTCCACATTCGTTGAAGTTGAGGGCATGAGTAATATCCTGTGCGGCTTATCCCGCCCGGGACATTTTAAAGGAGTTACTACAGTAGTAGCGAAACTTTTCAATATAGTGCAGCCTGACATAGCCTATTTTGGACAGAAAGATGCCCAGCAGACGTTCATAATCAAGAAGATGGTTATGGACTTGAACATGGGTCTTAAGATTAAGGTCATGCCGATTGTCAGGGAAAAAGATGGCCTGGCTATGAGTTCAAGAAATGTCTATCTATCTCAAGGGGAGCGACAGGATGCTGCTGTCTTATTTTCCTCTTTACAAATGGCGGCTGATATGATAAAATCTGGAGAGATTATTAGCGCACGTATCATATCATCTATAAGGGATATGATAGGAAAGAAAAAGACCACCCGTATAGACTACGTATCTCTAATTGACCCTACGAGTCTAAAAGAGGTTAAAAGAATCTCAAAGGGAGTAATGATAGCATTGGCAGTATGGGTGGGGAAGACAAGATTGATTGATAATATAATCGTATAGACATGGATAATATAATAGAAATTGCCAAGAGGGCAAAGGAATCATCCAGGGTGATTGCTAATCTTTCATCAAAGGTTAAGGATAATGCCTTGAAAGAGATGTCCCGTGCATTGATAGAGGCAAGTGAACCCATACTTTCAGCAAACGAGAAGGATATGAAGGATGGGGAAAGAAAGGGCCTCTCCAGGGCAATGTTAGATAGGCTAAAACTCAATCCGTCACGTATAAGGGGGATGAGCGATTCGTTAGTTAGTATATCTGAGTTAAAAGACCCTGTAGGTGAGGTATTGGGCATGCGGAAGAGGCCAAATGGCTTAAGAATCGGTAAGGTGAGAGTGCCTATTGGTGTTATATTGGTAATATATGAATCCAGGCCAAATGTGACATCTGATGTTATAGGGCTTACCTTGAAGTCAGGTAATAGTGTTATACTCAGGGGTGGGAGTGAAGCATTAAATTCCAATATTGCAATCCACAGGGTATTAAGTGAGACTGCTGAGAGAGAGGGGATACCCGGTAATAGCATAAATATGATTGTAACGAAGGATAAAAAAACGGTTAGCCTGTTATTAGGGTTGAATCAGTATATAGACTTATGTATACCGAGAGGCGGTGAAGAGTTGATAAAGAAGGTATCAGATGAGTCTAAGATACCTGTGATAAAGCATTACAAGGGTGTATGCCATACATATGTGGATGAAGATGCGGATTTAAATATGGCAGAAAAGATAGCATTCAATGCCAAGGTCCAGCGGCCCGGCGTATGCAATGCGATGGAGACATTATTAGTTCATAAGGATGCAGCAATAAGGTTTTTGCCATCTATGCTCAAGAAATTAAGGGATGCAGGTGTTGAAATCAGGGGATGTCCTGTTACGCGAAATATAATCAAGGATATAAAACCTGCTACTGAGGAGGATTGGTATACAGAGTACCTTGACCTTATACTATCAGTAAAGGTTGTAGAGGATATAGATGAGGCTATAAGGCATATCAGGGTGTATGGCTCTATGCACTCTGATGCGATAGTTACTGATAACTATGAGCGGGCCATGAAATTTTTAGACGAGGTGGATTCAGCATGCGTTTATGTCAATGCCTCCACGCGATTCACAGACGGGTTTGAATTTGGCATGGGCTCAGAGATAGGGATAAGCACTGACAAATTTCATGCCCGTGGCCCTATGGGATTAGAGGAACTTACCTCCTATAAATACATAATATTCGGAAATGGGCAGATAAGGGAATGAAGATAGGGATATTAGGAGGAACTTTCAATCCTGTCCATATAGGCCACTTGATACTCGCTCAAGAATCGGTTGAAGAATTAGAGTTAGATAAACTCGTCTTTTTGCCATCCTATATCCCGCCTCATAAGAGCAGGGCCGAACTTATAAACCCAGAAGACAGATTCAATATGCTGCTTATCGCTATCCGGGGAAATCCCATCTTTGAGGTATCAAGGTTAGAGATAGAAAAGCGTGGGACGTCCTATTCTGTAGAGAGTCTGAAAGAATTCAGGAACCTCTATGGTGTAGAAGCAGAACTCTTCTTTGTTACTGGCTCAGACTCACTTAAGGAACTTCCTACATGGAAGGATTTAAACGGTATATTCAGGATGGCTAAATTTGTAGTGGCAGAGCGTGCAGGTTACTCCTTAGAAGGTGTGCCTGAAGAGGCTAATATCATCTCTATTCCACGTGTAGAGATTTCATCAAGCGAGATACGGGAGCGGGTAAGAGAGAATAGTCCAATACGTTATTTAGTCCCGGATGGCGTGAGAGAGTATATTGAGAAGAATAGGTTGTACAGACCATGTTAAAATCTTATTATCGCAAGAGAGATGGTAGCTTAGTTATAGATTCCACAAGAGAATCGCTCAAAGAGGCATTGATAGATGAGGAAAACCTTGTCTGGGTTGATATAGAAGACCCTGAGGACAGTGACATTGAGGTCTTATTAGAGATATTCGGCATCCATGCAATGACAGTGGAAGACTGTATAATGCCCAATACCCGACCCAAGATAGAGCAATTTGACAATTATACATTCCTTATCCTCTACACGCTCGGACCCCTCTCCTCATCTGAAAGGACAGAAGATACATTATCAGTAGCAAATGGCAAGAGGATGGGGATAGTGGAACTTGACATCTGCCTTGGAAGGAATTACCTGATAACATTTCATACGGACCCTGTAAAGACTATAAATGTCATCCGTGATAAGGTTGAGAAAAAATTACCTATTATATCCAGAGGTCCTGACTTCCTGTTGTATCACATGGTGGACTCTCTCGTTGATAATTATTTCCCTGTGGTAGATAACTTAGACAATAAGATAGATAAGATGGAAGAGGAAATTCTGACAGAACCTTCTAAGGATACCCTTAAAAATTTATACGAGTTAAAAAAGGATACCATGTATTTAAGAAGAATTATAGGCCCACAGCGGGATACCATTAACCTGTTGATACGCAACGAATTCCCATTTATAAAGCCACATAATCAAGCCTATTTCCGGGATGTCTATGACCATATGGTGCGGCTGAGTGACCTTCTGGATATGTGCCGTGAAATTACAACCTCAGCAGTGGAGATTTACATGATAGTTACATCAAATAAGTTAAATGATATTTTGAAGACACTCGCTATACTTGCTACTATTGGTACACCCCCCTTGATAATAGCGAGTATATATGGTATGAATTTCAAGTATATGCCAGAACTTGGATTCAAATATGGGTATCTCATTGTGTGGATTATTATGATATTGACTGTTATGTTTATGGTAATCTTTTTCAAAAGACGTAAATGGCTATAGGAGGTATTATGGAAGCATATTGTATGAAGTGTAAGGCTAAGAAGGAGATGAAGGACACAGAAAAGGTTACAATGAAGAATGGCAGGCAGGCGATGAAAGGCAAATGTCCTGACTGCGGAACAGCGCTGTATAAGATTATGAAAAAGGAATAGTAAGGTTATCGGGAGGTGATGGGCATAGATTCTAAAGATAAGGCACGTCTCATAGCTGATGCTGCCAATGATAAGAAGGCAGATGATATAATAATAATGGATTTGCGGAACTTGAGCAGTATCACAGATTTTTTTGTTATATGTAGCGGCAGTTCAAATAGAAAGGTAGAGGCTATTAGTGATGGTATAATAGATAAGTTGAAAGGCATGGGTATTAAAGTATGGCATACTGAGGGTCATAAAGAGTCTACATGGGTATTATTGGATTATGGGGATGTGGTAGCCCATGTCTTTGAGAAAGAGACGAGGGAATTCTATACCCTTGAACGATTATGGGGAGATGCACCGATAGTAAAGTAGTAAATAATATGTATACCAAATACAATAAATCTTATGGGGTTTTGAAGAAGAAAGTATCGCAATTAGCCCACTTTATCAAGTTACACAGGCAGACTGACCAGAAATTGAAACAACGGTTGAAAGAGATTTCTGCTCTGGATGAGGTAAGCAGGGCTATTACTTCTACATTAGATTTAGATGCAGTTTTAGACCTTATTACAGAGAAGGCGGCCCATATCATGAGGGCAAGGGTGTGCACCTTACGTCTATTAGACAGAGACAAGAAAAAACTTGTATTGAGGGCTTCTTATGGATTAGATGAAGATTCTATATTAAAAGGTGATATAAAGGTTGGGAAGAGTATAGCAGGCAGGGCAGTGAAAGAGGGGCAGCCTTATATTGTAAATGATGTCCTCTCAGACCCCAGGTACTATTATCCCCAATTTGCAAAAAGAGAACACATAAGGTCTTTGGTTACAGTTCCGCTAACCCTTAAGAAAAGGATTAGCGGTGTCTTAAGCACCTATAGCCGTAAGAAATCTGCCTATAATGTGGAAGATGCTAAATTATTATCCATGTTTGCAAGCCATGCAGCCATCGCCATTGAAAATGCCAGACTATTTGAAGAGACGCGGGCAAATTTCTTAAATACATTAAAGGTATTGGCAAGCGTTATAGATGCGAAGGATAGTTATACCCATGACCATTCTGAGAGGGTTATGAGATATGCCATGGAGATAGCCCAGGAATTGAATCTTTCTGATGATGAGAAAGAGAAACTTCAGTATGTGAGTTTTTTACATGATGTGGGCAAGATAGGGGTGGATTTGAATCTTTTACGAAAACCTGGCAGACTGACAGCCCGGGAATGGACTGAGATGGCATTACATTCTAAAGTTGGGGCAGAGATTATGGACAAGACAGGTTTTTTAAAAGAACTTGCACCTGTAATCCTCTACCACCATGCGAAATACAGGGGAGGCGGATACCCGGACCCAGATAGAAAGTTGAACAGGATACCGTTATCATCCCGTATACTTGCAGTCATAGATGCGTATGAAGCAATGGTATCAGATAGGCCTTATAAGAAGGCACGTTCAAATGAAGAGGCTATGAGTGAACTAAAGAGGTGTTCTGGCACACAGTTTGACCCTAAGATTGTAAAGGCATTTTTGAGGGTATTGAAAAAGAATGGACTTAGAGGATAAGGTTATAAGTCTTATAAAGGATGCTGTCAGGAATCTTGACAGTTCTATTAAAGAGGAGGAGATACCTCCTATATATTTAGAGATTCCGAAAGAAAAACAACACGGGGACCTTGCTACGAATATTGCCATGAAACTCGCTTCTAAGTTCAGAGCATCTCCCCAGGAACTTGCCATGAAGATACGAGGTGCCATGAATCAGGGATTAAAAGGTGCCAGTTTAGACAGAAAGATAGAAAAGATAGAGGTGAAAGGGCCTGGCTTTATAAATCTCTTCTTAAGTTCTGATTCATTACATGATGTTTTATCAGAGATAGATGAGAAGAAATCTAAGTTTGGACAATCCAATAAGGGTGAGGGTAAGAAGATTAATATTGAGTTTGTCAGTGCAAACCCTACAGGGCCTTTAAGTATAGCCCATGGGCGGCAGGCGGCAATAGGGGATTCCCTGGCAAATATTTTAGAGTTTACCGGACATTCTGTAGTAAAGGAATACTACATCAATGATGAGGGCAATCAGATAAGGATTTTGGGGGAGTCACTTAAAGCGCGGGTATTGGAACTCCTGGGGCAGAGGGGAGTAGAATTTCCCGGGGATGGATACAAAGGAGATTATGTCTTGGATATTGCCCGTGAGGTAATCAAAAAGTTTGGAGATAAAGCACAGCAAAAGACATTATATTTTTTTTCTGCATATGCCACAAGGTCAATACTGAAGATGATAAAAATGGATTTGAAAGATTTTGGGGTAAGGTTTGATAAATGGTTTAGCCAGAAGAGATTAGACTCTAAGGGTGAAATAGAAAAGACGTTAGGGTTATTAAAAGAAAGAGACTTCATATATGAGAAAGATGGCGCATTATGGTTTAAGTCTACAATCTTTGGAGACGATAAAGACAGGGTAGTTGTCAAAAGTACAGGAGAATTTACTTATATTGCCCCTGACATCGCATACCATAAAGATAAGTTAAATAGGGGGTTTGACAATCTTATAGATATATGGGGACCTGACCATCATGGCTATATACCGAGGTTAAAGGCATCTATCCAGGCATTGGGCTATTCTAAGGATACACTATCGGTTCTTATCATACAATTGGCAACCCTTTACAGGGATGGCAAACCCATACCTATGTCTACAAGGGCAGGCGAGTTTATTACACTCAAGGAAGTTATGGAAGAGGTGGGTAAGGATGCGTCACGTTTCTTCTTTCTTATGAGAAAGCGGGACAGCCACTTAGATTTTGACCTGGAATTGGCAAAGAAGGAATCCCCGGAAAACCCTGTATATTATATTCAATATGCGTATGCCAGGATATCAAGCATATTGAAGTTTGAGAAGGAAAAGAAGGGTAAAAAGGTTAGAGTAAACTTATCATTACTCAATACACCTGAAGAGATTGAAATCATCAAGATATTGAGAAAATTTCCTGAGATAATCACAATATGTGTCCATGAACTGGAACCTTACAGGATTACGCTCTATTTACAGGAATTGGCAGGGGCATTTCATGGTTTTTACAATAAACACAGGGTAGTATCTGATGATTTGCATCTAAGTAGTGCAAGGTTAGTATTGGTAGAATGTGTTCAAATAATACTTGGAAATGGGTTGAGGCTCCTGGGCGTATCTACCCCGGAGGAGATGTAGGAGTTTGGTAGGCATATTTACCTTTCAAGGTCGCTTGTTTGCCCCTGCGTGGCAAACTGCACTCAGTTTTTGTGCTCGCTCGTCCTTCGGACACCGTGCCCGCTTGCACAAAAGATGCCTCTTCAAGGTAAACATGCCTCCTGTTTATTAAATAGAGATATAGGAGTTAGTAATGGATAAATATGATGTGGCAG